>Ga0308157_10010448_pt1 | contig 10066 bp, 12 predicted proteins | sample PhyBR1_FD_201035 | JGI IMG/M metagenome (GOLD analysis project Ga0308157, IMG submission 201035) | Phyllosphere microbial communities from UC Gill Tract Community Farm, Albany, California, United States - DLSLB.R1 | ecosystem: Host-associated > Plants > Phyllosphere > Unclassified | place: USA... | reverse complement strand
AGGTGGTGCTGCGCCTTCGCGCCATGCTGCGCCGCACCGCCGGCTCGGCCGCCGCCGTGCTGCGGGCCGGGCCGCTGGAATACGACGTGGTGCAGGGCCGCTTCTCGCTGCAGGGGCAGGGCCTGCAGCTCACCGCGCAGGAGCACAAAATCCTCGCGTACTTCATGCACCACCCGGGCAAGCTGCTCACGCGCACCGACATCAGCGAGCACGTGTATGCGCGCGATCTCGACCCCGACTCGAACACGCTGGACGTGCTGATCGGCCGCATCCGCCGAAAGCTCGGCGGCGCGCCGCAACTGGTGACCGAGCGCGGGCAGGGCTTTCGGCTGGTCTTTCCCGAGGTAGCGGAGTGATGCGCCGCACCGGCCCGCAATGACGCCCGGCGAACCCGGCCCGGGCGGCGGCGCTTCATCGGTCAACGCTCCATCGGCCAACGCTCCATCGGCCAACGCTCCATCGCCCACACCGGCCCCGGCCGCGCCACCGGCCCGGGGCTTTTCTGCCTGGGCGCTGGCCCTTGCCCAGTGGCCCATGGCCACGCGCATCGCGGTGCTGGCGCTGGTCCCCATGCTGCTGCTGGTGGCTGCGGGAGGGCTGTGGCTGCGCGGGCAGATGGAGCAGAGCCTGCTGGGCGGCTTCGAGCAGGTGCTGCGCGAAAAGGCCCAGCGCGTCGGCGCGCGGCTGCAGCAAGGCCCGGTGGGCGAGCTGCGCGAAGCCTCCGGCGGGGCGGACGAATTCAGCGCCATCTACGCCGGCTGGTACTGGCGTGCGGCCGCGGGCGGCGAAGTGCTGCGCTCGCGGTCGCTGTGGGACATGGACCGCCTGCCCATCGAGCCGGAACCCGTGCGCGGCTCCGAAGTGCTGCACCTGGCCACCGGGCCGCTGCAGGAGCCCCTGCTGGCGCTGACCGTGCCGATCACCCTGGGCCAGCCGCCCGCGCCGGTGAATCTCACCGTGTACGGGCCCGCCGCGCAGTTGCAGGGCAGCCTGCGGCAGATCGACCGCACCCTGGTGCTGGCCGGACTGATGCTGATGCTGCTGGCCGGCGGCCTGGCGTGGCTGCAGGTGCGCGTGGGCCTTGCGCCGCTGCGGCGGCTGGAGGCACTGCTGGCCGCCCTGCGGGCCCCGCAGGGCCAGGGCCCCAACGTGGCGGAGCACCTGGCCGAACATTTAGCCGCACCCACCGGGCGCGACCTGCAGCCCTTGCAGAACGAACTGGCCAGCCTGCTCGCACACAACGCGCATGTGGTGGCCCGCGCCCGCGCCCACGCCGTGGACCTGAACCACGCCCTCAAGAAACCCCTGGCCCTGCTGAGCGCGCAGGCCAGCGCCCAGCCCCACGTGCCCAGCGCTGAAGTGCAGCAGCAGGTCGATGCGATGGCCCAGCTGGTTGATCGCTACCAGGGCCGCACCTTGAGCGACGCGCTGCACGCCCATCCCGGCGCCACGGGCCAGGCGGTGGACGTGCGGGAATGCGCGTCGCAGGTCCTGCACATGATGCGGCGCCTGCATGCCGCACAAACGCTGGACTGGACCCTGCAGGACCACGCCCCGGGCCCGCTGCGGTGGCGCGGCGAGCGCGCCGACCTGGAAGAGGTGCTGGGCAACCTGCTGGACAACGCCGGCAAATGGGCCGCATCGCACGTGCGGCTGACCCTGGCGGTGGGCATGGCGGTGGAGGAGGGCGCCGAGCACGCGAGCCTGCGCCTGGACATCGAAGACGACGGCCCCGGCATGACGGCCGAGCAGTTGCAGGCCGCCGGGCAGCGCGGCCTGCGGTTCGACGAATCGGTGCAGGGCAGCGGCCTGGGGCTGGCCATCGCGAGCCAGATCGTTCAGGCCTACCGGGGCGGCCTGCACCTGGGCAAGAGCGACGGCCTCAAGGGCCTGGCGGTGCGGGTGGAGATGCGGGGACTGGTGCCGGGAACGGTGTCGGGAATGGCGCCGGGGCAGCGCCATCGGAGTGCCTGAATAGAAAGCCGCTCAGTGCGCCCGCCGTTGCACCGGCTGCAGCAGCACCACCAGCGCGCCCGCGCCGCCCTCGGCGGGCCGGGCCTGCACGAAGGCCAGCACCTCTTTCTTTTGCACCAGCCAGCTTTGCACGCGTCCTTTGAGCACCGGTGTCTTGCCGGGCGAACCCAGCCCCTTGCCGTGCACCACGCGCACGCAGCGCAGGCCGGTGCGGTGCGCCAGTCGGATGAATTCGCCCAGCGCCTCGCGCGCCTCGTCGGTGCGCAGGCCGTGCAGGTCGAGCTGGCGCTGAATGCTCCAGTGGCCCGCGCGCAGCCGGCGCGTCACCTCGGGGCCGATGCCGCTGCGCCGGTAGCTCATCTGGTCGTCCACATCCAGCAGCGTCGTCACGTCGAACTCGTCGCTGATGGATTCCATCAGCACGCGCTCTTCGTCCAGCTCGCGCTGCACGGGCAGCGGCTCGGGCGGCTGGGGCAGGTGCCAGCGACGGTCGTGCTGGCCGCGCAGGCTCTGCACAGGGCCGACGGCGTTCTCGAACAGCATCAGCTCGGCCCGCGCACGGCGCGCGGCCTCCTGCCGCTCGCGCAGCAGCCGCGCCTCGCGCTCGGCCGCCTCTGCCAGGGCCTGGCGCATCGGCTGGAGATCCTGGAAGGACTTCACTTTCATGCGCCGGTTGTACCCCAAGTGCCGAAGCACCCGCCGCGCACCCGGCAGAGCCCCGAGGGCGCCGCGGGCCATGCTGCGCCCGGCGCCGGCGCTGCTACAGCCACCGATCGTTCGGTGCCGTGCGCTCGCCCCCGCTGTCGCCCGTGTTCACCACGCCGCGCGGCTCCACCAGCATCAGCCAGACCTCGCCCAACGCGCAAGGCCGGTGCTCGGTGTCGCGGGGCACCACAAACATTTCGCCGGCATTCAGTTCCACGTCGCCGTCGCGCAGCTCGATGCGCAGCCGCCCCTGCACCACGATGAATGCCTCGTCGGTGTCCGCATGGCGGTGCCAGATGAACTCGCCCTCGATGCGGGCCAGCTTGAACTGGTAGTCATTCATCTCGGCGACCACGCGGGGCTGCCACAGCGCATCGATCTGCGAGAACTTGTGCGCGAAGTTGATGGGCGCATGGCCAATGCGGGCCGATGGCGTGGGGGCAGGGGTGGTGGGGGTAGCGTTGGATGACATGCAGGGGCTTTCTTTTCTGAACCGTGGGAAAGCGCCCAGGTTAGGCCGATCAAGCCGCCTCGTCTTGCACGATCGTGCACGCTGCCGCAGGGCCGGTCTGCATGCGCAGCCAGCGCGCCGGCGGCACCCCGAAGGCCTGGGTGAACCGCCGCGTCATGTGGCTCTGGTCGAAAAAGCCCGCTGCATCGGCCGCCTGCGCCGCGCCCAGGCCCTGGCGCATGAGCGTGCGCGCCAGATCCAGTCGCCGCAGCGTCAGGTAGCGGTAGGGACTGGTGCCGTACAGCGCCCGAAAGTCGCGCGACAGGCGCCAGCGGTCCTGGCCGCTGGCACGCTCCAGATCGGCCAGCGTCACTGGCTGAGCGGCGTGCAGGTGATCGTGCAGGAACTGGCGCGCGCGCTCGGCGGCGGGCAGGTCGCACACCCGCCGGCCGGCTGGCAGGCCGGCCGCCGCGCACAGGCCCTGTGCCAGGTCGAACAGCGCATCCTGCTCCTGCAGCGGATCGAGCGGGCCGTCCATGCGCTGCAGCAGCGCCTGGATGGGCGCCGCCAGCCGCGGGTCGTCGCTGATGCCGCCGGCTATGAAGGGCAGCGGCCGCCCGCCCAGCATGGGCTGCAGCAGCGCGGGCGGCAGGTACACCATGCGGTAGCGAAAGCCTTCGCCCGTGCCGGCGTGGCCGTCGTGCAGCTCGTCCGGGTGCAGCACGATGCTCTGCCCCGGCAGGCTGTGGCGCCCCGCGCGCTGGTAGCGAAAGCTCTGCACGCCTGCCAGCGTGCGGCCGATGGCATACGTATCGTGCCGGTGCGGCGCATACCCGTGGCCCTGGAAATACGCTTCGATGCAGGGCATGTGCTCGCCGTCGCCGGCCTGCACGACCCAGTCCCGGCGCGTGGGCAGTCCGTCGATGGTCATGGCGCGGCTCCCGCGGCCGGTGCCGACGGAGCCGACGGCACTGCGGCAGCGTCACGGTATTCCGCCGCGATGAACTGCGTGGCCTGCGCGGGATTGAAGTTGTCGTCGCTCACGAACACGATCACCCGCCCGCCCCCGGCCAGCGGCGGGCCCCAGGCCATGCCCTCCAGGTTGTCCAGCGCGCCCGCGCCCAAATGGTCCAGATCGGCCACCAGGGTTTTGGGCACGGTGGTGTGGTTGCGTGCGCCTTCGGTCTGGAGCGCGTCCAGCGCCAGCGTGTTGCTGCCTGCGCGCGTGTCGATGCGGTATAGCCGCGCGGAAAAGCCCGCGCCTGCGCTGTAGCCACGCTCCAGCACCAGCAGGTGGTGCGGCCCGTCGGCGAGCACCTCGCTCACGCCGTTGAGTTGCGGGCCCCACGGGATGCGCCGCGCGCGCGGCACCGCGTCCGGCACATAGGCGATCTGCCGCAGGGGCCGGCCGCTGGCCACATCCATCGCCGTGATGCGCACCGGCCCGCCCGGCGCTGTCGGCGTGGGGCGCGGGCCGTCCTGAATCCATGCGGTTTCCATCGCCAGCCAGGCCGTGCCGCCATCCGGCGACAGCGCCAGCCCCTCCAGCGTGGCATTGGCGCGCGGCCCGCGCCGCAAGTCGGGCACCTGCCCGAACGCAGCCGGCAGGGGCAGTTCGCGCACCCAGGCGCCATCGGCCTGGCTTTCGCGCCACTGCGGGCCGAAGCCGCGCGTGAAGTCGCCCTCGCTGGTCCAGAGAAAGGTCTGCCCGCCCGGCAGCCAGCGCACCGCTTCGGCGTCGGGCACATCCACGCCGGGCTCCGCTTGCCGTGGCGAAGGGTAGGGCGCGCCGCTGGCCTGGCGCAGCGGCACGGTGCCGGTGATCGCGGGTGTTTCCAGGTGCGTGGCGGTATAGCGCAGGGTGGCGGTGTACACGCGGGCCGGCTGCAGGGCCGATCGGTCGTCGCTGATGAGCAGCCAGCGGCCCTGCGTCGGGTCGTAGTCGATGCCCGAGATACCGCCGAACGTCGTGCCCAGCACCTCGGTGCCGGCGGCGATGGCGGCGGTGCCGATCAGGCGAAGGGCGGGTGGCGTGGCGAGTCCGGTGGACGAAAGCTGCGGGCCTGGCGGCGCGACCCCCGCGCACGCCGTCAGCAGCACAACCGATGCGGCAAGACTGGCCCCGCACCACCGCCAGGGGCGGTGGCTTTTGCAGGGCGATGGCGGGCAGGCGTCTGGCATGGCGCGCAGTGTAGGCGCCGCCCGTGGCATGCTCGGGCCATGGGAGTCAGCCACCGTTTGAAGACCTGGGCCAGGCGCATCAAGCGCGATGGCGTCACGCTCTGGTTTGCCGGCAAGCACCCGCGCACTCCTTGGTATGCCAAGGCCCTCGGGCTCTTCGTCGTGGCGTATGCGCTCAGCCCCATCGACCTCATTCCAGACTTCATTCCGGTGCTTGGCTATGTCGATGATGTGCTGCTGCTGCCCGGCCTCATCTGGTTGACCATCAAGCTTTTGCCGGCAGAGGTGTTGGCGGAATGCCGCAGCCAGGCAGACGGGTGGATGGCGTCCCAGAATGCAAAACCGACCAGCAAGGCGGGTGCCGCGCTGGTGGTGCTGCTCTGGCTGCTGGCTTGCGCAGCAGCGTGGCACGTGTGGAGGTCGTGGCCGCGCAACTGACGGGTCGCATCCTGGCACCGGCAGGCAGATTCACGGGCGCATCGGAGCGCTGGTTGCGTTGGGCATGGTCGCCGAACGCGCCTGCTCGTTCACCCACTCCACGGTTTTGCCCTTGACGCACCAGACCGGGTCGCGCACCCAGTCGTTGGACCACTTGTTGGGGCTGCCCCGCAGGATGTTGCACGGGTAGTAGCCCAGACTGGGCATGAAGAAATGCAGGGCCACCGCGGCGACAGGAATCAGGCACATGACGGCGACGCCCAGGAGCGAAGCCAGCAACATGGCGTATTCGAAGGGTTTCACGATGCGTTCGCGCAAAGGGATGGTTCGCATGCATCCCACGACGATGCCCAATATCAGCATCGTGGCCAGGAACGGTGCGATCAGGGCACCTGGTGTGATTTGCACCGCTGGTGCGCGGTATGCGATGTCCACGACGGTCGAGATCAAAAGTTCCGTCGTCATCCAGTAGCACCCTGCAATCAGTGCCATGAAATAAGGGACGCCCCAGAGCATGCCCCGGCGGACTTTTTTGACATCGAACACCGTCAACTCGGTGGCGCGAACGCTGCGCTTACGCTTTCGGCTTGGTCGTGGTTCGGACATGAATCGTTCTCCAGCGCAATAGGCATGCTGGCATGGCGCTATTTAATTAATAGCAATAAGACGGAGTAGTGCAGCGATCGCCTCTATAGCGTGTTGCGAGGAGCGGCCGTGCGCGCTTGTTCGTTCACCCACTCCAGGCTCTTGCCTTTGACGCACCAAGTGGGATCGCGGACCCAGTCCGTGAACCACATGGTCGGGTGACCTTCTAGTTCCGAACATATCGAGTAACCGATGCTGGGCATGTAGAAGCGCTGGACTACAGCGGTGACGGGAATCAACACCATCGCGGCCATGCCCAAAAGCACGGTGACCTTGAAAGCGCACTCGAACGGATGGATAGCTCTGTCACTGATGGGAATGGCGCGCATGCTGCCGATCAACGCCCCCAGCAGGCTGAAGACAGCGACAAACGGCGTGACCTGTGAAGCAACCGCAATACGCACTGCTGGAGCGCGTGAAACGATGGCCTCTAGCGTTGGAATGATGCCGTGCGATACCGCCCACAAGCAACTCGCGCCGACCCCGATAAGGAGCGGGAGGCCCCAGATGAGCGCCCGGCGAACTTTTTTCACATCGAACATATTTTGTTTTTTAGGCGCGGCTGGAACCTCAGGAACTGAATTCGGAAAATCAGCTGGTAGCGCAGTCAGTGCGCAGGCATGTAGCTATTAAATGAATAGCAAGTGAACTGGCGTGGTAGCGGTCGCACCTATGGCCTGCCTGGGGGAGCGGCCGCGCGGGCCTGCTCGTTCACCCATTCCAGGCTCTTGCCTTTGACGCACCAGTCGGGATTGCGCACCCAGTCCGTGAACCAGACCGACGGATTCCCTTTCAACGCGTTGCAGGTGGAATAACCCAGTTGTGGCAGGTAGTGCCTTTGCAGTGGCGCGGATGCCAGCGCAAATACGACCATCACACCGAAGCTCACAAAGGCCAGCACATTCAGGACTCGCATCAGAGCTCCCGTCAGCCTTTCGTTGCAAGGCACTGCCTTGGCTGAAAGCGTGATGGTCAACAGTGCAACGATCGCGGCCAAGAAAACGGTCAGCACGGAGAACGTCGTAAACCGGACCACAGGAGCCTTGCGAGCGAGGCCGTTCCACTGTTCAAAAAAGCCGCCGAACGAAGTGAGATAGCAAAGCACTGCAGTCACCAGAAAGACTGCGTAGATCTGTGGAAGAAACTTCCGAACTGCAGCGACATCTTTCATAAATTCGGCGTATGGGCTTCGCGCACCGTTGGTCTCTGAAACAGCATTGAAACGAGGCCAAGCCTTATTGGGACGGAGGGTGAGACTCAGCATTTCTTGCCTGCTCGTTCACCCACTCCAGACTTTTGCCTTTAACGCACCTGGCAGGGTTACGGACCTAATCGCTGAACCAAATATAGGAGTGGTCCTTGAGTTCCGTGCATCTGGTGTAGCCCTTCTTGGGCATGAAATAGCCTTGCAAGAATGCCGATGTGGTCAGCATCAACAGCATGGCAAGGAAGTTGATGACGAGCAGCACATTGATCCAAGTGGCTGCGCCGTCGGTGAATGCCTTGCCGATAGGGATGGCTTTCATCGGCGGGATAACGATCATCATCAGTGCTAGTGGCAGCAGCGTCGGGCCAAGAGTGATCCCCGGCCAAATACGTATCACCGGCGCTGTCATTTGCAGCTCGTGAACAAGTTCAGGAATCAGTGCGAACGTGAAAAACCATGCAAGCGCGAAAAGCATCATCGAGACCGGAATGCCGAGAGGCAATATCTTTCTGATGCGGGCGAGTTCAGCAGCGTTTGCTGTCATTTCAATATCTCCGGCAAATCGGGCAGAGCCAATCTCTAAATCCGTTGTCGAGGTTCCTGCCTGTCTTCAATTTTTTACTGAAGTGCGCGCCTGCTCGTTCACCCACTCCAGGCTCTTGCCTTTGACGCACCAAGCAGGGTTGCGTACCCAGTCCGTGAACCAGACAGAAGGTTGATCTTGAAGCTGATCGCATTGGACGTAACCCAACCGCGGCATCCATCGACTTTGCGCAAGCGCAGAGGTGCTGATGATCAAGCACAAAACGCCCACGCTTAAAAACACCAAGAAGTTAAACAGGGCTTCTAACCTCTTCACCCAGACGCCTTCATAAGGAATAGCCTTGAGCACCAGACCCAGTGGGAGAACCAACGAAATCAACAGCGCGAAGGGCGCCAGCAGTGCCGTGGGCCTGATCCGAATGACAGGCATCGAAAAGATCATTTGCTTGATCGGCGGTATGACGCTATCAAGAATTAGCCATCCAAATAGAAACGCCATGGACAGGCACAGAGGCAGGCCCCACACCAATGCCTTTCTGATCTGACGGGTGTTATTCATGGGTTAGCTCATTGAAGAAGAGACGAAATCAGTATCGACGGCATGTCATTCGGCACAAGAAATCCTTCACTCCCTGGTCGATGGACTTACCCATCCGAACACCCGTTTGCTCGGCGGAACTACCTATTTCCTTCGCCCAGGATTCGACAGTTTTATCGATGTAGTAAAGCCCTTGCGACATGGACTCAGGAGTGGCTTTCAGCGCATCAATCACATTTTTCTTGATGTGCCATTTGTTGTCCGCTGCATTCAAAACCGTCCCCACGACCACCGCAAAAACGGCCATGACAAAAAGCGGAGTGACCGCCACCGTGGTGAAAAGTCCTGCAAGGGTTGCGAAACCATAGGCCACCAGCCCAGCCAGTCCCCCTTTCACAGCCTCCACCCCAATCCCGCCCACGAGGTCGTACATGGTCTTCTCGTCGTTGAACATGAAGTCCATCAACTCGATCCCTGTGGACACCACCACGCCCAGCATGAAGCCGCCCTTGGCAATGCCTTGCAGGCTCTTCATTCCGAGTCCCAGTTGCAGCATCTTGGGGTTAGTCGCCAGATACCGTGTGCCTTGCAGGGCACTGCTGCGCTTGGCCGAGTACCCTTTGATGATGATGTATGTGCCCGTTGCCGTGGTCTTGATGTAGGTGCTGATACCCGCCATGCCGATGGCGTTCAGCGTCTTGCCGATGGCCAACAGGTCGTTGGCCCCCTGCGCTACAGGCCCCACCCAAGGCTCGCTCACATTCGGGCTGAATTCTTTCTGCCAGTACTGCCCAAAAGTGGATTTGGACAGCATCTTGCGCAAACTGAATTCCAGCGCTGCGTTGTTCCGTGCCTTGTCCTGAAGAATGCTCATGTACTGCCCCTGGGTCAGCACCAGCACGTCCACCTGGTTCTTGTCCATGGACTGGGCCAGGGTCTGTCCGTAGCCGACGTTGAAGAACGTGGCCGCCAATTCAGCGCTCATTCAATCCCCCCTCGAGATTGTGTTTTTGTTGGGGGCGAATGCTAAACGCGGATGGGCTCGAATTTAACTATCGAGCCATTTATTTATTAACCGATTGTTAAAACCACAGGCACGCGCCAGTGCTCAGGGCTTGCACCGGCAGGGACGAGCGCCGGCTTCCGCCGCGCTACACCAGCCCGGCTTCCGCCATCGACAGCGCCGCGCCGGGCGCGACGATCACGTGGTCCAGCACGCGCACGTCCACCAGGGCCAGCGCGTTCTTCAGGGTGTGCGTGAGTGCCTCGTCGGACTTGCTGGGCTGCACGCTGCCGCTGGGGTGGTTGTGGGCCAGCACCACGGCGGCGGCGCGGTGGTGCAGTGCGCGGGTCACGACTTCACGCGGGTACACGCTGGCTTGCG
>Ga0308157_10010443_pt1 | contig 10068 bp, 11 predicted proteins | sample PhyBR1_FD_201035 | JGI IMG/M metagenome (GOLD analysis project Ga0308157, IMG submission 201035) | Phyllosphere microbial communities from UC Gill Tract Community Farm, Albany, California, United States - DLSLB.R1 | ecosystem: Host-associated > Plants > Phyllosphere > Unclassified | place: USA... | reverse complement strand
CTCAGGAGGCTTGCAGCGAGGCTTTCAGGTGGCGGCGCATCAGTTGCGCCGCCCATTCCTGGTCGCCCGATTCCAGGGCTTCGATGATCTGCAGATGTTCGCTGCTGGAGTTGACGAAGCGCGCGTCTCGATAGAAGGCGGCGTGCTCTTCCAGCCGGCGCAACTGGTTCTGCTGCTGCACCGCCTGCAGGATGTAGCGGTTGCCCGAGAAGCGGGCCAGCAATTCATGGAAGGACGCGTTCAGCGCGAAGAAATCGGTGGCCGAAATGTCGGCATCGTCGCGTTGGATCAGCGCTTCGTGCGCGGCGCGCATGCGCGCCAGCGCGGGTCTGTCGAGGCGGAACGTGGGTTCCAGCAACCCGGCGCATTCGATGGTCATGCGGAAGCGGTAGCTTTCGCTGAGCGCTTCGGCGCTTTCAAGCGAGGGAGCGAATTGCCAGCCGTGCCCTTTTCGCTTTTCGATCAGCCCGTCGGCGGACAGCTGCAGAAGCGTCTTGGCCAACACGCTGCGCGGTGCGCCATAGCGTTGAAGCAGTTCGCGCTCCGTGAACGTTTCGGGCAGGCCGCGCGAGGCGCGGTCATCGATCAGCCGGCGGTAGAGTTCGTTTTGCGTGGGCCCTGCGCTTTCGATCAGGAGCGTGCCCGCCGCCGCGTTGTCGGCGACGGTGTAGCCGCTGTTGGGGCGATGCGTGATCAGGCCCTGGGCAGCCAGCAGGCGCAACGCGCCGCGCACCGGCGTGCGAGACACCTTGTAGGCCGCGGCCAGGGTTTCTTCGGACAGGTGGTCCCCCGGCAGGTAGCGCCGCGCCACGATGTCTTCCGCGACATGGCGCGCCAGATCGACTTGCAGTGGCGTGGGGCGAGCGGGGGCGGCGGTGGGCATGGCGCGTCGGCGTGGCGGAAAAAGGCGGCAAAGGGGGAATGGTACCGGAGAGCCGCCGGCCGTTGCAGAGGCGCATGGGCGCCATGGCATGGATTTTATGAAAAATTAATACAACCTTCGCGAGGCGGTTTTTCAACCGTGCCGGCTGCGGCTATCGGACGGCGCCTCGTCGCGCTCGGCCATGCCGTAGTCCCGCAGCACCTGCGCCACCCGCAGACGGTAGTTCTGAAACACGCCGCCGCGCCCCGCTTCCTGCGCGCGGCGGTGCGATTCCAGCGAACGCCAGCGCTTTACCGCGTCTTCATCGCGCCAGAACGACAGCGACAGCAGCTTGCCCGGCTGGGTCAGGCTTTGGAAGCGCTCGACGGAGATGAATCCGTCAATGGCCTTGAGCTCATCGATCAGGCCGGCCGCGATCTGCAGGTAGGGGTCCGGGTTGCCATGGGCGGGTTCGACTTCAAATATCACGGCGATCATGGGTTGGGTTCCTTTGAAAACGCAAACTGCGGCACGCGCGCATTGGGCAGCGGCCGATAACGGAAATGGGAGGCCAGGGCGGCCGGGTCGGCGCCCGCCCGCAGCACATGCACCAGCGCGTCCGCCGCGTGGCGGCGCGCCGGGCCCTGGCCGGGGCAGGCGTGGCCGGGCGCCCCTATGCCGGGCACCCCTGTGCCGGGCGCCCCTATGCCGGGCGCCCCTATGCCGGGCGCACCGAATGTCCAGCCGGCATCGGGCTGGACCGTCGCGGCAGCGGCCAGCACCAGCAACACGGTCTGGCCAGCTTCAATCCGCTGGCCGCCGACCGTGACCGTGTCCGCCAGGAACCGGCGCGTGTTGTGCAGCGGCGGATCGTGGCGGATGACATGGTCGACGATCGCGTCGGCGTCTGTGCAGGCTGCCTCGGCACCCAGGCCGCGCTTGCCGGCATGGATCAGCGCGTTGCCCAGCAGCCCGGCCCCGGCTTCGCAAGACTGGAATAGCAGGCCAGCCAGGTTCGCGGCCAGCACGGCCACGGGAATCTCCGCGCGGGCGCCACTTTCGCGCAGTTGGCGCAGGGCCGGTGGGGCGTCGTGGGCAAGCAGCAGGGATTCCAGGCGTGTCTGCAGCGCGTCGGCCGCGGCATGTCCGGCCGCCACCTGGTCCGCCTCCGCGGTGGCGGGCAGGGCACACAGGAACGCCGCGATCTGCGCCGCGCTATCGGCGTGCAGCGCGGGGGCCAGCCCCAGGAAGGCCGCCTGCGCATGCACCGGCGCGGCGGTCAGATAGCGGTCCATGGCAACGGCGTCCACGACCGGCAGCGCGGGCCATTGCGGGGTACAGGGCTGCGTGCCTTGTTCCTGGATGAATGCGGCCAGCAAACCTTTCAGGCGCGTGTGCATGGCGCTGTCGTTCATGCGCACGAAGCGTCCGAACAGCTCGCCTGCCGGGCCGGGGCACAGACCCCGCGGCACGGGCTCCGACGGCGGGCGGACGCGTGCCGCCGGGTCGCGCATGACGGCCAGGATGGTGTCTGGATGGCTGGCGACCCAAAGGCCTAGCGCATCGTCGCGGTACAGCGGTTTTTCGCGCGCCAGCGTCGCGTAATAGGGATAAGGGTCGGCGTGCGTGACGGCAAGCAGGGGATGGGCGGGAAGCATGGCGTGGCGGGGGGTGAATACGGTTGCCAGTATCCGCCGCCCGCGCCCGCAACGATTCGATGCCGGCCGAACTATGCCGGCGTCGTGCCGGAGCGGCCGGCGTCGGTATCCGCCAACAGCGCGGCGTATCCCAGCCGGGAATCCGGCCACTGCAGCGTGAAGCCGCTGGCCCGCAACTTGGCATTGCTGAGCTTCTTGCTACCCACGTTCGGCGGGGCGGGCGCGACGCGCGGCGGGGGCGCGCCGACCATCGCCGCCAGATCGGCGTACAGGGCATGCAGCGGCAGCGGCGTGTCGTCGCAACCGATGTAGACGGGGTCCACGTCGGGCAGCAGCGCCAGATGCACGACCGCGGCGGCCGCATCGTCGATATGGATGCGGTTGGCCCAATGCTCGGGCTGTACGGGAGCGCCTGCCGCGCCGCTGCGCAGACGTTCGATCAGTTGCAGCCGGCCCGGCCCGTACAGGCCCGCCAGCCGCAGCGACGTGGATGACAGGCCGCGCGCGGCCAGCGCCGCTTCGGCTTCCAGCAGCACCTGGCCGTTGAATCCCTGCGGCGCGGGCGGCGTGTCTTCGTTCACCCAGCCGCCCTGGTGTTCGCCGTAGACGGCGCTGGATGACACGAACACCACGCGCATGAGTCGTGAGACGTCCAGCGCGTCCAGCACCGCCTGCAGGCCGTCGATGAAAACGCCCCGGTAGACCGATGCGTCGCGCGAGCCGGGGGCGGGCAGGTGGATCAGCCGGGTGACGCCAGCAGGCAGCGAAGGCAGGCTGGCGGGCGCCGTGATGTCGCCTTGCAGCCATCGGATGCCGCTGCCGTCGTCGGCGGGCGGGTGACGGCGAAGCGCGTGGACTTCGTCGCCACGCGCCAGGAAGCGCCGGGCGACACGCTGGCCCAGGTCGCCACAGCCAATGAGAAGTACGCGTTCGGTCATGCCAGTCACCTGAAAAATGAAAAAGCGCCCCAAGGGGCGCCTTGTGGCGGGGCGGAGCCCGGCCGGATCACATGCCGCTGTACACCGGCCCTTCGCCGCCCTGCGGCGCCACCCAGACGATGTTCTGGGTCGGGTCCTTGATGTCGCACGTCTTGCAGTGCACGCAGTTCTGCGCGTTGATCTGCAAGCGGTCGTCGCCGTGGTCGTCCTTGATGAATTCGTACACGCCGGCCGGGCAGTAGCGCGATTCCGGCCCGCCGTACTTGGCCAGGTTGACGCTGACCGGCACCGACGGATCTTTCAAGGTCAGGTGGATGGGCTCGTTTTCTTCATGGTTGGTGTTCGAGATGAACACCGAGCTGAGCTTGTCGAACGTGAGCTTGCCGTCGGGCTTGGGATAGTCGATGCGCGCGCATTCCGATGCCGGTTGCAGACAGGCGTGGTCGGGCTTGCTGTGGCGCAGGGTCCACGGCATCTTGCCTTTGAGCAGCAGCTGTTCGACACCGGTCATCACCGTGGCGATGGTGCGGCCCTTCTTGAACCACTGCTTGAAATTGCGCGCCTTGTTCAGTTCGGCGTGCAGCCAGGAAGCCTCGAACGCCTTCGGGTAGGCGGTCAGCTCGTCCTGGCGGCGGTCGGCTACCAGCGCGTCGAACGCGGCTTCGGCGGCCAGCTTGCCGGACTTGATGGCGGCGTGGCTGCCCTTGATGCGGGACGCGTTTAGGAAGCCGGCTTCGCAGCCGACCAGCGCGCCGCCGGGGAACGTCAGCTTGGGCAGCGACAGCAGGCCGCCCGCCGTGATGGCGCGGGCGCCGTAGGCGATGCGTTTGCCGCCTTCGAACGTGCCGCGAATGGCGGGGTGCGTCTTGTAGCGCTGGAATTCGTCGAACGGCGACAGCCAGGGGTTGGCGTAGTCCAGGCCGACGATCATGCCCACGGCCACCAGGTTGTTGTCCAGGTGATACAGGAACGAGCCGCCGTAGGTGTCGGAATCCAGCGGCCAGCCCGCGGTGTGGATCACCAGGCCCGGCTTGGATTGTGCCGGGTCGACTTCCCACATTTCCTTGATGCCGATGCCATAGGCTTGCGGGTCGCGGCCGTCGTCGAGCTTGAAGCGTTCGATCAGCTGGCGGCCCAGTTGGCCGCGCGCGCCTTCGCCGAACACCGTATAGCGGGCATGCAATTCCATGCCGGGCTGGTAGTGGTCGGTGTGCGAGCCGTCGCGGGCCACGCCCATGTCGCCGGTGGCCACGCCGCGCACGGCGCCGTTTTCGTCATACAGCACTTCAACGGCGGCAAAGCCGGGGAAAATGTCCACGCCCAGCGCTTCGGCCTGTTCGCCCATCCATTTGACGACGTCGCCCAGGCGGACGATGTAGTTGCCTTCATTGTGGAAACAGGGCGGCAGCAGCCAGTTCGGCGTGGAACGCGCGCCGGTCTGGGACAGGAACAGGAACTTGTCCTGCGTGACCGGCACGTTCAGGGGCGCGCCTTTTTCCTTCCAGTCGGGGATAAGCTCGGTCAGTGCCAGCGGGTCCATGACGGCGCCGGACAGGATGTGCGCACCCAGTTCCGCCCCTTTCTCAAGGACGCAGACGCCGATCTCCTGATTCTTTTCAGCGGCCAGCTGCTTTAGACGGATTGCGGTGGCCAGGCCGGCGGGTCCACCGCCAACCACGACCACGTCATATTCCATCGACTCGCGTTCAGACATTTGCAAAGCTCCCCGTATGTATTCCATATTTGGCTGGAAGTATTATCGGCGATTGTATTGCAGGCGGAGGCCATGCACGCCTTCGTATTTCTTTTAGCCTTCAGGAGTAATTGGTGAACCCGGACAATCTGTCTGCGCGGATTCTGGCGGTGGGCGATACCCATCAGGTGGAATTGCCTTTGCGGTGGGGCGATTCAGACGCCTTGAATCATCTGAACAACACGCTGTATTTCCGCCTTATGGAAGAGGCGCGCATGCAGATCCTGTACGACGCGGGCTTCGAGCTGCCGGCCGACAACGGCGCGATCCTGGCTCACGCCTCGTGCGATTTCCTGCGTCCGCTGACCTATCCGGCCACCGTCCGCGTCACGCACAAAGTCACCCGCATCGGCCGTTCCAGCGCCGAATTCGAGCTGCTGCTCGAGAAAGCCGGCGACGAGGCGGGCCCCTATGCGCGCGGACGCAACGTGCTAGTCTGGATGGACTACGTGGCCAATACGTCCGCGCCGTGGCCGCAGGACGTGCTGGCCAAGATGGCCACGCAGTTCAAGCCCGCTGCCTGAGGGCGGGCAATCCCGCAGGGACCCTCCACCGAAAGCCTGCGCGGAATTGCCCGTCATGCCGTTAAAATCAAGCGCAAAATCAAAACAGAAATAAAGGGGCGCGCCACCCTCGGCGCCGTGACCCAGGGGCATCGGGCAATGTCGCGCGATGCCGTTGGGCCGACGCCGGCAGCCGCGCTCCAAGGAAAGACAGGGCCCTCCCCGAATTTCTTGATCCCCTCGCGGGGCGGCTGCGCAAGCGGCGGGGCGGGCACTCTTCAGTTCTACCTTAACTAGGAGTTGGAGCGATGGACAAGGTTTTTGCAAGCGCCCAGGAGGCGCTGGCAGGCATCGTCAAGGACGGTCAGATGATCGCCGTGGGCGGTTTCGGCCTGTGCGGTATTCCCGAGGCCCTGATCGCCGCGCTGCGCGATTCGGGCGTGAAGGATTTGACTTGCATCAGCAACAATGCGGGCGTCGACGGTTTCGGCTTGGGCCAGTTGCTCAATACGCGCCAGGTTCGCAAGATGATTGCATCGTACGTGGGCGAGAACAAGGAATTCGAACGCCAGTTCCTGTCGGGCGAGCTCGAGCTTGAGTTCACCCCGCAGGGCACGCTGGCCGAGAAGCTGCGCGCCGGCGGCGCGGGCATCCCCGCGTTCTTCACGCGCACCGGCGTGGGCACCATCGTGGCGGACGGCAAGGAAATCCGCGAATTCGATGGCCAGCAATACGTGATGGAGCGTTCGCTGGTGCCGGACGTGTCGCTGGTCAAGGCGCACATCGCCGACCGCAGCGGCAACCTGGTGTTCCGCAAGACGGCCCGCAACTTCAACCCGAACGTTGCGATGGCCGGCAAGTTCACGGTGGTCGAGGTCGAAGAGATCGTTGACACCGGCAGCCTGGATCCCGACCAGATCCACCTGCCCGGCATCTATGTGCAACGGATCGTGCTGAACACGACGCCGGAAAAGCGCATCGAACAACGCACCACTCGCCCGGCCTAAGGAGAAGACGACATGGCATGGTCCCGCGATGAAATGGCGGCGCGCGCCGCGCGCGAGCTGCAAGACGGTTTTTATGTGAACCTGGGCATCGGCTTGCCGACCCTGGTGGCCAACCACGTGCCCAAGGGCGTGGAAGTGTGGCTGCAATCCGAAAATGGCCTGTTGGGTATCGGCCCGTTCCCCACCGATGACGAAGTCGACGCCGACCTGATCAATGCCGGCAAGCAAACGGTGACGACGTTGCCGGGCTCGTCGATCTTCTCGTCCGCTGACTCGTTCGCGATGATCCGCGGCGGCAAGATCAACCTGGCCATCCTGGGCGCGATGCAGGTGTCCGAAAAGGGCGACCTGGCCAACTGGATGATCCCGGGCAAGATGGTCAAGGGCATGGGCGGCGCGATGGACCTGGTGGCCGGCGTTGGCCGCGTCGTGGTCCTGATGGAACACGTGGCCAAGAAGAAAGACGGCACGGAAGACATCAAGCTGCTGCCCGAGTGCAACCTGCCGCTGACTGGCGTGGGCGTGGTCGACCTGATCATCACCGACCTGGGCGTGATGGAAGTCACCGAAAACGGCTTGAAGCTGCTGGAAACGGCGCCGGGCGTGACGGTGGACGAAATTCAGTCCAAGACGCTGGCCAAGCTGGACGTGTCGGCGGTCAAATAAACCGGCTGCCGTTCCGCTTACGAAAACGCCCCGCAAGGGGCGTTTTTTTTGGCGGAGGAAAGGGCGGCCCCGGGGGCGCTATGCCGCTTCGTCCAGGCGCATGCCCACGTGCGGGATACCGTCTTCGATGTATTCCTCGGTGACCTGAACAAAGCCGTGTCCGCCGTAGTAGTTGCGCAGGCGGGCCTGCGCGCCCAGGTACATGGCGCGGCCTGGCCAGCGCTGGCGCACTTCCTGCATGGCGTGGCGGATCAATTCGTGGCCCAGGCCCTGGCCGCGCGTCCAGGGCGCGGTGATCACGCGCCCGATCTCGATCTGGCCGTCCTTCAGTGACGGGTCCAGGATGCGGCAGTAGGCGGCAAGCTGGCCGTCTTGCCATGCCATCAGGTGCGTCGTCTGGCCGCTCAGGTCCTTGCCATCCATGTCCTGGAAGATGCACTGCTGTTCGATGACGAAGACTTCCGAGCGCAAGCGGAGGATCGCGTAGATCTCCGGCACGGTCAGGTCCTGGTGGGGTTTGCAGATCCAATCGGGCATTGCGTCAATCCAGGGCAATAGGTCGGGGTGAAAAACAGGCGCGGATAGCGTACCTCAAACCGGCCCCGTTTCTTTTGATGCACTGTTACATAAATTCACGGGTATACCCTTACTATGAAAATGAATTTTCTTATCTAAAATTTGTGTGTAAACAGATTTACACAATCTCCCGCTAAGACCTCCCCCGAATCGATGAACAAGGCCGCACTTACGATCGCTGATCGGATCGCCCGGGCCCAGCCCTCGCTGAGCCGGACGCAGCACAAGATGGCCGAATACGTGTTGGCGCACCAGTTTCGCGCCGCCACGATGACCATCGACGAGTTCGCGGCGGCAGTGGGGGTGTCGGTTGCCACGGCGAATCGCTTCGCGCGCGCCCTGGACCTGCCCGGCTACCCGCAATTCCGCGCCGAACTGGCGCGTGGGTTTGAAGCCGCGCTGGAACCGGTGGAAAAGCTGCGCACCGAACTGGCGCATTCCGCCAGCGCCGTGCAGATCTTCGCCGCCACGCTGGAAGAAGACATTCGCAACGCGCAGCGCAACCTGCAATCGCTGGATTCGGCCGCCTGTGAACAGGCGGTGGAGGCCATTCTGGCCGCCGACCGAGTGTTCATCATCGGTTTCGGCGCCAGCGGCTTCCTGGCTGGCCTGCTGCAACGCGGCCTGTGCATGCACCTGCATTCGGTCGAATCGCTGGCGGGCCCCGGCGGCGTGTCGCACGCCGCGCGCCAGATGTCGCGCATGACCGCCAAGGACCTGGTGATCGCCATCGGCTTTCCGCGCTACCTGGCCGACACCGTGACGCTGGCCGCCGCCGCCAAGCAGGCCGGCGTGCCGGTGCTGGTGCTGACCGACAAGCCCACGTCTCCGCTGGCACCGACGGCGTCCGTCGTGCTTTACGCGTTTTCCGCGCGCCAGCTGATTCCCAATTCCGAAACCGCCGCGCTGGGCCTGATCGAAGCGCTTTCCGCCGCGGTGGCCTATCGGGCCAAAAATTCCGTCGCGGCCGCCGCTGGGGTGACCCAGTCCGTGATGCCGTGGCTTATCCATGGAGTAGGTAAACGATGATTCAACCCGTGATCGCCATTCACGGTGGCGCCGGCGCGATGTCCCGCGCGGCCATGTCGCCCGAGAAAGAACAGGAATACCTGGCCGCCCTGGAGTCCATCCTGACCGCCGGCCAAGCCGTGCTGGCCCGCGGCGGCAGCGCCCTGGACGCCGTCACCGAAGCCGTCCGCCTGCTGGAAGACTGTCCGCTGTTCAACGCCGGCCACGGCGCGGTGTTCACCAGCGCCGGCACCCATGAGCTGGACGCCGCCATCATGGACGGCGCCACGCTGCGTTCGGGTGCGATCGCCAATGTGAATTGCGTGCGCAATCCGATCTTCGCCGCGCGCCGCGTCATGGAAACCAGCAAACACGTCTTTTTCGTGGGCGAGGGCGCCGAAACCTTCGCTCGCGATGCCGGCCTGGAAATCGTCGACCCGTCGTATTTCTCGACCGAGGCCCGCCGCGAGCAGTTGCTGCGCGTGCAGCGCGAAACGCCTGACGCCGCCGTGCTGGACCACGACGGCCAGGCCATGGTCGCGCGCGGCCAGCCCGCACCCGCCGATCCGCTGGATGCCGACAAGAAGTTCGGCACGGTGGGCGCGGTGGCTGTCGACGTGCAAGGCAACGTGGCCGCGGCCACCTCTACCGGCGGCATCACCAACAAGCAGGTCGGCCGCGTGGGCGACGCGCCGTTGATCGGCGCCGGCACCTATGCCAGCAACAAGACCTGCGCGGTCTCCACGACCGGCACCGGCGAGATGTTCATCCGCATGGTCTCGGCCTATGACGTGGCGGCGCAAATGGAATATTGCGGTGCGTCGCTGGAAGCAGCGGCGGATCGCGTCGTGATGGAAAAACTGCCCACCATCGGCGGCAAGGGCGGCCTGGTGGCCGTTGACGCCCAGGGCAATGTGGCTTTGCCGTTCAACACGGAAGGCATGTATCGGGGTTACGCCCGCGTAGGCGAAAAGCCGGTCACCGCGATCTATCGATAAGCGTGACGGGTTCTGTTTTGATTTTGGGGATTAATGAAGATGGTTGATCGCGCAAACAGCCTGGCGCTGCCGGAAAACCGCGTGGTCCAGGTCGACGAC
>Ga0308157_10010442_pt1 | contig 10068 bp, 11 predicted proteins | sample PhyBR1_FD_201035 | JGI IMG/M metagenome (GOLD analysis project Ga0308157, IMG submission 201035) | Phyllosphere microbial communities from UC Gill Tract Community Farm, Albany, California, United States - DLSLB.R1 | ecosystem: Host-associated > Plants > Phyllosphere > Unclassified | place: USA... | reverse complement strand
TGTTCTCGTCAGCGAGACGATTGTAGTCCCGTAGTATCCGGCCGCAAAGGCAGTCTCAGCAGGTGACGAGTCACGTCAGTGTCGTTGTCGACGCCTTTCACCACATCGCCGCGGCGATTTGGTGAGGGCCCCGCACAGCGCGGACAGTGGAGTTCAAGGTGTCGCTGGCTGCGGCGAAGTGAAAGAAACGGCCCCGTCCTCAGCAGAGAACGGGGCCGAATTCGCAAGGGTCCGAAGGTCGGGCAGACCAGGGCTCAGGCCGGCTCTTCCTGATTCTTTTCCTTCGCCTTCTCGGCCTTGGTGAAGGCCTGGTATTTGCGAATGACCTCAAGCGCCGGGCCGTCGGCGAGCAGTTCGCCCTTCTCGATCCACAGTGCACGGTTGCACGTGTCCTTGATCGTGCGCATCGAGTGCGAGACGAGGAAGACGGTACCGGCGTTCTCACGGATGGCCCGGATGCGGCCTTCGGAACGGTCACGGAATTTCTTGTCACCGACGTTGAGCGCCTCGTCGACGATGAGGATCTCGTGCTGCACCGAGGTCGCGATCGCGAACTTCAGACGCTGGGACATACCCGAGGAGTACGTTCGCATCGGCAGGTCGATGAAGTCCTCAAGCCCGGTGAACTCGACGATGTCATCGAACTTTGCATCGATCTCGTCACGAGTGAGCCCCAGAGCCAGAGACCCGAGGACGATGTTGCGGGCGCCCGAGAGATCCGGAATCAGTGCGGCGCCGACACCGAGGAGGTTCGGCCGTGACGTTGCATAGATCGCGCCCTCGGAGGTCGGAGTCAGTCCGGTGATCGACCGCATGAGCGTGGACTTGCCCGAGCCGTTGCTGCCGATGATGCCGATCGATTCGTTCTTGTGGGCGACGAAGCTGATGCCTTTGAGGGCGTGAACCTCCCTCAGCTCCCGGCGCTTGGACATGACGTCCTTGCTGCCGAGCTTGAGCTTCTTGCCGGTAGCCAGAGTCTTGTACCGGACATGGACGTTGTCGCAGACGACGACGGGAGGATTGTTTCGCGTCACTTCGGGCAGGCTGCCGGTGTCGAAGGCCTGCTCTTCGTTCGTCTCACTCATCACGACCGAACCTTTCCTCGGCCTGCCAGAAGAACACGAAGCCGATGATGAAGATGCCGAATGCCCAGATGGCCAGGTGCCAGAAGTAGTCGTAGGGAATAACACCGTCCTTCATGAGGATGCCGCGGGCGATCGCCAGGACGTTGTTCAGCGGCTGCCAATCAGCGAAGGGCTGCAGGGACGGGTTGATCTTGTCGACCATGACCTTGAGGTCGAAGAAGACGCCCGAGGTGTAGAAGATCATCCGGGAGATGAACGGAGTCACCTGGGAGAGGTCACGGAAGTGGACCGTTGCGCGGGCGAAGATGAAGGCCACACCCTGGTTGAAAATCCAGAACAGGAAGACCAACGGGATGAAGAGGAACCAGTCCCAACCGGGTTTCGCGCCCCACAGCATGACGAGTAGTGCCATGAAGATGAAGGTGGGAATGAAGTTGAGCAGGTTCTGGAACACCGTGGCGATCGGCAGCACGATGCGCGGGAACGGCAGCGATTGGACGAGAGAGGCGTTCGAGATGATCGATTTCGACCCGCCGTTCATCGAGGTGTTGAAGAACTCGAGCACGAAGACGCCGATGATGACGAAAGGGGCGAAATCGTCGGGCCGGGCGGTGGCGCCCCGCATGATGAACCCGAAGACTGTGCCGTAGATGAGTGCGGAGAACGCCGGACGCAGAAGCACCCAGAGCATGCCGAGGCGATTGCGTTCGTTCTCGGACTGCATCCGGTACTTCGCTAGCGTATACGTGAAGTCGCTTCGGTTGAGAAGCTGTTTGACGTACTGAGGTAGAGACGGCCGTCCACCGACTCTCTCGAGTCCGTGCTCGGCAGCAAGCCTGGCCATATCCATGAACAGAAAATTCTCTCGTCGGCGACTGGGGATAGAACAGAAAGAGTCTACGGGATGAGACTAGCGCAGACTCACAGTCGGCTGTGAGCCTTGAAGTCGAAGTCGGGGTCGGCGATCTGAGCTCTCGTCGGAATATTGTTACCGCCGAGTACCCGTCGGGCGGCCGCCTGCATCGGGGGCCAGTTGAACGTTTCGACGCCGACGAGCACCGACTCCGGGGCGAGTCCTTCGAAGTGGAAGACCTGGAACTTCGCTCCGCTGGGGTCGTGTCGGACGATCGTGTCGTCGGCGTCGGGGCTCGTCAGGCCCGCTGTGAACACCTTCTCCGGGCCTTGGAAGCTCCAGTGCCAGGGAACATCGGACCAGACTTTCGGACCGTCGTCCGGCCCAGAATCTGAAGCGGATTCGGGCGCATTATCACCGTCGTTCGAAGCCGTGTCTGATCCTTCAGTGAGCAGTTCAGCGAGGAATTTTCCGTGGCTTTCGGCCACCGGTTCACAGGCCCAGGGGTGGTCGAGTGCATAGGGTCCGGCGGTGACGATGGCACAGTCACCGGCGGCGAAGACACCCGGATTGGATGTTGCCAAACTCTCATCCACTTCCCACGCCTGAGCGGGTCGGTGACCGTCGATCGGGATCAGCCGAGGGCGAGCCCCGACGCTGGTGATGAACAGGTCGTGGACATCGGCCGGGATGTCGTCCGGGCTCGCGGTGTGGGTGACGAATTCGACTCCGGCGGCCTTGTGCTTGTCGAACAGCGCCTGCCTCACGGGAGCGGAGAGCTGCTTGCGCAGGGGTTCGTCCCCGCGCAGGTAGACCGTGGCGTGGTGTCCGGCAGCCACCGCCGAGGTGGCCACTTCCATTCCGAGATAACCGGAGCCCAGCACCCCGACGTTGAGGGCCTCGGTTGCGCTATTCACACGTTCAAGAATCCATTCGGCGTCGCCGAGGTCATAGACCGGCAGGGCGTCCGGGTAGGCGGGGACCTGCGGACGATTCGCCTCCATCCCTGTGGCGAGGATGCAGTGGGTGAAGTCGACGGACTCCCCCGACGCCAGATGGATGGTGCCCGCGGTGGTGTGGTGGTCCGCCAGCGGATGAGGGTGTCGCTGGGTCTCGGCGGTGTAGCGGGATTCCGCGGGCGCCTCGGCGAGGGTGATCTCTTCTGCCCGGTCACGGACGAAGGTGATGTGCGCGGTCGATTCGAGGTGGTACGGCAGGTGGTGGCGGGCGCCATCGAAGAGATGCTTCGACAGCGGCGGCCGCTCACACGTCTTGCCGGCCTGGGGGTCGATGACGGTGACGGCCTGACCGCGCGCGTTCAGTTCCCGCGCCGCGGTCGTGCCGGCCAGTCCCGCACCGATGATGACGATCCGCTTGCTCATGCCTCCATGCTAATCCTCGCCGAGGCGGCCGGCCGGGAGGTGCGGGTGTGAAGCCGACCTGGTCAGCCCTCGGTGACGAAATCCTGGATGATTTCGGGTGAGGCATGGATGCACACCATTTTGAGATTCTCAGTTCCGATGTTGCGGAAACGGTGGACCGTTTCGGCTCCGACGGTGACGACGGCGCCGGCCTCGGCAGTGACGGTTTCGTCATCTGCGTCGATGCGCACCTGCCCCGATAGGACGATCCAAGTCTCTGTGTAGGGATGCCAGTGCAGATCGGGTCCCTTTCCCGGTCCGGTATCGACCCAGAAGAACGAGACGTCGGCACCGTGCTCGGCGCCGATGAACTTGGCCGTCGGCGATCCGGGCAGCAGCAGCTCGGAGCGCTGCATGACGGTGATCATGCTGGTCTGCTCGCTTTGCCGTCGAGCCAGAGCATGTCTGATTCATCATTGTGTGTGCCGCCGGTGCCGACGTGTTTGGCGTCGATCTGCGGGCCCTTCTTGATGACGTGGACGAGGGCCATGCCGTGCCCGCGGCCAAGTCCATAGTCGGTTTTGAGCCACTCGAGGATGGCTCCGGCCTTGACCGAGTCGTCGTCGAACCCCTTGTCCTTGGCCAGGTCGATGAACTCGCGAGGAGTGAGTCCGGTCTTGTCTTCGATGGTGTCGAGGTAGGCCTGAAATGACATGTCGGGTCCCTTCGGGGCGATGCGGCGAGCGGCGCTGCTCGGCAACGGTGCAGGTCAGCGTTCCGCGCTCACCCGAGTTCAGGATATATCGCTGAGAGATGCCAGGTCGAGGGTTATCGTCGTCAGCCCCCGGTACCGCTCGATCTCCCGACTCATGTGTCTTGTGTGCCGGTTCGATCCGGCACGACTTCATTGATGGCGCGGATTCCGCGCACGGGCGACAGGGCTACAGGGACCGTGGCCAGCGCCATGAGCGCCGCTCCGGAGACGGCGGATCCGACTGGTCCGATGAACGTGATCAGGGCGCCGCCGAGGATCGCGCCGAAGGAGAGTGCACCCCAGGACACGAGGCGGTAGCCCGCGTTGACGCGTCCGCGGATTTCGTCGGGCAGAGCGAGCTGCCGGATGCTCGTCGATTGCGAATCGGCGACTCCGCTGCCGAGCCCCGAAAGGAGGAAGGCGACGGCCAGGCCCGGGATGAGGACGGCGGGAAAGAACGCCACGATGACCATTCCGATCAGCGGCGCTGTGTTGCCGAGAACGAGGCTGACCAGCAGGGACCGCCCATATCCGAAACGTGCCGTGAGGCGGGGGCTGAGCAGGCTGCCGACGAGAGCGCCGATGCCTCCGCAGGTCACCACCACACCGAAGATGAGAGGACCGGCCGGCAGTCCGGCAAGCACGTGGACGGCGAGGGCAAGCATGAGGATCTCGTGGCCGAAGTTCCACAGAGACGCCTCTGCCGCCAGGGCACGGAGGATCGGGTGGCGGATGAGTGAATTGAGTCCATCGCGCGCCTCGGCGATGGCCGGGGATTTGGCGGCGGGCTCGTCGGCGGTTTCGGTCGCGGGCGCTATGGGCGCGGATTCGATTGCGACCTGGTCGGGTGTGGTTTCGGTCGCGGTCGTTTCGGGTGCGGGTTCGTCGATCCGCAGCCGCCCGATGAGCAATGCGGAGGCGAGGCAGCCGACGGCATTGACTGCGATCGCGATCGGCGCGGTGACGGCCTGGACGATGAGTCCACCGACACCGGAACCGGCGGTCTCGATGGCGGACTCCGTGGCGGTGATCTTGGAGTTCGCGTCGATGAGAGCGTCTTCAGGCACGAACTGCGGCAGGAACGAGGAGTCGGCGAGCTGGTAGAGCACGGTCATCGTGCCGATCGCGAAGGCGGCCCCGACGGCGACCGGAATCGTCAGTGTGTTCGTCAGCGCGAGGACACATACAGCGGCGAGGAGAACGCCGCGCACCCAATCGGCGAGGATCATGAGCGGCCGCCTGGGGTGGCGGTCGACGATGACGCCGAACCAGAGCGTCACGACAAGGAACGGGGCGACGAGTGCCGTGCGCACCCAGGAGGCCTCCATCGCGGTCGCGCCGAGAGTGAGGAGGGTGAGAGCGGGCAGGGCGATCTCTCCGACCTCTGCTCCGAGTCGAGAGAGCGCTCCTGCGCTCCAGAAGAGGCGAAAACCAGGAACCGTCCACGCTGACGTAACTGTTGTCATAGAAACGCAGGTTATCTCTGTAACCATGTAAATAGCAATAGTGGTTATACTGGCGTTATGCCTGAGATCGTTCCGCCCGCAGCTGCTCCCGGCGAGCTGGAATTCGTCCGCGCCTTCGTCAACACCCGCGATATCGACTTGGGAACCGATCGCCTCGCCGATCCGGCCGGGTGGTCGGAGTGGGCGCACGAGCAGGGAATCGAACGATCCGCCGGCGGCGGCCGCCTCGGCGATAACGGCGCAGCCGACGATGCATCGGAGGCGGAGCTGCGCCGGGCGCGGGAATTGCGGGAGATACTGCGCGACGGGCTCCTGGCCAATCATTCGAAGGCGGGCACGCCCGACGCAGTTATCGAGGCACTCACCGAGGCGGCCCGGCGCACGACGCAGATCGTCATCACCGACCGCGGCGCCGAGCTCGTCGCGGCCGGCACCGGTATCGACGCAGCGATCGGTCGGGTGGTGAGTGCGGCGACCGCGGCACTCGGGAACGGGACATGGGCCAGGCTGAAGGCATGCGAATACGACAGCTGCCAATGGGCGTTCTTTGATCACTCGCGCTCGCGCACAGGACGCTGGTGCTCTATGGAGCTGTGCGGCAATCGGGCGAAGCAGGCCCGGTGGCGGGCCAAACAAGCGAATCAGTGAGGCTGGAGCGGCTGGCCAGGTCGCTGCGAAAAACCCAAAACAGTCTGTCGCAGCCATCGTGTCGGGCGACTACGGATTCGGTGGCAGACACAGACGAGGGCGCCCGGCGCGAACTGATGAGTCGCGCCGGACGCCCTGGATGCTGATACGGCTCAGAGTTCCGTGGTCTGAGTGCCGCCGGCTGGACGATTGCCGGTGATCTTGGACTTGACCATGTGGAATAGGCCAGATGCCTTACCTCCAGGCAGCCCCCAGTGCTGAGCGGAGTGCGTGATGACCTTGATCAGCCCCAGATTCGGGTCCCGACGGTCATCGAACCATGCCTTGGCAGAATCCGACCACAGCTCATCGACCTTGGCCTTATCGTCGACGAACTTCACGCGCCCGGCCACCGACAGCCAATTGCCCGCCTCAGCGATGTTGATATTGACTTCGGGGTTCGTCTGCAGCGCCTTCGCCTGGTCGCCATCGAGGGCGAGGAAAAACCAGACGTCGGCATCCTCGGTGACCTCCTGAGGTGCCATCGGGTGGGCGAGGATCTTGCCATCGGCCAACGCGGTCGCGAGCATGACGGAGTCGCTGCCGCGCAGGATCTTGACGACGTCGGCCTGGTCGAGCTCATCGGTAGCCGCCTGGCCTGCAGGAGCCTGCCCGTCACCGGCTGCGGAGACCTGGCCGGCCTCCGTATCATCGGTGGCTGCGGTGCGGGCCGGGGGCCCGGAGTCCTCAGATTCGGCGCTCAGGGCTCCCTCGGCGGCTTGAGATTCGTCGACAGCCGTGTGTGAGCCGTCGGGGTTGCGATAGAGGTTCGCACCTTGGCTGGCAGCGGCGTCGCGCGCCCGGGTTTCGACGTCCCCCTCGGTGTATCCGCCCTTTTCGCCCGGGGCGATGTTCGAGGTACCTGCGAACTTCTCGGTTGTCTCGTCGAGAAATGCGGCGGCGTCGCGAGCCTTCTCCTCGCCGCGGCCTTCGGTGCTCTTGTCTCTGCTCATCAGACTTCCCCTCTTCGTCAGCGGTGGTTCGTCATTCTTCCATGCGATCGCGGTGCGGAACGCTGACTGACTGAACATGGTGGGCTTTCCCAGTCGGCGCACAGACGCGCCGCCCTAAGAGACCTGCCCCACCTCACAGAGACGGGGCCCGGCCCGAGGCGCCAGACACCGCGCCATTTGGAGCTCGGGTGGTGAGCAGATCGGTCCGGCAGCCCATTGCGTCCGTGTCCTGGCCGATGTCTACACTGAAGCCATGGATGAAGAAACGACCGTCACCGTCAACGACATCCCCGAAGGGGCCGCCATCATCGACGTCCGCGAGGACGACGAATGGGAGGCCGGCCATATCGAAGGCGCGATCCACGTGCCGCTGGGCGAACTGCCGAGCCGCCTCGACGATCTCCCCCTCGATGACGACATGTACGTCATCTGCCGCACCGGCGGGCGCTCCAACCGGGCGGTCGCCTGGCTCAACCAGAACGGCTTCGACGCATTCAATGTCGACGGCGGCATGGGTTCGTGGAACCTCGACAACGGCAAGCCCATCGTCTCCGAGACCGGCGAAGAGCCCTGGGTGAAGTGATCGCCTAGTCTCTTGAGGTTCGTCGACCTCTTCTCCCTCCGTCCCTTGCTTGCACGCCGGGCGAAGGTCTAGCGTCGGAAACACAGATCACAGAGCGAATTTCATGATCCCCCGGTCCTCCGCCGAACGGCGAGAGCGTGTTCAACTCCGAAAGGAGCGAAGTCATGAGTGACGAGAAGAAGAACCTCCCGGAGAACACAGCAGAAGAGCAGACTGAAGACGCGCAGGACATCGAGAGCACTGCTGTCGGAGTCGGCGCGGATACCGATGCCGAAGGAAGTTCCCAGACTCCCGAAGAGAGGCTCGAGCGCATCGCTGCCGAACACGAGGTTCCGATCGAGCGGGATCCTGAGGAAGCCCAGGCCGAAGCTGAAGGGTCCTCTCCCGACAAGGACCGAGATATCAGCGGTGGAGACACGAAGGAAGAGGAAGACGACTCCGTGGAGCCGCCGGACTGAGACGGCTACCGTTGAGCGAGGCCGCTAGTTCTCGCTCCGTGGAGCCGCCGAAGTCCACGATGCAAGAACTCCGTGGACACAACTGTGCGCAACCGCTGTCATTTGGTTAGGTAGAAGAATGACAACACGCGCCGGCCAGTTGGCCCAGGACAAGGATCTCGTTGACGTCCCTGCCCTTCTCGATTCCTATCACGACTTGGTTCCCGACCCTTCGGTGCCTTCGCAAGCAGTGAGCTTCGGGACCTCCGGCCACCGCGGTTCGAGCTTCAACCGCTCCTTCAACGAGGCGCACATCGCGGCCATCACCGCGGCGATCGTCGACTTCCGCCGTGACAAAGGCATCCGTGGGCCGATCTTCCTCGGCCGTGACACTCACGCACTGAGTGAGCCCGCATTCCTCACCGTCCTCGAGGTGCTCGCCGCAGCCGAGGTGCCCGCGCTCATCGACGAGCGCGACGGTTTCACCCCGACCCCTGCCGTCTCCCACGCGATCCTCGGCTTCAATGCAGGGAAGTCGCGCGAGGATGCGCAGGCCGACGGCATCATCGTCACTCCCAGCCACAATCCGCCCGCCGACGGCGGCATCAAGTACAACCCGCCCCATGGAGGACCTGCCGGCACCGAGACGACGACCTGGATCGCTGATCGCGCGAACCAGTATCTCGCCGAGGGGTGGGAGAAGATCCCGCGCACCCCGTTCCAGCGGGCGTTCCATCTGGAGAACACCGAGAACTTCGACTACGTCTCGAACTACGTCGACGACCTCGAGTCTGTCATCGACCTCGACGTCATTCGCAGCTCCGGGCTGAAGATCGGCGCCGATCCGCTCGGCGGAGCCAGCGTCGACTACTGGGCGGCCATCGCCGAGGACTACGACCTCAACCTCGACGTCGTCCATCCGGACGTCGACCCCACCTGGTCGTTCATGACCTTGGATTGGGACGAGAACATCCGCATGGACTGCTCCTCCCCCTATGCGATGGCCGGCCTCATTGCCTCGCGCAACGACTTCGACATCGCCACCGGCAACGACGCCGATGCCGATCGCCACGGCATCGTCACTCCCGATGCCGGCCTGATGAATCCGAATCACTATCTGGCAGCGGCCATCGACTACCTGATCGACTCCCGCCCCGATTGGCCGAAGGACGCGGGGATCGGCAAGACTCTGGTCACCTCGTCGATCGTCGACCGCATCGTCGCCGCGCATAATCGCACCCTCTTCGAGGTGCCTGTCGGCTTCAAATGGTTCGTTCCCGGCCTGCTCGATTCGACGCTGGCATTCGGCGGCGAGGAATCGGCCGGCGCATCGTTCCTGCGGAGGGACGGCAAAGTGTGGTCGACGGACAAGGACGGCATCATCCTCGCCCTCCTCGCGGCCGAGATGACCGCGAAGACCGGGCAGACTCCCTCACAGCGCTACGCAGGACTGGCCGCGAACCACGGCACCAGCTCCTACGCCCGCCAGGACGCTCCGGCGACGCGCGCACAGAAGGAACGACTGGGGTCCCTGGATGCCTCCCAGGTGAGTGCAAAGACCGTCGGCGGTGAACCCGTCAAGGAGGTGCTCACCTCGGCGTCGGGCAACAATGCGCCCATCGGCGGGCTCAAGGTCACCACGGACAATGCATGGTTCGCCGTGCGACCGTCGGGCACGGAAGACGTGTATAAGATCTACGCAGAATCGCTGCGCGATGAGGACCACCTGCGCCAGGTCCAGCATGATGCGCGGACGCTGGTGGACGGAGTGCTGGAGTAAGCACCAGCCACTGTACGAATAACTCACTTCCGCGGCTTCGAAGTGTGGATGCAGCGAACTTCATCGCTGCGCTCACACTTTGCAGCCGCGGATACTTCTGTTCACTTTT
>Ga0308157_10010440_pt1 | contig 10070 bp, 4 predicted proteins | sample PhyBR1_FD_201035 | JGI IMG/M metagenome (GOLD analysis project Ga0308157, IMG submission 201035) | Phyllosphere microbial communities from UC Gill Tract Community Farm, Albany, California, United States - DLSLB.R1 | ecosystem: Host-associated > Plants > Phyllosphere > Unclassified | place: USA... | reverse complement strand
ATATAATGGTTGCTTTAAAAGAAGCAATGAAAGCGAAAGACCAAGTAGCTTTAGAGTCTTTAAGAGCAATTAAATCGGAGATTTTATTAGCACAAACATCTGGATCTGCTGCAGAATTAACAGAAGCAGATGAAATTAAATTATTACAGAAATTAGTAAAGCAACGTAAAGATGCCGCAGCTATTTTCCTTGAACAACAAAGAAACGATTTGGCTGAACCAGAATTGGCGCAGGCAGCAGTTATAGAGCAGTTTTTACCAGCACAATTATCAGAGGCTGATGTAGAAGTTGCTATTAAAGAAATTATTGCAGAAGGAAACTTCGCAGGCATGCAGTCTATGGGTCAGGTAATGGGCTTGGCAAATACCAAATTAGCAGGAACTGCAGACGGAAAAACAATTTCTACTATTGTTAAAAAGCTTTTAACGGTATAACATCAATAAGCTTTCGTAGTTCAATTGGATAGAATGTTAGATTCCGGTTCTGATGATGCAGGTTCGAATCCTGTCGAGAGTACATTAATACACAAGCAATCTTTTTTAGGTTGCTTTTTTTGTTTTAGATTCATTAAAATAATTGTTTCGATCTTGTTCAATTATCCTTTTAAAGTAAGTGATTATTTCTCTACACCCATTATTTACTAATAAAGTCAAGAATTAATCGTTAATAATATTAACTATTTAAAATCATTATAAATAATTTTTACATAACATATTTATGTTAATCAATTATCCAATACCTAAAAAATGAAATATTCGCAATAATCATCTTTGTTATTTTTATTTAGATTTATTACAAATAAATTTGTGCAAACATTTTAATCTATCTAAAAATGAAGAATTTTTATTCTAAATTGATGATGGGATTTCTCCTTCTCTCAACATCAACAATAAATGCTCAAACAACTTATTGCGCACCTACCTACAGTGGTTGGGCAGTAAATGAACCGGCAGAGCCTATTACTTTAGTACAGTTTGGTACGGGAGCGGGATCTATAAACAACCCATCATCTGCAATTGTTTCTACATCTACACCACGTTATGAGGACTTTTCTTCTATTTCAATGAATGTGCAGCGCGGACAAACATATGATTTAAAAGTTAAGGGAAATACCAATGGAAATTTCACAAACTATTTCACGATTTACTTTGATTGGAATGGTGACGGTGTTTTTTCTAATGCAACACCGGCAAATGCAACAGCTCAACAACAATTAACCAATCAACCTGAAAAACATCAACATACAACGGCTATTGTTAACAGTACCGGATCAGATAACATAGAGATGATTTATACGGTTACTATTCCTACTGATGCTGTTTTAGGTCAAACCAGAATGAGAATCGTTAAAAATATGAATGCTCCTTCTAGTGCACCTTGTGCCAATCCTTTTTTTCCTAGAGGACAAGTAGAAGATTATACGCTAAATATTACAAATGGTAGTACAACACCTGTTGTTTGCGCAGATCCAGGTCCAAATGCAGGAGACACAGGCTGTGTTACTTTTACTTATGACGGTGTATCAAAGACACTAACTACTGTTCGTGGTGCTGACGGAAACATTTGGTTACAGCAAAATCTAGGAAGTACACAAGTAGCCACTTCTATGACAGACACAAATAGTTACGGAGATATTTTTCAATGGGGACGTTGGAACGATGGTCATGAAAAAAGAACTTCTACCACTACTGCTGTTCCAACACCAAATAATCCTTCAGGTTTAACAACTACAAGCACTTCTTTCATTATTGGATCAACAATAGATTGGTGGGATGCTGGAACTCTTACAGATACTTGGTCGGCAGTTTCATCTGCAAATACATCAGCAACTGAAGGCTGTGATCCATGTAAAGCAATGGGAGCAGGTTGGGTAATGCCAACAGAAACAGATTGGACTGGAATTAAAAACGCAGAAAGCATCAGCAACCCTGCTACAGCATTTGCAAGTAATTTAAAATTGCCTGCTTCTGGTTTTAGAAGTTCATCTAACGGGAACTACACTTTTGTAGATCAGAGAGGTTACTATTGGAGTTCAACAACATCAACTACTGGTGCGAAGTATTTTTACATAGGATCTGTAATTGCAAATCCTGCAGCTGGTGCAATGCGCGGACAAGGTCATGCGGTACGTTGCATCTACAAAACTGCCGTAAATGTTAGTACGGTTGCTGTAACAACGCAAAACAATGTTGCTGCTACAATTGCTACTGCAAATGGTACTTTACAATTAGAAGCTGCTATAACACCTACTACAGCAAGCCAAGCAGTAACTTGGTCAGTACAGTCAGGAAATACTTCTGTAACTGTTGACAGTGCAGGCCTTGTTACTGGTTTAACAAATGGAACAGCAGTTATTCGCGCAACTTCTGTAGCCGACGCAACTAAATTTGGAGAGTTAACGGTTACTGTAAACATTCCTACAGCAAATCCATGTACGGCAGTACAGACCTTTTTAGAAACGTTTGAAACTTTTACAACATTCCCAGAAAATTGTTGGACAGGCAATTATCTTCCTACACCACCAGCTCCAGCAATCACTATTGGCGGAACAGCTACTAATAAAACTGTTTCTTTTTACAGTGGATTTGTTACAGGTGATATCATCATTGCATCACCAGAAGTTTCAACAATTGACGGAAAACATGTATTAGCTTTTGATATTGTCTCTTTTTCTGATGCAAGTACATCTATTCAGATAGGAACATTATCAGACAATACTGATTTCACAACATTTGCTCCAGTAGGTACTCCTATATCTCCTTCGGTAGGTACGCATACTTCAATTGCTATTCCCGCTAACGCAGGGCACAAATATGTTGCTATTAAGTTTATTCATGGCGGAGGTCACAAAGCATTGCAACTTGATAATATAGAATGGAAAACTGCTGCAAGTTCTGATAAATTTGATGCTGACAAGGTTAAAATCTATCCAAACCCAACAACAGGTATGTTATTTATTGATACAGATATCAATGTAAAATCAATTGAAATTTACAACACATCTGGTCAAAGAATTTTAACTACAAATCAAAAGAATATCAATCTTGAAAATGCTACAAACGGTTTATACATTGTAAATGTTTATGCTACCGATGGTACGCATGCATCTTATAAAATAATTAAAAAATAAATAATAAAGAGGTAAAAAATTAATTTTTTACCTCTTTATTATTTAAACCTAAACTTATTATTATGAAACTTTCTTTTTTAAACGAAAAACAAGTTACTCTATTATTACTAGTGTTCTTTAGTTTTTTTTCTTTAAATTCAACTGCACAAACTCAATGCACTCCTGTTGCAACAATTAATGAGGATTTCTCTTCTTTCTCCGCAGGGATAGATATGTTTCCTGTAAATTGCTGGGGATTTATAAAAGATCCAAGTAATCTATTAGGTGCAATGGCTTATATTGGTGATGATGGAGCCTCTACACCTAATAATGTAGCGGCTATGACGGGAAATGTAAATTATCCAGGTGGACGTTATCTTGTTTCGCCTCAACTAAGTACTTTAAACGGAAACTATCATTTAAAATTTGATGCTAAACTATTAAGCAGTTTAGGTACTGGTTCAACTTTAGAAGTAGGTACCTTAGACAGTCAAACAAGTGCTGCTAATTTTATCGCTGTGGGTAGTCCGCTAAGCCTTACAACGACATATCAAACATTTACCATTGTATTACCTGCAACACCTAATCATCAATACTTTGCTATAAAATTAAATCCTGGTGGAAATATCAGTGCAATTTATATCGATAATGTGGTATGGGAAGCTGTTCCTGCAACTGTACAATCGGTAAGCGTAACTACACAAAATAATGTTCCTGCAACGATAACCACAACAGCCGGAACTTTACAATTACAAGCTGCCATTACACCATCTACAGCTAATCAAAATGTTGCTTGGTCAGTTCAATCGGGAAACACTTTTGCTTCGGTTGACAATACAGGATTAGTTACAGCAATTGCGAACGGAACAGTAGTGATAAGAGCAACTTCGGTTGCTGATACTACAAAATTTGGAGATATAACCGTTACAGTAAATACCCCCACTACACCATCTTGTACTGCGGTAAGTAGTTTTTCTGAAAACTTTGATTCACCTTCATTAACATGTTGTAACATGGGTGTTGTACCAACTTGTTGGAGCAGTATAAGTACGGCAACTGGTGCAAATCAAATAATATCTAATACTACACCAGCATCAGGTACAAACAACATTTATCAATTTGGTTATGGTGCCAATTTACAATCTATTGTTGTTATGCCTGAAGTGACAAATATTAATGCGGGCACACATCAATTCAGATTTAAATTACGTGCGAATTCTGGACCAGGAAATTTAGATTTCGGTTATATTACCGATATCACCAACGCGAGTTCATTTGTTATAATACAAACAATTAATGTAACAAACAGTTCTTATAACGACCCTATTGCAGAAAGAATTCTTACAGTACCTACAACTGTTCCTGCTACTGCACGACTTGCAGTTCGTAACCCTGGGACTTCATGGGCAGGTTTTTATTGGGATGATGCAAATTGGGAACCTATCCCCCAAACTACTTGTGCTGATCCGGGACCAAATCCGGGAGATACAGGTTGTGTTACTTTTACTTACAACGGGTTACCTGTAACATATACAACCGTTCGTGGTGCAGACAATCAGATATGGCTTCAACAAAACTTAGGAAGCACACAAGTTGCAACATCTGTAAGTGATGCAGCATCGTATGGAGACTACTTCCAATGGGGTCGTTGGGTAGATGGTCATCAAGCAGTAAATTCAACATTAACAGCCACTCCTCCTACGCCAAATAATCCATCTGGTATTGCAAATGGATCCACAGCTTTTTACTCGGCTGCATATAATTCTCCAAATAACTGGTGGTCTGCAGGAACAACAACAGATACTTGGTCTGCAGCATTACCATCATCGGCAACCTCAACAGACGGATGTGATCCTTGTAAAGCTATAGGTACCGGCTGGAGATTACCGACAATTAGTGAAATTGGTACGATGATTACAAGTGAAAATCTTTCTGCTGTAGGTGCAACGGGTGCATTCGCAAGTAATTTAAAGATCCCAGCTAGTGGTACAAAAGATTACAGTGGTATGTTCTCGCAAGGTACAAGATCTTATTTTTGGTCGTCAACACCGATATACACAGGAAGTGCAGAATCTTTTTATTCGGGATTAGCGGTTACAGTTGAAGGATATGTGGGCAGAGATACCGGAATACCTATTCGTTGTATTTACCAAGCTGCCGTAAATGTTAATACCGTTACTGTAACAACACAAAACAATGTTGCGGCAACAATTACAACTGCAAACGGAACTTTACAATTAGAAGCTGCCATTACACCTAATACTGCAAACCAAGCAGTAACTTGGTCGGTACAGTCAGGAAGTACTTCTGCAACTGTTGACAACACAGGTCTTGTTACTGGTTTAACTAACGGAACTGCTGTTATTCGTGCTACTTCTGTAGATGATACAACAAAATTTGGAGAACTAACGGTTACTGTAAATATTGCAGCTAGCTCAGATACATTCGATGCTGATAAGGTTATAATCTATCCAAATCCAACAACAGGAATGTTCTTTATTGATACAGATATCAATGTAAAATCAATTGAAATTTACAACACATCTGGTCAAAGAATTTTAACTACAAATCAAAAGAACATCAATCTTGAAAATGCTGCAAACGGCTTATACATTGTAAATGTTTATGCTGAAGATGGTACGCATGCTTCATACAAGATAATCAAAAAATAAATTTACAATTTCATATAAAACAAAAAGGCTGTCTAACTAAAGACAGCCTTTTCTATTTTAAAACACAACCAAAAACTATTTAGCTTGTTTGTCTATTTCTTGTTGAATGATGTTCCAATCGTAATAGTGGAAAACCATACCGTTACTCATTGCTACGAACATTCCGTTGGTAAACGATCCGCCGAAATTGAAATTAACAGCATCTGCTCCATCGCATTCAATGGTAGAAAAAGGAATTTTAGCAATCATTTTATGATCGTTCGCATTACCATTTTCACCTTCGCGCTTGTAAACAACAAAGTTATTTGCCTGTTGGTCTGATATTAAAATGTAACCTTGATTAGCGTTGGTTTTATAAAGTGCAATACCTTCATGATCGCGCTTAAAATCTTTCTGTCCAAAGAACGCCAATTCTTCATTCCCTTTTGCTGGATCGGCATAATACTTTCTTATTCCTTGGGTTTCATCGGCATAATAAATATATCCCAACTCATTATCAACCATAATGGCTTCAATTTCTTTTTTGCCCGAATAGTTTCCGAATTTACGTACCAAATTAGCCGTTACTGTTCCTTCATTATCTGTTAATTCATATTGATACAAATATTCGCCAGAAACTCCCTCTTTTCTGCCTACAATTGCATAAATTTTTCCGTTTGAAGGATTAGTGTAAAGCGAAATTCCCATTGGATCTTTTTGTTCAGAATCGGCAAAAACTGCAATCCCACCATTATCAACAGGCTTTAAATCAGGTAACGAAAATATGCGGATCTGATCTTTTTTACGTTCGGTAACTACTGCAATGTCAACCTTTTTTCCGTTTAACGTTAATCCGTATGCGATGTCAACATTGTTTGGTCGATCCATAGGATATACTTTATTTACAATTTTCCCTTGCAAATCGTACGCATACAAACCGCCGGTTTCTTTTTCTTTATCTGTTCCGATGATTAACGATTGTGACGGATTTGCTTTGTTGATCCAAATAGCAGGATCGTCTGTATCATGCGGAGTTGCCTGTGTAACAACTGTTGGTTTTAGTGCATTTTTGGCTACCGGAGCCAGTTTTGAAGAGTTACAAGATGTTATTAAAGCGGTTACCGCCAAAAGATATATTACTTTTTTCATTTTTTAATTTCGGTTTGATAAATTACTTTGAAATCTTTTTCGTTTGATTGAATTACGTAAGCTTTCAAAATATTGTTGGTTAAAGTGAATGCCATAAAACCTGGAACGGCTTCTGCAAAAAGCGATCCTTCTATTTTTCCGCTTTCACGCAATTCACTACCTGCACCAGATAAAAACTGCATTACTTTTTTGTTGCTTTTTTTAATGATCTGCAAATCGTGTTCGTGTCCGCAAATGTAAGCGTCAACCTTATACTTTTCTAAAATTGGTTCAAAAATCAATTGTGTATTTTTAGTTTCCGGGTCATTCTTGCGTTTTCCACCGGTATAAAGCGGATGATGTCCTACTACGATTTTCCACACAATTTTAGGATCATTATTCGCCAATTTGGTTTCGATCCACTTTAATTGTTCATTCGTATCCTGATCGTTTATTCCCAAATATTTTTCAGGATTTGCTTTGTATTTTGTTACAAACGGATTGGTATCAATAACCAAAAGTTGTAGGTATTTGCCTTTATCAATTTCTATTAATCGTTCAAAATAACGATCGGGCATTTCCCATCTTCTGGAAATCTTACTATAATCTATCTGTGCTTGAACACTTCCTTCGTAATCATGATTTCCTAAGGCAACAAACCAAGGTTCGTGCAGTAAATGGTGGGTATAGATATTTTCGAACGATGAAAACCACTGATAATCCTGTGTACTTTGAACTCCCGTCGGGTAAAAATTATCACCAACAGAAATGGTAAAATTCATATCTAAAATTTCGGCAATGGTTCCCATATCGCGGGCAACTTCTTTCTGTGTGAAAGCGCCGTGACGACCAAAATCACCGATAGCCAAAAACGAAATTCCGTTTTTTACCGCCTGAATTTCCGAATGTTGATGAACTGTTTTATTAAGCGTATGGTCAGGACGCTCCTGACCATACGAATAAAAACTAATGACTAATAAAAATAATATGTAGAATGGATGTCTATTCTTCATTAAAAATCATATTTAACTCCCAATGTAAATCGAGATTGATAATATTCCATTTGTTTCATGCGGTTGCTTTGACCTTGGTAATAACGCAACGGTTGGTTGGTTAAGTTGTTTGCCTCTAAGAACACGCGCCAATTTGGAGTAAACTTGTAAGAAGCGTTGAAATCTAAAAAGAATTGCTTGTCATAATAACTGTCTTCAAAATCATTTCCGCCGATTTCATCTAAATAAGCCGATGTGAAGTTAGCCGATAAACGTGCAGAGAATTTGTTGTTTTCCCAAGCAAGCGATCCGTTAACCATGTGCGGTGCGGTGCGCGGTAAACCTAAACCTGTACGTGCTGTACCGTCTTCGTTTGTAATTCCTTTAGCTTCAGATTTTGTGAAGGTATAATTGGCATACAAACCAAAGTTTTTAAAGAATTTCCCTGGTAAGAAATCTAACTGACGTTGAAAAGCAACTTCGAAACCGTAAACACTTACTTTATCGCCGTTTCTTGCCTGTGTAAAATCCCAATTTTCGCCTGCAGGAATCGGGTTTGATACATTAGGGAACTGTGCAGCAAAATCGCTCTGTGTAAAAATAGTGTTGTTATATGTATAGATGAAGTTATCTAAATTTTTGTAGAACGCACCAGCAGACACAATACCAATATTCTCAAAATAATTTTCTGCCATTATGTCGAAGTTGGTCGCATACGTTGCCTTTAAGTTCGGGTTACCAGCAGCAATTTCTGTATCGGCAGGAATTACATTTACATAAGGTGCCAAGTTGTAGTAGTTAGGGCGCGCAATACTTGTTGTTACTGCCGCACGTAAAATAAAATTATCGGTAACTTTATGTTTTAAAGTAACACTTGGAAGTACGTTTAAGTAATCGTTTTCGTTTTTGATTTCGCCTACCAAATCTTCCTCATCCATAACGTAGTTTCCGCTATATTCAATAGCTGTATGCTCTAAACGAACACCTGCAATTAAAGATGTTTTCTCGTTAAAATCCTGATCCCAACGTAAATATCCTGCGGTGATACGCTCTTTTGCTTTGTAGTTTGATGATAAGAATTCTGAAGGTTGTAAAGATGATTCGAACAAATTAGGATTTGTTAAATCTAACGATCCCAATAAAGCACGGTCAGGGAAATAGCCTGGTGCATACTGCGATCCCGGATTGTATCCGCTACCACTCCAGTTTACATTTGCAGTTTCAGCTAAGCTTCCAAATGGATTTAATGGTTCGAATTCGTAGAAAATATTATCACGTTTTTTATCTTTTAAGCGTAAACGCGCACCAAAACGTAAACGTCCTTTTTGATCTTGAATAATTGACATTGGTACACGGAAGTTTAATTTTGCTCCAATTTCTTCTTCCTGTGTGTAATCGTGATTTTCTGTGATTTTTCTTAATTCGAAATTATTAGGATCTTCGCCACCAACAGCATAAACCAACGGATGATTTCCATCGCCTATATTTTGTCCCATTACCACATCTTGCTGACGGAAGTCGATGTATCTTTCATTTGGACGATCTTCACTTGCTTTAGAGTAAGAAACTGCCCAATCCATATCTACTTTTGGCGACAATAAATGTTCTCCTCGTAACGAAACATTCATTACACGCTGATCTTCTAAACGCGTATTTTTGTTACGATCGTTATCAATTCCACCTTTTGTCTCTCTGCGGATTTCTCCAATATACGTTCCATCATCTTGTAATTCCAAATCACGGTAACGCGCTCTGTAACGGTTTTCACGGTCATCGCGCCAGTTATACATTGCAGTGAAATCAATTCTATTATTTTCGTTAAAAACATAATCTGCACTTAACGACGCACTTCTACGAACACGCTGAACATCGTACTTACGAATATCCATTTCGGTTAAATGCGCATTGCCGTTATCGTCTTTATCCCAAACAGCTTCAACGTTATCAGACCCAAAATTTTGCGACTGCCATGTTCCCGATGCTATAATTCCTAATTTATTATCTGCAAAACGGTTACCGTAAATAAACGCCGCATTGTACAAACCTTTATCGCGAATTGGCAAATAACCACCCGATAATGTTGCAGAAATACGCTCGCGGTTTGGTACGGCACGCGTAACAAGGTTTACCGATCCACCAATGGCATCGGCATCCATATCCGGAGTTAAGGTTTTATTTACTTCGATAGAT
>Ga0308157_10010438_pt1 | contig 10071 bp, 10 predicted proteins | sample PhyBR1_FD_201035 | JGI IMG/M metagenome (GOLD analysis project Ga0308157, IMG submission 201035) | Phyllosphere microbial communities from UC Gill Tract Community Farm, Albany, California, United States - DLSLB.R1 | ecosystem: Host-associated > Plants > Phyllosphere > Unclassified | place: USA... | reverse complement strand
TACAGTCTCAGAATAGTGTTTACAAAATACCGAACTCATCCAGTTTTCGAACTCATCAGTTGAGGTGAATGATAACTCGCCGATATTAGGGTCCATAAATCGAACATGCCCTTGCTCATCTTTGATACAGGCAACAGCATGTCCAGGCCCGTCATAGGGAGTAAGCAAGTAACACATATTGTAGCTCCCCTTTTCGTCATTATGTGCCAGGCTCATTGCCTGAGCTGTAAATTCGGGAGTAAAGTCTTCACTTTTTAACTGATAAGTACCAACCTGATTGAAGTGCTCCTTCAATTCATCCTGAATCCTCGCTTGTGATTCGGGAGGGGGAAGGGGCTGATAGTCATTGCCGAGATACTGGGACAGAACCTCCCATTTAGCAGATGAATCGGCAAGCCAGGAATAAAACTCCTCACCCTGTGAGCTTTTAACAAGATATTTCGCCGACATAGCCATACAAACACCACTATCAGTCACTTGGTTTTTAACGCCAAACTCCTCATAGACTCGTTTTGATATCTCCGATTGCTTGTAACTGGTTTCTATACGACCAAAGATGCTACTCTGATTAACTGCATTATTTATCATGACAGAGCCTATACTTTTCCTGGATTTAACAATAGGTACAATAATAGTCAACTCAAAAGATACAGTGGTCCCCTAAACGTTACTTTCATATTTCGATTTTTTATAAAAACGTGAGCATCCTCTCTCCTGAAAGCAATACACCTAATTTTAATGTAAACAAAGAGTTATCTTCTTGACGTACGTTTTCGTTCCATTGGTCCTCAAACCCCTATTACAGTAAATACATCCCCTCCAGCTCCAAGCAGTGGTTATGGTGGCGGTATGCTATTTGTTCCTAATACACCCACCGTTACTAATCAGCAGGTTTTAATGCAGATGGTTATGCCTTATTTTAGCAAGCCTGATTTTTGCGTTGATTATGCCAATTTTCTTGTGAAATACATGAATGAGCATGACCTTAACGACCCGTTAACAATGCAGGTCGTACTTAATAATATTAGAAATATGTGTGCAGCAGATAATCACCTTTTAAACAACCGAGAAGCCGGTGTATGGGCTGCATATAATAATCACCCATTGGGCGAGTTTGATTATGTAAAAAATGCGTCGACTCAACTTACCGGTGATGTTACTACACCAATCACTGCCTGGGCTCATTATCTCTGGGGGAATGGACAAGAGCGATTTGTCAACATCCAAGATGTCGGGTTCCGAATTCAACCAAACCAGATTGATCCTGTCATGAAAATAGTGAATAGTGGTGCCGTTGGGACATTCAATGTTTCGGATCGTTTCAACAGAGACACTATGCTCGATGGTATTATTCCTGCTGCCTATCTTGGGAATGTGACGTTGAAGACCGAAGGCACGTTGACGATTGAAACCAGTGGTGCCTGGAATTATAACGGTGTAGTTCGTGGTTTTAATGATACTTACGATGCAAACCCGAGTAATTACCGTGGACCAATCGCTGAAGCATCAACGGTCGTTCTTAATAAAATGAAAGGAACTGAGTATCAGATCGCCATTCCCGGCGAAATAGCCGTTCAGGGCAACGGGTTCCGTTAAGTATTGATGGGGGCGGTTAGCCGCCCTCATTGGTTGAGTACTCGATGCTGCCGTTTTTACAGGCGTAAATAGCAAAATATTTTTTCTCGTGATCGCGCCCCTTGGCTGTAAAGGGAACCAGGTAGACATCCGATACCGACACTTCCTTGCTGTCTATCAGAATGTCCGGTTTTCGGGTGCCCAAATATTCAGGGTCTGCCGTCCAACGTGCCATTCTATTGTTGATGAAGTCGCTTTTGATCGCCTCAATCACAGTATCCTGCGTGTAATCGCTGCATTTTTTCTTCGGGTAGAACAACATGACGAAAACCAGCACGGCTATCGCCACGATGAAGATGGAAAACTTCCTGTTAAATGTCATACCCCTACCTCAGTAATGTTGATTAATGCCTGAGAGTAGCACCGTTTTGTGTGTTCACGATGAAGTCGGTTGCTATTTCAGACGGGTGACAGGTACGTCTGCCTGCCACGTGGTCTATGCTGGCGACAGCCGCGTCGTTTCATCTTGGGGTTCCACGCCAAAACCTTCGAAAATTCCGTCTGGCTTGTTAATCGGGGTTCCTCCTCAGGATCTCTTAATGGAATAGCACCACTGGCGTCAGGTACATTCTGTTTCGTGGACGCTAACGCGTAGCCCTGATATTCTTCTAATATATGCATAATAATTGACATCGCAAGGAAAGGAATATGTCTCAATTAAAACAACCCAGTTTCCTGAAAAAGATAGAAAAAGCTATAAGCGCAATCCCTGGTCTTGAAAACCAGCTTTTCACTTCCCGAAAGAAAAATCGTAGTGCTAATCCATTAGTGTTCATCGACAGGAGGGATGAAGAACGAATATTAATGAATCTCCTTCAACGCCAGCAAAAAGATGAAAAGCAGGTCGCAAAAATAGAGTATCTTTTTCAGGAAAACAGGCTGTCGCCACACAGCGTTCTGAGTTTTATATATTGGCGCTATACAAAAAGAATTTACCGATTGAGCGATGACATCATCAAGGATGTAGCCAGTACTTATGTTGATAACATCCCGGCTCAGGTTCTGAAAGAACTCCCTGCGTGGAGCATCTATGTTGCTGCAGAAGAACTGCATACTGAGCTTCCCACACCTTACCCGATACATGGCTTCTTCTTTTATCCGCTGGTTAATAATGACGGTAATATTACCAGTCTTTTCATTGTTGATGATTTGAAACAAGGCCAGGGGATTTCTGGCCTGAAAGAGAAAGACGTTGATGTCGTCGATAATATTGTCAGAATAAAGGACTCCCGTGAAGGGCTTATTGAATCGCGGACGATGGAATGCATTGACGGTGAAGTTGTTGAGACGGTCAATGAAGAAATAAAGAATTTCAGGGACAGAGAGTTTAATCTTCTGAATGCACAATTATCCATGGTGTTGTATATATGCTCACAGACAAATGACATCAGGGAGGTAGGCAAACCAAAACGTCCAGGGAAGAATAAAGCGCGGACTTATTCTGGCGATGAATCACCGGCAGCAGACATCAGAGAATGGGATGTGGGTATACGGATGGGGCAGGCTATACGGCAATATCGTCAGTCAGAAACAGCAGGTGAAGATAAACTGATAACAACGGCCAGCAAACGTCCTCATATACGTCGGGGGCACTGGCATACGTACTGGACGGGAAGTCGAAAGCCGGAACTGGTCCATGAGCGGAAACCTAAATTAAAGTGGTTGCCACCAGTCCCGGTCAACTCGGAAGATGTGGACAGCTTGCCTGTCGTTATCACACCCGTTGAGAAGTGAGTTTGGGAAAATTAGGGGGGTGTAAGCGGGAAACGCACCATACTCAGTTACCGTTGGCGCCTCCATGCCGCGAAGCGGCATTCAGAAAGACCGGCTGCGCACTGCTTGCCAGTCTGAGTTATGTCCAGTGGAAGAACTGCTGAGTCATTAACACGGGGCGGGCAACGAGATTAACGCGGAGTCTGAACCGCGGCCCAACCGACGAGACAGAAGCCTCGTCGGTTTTTCTTTGTAGGGCGCTTATTTTTCAATAAGTAATACATAACTGGCAACACTTTGGGTTCCTATCACTTGAGTGATATTCCAGCCGGCCTTACTTAATTCAATGACCGTGCCCTTCACGTTGTTACCACAGTCAAAAATCACCTCATTGGTGAGATAATTCGTATTGGTGCCCATAAATTTAATATTGGTACTTTCGCAAAACCGCGCTTCTCCAGCAAGCGCAGAGAGTGGCAATAATAGCGAGGCTAAACAAATAACCGATGATGCTGATAATTTCATTTCGTTTCCTTATCTTTGTGATTAAGCCTGAAAAATTTGAGGTTCTAAGCTGGAACCCACCAAAGTTTTCTCATTGTGTATAAAAGACGACAAAATTAATCGTATGCTGATTGGGTTGATTAATCATCCACATCGGAGCGTAACATCCAGGAGCTTCCACCAAAAAGTGTACTTCCCACTACTTGCTCCCAGGTTTCTGTTTCTGCCAACTTTGTTTTTACTGACAAAAAATCGGCATGACTTAGAATAATTTCGTCCCCGTCAACCGATGACTCCAGCACATAACCGTCGGCCAGCACTGATTTTTCCTGACGGGGACTTCGTGTCGAGCGGCGGTAAAAGCTCTTGATACATCCACCGTTTTTCAGGGTTGATAAAATGGCGTTTTCTGGAATGCGCATAGGGTTCCGGCCTCTCTTCTGTCGAAGTCAAAATTGAAATCAGGGTTAACCTAACGCCTCAAAGATCATATCCATCGTGAATCCCTTATACTGAAGATGCCTGATTTGTTTGTTTTTTTCCTTTGGGTCCGCGGGTAACGTTTCACCGAATTTTTTGGTGCGAGCTTCTTTGGCTAATTGATACCAGTCAACCTCACTTTTATCAATTTCTTGTTCTATCAGTGCCGCTGGAAATCCTTTCTGGCGCATTTCTTGTTTTATTCGCGTGGGACCGTGCATTTTTTTAACGTGTTTATCAAAAATATAAGAGAGTAATTGGGCATCATTGAGCACGTGGTTATCGGTCAGGCGGTGTAAAACGCACTCGATATCAGCCGTATTTTCGGTCAGTCGGCTCAGTTGTCGATGCATCTCGCCAGAGGCGTAATTTTTCTTTGCCAGCAACGATACTGCATAATCATACAATTCCTGTTCAGTCACGGTTCATTCCTTTCATCGTAATGCGGAGTCAGCGGGAACCCGCCAAAATTTTGCCATGTTCCTCTCACTCCCCACCCTTTCGGAGTACCGCCAGCAGGACCTGGGTATCCAGCCGGCCCACGCCGTCGCTGCCGGCCAGTAAATCCTCAGCCAGCTGGCGCTTTCGGCCGTGCAGGGCGACCATCTGTTCCTCGATGGTGTCTTCCATCACGGGGTCTGAAGCCCAACCGTACGGAAACGTACGGCAAGTGCATTTTTTGAGCAAAGTATATATCCAGTCATAACATTTCAGGATCATCAAATTATACATCGTGGATACTTGTCTTAAATGCATCGACTATTCTTGATATATCAGAATCAGTTAGATCTGAATTTATTGTAAGTCTAATTAAAGATTTGTTCTTTGTCGTAGCCGGGTAACCAAATACGGAACCATAAACTCCCTTCTTTTGGAGTTTTTTTTGCAGTATTAGCACACTTTTTTCACTACCGATTTCCACTGCAATAATTTGCTCTGTTCCGCTGGAAACATTATATCCCAACCGCTTCAGACTTGATCTTATTTGCCTGGAGTTAAAATGTAATTTCTCCCTCTTAATATCAGATGAAACAATAACTGGAATAACATTCATAAACCATTTTAAATCATGATTCATGAGCGCCGAACTAAATATTGATGGATGCGACTCAAGCAGAAAGTAATCTTTGAATTTATTGGGGCAAGTTATCAACCCAGCTCTGCCAGCAAACGCCTTGGCAAGACTGACGGTAATAAAATCGACTTGTTCATTAAGTTTTAAAGCATTTACAATCCCCCTTCCCTCTGGACCATGTGTTCCTGCTGAGTGGGACTCGTCAACAACTAAAATACAATCTAACTCTTGAGCTAATGTAGCAAAATCACTTAATGGGCAAAGGCTACCATTAGTGCTATAGACGGAGTCAACCACTATAATACCAGGACCATATTGTGATATCTTTTTTCTCGCATTATTTGCATTGTTATGGGCAAACACATAAGATTTTGCGTTTGCTAACCTAACTCCATCATGGAATGACATGTGAGCTAAAATATCAATATATACTGGGGTGGTATCATCCGCTATTGATTGTATTAACCCTGTGTTTGCAGCCCAACCAGACTGACATAAAATGCTATTTTCAACATTAAAGAATTTTGAAAACTCTCTTTCAACTCTAGTCTGAAAACTAGATTCATCCAGAAAAACCGATGACATCAACACGTCATTTGATATATCTTTCCCCATATTAAAATAAAGTGATTTATTTTTACAAAGGCAAAGATAGTCATTATTATTCAATGGTACATCATTCGATGATGGTGAAGGTGATTTAAATAAACTCTCTCCTCCCCACTCATTAACAAAGCGATCCTGATAATGTTCTTTTATTCTTTTTTCAAGGAAAGATGGGAGAGGTTTCTGATGCATATGTCACCAAAATAGATAAGTTATATTTGAATATAATCAATAGAAATCATTTTTACCATGTAATTTTAATGTACACCCTAACCTGACGTCAGGCCCGATACTGAAAGACTGTCAGAATAAAGTCATCATGCGTATTTATTGACACAGGTAATTAAAGGTCATAGATTCTTTTCTGACACAATCAGTACTGGAGGCGTATGAAAGGTCAACGTATTGGCTATATCCGGGTAAGTAGCTTTGATCAGAACCCAGAACGGCAACTAGATCAGACTCAGGTGGATAAAGTCTTCGTCGATAAAGCATCAGGTAAAGATATTCAGCGTCCAGAGCTGGATTCACTGTTGTCATTCGTGCGTGATGGCGACACCGTGGTGGTTCATAGTATGGACAGGCTGGCTCGTAACCTGGATGATTTGCGCCGTCTGGTACAAAAGCTTACCCGTAAGGGAGTGCGTATCGAATTTGTTAAAGAATGCCTGACATTCACTGGTGAAGATTCACCAATGGCAAACCTGATGCTCTCAGTGATGGGAGCTTTTGCCGAGTTCGAACGTTCTTTAATCCATGAACGTCAGCGGGAAGGGATCGCTCTGGCCAGGTTGCGTGGAGCTTATCGTGGGCGGAAAAAATCATTGTCTTCAGAACAACAAATTGAAGTCCGACGGCGAGCAATGAATGGTGAGAAAAAAGCCCAGCTTGCCCGAGAGTTTGGTATTAGTCGTGAAACACTGTATCAGTATCTGAAACTGACTGATTAACTTCTCATTTTTAAGTATTCGTATGTGATCCGTAGCCAGGGAGGCACTTTTGCCAGCAGACTTTTTAAACGCGGAACAACGTGCCAGTTATGGTCAGTTCTCTGGTGAGCCGAATGACATTCAGCTTGCTCGTTTCTTTCTGCTGGACGAAGCGGATATGGATTTCATTAATCACCGGCGCGGAAGGGCAAACCGTCTGGCGGTGGCATTGCTGATCGGCAGCGTTCGATTTCTTGGCACATGGCCTTATGACTTGTCAGCGATCCCGACCAATGTACGGTGGTTTGTTGCCCGACAGTTGGGAATATCCGATACGGGCGTTCTGTCCGACTACTCCAGAAGAGAAACCACGCTGCGTGAACATCAGGCACTGATCCGTCGTCAGTATGGCTATCGTGATTTTTCGTGGCCGTGGACTTTCAGATTGAGCCGGTTACTGTTCACCCGCAGCTGGCTTAGCAACGAACGACCGGGTCTGCTTTTCGATCTGGCTACCAGCTGGCTTCTGCAAAATAAAATACTGTTGCCAGGCCTTACCACACTGACCCGTCTGATCTCCGAAATACGTGAAAAATCAGCAGACAGACTCTGGTCACGCCTGTCTGGGCTGGCATCAGGCGAACAGTGCTCATTATTTGAAGAACTGTTACAGGTGCCTGACGGAGTACGAACCTCATGTTTTGATCAGTTAAGAAAAGGTCCTGTTGCCATCAGTGGCCCGGCATTTAATCAGGCCGTTGCGCGCTACCTGAAACTGAAAGCATTTGGCATGCAGGATCTCGACTTCACCGGTATTCCTCCGGTGCGTTTCAATGCACTCGCCCGGTATGCTGATATGATTTCAGTGTACAAAATAGCCCGGATGCCGCCCGCAAGACGAACAGCGATGCTGGTTGCCTTTGTCCGTTCCTGCGAAATATCGGCACTGGATGACGCGCTGGACGTTCTGGATGGGATTATCGCTGATATCGGCCGGGAGGCGAAAAAAATTGGGCAGAAAAAGCGACTGCGGACACTGAAAGACCTTGATAAGTCAGCATTAGAATTGGCACATATCTGCTCGGTGCTCCTGGATGAAAATGTTGACGGTGAGTTGATCCGCTCGACGATATTCGGGAAATTTCCTCCGGCCAGGCTGGCCGATACCATCGCATTTATAAACACCATCGCCCGACCTTCTGACACCGGTTTTCACGATGAAATGGTGGAACAGTATGGAAGAGTCCGCCGCTTTCTTCCCTGTTTGCTGGAGAATATTGAATTCAGCGCCGCTCCGGCAGGTGAAGCAACGCTGGAGGCAATACGCTACCTTGCGGCGATCCGGTCAACCCGGAGACAGCATATTGATGATGCGCCAATGGCGATAATTACTGGCCCCTGGAAACGACTCTGCTATGGCAAAGACGGGCATTTATCCCGACAGGGCTATACCCTTTGTGTTATGAATAAGTTACAGGACAGTCTGCGACGTCGTGATATTTACGTCGCACGGAGCGAGCGCTGGGGAGATCCGCGGGCTAAACTTCTCCAGGGGCAGGACTGGCACACCAACAGAGTGCAGGTATATCGCTCCCTTGGGCATCCCCTCAACGCCGGAGAGGCCGTCAATGCACTGACCCGGCAGCTTGACACTGTGTATCGACAGGTCGCTAAAAATTTTGCCGATAATCAGGCTGTTTCACTGGATTTCACCGGTAAACGTACGAAGCTGACCATTGCTCATCTGAACGGACTGGATGAGCCGCAGACGCTGAAGTTACTCTCGAAACGTATATCTAGCCTGCTGCCAGTTGTCGATCTGACAGAACTCCTTCTTGAGATTAACGCGCATACAGGATTTGCAGATGAATTTACCCATGCAAGCGAGGCGGGCGCGCGTATGGATGACCTGACGGTCAGTATCTGCGCGGTATTGCTGGCTGAAGCCTGTAATATTGGCATGGAGCCCTTTATTCGACCCAATATTCCGGCACTGACCCGTTATCGTCTGAGCTGGACCAAACAAAATTATCTCAGGGCAGAAACGCTGGTAAAAGCAAACGCCAGACTGGTTGATTACCAGTCTACTCTGCCTCTGGCTCAGAAATGGGGCGGTGGTGAGGTTGCCTCAGCTGACGGCATGCGGTTTATTGCCCCGGTACGCACGGTACATGCAGGCCCCAACCGAAAATATTTTGGCTCCAGTCGCGGGATAACCTGGTACAACTTCATTTCAGATCAGTACTCCGGATTTCATGGCGTTGTCGTTCCAGGCACGCTAAGGGATTCCATTTTCGTGCTGGAAGGGCTACTGGAGCAGCAAACCGGGCTAAACCCGACTGAGATAATGACAGATACGGCCGGTTCCAGTGATCTGATCTTTGGTCTTTTCTGGCTGCTGGGCTATCAGTTTTCTCCCCGTCTGGCTGATGCAGGAGCCTCTGTATTCTGGCGTGTGGATAAAGATGCAGATTATGGCGTGCTGAATGATATCGCCCGCAATGCTGCTAATGCCCGGAAGATAGAGCAACACTGGGATGACATGATGCGCATGGCCGGTTCCCTGACGTTGGGGACTATTCGTGCGTCAGTTTTGATTCGTTCGTTGCTGAGCAGCGATCGCCCTTCAGGATTAACACAGGCCATTATCGAAGCCGGGAAAATAAATAAGACACTGTACCTGCTGAATTATATTGATGATGAGGATTACCGACGTCGCATCCTGACCCAGCTTAACCGTGGAGAAAGCAGACATGCTGTCGCCAGAGCCATTTGTCACGGACAGAAAGGCGAGATCAGAAAGCGCTATCAGGATGGGCAGGAGGAGCAACTGGGTGCTCTGGGGCTGGTGACCAATGCCGTCGTGCTCTGGAATACCATTTATATGCAGGCCGCACTGACACATTTACGTGATGAGGGCGAAGTCATTAATGAAGAAGATGAAGTCCGGCTTTCACCACTGCGGCATGCGCATATCAATATGCTGGGGCACTATACATTTACGCTTGCGAAACAGGTAACAAAAGGACAGCTAAGGCCACTTAAGAAAGCGGAAGAGAGCGATGAATGGCCTTTATAGTCGCCTTTGCCATGAGAATAAAAAACGACACATTGGTTAAAAAATGTACT
>Ga0308157_10010437_pt1 | contig 10071 bp, 9 predicted proteins | sample PhyBR1_FD_201035 | JGI IMG/M metagenome (GOLD analysis project Ga0308157, IMG submission 201035) | Phyllosphere microbial communities from UC Gill Tract Community Farm, Albany, California, United States - DLSLB.R1 | ecosystem: Host-associated > Plants > Phyllosphere > Unclassified | place: USA... | reverse complement strand
GTGCGCGAGGAGGTAGAATGCCGCCAACTGAGGAGGGTGGCATGCTGAAAATTTCGAGAATACTGCACGCGGGCTATGTGTTCGAGTGCGAGGGCACGCAGATCGCGTTCGACACCATCTTCGAGAATCCCTTCAGCCGCAACTGCCACGCCTTCCCCGACGTGCGCTTCGACCACGAACAGATCCGGCGCCAGCAATTCGCCGCGGTCTTCATCTCCCACTTCCACGACGACCACTGTTCGCTGGAGAGCCTGGACCTGCTGGACCGCGCCACGCCGCTCTACATCTACTGCATCTTCGACGAGCTGTTCGACATGGTGCGCCAGCTTGGCTTTGTCAACGTCCAGCAGCTGCGGCTGAACGTGCCGGTGCGTATCGGCCCGTTCGAGGTGGTGCCGCGCGAGGCCATGGATGCGGATGTGGATTCCATGTTCCAGGTGAAGGCGGCCGGCATGAATGTGCTCAACGTGGTCGATTCGTGGATAGACGACGCCACGCTGGCCCAGCTGGCGCGGGAAGGACCGTGGGACATGGTGCTGTGGCCCTTCCAGACCATGCGCGAGATCGAGGTCCTGCAGCCGTCGCGCAGCAGCGCCGCGCCGCCCGAGCTGCCCGAGGAATGGATTGCGCAGCTGAAGGTGCTCAATCCGCGTTACGTGGTGCCCAGTTCCTGCCAGTTCCTGCAGGAGCCGTGGTCCTGGTACAACCGCGCCTTCTTCCCCATCAGCTACCGCCAGTTCACGCAGGAGGTGGGCGCGGCGCTGCCGCAGGCGCGGGTGGTGCGGCTCAATCCCTCGGCGTCGGTGCTGCTGGACGCCGCGTCGCTGACGGCCGCGCCGCCGCTGCCGTGGATTGCGCCGGTGGGCGAACGGGACGTGGACTACCAGTATGAAGGCAACGCTGCGCCGCCAGCCACTGCTGATATCGCGCGCCATTTCGCGCCGCTCACGGCGGAGCAGCACGCGCTGGTGATGGAATACTGCCGGGTGGGCCTGGTGGAGAAATACGGCGATGTGGAAGCGTCGTCCGGGTATTTCGACGCGCCGCGCATCTGGCAGCTGTCGGTCTACGGCCATGACGGCGAGTGCGCGCAGTTCCGCTACCGGCTGCAGGCGGACGGCGCGGTCCTGGCCGATGGCGGCGCCGGGCCGCTGGGCTGGACCACGGAAATCCCGGCGGCCAAGCTGTACGCCGCGCTGGAGCTGGGCGAGTCGCTGACGTCCATGTATATGCGCATCAACGACGCCGTGTTCGACGCCGCCACCGAGCGGGATATGGCGGAGGAGGAGGTGGACGCGGTCGACGATCCCCTGGTCCGCTGCCTTTTCAGCGACACCTTCGGCGCCTACCAGGCCGCCCAGTTGCGCCGCCTGTTGGCGCGTTAGAGGCTATTTGCCCAGCAAGGCCAGCGACTGCTCCCAGTCGCCGCTCCAGTCGTACAGGAAGTCGTGCGATTTGAAGGCGCGCTTCAGGGAGCCGATCGGCACGCCGTACACGTCGTGCAGGCCGAGCGCCAGGGTGACCGGATTCCACACCGCGTTGCGCTTGGACTTCTTTGCGCTGGCTTTCACGCGCGCGCCGTCGTCGCCGAAGATACCGATGGCGCCGTCCAGCGCCTTGTCCATATCCAGCTTGGCCAGGCGGCCGAACGCGGCCAGCACCTCGGCCTTGGGGATGCCGAACTGCGACTCGCGCGCGGTTTCCACCCTGGGCGGCTTGGCCGCTTCCTCGGCCTCGTGCTTGATCCGTCCCGCCAGCTTCTCCACTTCCTTCTTCAGGAAGCGCAGTTCGTGCAAGGCGCGCCGGAAGCCCGGCTCCGGCAGCCGCGTGACGATTTTGTAGGCGTCCTTGGTGATGGTGATGAGCACGTCCTCGCTGCCCGCCGCCAGGCGCTGCGTGTCGCCCTCGTAGAAGATCGGCGCGGCGTAGCCGCCGTTGGCGTCGCCGAACAGCTCGGGGTAGGCGGCGTCATAGTCCAGCCACACGTAGGGCGTGAGCCCGTGCTCGATCAGCAGGGCCAGCGTCCATGGGGTGGCGGTCCGCTGCGCCAGCCAGGCGCAGGCTTCGGCGGTGGTGGCCCGGAAGGGCAGTTCGGTGCTGCTGGAGGAATCCATGATTTTTTCTGAGAAATAGTTTTGTGCGGCGCACAAATGTGTGTTACACTTGCGTCTTCGGTGGAGTTGAACCCCGCCGCCCCCTACGGGACAGCCGGTGCCGCGTGTGTAAAGCAGCGAAGCTCATCAGGCCGGAGGGGATTGTAGTTCAAGATACGATAGTCGGTTTACACATTGGAGGCACCATGCAGATAGCATGGGCGTCCGAAGCTCCGGCACCGCGCAGATAGCACGGGCCAAGCAGCGATTGTAGCATTATTGGCAATACATTGAAACGAAGCCCGCAGCAAGCGGGCTTTTTTTTTCCTACCTTCCCGTCCTCCCCCCGTTGGTCCCCGAATTGGCGCAGCAGCGCCCACACAGGAGTAAATGCATGGCTAAAGAAGAACTGATCGAAATGAGTGGCGTGGTGTCCGAAGCGCTGCCGGAACTGCGTTTCCGCGTGGACCTGGACAACGGCCACAAGCTGATCGCCTACACCTCGGGCAAAATGCAAAAGAACCACATCCGCATTCTGGCGGGTGACAAGGTGACGCTGGAACTGTCGCCGTACGACCTGAGCAAGGGCCGTATCATTTTCCGCCACATCGAAAAACGCGGCCCGGCGCCGACGCAGAGCTTCCCGCGCCGCCGCTAAGCCGCGCGCGCCTACCAAGCTGAGCCGCATTCGGGAACTCGGCGTCCCCGTCAGACCCCGAATGCGGCTCAGCTCGCTTTACGGCAATACCTGCAGCGCGATACCCGACGCCATACCTGGCGCGTGGTAGACGCGCTGCGTGGCTTTCTTGAAGTCCTCCGGCTTTGCGCGCGGAATCTCCATGAAGGTTTGCGGGTTCAGGTCCACCAGCGGGAACCATGAACTCTGCACCTGCACCATGATGCGGTGGCCGCGCCGGAAGGTGTGGTTCACTTCGCCGATGCTGTAGTCCAGCGCTTCCACTTTCCCCGGTACAAAAGGCTCGGCCTTTTCAAAACTGCGGCGGAACTTTCCGCGCAGCGGATTGCCGCGCACCAGCTGCTGGTAGCCGGCCATATTCACCTGCGGCGGCCCCACGTCGTGCTCCTCGTCCTTGCCCGCCTCCTGCTTCGGATAGTCGTCCGGATACACGTCGATCAGCTTCACCACCCAGTCCGCGTCGGTGCCGCTGGTGGATACGAACAGCTTGGGCGACACCGTGCCGGCCACCGTCACATCCTCCTCCAGCACTTCACTGCGGTACACCAGCACGTCCGGCCGCGAGGAGGCGAAGCGCTGGTCCGACACCATGTACTCCTTCGGCACGCCGGTGGCCGGGTAGCCGATATAGGGCACCGGCTTGGCCGGGTCGCTCACGTATTCGTCGTAGCCCGCGCCGCTGGCGGCGGCAGGCTGCTGCCAGCCCAGCGTGCCGTTGGCGCCGAAATACATCGTGCGCGCCTTGGCCTGCTGCGGCGGCCACGCGCTGTAGCTGCGCCACACATTGCTGCCGGTTTCGAACACACGCACGTTCGCCGGGGCCGGGCCTTTTTCATCTTTCAGGTGCTGCTCGAAGAAGGGCAGCAGGATCTGCTGGCGGTAGTAGTCCGAGGTCTTGGCGTCGAAGCGCACATGGCCCAGGCGCTTGCCCTCGTCGGCAGCCCAGCCGCCGTGCACCCACGGTCCGATCACCAGGCCGTTGTAGATGGCCGGGTTGTTGCGCTTGATGGACTGGTAGGTGGTGAACGGGCCTTGCGGGTCTTCCGCGTCGAACCAGCCGCCCACGGTGAGCACGGCGGCGCGCACGTTCTTCAGGTGCGGCGCGATATTGCGGCTTTGCCAGAAGGCGTCGTAGGTGCTGTGTTCCACGTTGGGCCAGAACAGCGCGCGCTGCTTGTCCGTCATGGTGGCGCCGATTTTTTCCAGCGTGCGGTGCTTGAGGAAGAAGTCGTAGCTGTCGCTGCCGCCGTAGTCGAAATCGGTCCAGGTGGCCGGCAGCGGCGTGGGATTCGGCTCCTCGGTGAAGGCGGCGTAGAAGTCGAAATTGGCGGCCAGCATGAAGGCGCCGCCGTGGTAGGAGTCGTCGTTCATGTACAGGTCCGTCACCGGCGCCTGCGGCGAGGCGGCTTTGATGGCCGGGTGCGAATCGATGATGCTGGCCGAGGTGTAGAAGCCCGGGTACGAAATGCCGTGGATGCCGACCTTGCCGTTGTTGTTGGGGACGTTCTTCAGCAGCCATTCCACGGTGTCGTGCATGTCCTGGCTCTCATTGCCTTCGCCCGGCTTGCGGCCGGGATTGACGTGCGGCGTCATCTCCTGCCATTTGCCCTCGGACATGAAGCGGCCGCGCACGTCCTGCTTGACGAAGATGTAGCCGCTGGTCTCGAACTCGCGCGACGGCCCCACGTGCTTGGGATAGAAGTCCACGCCGTAGCGCAGCTTCTCGTCCACGGTCACGCCGGCGCTGTAGGGCGTGCGCTGCACCAGGAAGGGGTAGCGCCTGGAGGTGTCCTTGGGCACATAGACGGCGGTGAACAGGCGCACGCCGTCGCGCATGGGGATGCGGTATTCGTATTTGGTGTAGTGCTCGCGCACCGAGTATTCGTCGGGGGCGGGAGCCGGGAGGGACGCCGAAGTCGGCGCGGCGGCGTGCGCGCCGCTGAAGGCCAGCAGCAGGCCGAAAGCCAGGGCGGAGAGGGGAGTGCGCAATGCGGTCATGGGCGGTTACCGTGTCGGGATTGAGTCCGACAGTGTAACCCGCCCCTTGCCTGCCCCGTCAATTGCTATAGGCGTTGCGCTGGCGCTCCTGGAAGCGCAGCTTGTCCAGCTTGGCCGCATATAGCTCGTGGTCGTTGCGCGTGGTGCTGTTGTCGCGCGCCAGCTTCATGTGCTTGTCGGCCGTGGTGAGGTCGCCCAGCTGGTAGGACGCAACCGCCAGCCAGAAGTGGAACTCATGGTAGTAGGGTGCGCGGTCTACTTCGCGCGCGAACAGCTTGCGCGCCTTTTTGTAGTCGCCTTCTTTCATGGCCTGCTGGCCAAGATTGAAGAAATGGAAGGGGGGATAGGGTTCCAGCCGCGCCAGCTCTTCGCGCATGGCGGCCGCTTCGAGCGGGCGGCCCAGGCCGTCGAGCACCTGGACCAGGTTGAACATGGCGATGGTGTTGTTCGGCTGCAGCACATGGGCGTAGCGCAGCGCCGCTTCGGCCTGCTGCAGGTTGCCGTGGTGCTGGTAGACGATGGCTAGCGTGTTGTATGGGCTGAAGAAAGTGGGGTCGGCCTCGGCCGCTTTGCGCGCCCACCAGTAGGCCCGGTTCAGTTCGCGGCGCGACAGCGATTCGGCGGCGCGGTTGTTCATGAACATGGAAATAATCCGGCGTTCCGGGATTTCCTTCGTTACCAGGTTCTTGGTTTCCGCCGGCGGCTCGAAGTCCACCACCATGTATTGGTTGGGTTCAACGCTTTGCACGTCCAGCATGCGCGGCTTGCCCAGCACCAGGTTGACGTGGCCGCTGGCGAAGTACAGATTGCCGCTGCGGCTCCAGGATTCTTCGGTCGTGACGGCCTGGAACTGCACCGTCATGTCCATTTCTCGCGCCATGGCCGCCGTCATCACCACCAGCGACAGGCAGTTGCCTTGCCGTGCCGCGAAGGTCTGAGCGGCGTTGCGCGTCATGGTGGAGTCGTATTCAAGCTGCAGCAGGTCGCGCTTGTACAGCGCATCGAACAGGACCAGCTGCGGCTCGCGCTTTGCACGCGAGTTGATCAGCGAGTGCGCATATTTTTTCATCTCGGCTGTGAGGGCGAAAATCTGATCGGGGCCGATGTCGGCGTCGGGCTGGCCGAACAGCTGGTCGTGGAACAACTGTGGAGGCGGTGGCGGCGGCGCCAAGGCGGCACAGCCGGTAAGCAGGACGGACAGGAACAGGGCAGCAAAGCGTTTCATGGCACACCTCCATGAAACAAGTATCCTCGGCTGCTTTGTGACTGTCAAACGGCAATTATGCGGCGGCGCGTCATGGCGGGTTACGCGCTTTGCGCTAACCCGCCCTACGTGTTTTGTTGCTTGACGCGGGAGGGCGCAGGACGCCCTTCAGTCATGGCCGGTGTGGCTGCAAGACGGGCGTAGGGCGGGTTAGCACGGAGTGCGTAACCCGCCAACATCGCCGCCAACATCGCCGCCAACATCGCCGCCAACATCGCCGCCAACCGCGCTGCGGATCAGCCCAGCGGCCGGGCGTCCACCGGCTGGCCCTGCGCGTCGAAACGCTGCGCCACGGACACCGCGTGCAGGCCGATGGTGGCCAGCGCGTCGGCGATATTGTCCACTTCCAGCTGCAGGTCGCAGCCGAGGTCGATCGGCTGGTCGCAGGACAGCAGCGGCGCCGTGCCGGGCGCGCTGTACAGGTTCACGCGCAGCACCATGCTGCCGCGCACGTCGGCGGGTGCGATCACGGCGCTGGCGCCGGGATGCGCCGCCAGCGCCTGGCCCAGCTTGGCCATCGTGTCCAGCAGCGCGTATTCGGACTGCGCCTGTTCCTTGGCGCCGTAGAACAGGTCCTGGTACAGGAAGTTCAGCTCCAGCGGGCGCGCGCCCGCCAGGCAGCGCTGCACCAGCGGCGCGGCGTCCACCGTCCACTGGCGGTAGCGCTCCATGCGCGCGGCGTAGTAGTCGTCCTGCTCCTGCTCGCCTTCCGGCGCCAGGTAGAACGGGTCGTCGGCGCGCTTCATGGCGAAGCCCAGCAGGAAGCGCAGCTCCAGCGCGGTGTCGTCCGCGCCGAAGGCGGTGGCGGCCCAGCCGCCCATGCTGCGCTCGAGCGCGGGCGCGGCGTGCATCTTCTTGTCGGTCATCGAGGTGGTGGCTTCGCGCACCATGGCGTTCAGCTGGCTGTAGCTGACGCGGTCGATCTCGTCCAGGTCGTAGGCGTGCTGCACCAGCACCACCTTGGCCTTGGGGCTTTCCAGGCCGCCCTTGGTGAAGCTCTGCAGCAGCGCCTCGAAGGCCGCCTCGTCCTGGAATTCCTGCGCCTGCGCCAGGCCGCCCGTGCTGCGCACGAACAGCGGAATGGCAAAGGCGTTGATCTCGACGTCGGGCTGGCCTTCGCGCCGCACCAGCACCGTGCCGGCCGCTTCTTCCACCGTGTCGCGCAGCAGGCGGTAGGCGTCCACGTCCTCGAAGCGGGCCAGTTCGATGGCGCTGTAGAGCAGCTCGTCCTTCTTCTGCTGCACGTATTTGCGCACCTGGCGCGGGAACTCGGCGGCCTTCTGGCGCAGCTCGGCGCTCAGCTGGTCGCTGTCTTCCTGTTCCGCCAGTTCCAGGGCGGCGGCGCACAGCGCCTCGGCCAGGAATTCTTCTTTGTCTTCGGGGGGCGTGCTGTTCTTGCGGGGAGCGGGGCGCTTATTTTTAGGCATGTGTGCGCGTAAGGCGTGTTTAGTGTTCGATGTGGAAGGTTTCGTGCAGCTCGTCGAGCAGGTCGTCGGTTTCGTCTTCGGACAGGCCGAGGTGGGCGCAGGCGATCTCGCCGCCCTTGTCCCATTCCAGCGAGCCGCTGTTGCCGTGGAAGCGCTGAATGCCCTTGTCGGCCAGCACCGACAGCGCCACCAGCGAACGCACCGCGTCGTCGGTGGCGTCGTCCGTCATGACGGCGTAGTCGTGGTGGTGCAGGATGGCCCAGGACACGTCCGGCGACAGGCCCCAGTTGCGCGCCAGCAGGCAGCCGATGGCGGCGTGGTTGGTGCTGTGGCGGGCGTCTTCGATGGCGGTGAACTTGCGCTCGGCGTCCCGGCTGGCCAGGGCGAAGGTGTCTTTATAGTCAGCGAAGCGGTTCATCAGCAGCGGCACGCCGATGTCGCAGAACAGGCCGAAGGTGTGGGCGATGTCCGGCGGGGCGATGCGCAGCTTGCGCGAGGTGAACACCAGCGCCTGCGCGCGGCGCGCGGAGACTTCCCAGAAGCTGTCCAGGTTGCCGTCCTTGCCGTCGATGGCCTGGCGCGCCAGCAGCCCCGTCAGCAGCGCGGCGCACTGGTTGATGCCGAGGAAATTGATGGCCTGTTCCACCGACTTGGCCTTGCGCGCGGCGCCGAAGTAGGGCGAGTTGGCCAGCTTGAGCAGCGCGCCGGACATGCCCACGTCGTTGCCGATAATGCGGGCGATGCGGCGCGGCGAAGGATCGCTTTCGGCCAGTTCCCGCTGCAGGTCGACCAGCAGGCTGGGGCGCGGCGGTATGCGGATGGAGCGCAGCAGGGCGTCTTCTACCGTCGTTTCGATTACCGGGGCGGGGGCTGCAACTGAGGTCATGATGTTTAGGACAAAGGCGGGTCGGCGTGGATCTTCGATTATCGCTTGTTCCGCGTTGCTATAGCGCAAAATTCCAAGAAAAAAATGTAAATGCGGGCTGTTACATTGAAAATATTGGCAGTTGAGCACCGCGCGGCGCGCTACCATTGTTGCTATGACTACTTTCATCGCCGGGATAGATTTTAACGCACCTGCGCACGAGGTGGCGCCTCAGCTCATCGGTGTGACGGTGCTGGTGAACGGCGTGGGCGGGCGCATCGTGGAAACCGAGGCCTACGACATGAGCGAGCCGGCCGCGCACACCTACAACGGGCCGAGCGCGCGCAACGCCTCCATGTTCGGGCCACCGGGACATGCTTACGTGTATCTGTCGCATGGCATTCACTGGTGTTTGAATTTTGTGTGCCGCGAGCCGGGGCACGGGGCCGGCGTGCTGATACGGGCCATCGAACCGCTGGCGGGGCTGGACGCGATGCAGGTGCGGCGCGGCGGCGAGGACGTCCGCATGCTGTGTTCAGGGCCGGGCAAGCTGTGCCAGGCGATGGCGGTGACGCGCGCGCACAACGGGCTGACCTTGACGGCGCCGCCGTTTGAGCTGCTGGCACCCGGCGGGCCGGTGGCGCTGGCCGTGGGACCGCGCATCGGCATTTCCAAGGCGGTGGAGCTGCCGTGGCGCTTCGGCGAGGCAGGCTCGCGGTTTCTGAGCAAGCCGTTCCGGTAGTCGGCCAACGCGCCCCTTACCCGCCTACGCGCTTTGCCGGGGCGCAGGTCGAGCGCTGCGCCAGCGTGCGCACTCCGGACGGCATCACCGCGTCTTGGCGGCGCATCAAAGCGACATATCGATACCGATGACGACGCGCCGGAACGCAGAGCTACTGGCGCGGCGTAGCAGTGATTGTTGCGCGCCGGTGTATTCATCAATGCGGCGCAAATCCTGCTGGAGCAGGTTCTCAAGATTGACCTTCAGCCGCGTGCCTGGTCCTAGACTCCAGCTGGTGTTGGCATTGAGTGTGAATTGTTTGCCTTGGTAGACACGTTCAGCCAGACTCTTGCGCGTCCAATCAGCAGGAAGCCAGTTGGCATCGATGTTCAGCTTGAGCGGCCATTTCACCGACGTATATGTCAAGGCGACTTTCGCGCGCCACGGGGACTGGCCGGATAGTCGGTTGCCCGGAGCGGGTATCGCCGTCAATTCGGAGTGGGCAAATCCAAGGCTGCCCAGAAGCTCCAGGTTAGGTGTCCAGTCCCGTCTGTTCATAAACGCGTTTTACAAATAGTTCGGGCTTCTGCCGTTGCCATTCTTTGAGCGCTTGGATCGGTGTTTTTGAACCGATGGCTCGCTGCGGTATATGGTGGTTGTACAGCTTGAGATAGTTGTGCAGCGACTTCTCCAGGTCGGCCTGGCTGTCGAACCGGGTTTGCTTCAGGAGCTCGCTGATACGGCCATTGAAGCGCTCGACCATGCCGTTGGTTTGTGGATGCCGGGGCGGCGCCAAACGGTGTTCGATGCCCATGCCGGCGCAGACTGTGTCGAACACATGCCGGCCGCTGGGCTTCTTGTCTTTGTTCGCGAAGCGGTCCGTGAACTGCGAGCCATTGTCGGTCAAGATTTTGCTGATCTTGATGGGTGAAGCCTCTTTGAGACGGCGCAGGAAATCGATGCTGCTGGTGTCGCTCATGTCGTGATAGATGTGCAGGAATACCCA
>Ga0308157_10010432_pt1 | contig 10074 bp, 6 predicted proteins | sample PhyBR1_FD_201035 | JGI IMG/M metagenome (GOLD analysis project Ga0308157, IMG submission 201035) | Phyllosphere microbial communities from UC Gill Tract Community Farm, Albany, California, United States - DLSLB.R1 | ecosystem: Host-associated > Plants > Phyllosphere > Unclassified | place: USA... | reverse complement strand
TTTTCATTGACGGTTTTTTCTTATTGTTCGCTTTTTTCTTGCCCTTTTTTTCGCTTTTTTTATCTATGGCTTCGTCATCGTCTTGGTCATCATCCCAAAGCGTCAGCCGCGACAGTATCTTGCCAAACAAGCTGTGCTTTTGAAAGTTGCCTTTTTTGTTAAGCGTATCAATCGGGATGGCAGTCATGAGGCTTAGCGCTTCATTTAAGGTGTTGACGCCAAAAATTTGAAATTGACCGTCATTGACCGTGGCTATAATGTCATCGCGAAGCATGAGCTGTTTGGTATTTGCCATCGGAATGATCACGCCTTGATTTCCGGTTAAGCCTTGCTCCATACAAGCATCAAAAAATCCGGCGATTTTGGCATTGATGCCGCCAACGGCTTGAATTTCGCCAAGCTGGTTCATTGATCCTGTGATGGCAAACGATTGGTTGATCGGGACATTGGCTAAGGCAGACAGCAGCGCGCAAGCTTCGCTGACGGTGGCGCTATCGCCGTCAATGTGGGCGTAGCTTTGCTCAAAAGCTAACGAGGCGCTAAAGTTAAGCGCGTGATGCTGGCTAAATAAGGCGCGAAGGTAGCTGGTCATGATCAGCATGCCTTTAGCGTGAAGGCTGCCGCCCAAATCCACATCGCGCTCAATGTCCAAAATATCGCCTGATCCGGTGTTCGGCTGAATGACGGCGGTCAATCGCGCGGGCATGCCAAATTCGCTATCGGCGTAGCTGACAACGGTGAGGGCGTTGACTTGACCGACGGCAAATCCAGTGGTGTTGATAAGCTGTTGACCGTTTTTTAGCTCATCCCAATACAAATCGCGCAAGTATCCTGAGCGCTCATCCATATCAACAATGGCGCGATCAACGTGGCGGGCGCTGACCATGTGATCATTTTGTTTGCGGGCGTGGCGATCAGATTCATGAAGCAATTTGATCAGCCGATCGCTATGCAGGCTTAGGCGGTTTTGGTCTTCAGCCTGCAAGCTTAAATGCTCAAGTAGCGCGGCTTGAGCGCTACTATCAAAGGGCAATAAATTGGCAGCGTGAATAATATCTGCCATTTTGGCAACCAGCGCCAATTCATGCTCAGGCGTTCTTGACACGTCATCATGAAAATCGGCGCGGACTTTAAATACCGCGTCAAACTCTGGCTCAAGCTCAAGCAGCTCGTAATAAATGTCCGCCTCGCCAAGCAAAATCACTTTGATATTCAAATCAATCGGACTTGGCGCAAGCGATAGGCTGCCTGTCAAGGTGAGCATTTGCTCAAGGCTCGACATTTTGATTTTTCCCGATTGCAGCGCTCGCTTGAGCCCTTGCCAAGCATAGGGGTGCTCAAGCAAAGAGTTGGCTTCAAGCAGCAAATAGCCGCCATTAGCGCGGTGCAACGCGCCGGCGCGAATCATGCTGACATCGGTGGTGACTGTGCCAAGTTGGGTGATTTGCTCAACGTGACCGAGCAAATTAAAATGCGTTGGCATGTCCTCAAAAATAATCGGCGCGCCGCTTCCTGCGTTGTGGCTGACCAAAATATTAACCGCATATCGGCTTGGCGTTGCCGCAAAAACAGCGGCAATAAACTCTTCATCATCAGCGTTAACGATGCGCTCAACGTGATTGATCATATCCTCCATCATGGCTTGCAAAAATTCAATGACCACAGGATGCTTGGCAAATTGCTTTTGAATTTTGTTAAATAATGGCGCAAGCGTGCGTTTGGCAATATCGCGATGCAGCGCTTCAATAGCATCATTGGCGGCATCTTCTAATTGCTCAAGCTCAATGGTTAACTGATTGAGCCGTTTTTGCATGTGGTTTTTTTGAGCAAAATTATGGCGCGGCTCATCACTATCTGGCGCTGACTTTGCCAATGGCTTTTCAGGTAGCCCTAAGCCTTCATGATCAGCGCGACTATCGTCCGTATGGTCTTGGTCTGGCAGCTCGCTTGGATGAACGAACATGGCTTTATTATCAAAAGCGCGAAAGGTCAGCGTTAAATCAAACTGCTTGCCCTCAGCACTTAACTCATCATAAGCTTGACTTTCTTTTTGATGAGTGTCGTTTTTAATCGCTTCAATTTGGCTTTGGTATTGCTCACTGCGAAAGCGCTGGCTTAAGCGTTTTTTGGCGTTTTGCCAAAGCTGATTGATTTGAGATTGTAGTTTGCAAAGCTCACCTGCAGGCAAGCGAATGGCAATCGGCGCTCGCGGGTCATTAAAATTATGAACATAGCCCCAGTCGTCCGGCGTTTTAGCAGATTTTGCAATCTCTTTGAGCAATCTTGTGATAATGGTGCGCTTTCCCAACCCATTTTCGCCAGCAGCAAACACATGATAGCCATTAGCATGAATATCAAGCGCCGTTTGTAGCGCTTTAATGGCGCGTTTTTGACCAAAGCCAACATCAAGTGGCGGCGCTTTTTGCGTATCTTTTGGTAGCGCTTCCAAATCACTAAAGCGTTTGAGCGCAGTCACTGGAATTTGGCAGCGCTTAACGATTTTAAGGTATTCGGCACTTGGTGCACAGGCTTGCACGGTTGTCGCTGTTTTTAAACGGTCAGCCATATCGTCAGGTTCTGATGGCTTTGGCAGACTATCGGTATCAATCACTTTAACCTTCACGTTATGCTTTAAGTCAGACGTTTTGGTCAACTGGGAAGGTTTTTTGGTATTTATAATAAGAGAATCAGTCATAAACAAAAAGGCGCTCAATAAGGTCAATAAAAGGTTTGAAAAAAATAAGATTTGAAAAAAATTAAGATAAGACAATGAATAGATAAAAGGATATCGCTTGAATTAAACTAAAAATACTTCCGCTCAAAAAATTGCACGGTTCAACACCACTTTTAACTTGAGCACAGGATAAGTTTACCCGCTTTTTTTGACAATGGCGTGATCGTCAGTCGCTTGATTGATAAGGGCTTAGACATTGGGGCAATCTGCAACTATTCAATAGCGCGCCGCCATGATAAAATACGCGGTTTACATGCCCATTTTGGCAAGCGATGATGACAATTCAGGGGTTAAAATGACTGATAACCAAAATTTGACCGCAGCTTTTAGCTTTGCCAAGATTGGGGCGCAAGTGCCGTCGTTATTAGCTACGCTGACCAAGGCGGCCGCCGACTTAGGGTTATCGCTTAGCGAGCAGCAGTTTCAGCAATTGCTTAAATATCTAGATGGCTTGCTGCTTTGGAGCAAAGCGTATAATCTGACTGCCATCACGCGCCCTGAAGACGCTTTGGTAAAGCACCTCATCGATTGCTTGGCGATTATACCAAAATTACCGTCAGGGGATTTGTTAGATATTGGTACAGGAGCGGGGCTGCCATCGGTGATTATTGCCATTTGTGAACCCAATCGCCTTTGTACCGCGCTTGATAGCAACCAAAAAAAGATTCGTTTTATTAAGCAAATTGCCAGTGAAATTGGGCTTGATAATATCATTCCGGTTGCCGCAAGGATTGAGGCGCATTCAGGAAGCTATGAGGTGATTACCTCGCGCGCGTTTGCAAGCCTTGAGGATTTTGTTGCTGCGGCCGCGCCTTATTTAAAACCAGAGGGTAAGCTTTGTGCGATGAAAGGTAAAGCCCCACTTTTGGAGGAAATCCGGGCGCTTGAGCAAGATTGGCAACTGACCACGATTCAGCTTTTGGTACCAAACTTAAATGACAGTCGCCATTTGATTGAATTATCCCCAAAAAATGACTAAGCTTACAGCATAAAAAAGGCGGCTTTAAAAATCGCCTTCAAACCAGCTTTTAACTTGAGTAAATGTATGGAAATCATCGCCATTGCCAACCAAAAAGGCGGAGTGGGAAAGACCACCACAGCGGTAAATTTAGCAGCGAGCCTCGCGGCGCGTAAAAAGCGCGTTTTGCTTATCGATCTTGACCCGCAAGGCAATGCCACGACGGGAACGGGTATCGATAAAAACAGCCTTGAGCAAACGATGGCGGATGTGTTACTCGATGGCGTACCGCTGAGTGACGCTATTCACCAAAGTCCGGCAGGATTTGACGTGATCGGTGCCAATCGGGAACTGGCGGGCATGGACATCACATTAATGGGGCAAGCTAACAGCCATGAGTTGATGAAAAATGCGATGTCAGCGCTCATTGAGTTTCAAAAAAGCGCGGGGAAAAAAGGCTATGATTTTGTGATTATGGACTGCGCTCCAAGTTTGAATTTGCTGACCATTAATGCTTTGGTGGCAACTGATGGCGTGATTATTCCCATGCAGTGCGAATATTACGCGCTTGAAGGCTTGGCAGATTTGTCGCAAACCATTGATAGATTGACAGAATTAAATCCCAAATTGCACATTCGCGGCGTGGTCAGAACGCTGTTTGATGCCAGAAACACGCTTGCCAATGATGTCTCAAACGAGCTTGAAGCGCATTTTGGCAATATCATGTATAAAACGCACATTCCAAGAAATATTCGCTTGGCAGAAGCGCCAGCTCACGGTATGCCAGTGCTTGCCTTTGAAAAACGCTCAAAAGGCGCTGAGGCGTATCAAAAGCTTGCTAATGAAGTCTTAAAACAAAGTAAAGCGTTAAAAAATAGCAGCTTTTAAGCAATCACTAGTATTGATGGCTTGGTTAATAACTTAAAAAACGATAAAAGTTTCGATTATTGGTATTGAGGATAGGTAATCATGGCGAAAAAAAGAGGGTTGGCCGCCAATCGAGGCTTAGATGCCTTACTTGGGTCAATCAAAAAAGAGAAGCAAATTGCCGCCACTGCACTTCAAGGCGATGCGCTCAGCCATGCCAATTCTAACCCTTCAGATGCGTTGGTCGAACCTGACGACCAAAGCGCGCCTCAAAATCTATCCCAGCAAACCACGTCTGAAAGTGAAGCTATAAGCCAAAATGAAAAAACGGCAGCCCGCAATGGCAGATCACCGCGAGCCATCAAAGCGCGAAGCCAGGATTTGGTAGAAGACCAAGTCAGCTTAATTCAAATTGACGTTCAGCGTTTGCAAGCGGGTAAGTATCAGCCGCGCCGCGATATGAGCGAAACGGCGCTCAAAGAGCTTGCCGCGTCGATCGAGCAACACGGCATTATGCAGCCGATTGTCATCAGACCGCTACTGGCTCGCGAAGATAAAAGCCATGATGACGTCACTCATGAAATTATCGCAGGCGAGCGGCGCTGGCGAGCGGCAAAAATGGCGGGAAACTTGGTCATTCCGGCGATTGAGCGGGCGCTGTCTGACGAGCTTGCCATTGCTTTAGCGCTTATTGAAAACATCCAGCGCGAAGACTTGTCCGTCATTGAGCAAGCCGCTGCTTTACAGCGTTTTCATACCGAATTTGGCATGAGTCACGCCATGATTGCCGATGTGGTTGGCAAAGCGCGAACGACCGTTTCAAACTTACTCAGGCTCAATCAACTTCATGAAACGGTCAAAGACCATTTAGCAACCAATGCACTAGATATGGGGCATGCGCGAACGTTGCTTGCGTTATCGCTCGATCAGCAGCCCATCATTGCCCAAAAGATCATCGATGGCGGCATGACCGTTCGTGATGCTGAGCGTTTGGTTAAGTCAATATTGCAGCCAGAAGCTAAATCTGCGTCCGAAAAAGTCCGCCGCAACCGCGATACTGAGCGCTTAATTGAGCGCTTAACTGAAACTTTAGGCGCTGAGGTGAAGCTAAAACATAAAAAAGACGGTCAAGGCAGCGTTGAGATCTTTTTTCACAATCAAGATGAGCTTTCAGCCTTGATCGCGCAATTGGGCGTGAATGATTAGCCATTATACCTGCTTTGACTTTGCTGTAACTTGAATGCTACTTTGAGGCTTTTATGCGCCATTCTTATTCTAAAAAGCCCCAAGAGGTAACACCGTCTTTAGATGGCATTGCACTCATCCCTATAGCGCCGCCCAAACGCCAAACCTTGCTGCGATTATTAAGCTATCTAAAGCCGTATTGGTGGGCGATTGCGTTAACCATTTTAGGCTTTGCCATCAATGCCGCCACCGAGATTTGGATTGCCAAGCTTTTACAATTTATCACCGATGCCATCAATAGCAATGACCAAAGCAAGCAAGACTGGTTCCCAGCGCTGATTGTGATTTTATTTTTTGTTCGCGGGGTGGGCAGTTTTTTAGGGAATTATTATTCCGCGCTTGTGTCGCGCAATTTGGTTTATGAGCTTCGCGTTGAGATTTTTAATAAATTGCTGCGACTGCCAAGCGCCTTTTATTTAATCAATCCTGCCGGAACCATTTCTTCCAAGCTGATTTTTGATGTCGAGCAAGTCACCGCCGCCAGCACTGAGTCGATGAAAACGGTACTTCGCGATGGCTTAACCGTTATTGGCTTGATTGGGTTCTTGTTTTATAGCAATTGGCGCTTGACGCTCATTTTATTTGTGGTGTTGCCGCCAATTTTGTGGCTCATTCAAAAGGCATCCAAGCGCTATTTAAAGTTGTCCAAAGGCATTCAAGAAACGATGGGCGATGTCAGCCACATCACCAATGAGGTCATCGGCGGCTATCACGTGGTCAAAAACTATGGCGGTCAAGACTACGAGGCGCGCCGATTTGATGCCAGCTCTAAAAAGAACTTGCGCCAAGGCATGAAAGTGGTCGTGACCAATAGCATCAATACGCCTGCCGTTCAATTGCTTATGGCAATGGCAATGGCGGTGGTCGTTTGGCTGGCGCTGCGACCGGCAGTGATTGATAACATTTCGGCAGGGGAGTTTATCTCGTACATTGCTGCCGCAGGACTTTTAAGCAAACCGGTTCGTTCGTTAACTGATGTCAACCAAAAACTACAAAAAGGCATTGCGGCAGGGGAGTCAATATTTGCGCTGCTTGATGAGCCCGAAGAACAAGACAGCGGTATTTTAAACCCCGAAATCTTGGGCGCAATCGGCTTTGATGATGTCAGCTTGATTTATCCGGACAAAACGGTCGCGCTGCAAGACTTTACCCTTGATATTAAAGCGGGCGAGACTATTGCTTTAGTTGGGCGCTCAGGCGCGGGAAAATCCTCACTGGTTAATTTACTGACCCGAACGCTTAGCACGACCACCGGTCAAATTACTATTGATGGTCTGCCGATTGAAGACATCACCTTGCAATGCTTGCGATCACAAATTGCAATGGTCAATCAGCAAGTCGTTTTATTTAACACTACGGTGTTTAACAATATTGCTTATGGCAGCCTTGCCAATAAATCGCAAGCGGAAGTTGAGCAAGCGGCAAAAGATGCCTTTGCCCATGAGTTTATTATGCAATTGCCGCAAGGTTATCAAAGCCAAGTGGGGGCAGAGGGGTTGCAATTGTCCGGCGGTCAACGTCAACGGTTATCCATTGCCCGAGCCTTACTTAAAGATGCGCCGATTTTGATTTTGGATGAAGCCACAAGCGCCCTTGATAATGAATCAGAGCATTATATTCAAAAAGCGCTCAATAATGTGATGAAAAACCGAACGACGCTGGTGATTGCGCACCGCTTAACCACCATTGAATCTGCTGACCGAATCGCCGTGATGGACGCCGGTCGCATGGTCGAGCTTGGAACGCATGAGGAGCTGATTGCCAAACGTGGCATCTACGCGCAAATGTATGCCCGCGATTTTGAATAATGGCGCGAGGAGCTGAAAATGAGCTTGGAGACGCAACTCACCAACGCTTGGCAAAATAAAGCGATTTGGCTTTGGCTTCTGCTGCCTTTATCTTGGCTTTATGGTGCTATCGTTTGGCTTCGGCGAAAGCTTTATCAAAGTGGCATTTTTGCAAGCTATCGCGCTCCCGTTCCGGTGATGGTGATTGGCAATATTACCGTTGGGGGCAGTGGCAAAACGCCCTTAATCATCAGCCTTGTGCAATATCTGCAAAAAAATCAGGTTAGCGTTGGCGTGATTAGCCGTGGCTATGGTGGCAATTCAGAAAAAATGCCCATGCTGGTCACCAAAACCAGCTTGCCCAGTGATGCAGGTGACGAGCCATGTTTGATTGCAGCGATAACAGGCGTGCCTATTGCCGTTTGTCCCAATCGCAAGCAAGCGATTGAGATGCTGCTGACGGCGCATCCTAATATTCAGCTGATTATTGCCGATGATGGCTTGCAGCATTTGGCATTGTACCGCGATATTGAATGGATAGTGGTCGATGCGGCGCGCGGATTTGGCAACAAGCAATTGCTACCAACCGGATTTTTGCGCGAGCCATTGTCACGATTAAAAGATGCGACCGTCATTTATCATCAAAAACCGAATGCTACTATCAGCAGTAAAGAATACATTAATGATAAGCTGACGATGACCTTGCTTCCTAGTCAGTTGGTTCCGGTTTTAGCGTTATCCGATATGACGATTGCCACTCAAAATAACTTAATTCAGCCATTACCGCCAAATATGGGCGATAGCGTTTATGCCGTCAGTGGTATCGGTTATCCCAAACGTTTTTTTAATACCTTAACCGCCTTGGGATTTAGTGTGATTGAGCAGCCATTTCCTGATCATCACGATTTTAGCTTAGCTGATTTGTACCAATTTGAGCCGCAACCGATAGTGATCACCAGTAAAGATGCCATAAAAATCCGTTTGTTATTATTAAAAGCCCTGCAAAGCCATCAGAACAATCCAGCAGAATTAACCAAGCTCTTAGCGCTGATTGAACGACTTTGGGAACTTCCCGTTACGGCTAAATTAAGCCCAAATTGTTATGATGTTTTGCAAAAAGAACTGTCAGCTTTTTCTATCACCTTAACTTAAAACCTTTCATCGGAGCGGCTGATGACAACCAAAGCGCCAACCAACAAAGCGATAACTAAAACGCATATCGTCATTCCGGCACGCTTCCAAAGCTCGCGCCTCCCTGGAAAGCCGCTACTTGATATTCATGGCAAGCCCATGATTTTATGGGTTGCGCAAAAAGCGCAAATGGCGGATTTTGCTGATGATTTGTGCATTGCTACCGATGATGATCGCATTGCCAGCGTTTGCCGCGATGCTGGATTTGACGTGGTGATGACCAAAAACAGTCACGCGACTGGAACGGACAGACTGGCTGAAGTTGCCGCGATCAAAGGTTGGGCTGATAATGATATCGTCATCAATATGCAAGGCGATGAGCCACTTGTTCCGCCGCTGCTGCTTGCTCAAGTCCAATCGCTGCTGATCAATGACATCGATAGCGTGATGGCAACGCTTTATGAACCGATTGAGGATAAAGACAGCTTTTTGCGACCGTCTGTGGTGAAAGTTGTGAAGGCAAGCATTCATCAAAACGAGCGCGCGTTGTACTTTAGCCGAGCGCCCATCCCTTGCAATCGTGATGAGGTCATGGGACTAAAACCTGCCGTCACCGTTCCCAAAAATGCCTATCGCCATCTTGGGCTTTATGCGTATCGCGTCAGCTTATTAAAGCAGTTTGTCACTTGGGAGCAAACCTCGCTTGAGGTGCTTGAAAGCTTAGAGCAGCTTCGCATTTTAGAACATGGCGGTCAAATTGCCATTGCGCAAGCGAAAAAACAGCTTCCTGCAGGCGTGGATACGGCTGAGGATTTGGCAAGGCTTAATGCGATGCCACTTGCTGAGTTTTTAAGTTTTGTTCACGAAAAATAGTTTCAGTAAAATTTGGAAACAGAGCTGATATGCAAAATCAAGCTGCCCCAACCAGCGCCATCTATTTTGCGCCATTACTCCCTTGGCAGAGCACGCTTTGGGAGCAAATGACCACGCGCGCGCGGCATCCTGATAAGCCGCTACCGCACGCGATGCTTGCTGCCGGAATGAGTGGGTTAGGGAAGCGCGCGTTTATTTGGCGGCTGACTGCTTGGCTGCTTTGCGATCAGCGTGGCAATCATCCAATGGGCGCTTGTGGTCATTGCGAAAGCTGTCATTGGCTCAAATCAGGAACGCATCCCAATTTGCAAGTACTGCCGCGTGCCAGTTTACCTCGCGACCCTCAAGAACCTGCAACAACGACCAACGATGACAATAGCAAAAAAGTCGCCAAACCCAAAGACAGCACCATTAAAGTTGATGATATCCGCGCCATTCAACCGTTTATTTATCAAGGTGGTCAAGGGCTAAAAATTTGC
>Ga0308157_10010428_pt1 | contig 10077 bp, 8 predicted proteins | sample PhyBR1_FD_201035 | JGI IMG/M metagenome (GOLD analysis project Ga0308157, IMG submission 201035) | Phyllosphere microbial communities from UC Gill Tract Community Farm, Albany, California, United States - DLSLB.R1 | ecosystem: Host-associated > Plants > Phyllosphere > Unclassified | place: USA... | reverse complement strand
GGCTGGGGCGCCAGCATGGCCGGACTGGTCGACCTGATCACCGTCGGGCGCATCCGGCGCCTGGTCACGGCCTGGGGCCACGCGATCATCGCCGTGATGATGCTGTCGATGGCCTCGATGAACTGGATGATCCGGCTGGGCGACGATCCCGGCGCCCACGTCTATCCCTGGGGCGCCGGCATCACGCTGGTGACGGCGGGCTTCATCGCCCTGGCGGCCTACCTGGGCGGGCGGCTGGTCTACGAGCACGCGGTGGCCGTGGACACGTCGGACTGATCCGGGGCGGCGAAGGGGGCGGAAGTGGGGCGGTGTCATGGCTGCGGCTTCAGAACGGCTTGCGCAGCGCGAGCCAGGCGATGGTGGCGAACCACAGGAGCGACAGGCCGCAGACCAGATAGGCCAGCTTCGTCCAGGGGCTCTCCTGGCGCTCGATGCGCAGCACCAGCATGCCGCACGAGGCATGGCCCAGCACCAGCAGCCCGACGACGCCGAGCTTGACGATCAGCCACGGCGCCAGCGGCCCGTACAGCATGAAGATGGCCGTGCCGGAGGCGATGGCCAACAGGGCCGCCGGCGTCGCGACGCCGACGAACAGGCCGCGCAGCAGCGTGCGCCGATGGGCGTTGGAGAACACCGCCGGGCTGGTCTCCCGGCTCGCCAGGGCCAGGGCGATGGTCAGGTAGAAGAGCGATCCGGCCCAGGCGATGACCGCGCTCACGTGAAGCAGCTTGAGCCAGGGCATGGTTCAGGCGGCCGATGTGATGGGTGGTGGGACAGGCATGGCGGCTCGGAATCCGGAACGGGAGGCGGTGGACGGGGAACCGGCATGGCCGGTCGGACGAAAGGTGGGCGATGCGGACGGACCGGTTTCGCAGCGGTCTCGTGGAGGCCGTCGACAGCGCATGGAGGGCGAGTCCCGTGCCTGTCATGTCACGGCAGTGTTTCGCAGTTCGTCCGCCGCGACTGTAGGAACGCGCCGCTGAGCCCCGCGCGACGGCGGGGCGAGTGGCTGCGCCAGCCTAGAAATCCACCAGGCTCAGGCCGATGCTCAGCACCGTGCGCTTGCGGTTGTAGTCGACCAGCGTGTCGCCATAGCCATGGAAGAGCTGCGTGTGGAAGCGCAGGTTGCTGGTGACCGGATCGCCGATGGCCTTGAGCCATTCGAGGCGGATCGAGCCATGGCCGTTGCTGCGCAGGTTGTTGCGCAGCGTGACGCCGAAGGTGTTGTCGCGGTCGTAGTTCCAGCGTCCGATGAACTCGGCGCGGCCGATGTAGTCGGCGATGTCGGGGTTGTCGTCCTTCGCCGGATCCTCCTTGATGCGGTCCCAGAAGCGCGCCGCGAGCTGGAAGCGGTCGTCGAGCTCGATGCCGCTCATCAGGTAGGTGCGGTTCCAGCTGCGCGACAGGGGCAGGGTCTGGCCGTTCGACTGGTGGGCGATGCCCGCGCCCAGGTAGCTCCAGCGCCAGCCGCCCGGCAGGGCGAGCCGGGTCGGATAGACATACATCATCTCCGGCTCGTGGTCGGTGGCGCGGAACGGCCGCGAGATCGCGCCGTTGAAGAGCTGCCAGCTCGACTGCTGGGTGTAGCCGAACCACAGCGAGTCCTTGCGCTGCGGGTCGTTGCCCGTGAGCAGGCCCTGGGCCAGCTTGGTGCGCACCGACAGATTGATGCGCATTTCGTTGGCCTGGTAGTCGATGGCGTCGCCGGTATGGCCGGCCGCGGGCGAGGTCGGCGTCTCGGGCCGGCGCGTGGCGGCGGTGACCGACACGCTCAGCGGCCGGTAGCCGCGGAAGCCGAAGGTGCCGCAGTCGCTGCCTTCCTCCAGTTCCCAGAAGCGCGAGAACGACGAGTACTGGCGGTCGCGGCAACCCTCGGAGGCGGCCACGACGATCACCGGCTTGACCGGCACGGCGGGATCGGCCACGGGCTGCGCGCTGGCCAGGGCGGCATTGCCGGCCGGGGGCGCCGGCGTCACCGCGACCTCGGAGCGCGTGCCGGCCGGCGTCAGCGGCCGGGTGGGCGAGGGCGCCAGCGCGGGCGCATCGGCCGCCACCGTCGCCGGCGCCTGCTGCTGCTGCTGCTGCTGCTGTTCGCGGGCCCAGCGGTCGAAGCAGGCCAGGCGCGCCTCCTTGCTGTCGTCGAGCCGCTGGCATTGCTGCCAGTCGAGGCTGGCGGCGGCCGATGCCGGCGTGGCCACGCCGCCGGTGGTGGGGCCCTGGGCCTGCGCGGCCAGCGCCAGGCCGAGCCCGGCGAGCATCGCGCCGGCCGTCCGTGCGCGGGCGCTGCGCGCGGCGGGGGGCGATGCGGGAGGAGGGGAGGACGTCGTCATGGAAGTTCGCCGGTCTTGTGGAGCAGGAAGGTACGTGTGCTGTCGTCGCGCGCGTCGCGCCGGGTGCCCCGGAAGGTCCGGCCGCACGAGCCGGGTTCGAGGTCGGCCGACCAGACCGCGTCGATGGCGCGGCCGTCGGCCGATTCGTCCAGCGTCAGCACGCCGGCATCGTCGATGTCGCCGGCCACCTGCGCGTCGACGCCGGCACCGGCGCCCGCCGCGCGAGCGAGCGTGCCGCGCACGCTGCCGGCGTATTCGGGGTGGCGCGCGAGCCGCAGCACGGACGCCGCCGGGGCATCGTCGAAGCGCGCCTCCCAGCGGCCGTACAGCAATTCGGGCGCCAGTTCGTCGGCGCTGCGCGGGCAGTCGGCCGTCTGGGCGACCGGGGCGGGCGCCGATGACGCGGCGGCTCCGGACTGCGCCCGCGCGGCTCCCGGGGCCGCCAGCAGCAGCGCCAGCATCATGGTCGCGGCCAGCGCGGGCGCCGACCGGCCGCGGGAGCGTGGGAGGGAGGGGCGCGCGAGGAGGGGCGTCATGGCGCGCATCCGGGAGGTCACCGGGGCCGGGATCAGGGGGTCCATGGGTTGTGCGGGTCTACGGGGTCACGGGGCGGTCGGCCGTGCGGTCATCAGGGCGCCGAGGACGCCGCGGCCGCGGCGGCGCTGTCCTGCGCCCGGCGGGCGAACTCGGCGCGCAGCGCGCGGATCTTCTCGCGCGGGTCCTCCTTGGCGGAGGTCGGGTCGAGCGCCATCTCGGCGATGAAGCGGCTGGGCTGGGCGGCGACCGTCTCGCGGCCCTTCTTGCGCCGCTTGGTCCAGCTCACGGCCAGGCTGCGCTGGGCCCGGGTGATGCCCACGTACATCAGGCGGCGCTCCTCCTGCAGGCGCGTGAGCGTGTCCTCGCTGACCTTCTGCTGGCGGCCGTCGTCGTCGTCGAGCTTGAAGGGCAGCAGGCCCTCGTTGACGCCGATGAGCATCACGTGCGGCCATTCCAGGCCCTTGGCGGCGTGCAGGGTGGAGAGCGTGACCACGTTCTGGTCCTGGTCGCCGCGATCGCTGATGGTGGAGAGCAGCGAGATGGTCTGCGCCACCTCCAGCAGGCTCTTGCGCTCGCTCACGACCGAGGTGGCGCCGGAGGCGTCGTCGACCTCGCCGCCGCAGCGTGCGGCCATCCAGTCGCAGAACTCCAGCACGTTGGTCCAGCGACTGGCTGCCGCCTGCTCGCTGTCCTCGCCGTCGTAGATGTGGCGCTCGTAGTCGATCTCCTTGAGCCAGTCGGCCAGGAAGGCGCGCGCGCTCTCGGCGCCCATGGTCTGGCGGGCCTTGTATTCGAGGTCGTTCACATAGCGGCCGAACTCGTGCAGCCCGCCGATGGCGCGCGCCGGGATCACGCTGGGCAGCGAGGCGCTGAACAGGGCGCCGAAGAGGCTGAGCTTGTACTGGCTGGCGAAGGTGCCCAGCGCGGCCAGCGTGGTGTGGCCGATGCCGCGCTTGGGCGTGGTCACCGCGCGCAGGAAGGCCGGATCGTCGTCGCTGTTGACCCACAGGCGGAACCAGCCGCACAGGTCCTTGATCTCGGCGCGATCGAAGAAGCTCTGGCCGCCCGAGACCTTGTAGGGGATCTGCGCCTTGCGCAAGGCCTGCTCGAAGACCCGCGCCATGTGGTTGGCGCGGTAGAGGATGGCGAAGTCGCGGAACTCCTTGTGCTGCTCGCCCTGCGTCACGGTGGCGCCGCCGCGCAGGCTCTGGATGCGCGCCACCGCGCGCTCGGCCTCGTGGGCCTCGTTGTCGGCATCGACGATGCGCACCGGCTCGCCTTCGCCGAGCTCGCTGAACAGCGTCTTCGGGAACAGCTTGGGATTGGGGCCGATCACGTTGTTGGCCGCGCGCAGGATGGCGCTGGTGGAGCGGTAGTTCTGCTCCAGCTTGACCACCTTGAGCGTCGGATAGTCGATCGGCAGCTTGCGCAGGTTGTCCAGCGTGGCGCCGCGCCAGCCATAGATCGACTGGTCGTCGTCGCCCACGGCGGTGAAGCGCCCGCGCTCGCCGACCAAGGCCTTGAGCACCTCGTACTGGGTGGCGTTGGTGTCCTGGTATTCGTCGACCAGCACGTGACCGAGCGCCTCCTGCCATTTGGCGCGCACCGCTTCGTGCTCGCGCAGCAGCTTCAGCGGCATGCCGATCAGGTCGTCGAAGTCGACGCTCTGGTAGGCCGCCAGGCGCTCCTCGTAGCGCGCCATGATCTGCGCCGTGATGCGCTCGGAGTCGTCGGCCGCCACGGCCTCGGCCTGGGCCGCGTTCAGGCCCATGTTCTTCCAGCGGCTGATGGTCCACTGCCACAGGCGCGCCGTGGCGGCGTCGACCGAGCCGCCGGCGTCCTTCAGGATCTTGGTGACGTCGTCGCTGTCGAGGATGCTGAAGGCCGGCTTCAGCCCGAGCACGGCGCCGTCCTCGCGCATCATGCGCACGCCCAGCGCGTGGAAGGTGCAGATCACCACGTGCTTGGCGTCGCGCCCGATCAGGCCCTTGGCGCGCTCGCGCATCTCGGCGGCGGCCTTGTTGGTGAAGGTGATGGCGGCGATCTTCTTCGGCGGCATGCCCGACTGGATCAGCCGCGCGATCTTGTGCGTGATCACGCGCGTCTTGCCCGAACCCGCGCCCGCGAGCACCAGGCAGGGGCCGTGCAGGTAGTTGACGGCTTCCTGCTGGGCGAGATTGAGACCGGAGGACATGCGGCGAGGATCGATCGGTGGAGCGTGAAGGGTCGCCGGAGACGTCGGTGGCGACACGGATCCGGGCGCGAGCGGCGGGAAGCGGCGGTCGGACCGCCGGGCACCGCCAGGGCGACCGTGACGGAATGCCGGAGAACGCCAGGAACGCCAGGGACGGGCGCCATGATACCGGCTGGGCCTACAGCGCCGGGGGCGGTGGCCATGCTACGTTGCGCCGCCCTCGCGGGCCTCGGGTGGCTCCGCCACCGGGCTTCCCGATCCATCCCTCGCGCATCCCCAATGATCAGAGACAACAACAAGAAAAGCCGCCTCGTGGCGGTGCTCGTCACCTTCGTCGTCACGCTCGTGGCGACGCTCGCGATGGTCAACTTCACCGGTGGCGAGAAACGCATCGAGGAGCAGGTCGAGCGGGCCTATGCCCTGCAGGACGACCAGTTCCAGCGCGCGCTCGGCGTGCTGCTGGGCCCGCCGATCACGGCCGGCAACCGCTTCGAGGCCCTGTACAACGGCGACGAGATCTTCCCGTCCATGCTGGCGGCCATCCGTGGCGCCCGGCGCAGCATCACCTTCGAGACCTACATCTACTGGTCGGGCGACATCGGCCGCGCCTTCGCCGAGGCGTTGTCCGAGCGCGCCCGCGCCGGCGTCCAGGTCCACGTGCTGCTCGACTGGGTCGGCAGCGCCAAGATCGACGAGGAGTTCCTGCGCGAGATGGAGCGCTCGGGCGTCCAGATCCGCAAGTTCCACAAGCCCGACTGGTGGGGCATCTCGCGCCTGAACAACCGCACCCACCGCAAGCTCCTGATCGTCGACGGCCACATCGGCTTCACCGGCGGCGTGGGCATCGCGCCATCCTGGACCGGCGACGCGCAGGATCCCGAGCACTGGCGCGACTCGCACTACCGGGCCGAGGGCCCGGTGGTGGCGCAGATGCAGGCCGTGTTCATGGACAACTGGATCAAGGCCTCCGGCGAGGTGCTGCACGACGAGCGCTACTTCCCGGCCATCGGCCCGGCGGTGCCGACCCTGGGCGGATCGACGGCGGCGACGAAGGCCGAGAGCGCGATCCCCGAGACCGGCGGCGCCGCCGGCGGGCGCGCCCAGGTCTTCAGCAGCTCGCCCTCGGGCGGCGGCGAGAGCATGCATATCATGTATCTGAAGGCCATCGCGGCGGCCACCAAGACGATCGACCTGTCGAGCGCCTACTTCGTGCCCGACGACCTGACCATCCGCGCGCTGGTGGCGGCCATGCGGCGCGGCGTCCGCCTGCGCGTGATCACCCCGGGGCCGCACATCGACACCGAGACCGTGCGCAGCGCCTCGCGCGCCAGCTGGGGGCCGCTGCTGGAAGCCGGCGCCGAGATCAGCGAATACCAGCCGACCATGTTCCACTGCAAGGTCTTCACGGTCGACGGCCTGCTGGTGTCGGTGGGTTCGACCAATTTCGACAACCGCTCCTTCCGGCTCAACGACGAGGCCAACCTGAACATCTACGATGCCGCCTTCGCCGCGCGGGAGACCGCCGTCTTCGAGGCCGACCTGAAACGGTCGCGCCGCGTCACGCACCAGGCCTGGCTCGACCGGCCGCTGCGCGAGAAGGCGCTGGAGCACCTGGCGTCGCTGCTGTCCTGGCAGCTCTGAGCCGGCCGCGCGTCCTGGCGATCCCGTCGATCCGTCCCCGTCCTCCGATCCGCCCGCGCGCGTCATGCTGCAGATCCTCGCCGTCACGCTGCCGTTCTTCGCGCTGGTCGCGACCGGCTACATCGCGGCGCGCCGGCGGCTGCTGCCGATCGAGGCCATTCCCGGGCTCAACGTCTTCGTCCTCTACTTCGCCCTGCCGTGCATGCTGTTCCGCTTCGGCGCCCGCACGCCGATCGCGCAGCTGCTCGACGGCCCGGTGGCCCTGGTCTGGGGCATCGGCGCGCTGCTGATGGTCGGCGCGACGATCGCGGTGACGCGGCGCGGGCGCATCGGCTGGAACGACGCATCCTTCGGCGCCCTGGTCGCGTCCTTCCCCAACACCGGCTTCATGGGCGTGCCGCTGCTGGCGGCCCTGCTGGGCGCGGGCGTGGCGGGGCCGGTGATGATCACCATCTCGATCGACATGCTGCTGACCTCCTCGCTGTGCATCGCGCTGTCGCGGCTCGACGGCACGACACGGCGCCCGGGAACGGCGGCAACGGCCGGTCCGGCTTCCGGGACCGCCGCCGCCGGCGGCGGCGCCGCGCTGGCGGCGCTGCGGCAGGCGTTCAGGGGCGTGGTGGTGAATCCGCTGCCCTGGTCGATCGTGCTGGGCGCGCTGCTCTCGGCCACCGGCCGGACCCTGCCCGGGCCGCTCGATCAGGCCATCGCCATGCTGGCCGAGGCGGCCTCGCCGGCCGCGCTCTTCACCATCGGCGCGGTGCTGGCGCGTCCGGCGGTGCTGGCCGCGCGCCAGGGCATCGCCCCACATCGCGCGCCGATGGGCGACGTGCTGCCGGTGGTGGTCGCCAAGCTGCTGGTGCATCCGCTGCTGATCTGGGGCCTCGGGCGGCTGGCCATGGCGGCCGGCCTGGACCTGGAACCCGAGGCGCTGGTCGCCATCGTGCTGGTCGCGGCGCTGTCGAGCGCGAGCAACGTGTCGATGCTGGCCGAGCGCTTCGGCGCCGACAACGCCCGCATCGCGCGCATCATCCTGTGGACCACGGTGGGCACCTTCTTCACTTTTCCGCTGATCGCGCGCTGGCTGCACTGAGCGCGGCCGGCGCGGCGCCGGCACGCGTGCTCAGGGCTTGGCGCCGGCCTGCAGGCGCTGGAACTCGTTGCGCTTCATCGCCAGGTAGTCGTCGCGGTCCATCTCGTGGAGCTGGCGCGCATAGCGCTCGGTGTCGTCGAACCAGTCGCCCAGGCGCTTCTCGCGGCCCTGCGGGCCCGGCGCGTCGAGATAGGCATCGATCGCGAGGTAGTAGCGCATGGTGTTGCGCTCGACCACGCCACGCACGCCGCCGATGAATTCGCCTCCGCCCTGGCCCCCCTGGCCGGTGGTCGTGAAGCCGACCTTGTCGCTGCCGATGGTCGCCAGGTAGCTCTTCATCGCCAGGCGCGCCGCCGTGCCATAGGCATAGGAGTAGCCCAGGTGGATGAAGGTCTTGCCGCCGTCGATGGGCACCGCTTCCAGCGCGATGCGGTAGTCGCGCGTCGACAGCGGACCGCTCGCCGCGCTCAGGCGCACGTCGAGGTAGTCGGCGCGGGTGGCGGCCACGCGATAGCCGAAGTCGAGCCGCTGGGCGTCCTTGAGCGGCTGGTCGAACTTGCGCCCGACCGCCACGTTCAAGGCGGCGGTGCGGCCATCGGCGGCACCGGCCTCGGCATCGCGCACCGCGCAGTACTTGGTGTTGAGGTGCAGCATCAGCACCTCGCACCAGACGGCGGGCGACTCCATGGCGCGCCGCACGTCGGCGATCGGATGCTCGACCACCGCGTAGATGTCGCCGCTCAGCCCGGCGGAGGCTTCGTTGGACGTCAGCGCCAATGGCCGGTCGAAGGCATTGCGCTGGAGCTGCGGCTGCAGGCTGCGGTACTTGGCCTGCAGGGCCGCTGCGGCGTCCCCGCCATCACCGGCCGCCGCCGAGGACTGCGCCAGGGCGGCCAGCGGGGCGACGAACAGCAGGGCGGCCAGGGTCACCGAGCGCCAGGCCGGACGGGAGGGCGCGGACACGCGCGAGGTCGAGATGTTCATGGTGCGCGGAGCGTGGCACGCGGCCGAAGCAGCCCTTGCAGGACGGCGCCCCGGCAGGCCCCGCGCGATGTTCGCCATGATCGCTGGAGGCTCGGGACCCCGGTGCGGCGCTTTCGTCGTGGGGCCAGCCTCAGAACTCCATCCCGGCGTCCTGAGAGAGTCGGACCAGTTCGTCCAACGCCTTCCTCGCGCTTTCCTCCGGTGTGTGCTGGTGCGCCGGGAGATCGGACATCTCCGTGGATTGATGTGATTCCATCCGTGATCCTCGTGTGGTTCCATCGAAGTTCCCGGCGCATCGATCCAACCGAGCGCCGGATACCCAGCATACCTATGCTCCCAAGACACCCCGCAAGGCACCCGCGGATCTGGCTCCGCCAGGCCGCCGGCTGCGCCCCCTCCAAGGGGGTTGGCGAAGCGACACGCAGTGCGCGAAGACTGGGGGTGTACTAGATCTGCACCGGGTCGACGTCGATCAGCCAGCGGATCACGCCCTTGCCCTCGGGGGTGCGGCGCAGCTCCTGCAGCAGTGGCTGCCAGCCCGCCAGCAGGCGCTGCAGGGCGATGCGCGAATGGCTCTCGACCAGCATCTGCGCGCGCTCGACATTGGCCACGCGCTGGATCGTCAGTGGCACCGCCGGATAGCGCGCGACCTCGGGCGCCTCGGGCGTGCCGGCATCGAGCGCGTCGGCGGCGCTGGCGGCGGCTTCCAGGAAGGCCTGCGCCGCCTCCTGCGTGCGGGCATCGGCGCGCAGCAGCGCCTGGAAGGCGAAGGGCGGCATGCCGGCGGCGCGGCGGTCGGCGAGCTCCTGGCCGGCGAAGGCCGGGTAGTCGTGCCGCCGCAGCGCCTGGAACAGCGCGTGGCCCGGGTGGTGCGTCTGGATCCACATCTCGGCCGTCGCGCCCTGCGCCGCCAGGTAGGCGGCATCGCGCCCGGCGCGGCCGGCCGACTGCATCAGCAGGCTGAACAGCCGCTCGGGCGCGCGGAAGTCGCTGGAGAACAGCGCGCCATCGGGGTTGACCGCCGCCACCAGCGTGATGCGCCGGAAGTCGTGGCCCTTGGCGATCATCTGCGTGCCCACCAGCACGTCGACCTCGCCCGCGTGCACGGCGGCGAGCTGCGATTCCAGCGCGCCCTGGGCGCGCGTGCTGTCGGCATCGATGCGGGCGATACGCACCGCCCCGCCACCGGGCCGCGTGATCGAGGCGAACAGCTCGCCCAGGTGCTCCTCCAGCCGCTCGGTGCCACGGCCGACCGGCGCGATGTCCGGATTGCCGCAGGCTGGGCAGGCGCGCGGCAC
>Ga0308157_10010427_pt1 | contig 10078 bp, 6 predicted proteins | sample PhyBR1_FD_201035 | JGI IMG/M metagenome (GOLD analysis project Ga0308157, IMG submission 201035) | Phyllosphere microbial communities from UC Gill Tract Community Farm, Albany, California, United States - DLSLB.R1 | ecosystem: Host-associated > Plants > Phyllosphere > Unclassified | place: USA... | reverse complement strand
GAACTGGTGATCAACGCAGGTTATTACAGCGTTAAGGACAAAGAACGAACCGGAAGCATTTCAAAGATCACCTCGAAGGAAATTGGTCAACAACCGGTAGCCAACCCGCTGACCGCAATGCAGGGACGTATGGCAGGGGTGAACATTACGCAGAGCAGCGGTACCCCCGGCGGCGGCTTCGATATACAGATCAGGGGGCGCAACAGTTTACGCACCGAGGGAAATGCGCCCCTGTATATCGTTGACGGCGTACCATATCCTTCACAATCTGTATCAAACTTTGATATATCGGGCGGAATCATTCCTTCGGGTAACGTCAGCCCGTTAAACGGTATCAATCCAAATGATATTGAAAGCATCGAAGTTTTGAAAGACGCCGATGCTACGGCAATTTACGGTTCTAGGGGATCTAATGGTGTAGTTCTTATTACCACCAAGAAAGGCAGCAGCGATAAAACAACATTCTCTGTACAGTCTGTCACATCTGTAAGTACGGTTGCAAGATTTATGAACCTTATGCATACCGAAGAATATTTGAAGATGCGCCGTGATGCCTACGCAAATGACGGTATTACAGAATACCCGGCTAATGCGTACGATGTTAACGGCACCTGGGATCCAGGTCGTTATACCGATTGGCAGAAGGAATTCATCGGTGGGAAAGCAATGTCTCAAAGTACACAGTTTTCAGTGGGTGGCGGATCAGGGCAGACTACCTATCTTATGAGTGGTTCACATCGAAAAGACGGTACGGTATTTCCTGGTGATTTTGGCTATAAGCGTACAAACTTTTTGCTTAATGTTAACCACCAGTCTAAAGACGGCAGGTTTAATTTTCAGGGAAATGTCCAAAAAAGCATACAGAAAAACAACCTGATGGCAACCGATCTAGCATCGGCTGTTTATCAGGCACCTAATGCACCTGCACTTTACGATCAGGATGGAAACCTGAATTGGGAAAACAATACCTTTGAAAACCCGTTGGCAAAATTAAATGCAAAGTACTTATCGGATACAGATGAACTAACGAGCCTCGTCAAACTTTCGTACAAGCCTTTTAAGGATTTTTCCTTCGCAATACAGGGCGGCATCAGTGGTGCCGGTGTGGAAGAGGTAAGCACGCTGCCTTCTACCGTTATGAATCCTGCATGGGGAATGACCAGTGAGAATTCTTCTGTAATGCTTTCAAAATTCAACCGCAACAACTGGATCATAGAACCTACGGCAAATTATTCAGCTTCTTCTGAAAACGCGAGGTGGGAGTTTCTTGTCGGAAGTACGTTCGAAGAGCGTAAACAAACTCATTTCGGATTGCAGGCAAGCAACTTTCTATCGAACGATTTTATAATGAATACCAAAAGTGCGGCTGTGCAGAATATTTTGAACGATACAGAAACTCTTTACAGATATACTGCCATTTTTGGAAGGATCAATTACAGCCTGCACAACAGGTACTATCTGAATATTACGGGACGTAGAGACGGTTCAAGTCGTTTCGGGGCTAACAACCGTTTCGGGAATTTTGCTGCTGCTGGTGGAGCATGGCTGTTCAGCCGTGAAAAAATATTTGAAGATAGCTCCTGGTTAAGTTTTGGAAAACTGCGTGCAAGCTATGGGACATCGGGAAGTGATCTGATCGGTGATTACCAGTATTTGAATACGTTGGGTCTTGCTAACTATAAATACGACGGACAGATAGCCTTAGATCCCTTACGCTTGTACAATCCCGATTTCAGCTGGGAAACCAATAAAAAGCTGGAAGCTGCTATGGAAATGGAGTTTTTTAGCGGAAGGCTTGCGGCTTCTGCTGCATGGTACCGCAACCGCTCTTCAAACCAGCTGGTAGGCGTACCGTTACCGGGAACAACAGGTTTCAGTACTTTACAGGCAAACCTTGCTGCTACAGTAGAGAATAGGGGTTGGGAGTTTACACTGCGGTCGGTTAATGTAGAAAAAGGCGGTTTTACATGGAAAACAGATGTAAACGTGAGTCTTCCTAAGAATAAGCTGATTGCATTTCCCAATCTGGAAGAATCAACTTATGCCAACCGCTATGAAATAGGGCAGCCTACAAGCATCCGTAAGGTATACCGTTTGCTTGGCGTTAATAAGGAAACAGGTCTGTATGAATTTGATGATGTGAATAACGATGGTAAAATAGATGTTAATGACCGGACTACGATAGTAAATCTTGCACCAACTCTTTTTGGAGGAATCAGCAATCAGATAAGGCTTGAAAAATGGTCTCTGGATATGCTGTGGCAGTTTGTCGTACAAAAAGCATACACGCCCGAGCAGAGTCATGTGATGCTTGGTGTTGCTACCAACCAGCGAAGTGTAGGCGGAAATTATTATGCTTCCGAAAATCCTGATGCATTCTATCAGCAACCCGCTACAGAAGCAAATGGAGCTGCTACCCAGGCATTCAACAATTTCATGATGAGCGACGGGGTTATTGCAGATGCGTCATTTCTGAGGCTGAAATCGCTTCAAATTAATTATGACTTTACCGAACTGCTGAAAAGCAACGTCAGGGTTTCAACTTATTTACAGGCTTACAACCTGCTAACTATTACTTCTTACCCAGGGAGCGATCCGGAAACACTAACCGGTCATCTGCCTGCATTGCGAACCATTGCACTTGGTTTCACAATTAATTTTTAAAAGACTTCGCATGAAAAAAACAATAACCTTAGCAGCTACACTATGTATGCTTTACACGGGCTGCAGCGATTTTCTGGAAGTGGACACACCTAAAGATCAGGTGGATGCTGTTCAGACATTTAATGATGATAAAACAGCGGTGGCAGCTGTTAACAGTGCCTATATCTTGCTGTTGGAAGATGGTTTCCTTGGCAGCATGCTTACTTCTAATCCCATTCTTTCAGGATGTTATACCGATGAACTCGAAGCGACTATTGGCGGTACTACAGACTTCAAGAATTTTTATGAAGGTTCTGTAACCGGTAGCAGTAATGCGGTTAGACAGTTATGGAACAAAACCTATAAACAGATTTATGTGGTAAATAATATATTGGAATCACTGGAAACTTCTACGGGAATTTCCGAAAACCTCAGCAATCAGCTCAAAGGCGAAGCACTTGCCATACGCGGATTGATGCACTTTTACCTTACGCACACATTCGGAGAGGTACCTTTTGTTACCTCAACAGACTACAGGGTAAATTCAGCCATAGAAAAACAATCGGTGCAGGCGGTGATGCAGCGTGCGATCCGCGATCTGGAAGAAGCAGAAACATTGCTGATTCCTCTTTATCCGGGACCTGAAAGAATAAGAATCAATCAAAGCACGGTTCAGGCATTCTTAGCACGCATGTACCTGTACACAGAAAAATGGGAACAGGCTCGAAGCTATGCGCAGTTGGTGATCGATAACGGAACGTACGATCTTGAACCATTGGAAGATGTATTTAAAAAAGAAAGCAAAAGTGCGATTTGGCAGCTAAAACCTACGATGCCCGGGTTCAATACCTTTGAAGCTTTTTATCATATCTTCACCGCCGTGCCCGCACCGTTCTTCAGGCTGAATCCTTCACTTCTTGAATCCTTTGAAACAGGTGACGGGCGTAAGGAGCATTGGGTACAAGCGGTAGGTGAAACGCAGGATTATGCTCATGCATTCAAATATAAGGTTAGGGGAATGTCGGCTACTACAACAGAGTATACGGTAGTAGTGCGCTTAGAGGAGATGTACTTGATCGCTGCCGAAGCGGCTGTAATGCAGGGTGATTTGCAAAACGGTAGTGAAAAGCTCAATGTACTTAGAAGCAGGGCAGGTTTGGATGATATTGTTTTCAGCAATACCCAGCAAGCAGTAGATGCCGTACTACAGGAGAGAAGGGTGGAGCTTTTTTGTGAGTTTGGCCACCGCTTTTACGACTTGAAACGTTTAAACAGGCTCTCAGACCTATCTGCTGTTAAGCCTCGATGGCAGCAACACTTTAAATTTTATCCGTTGCCTGAAAATGAAATAACTCTTAATCCGAACCTTTTACCTCAGAATCCGGGTTACTAATTGCATTCCCATGAAAATAGTTTTCTCATATATTGTTAGTTTGTTGGTTTTTGCATCCTGCCCCTTGTGGGGTCAGGTGCAAATAACCGGCAGTTTTGAAGAGCTTGGTAACAGGCAGCTGGATGCTTCCGGATCTGTTGTGGCATTCTCGTTATTTGTTGACGGTCAGGATACATTTTATATTAAAGATCTCCGTAACCGGCATACCTTCAGTTTTACCGGTATTGCACATGAAACAATTCTTAATAATAGGTTTGCTGTATTGGAAAACAGACATCATAAGAAGTGCTACATCGTAAACTTCGCCCTTAAAAGTATCGATACTCTTCAAAATATGCAGTTAATTGGTTATGCTTCTGAAACGGACGAACTGGTTTTTGGAGATTTAAAACAAAAAACGGTAGTGATTAAAAAGTTGAAGTCAGGTAAACAGCGAATTATTCACGATGTTGTGCTGTACGATTACAGGGATTCAGACAAAACACTGTTTTTTGTAAACGCAAAAATGCAGTTAGGAGTGTTCCAACTAAAAACAGGCAAGCTTAACACAGTTGCGGCACGCGATAGTACAGGAATCGATTTTAAAAAGATCCTTTTTCAGGAAAAAGGGTTGGATTGGTACCTAATGGGAACACATAAAAATAAACTGAAGGTTTTCAAGGTAGGGAGCCGGGGTGTAACTGAGGTTTTTGACAGGGAGTTGTATAATGCGTCAGACAATACCGTTATAGATACATTGTTTCATAAAGCAAGGCTGTTAGGTAATGATCGTATTGCATTAAGTGTAAAACCCTTTGATTATACAGATCAAGCTGCTTCTTCAGATGCACAGATCTGGTATGGATCTCTTAAAGAGCAGATGCCCGTATTGGAGTATAAGAAACAAGCGCCTGCACATCTTGCCGTAGCAGATCTTAAAAACAATTCATGGATTTCCTACTACAAGAAAAATAGTTGGATGGAATTTAAGATTGACGAGAACGATGAGGTTTACGCTTACGAAGTGTATGGCAATAACGACCAGACGAAGCTGTTTCCGGATATCAGTGTTTATAAATTAGATACTGTTGGTAACCCAGGTGTTTTTGTAGGTAGATTTAACGGTAACAACCGTTCGGTTTTTAGTTTTAAAGGTTTTCCGTTTCTAATATATTTCTATAATAATAACTGGTATTATTTCAATGATAAAAACCAAAGCACACACCATATAAATTTGGGATCGAACGGTAGGTTTTATGATGATCAGAACGAATTTTACAAATTTACATCTGATGCCTTGATCGGGATTCCGGTAGTTTATAGTAAAAACCAGCTTTTGTTTAACGATAGCCATGATCTGTGGATCTATAATACTGTAACCGGTAAATTACAGAGGGATACTAATGGGAGGGAAGTGGGACGTCGCTATAGAATCGATAAATCTAACTATACATCTGTTTCCAAACAGTGGTCCTGGTACCCTGCAAATGAAATTGAAAACAAGGACGTGCTGATAATTAAGTGGTCTTCTGATATGCATACCACACAGGGAATTTCATTATGGAAACCGGGAAAGGGAGCCGAAACACTTATATACGATAAAGCCGAATACAGCAATATTTTGAGAAACGGAAATTTCATTACGTATATTAAGCAGAAAGCTTCACAACCTCCGGCACTCTACCTCTATGATCTGGAGAAAAGGCACGAGCAGGAAATCTACCAGAGTAACAGTTGGGATAAGAGTGCAGCAAAGATAAAGTCCGAGTACTTCAGTTGGAAAAATAAAGAGGGTGAACTGCGGGGCGGTATTGTAAGGTTTCCTAAGAATTATTCCACAACGAAAAAGTATCCTGCAATTGTAAGTATTTATGAAAAAAAATATCCTTCGCAACACAGATATGTATCGCCTGCTGAAATCAATGCAATCACCGTTAATTTTAGGGAATATACTGATGCGGGTTACTTTGTGATAGAGCCTGATATATTCTATGAAATTGGAAATCCCGGTATATCTGCTGTAGCATGTGTAAGTGAAGTATTGGATGAATTGTCTTTAAGGTTTCCGATTGATAAGGAACGCATCGGCATTATAGGACATTCTTTCGGAGGTTACCAGACAAACTTTATCATCACACAGACCGACCGTTTTAAGGCTGCTGTTTCAAGTGCAGGAGTTTCCGATTTGGTAAACAGGTATTTTGTTTACAGCAGGGAAGGGAATAGGTCAGAAATGTGGCGTTCGGAATCTCAGCAAAACAGGATGGGTAAAAGCTTTTTCGAAATACCGGAAAAATATATTGCTAATTCTCCGATTTACCATGTGCAGAATATAACCACACCTTTACTATTGATAACAGGGAAAGAAGATTATACGGTGAATTGGGAACAGAGCATGTATATGTTCAATGCTTTGAGACGTTTGGATAAGGATGTGAATATGATTCTTTACTCTGGTGAAGAACATGAACTTTTAAAACCTGAAAACAGAGTTGATGTTAGTAGAAAAATTAGATCCTATTTCGATTACCATTTGAAAGGTAACGAATTACCTGATTGGTTAAAGAAAGGGCTGCACTAGGCAGCCCTCTTTTTTTAATTATTTTTACGAAGTGCAAAAGAACATTGTAGACCTGCGCTCTCAATCGGAGATTGGTAATAGGTAACACCGGCAATCGTACAGATTGGCCCCTGAACCGTATTACAGTCAACCTCTAAAGGAACACATTTTTGACCTACAGGTCGCGTATTGTCATAGTGATAGCCCCACATGGTAGCTTCAGCTTTGGTACTCTGTTTTGCCGCATTTGTTGCAAATGCTGCTGCTGCGCCCAATACCACTACTGCAAGTGGCATTATAGCTTTTTTGAAATTTGTTCTCATAATATTAATTATTAATTAAGTTGGTGGTCTACTCTTTTGTACAGGTTTTCAACCGTTATCCCTGTCTATCGGCCGATAGTTTTTTTATTTTTATACTCGTTTTAGAAAAGGAAGCAGTACCGGAAACAATTTGCCCCTGCATGAATCCGGCGTTTATCTGCTGCCTCAATCAACTATAAATTTTTATTTGTTTATGACATATCTTGCTATAGAATTCCCAACAAGCCCAAAGAAATAGTTTTCATTTATTGCAAACTCTTTGATTTTGTCTTTTTCATTATCGTATGCGTAAAAACTGTATTTGTATTCGTCTTTGTTGTAGTCATAAACGTCAATGATGCTTGATTGAGTCCACATGCTTCTTGGTTCGTTTGTACCCATTAGTTCAGATTTTATATAAAGAAGACCGTTGTAAGCATATGTTTTTGAATTGACTTTGTGTGGTGGTGCACTCATCTTTTTCTCACCGTTGGCAAGCGTTGTGACTGCAATCTTTGCGACGGTTGTTGTATCTATAGTTTTTCCTTTAGAAAAGCTGTTTTTGTTTGGTTGATATACCATATATTGATTACGGTAGTAGTAGGTATAAATCCCTTGATTGGTTTTAGAATCGTTAATAAGTTGTCCGTCGGTATCAAATATTCCGTCAATCTGTTTTTGCAATACATCTTCATAGAGTTCAAATGTTGTACGTTCTCCAACAGTAAATCTGCCCAGCACATTCTCTCCAGTTCCTGCAAGCTGGCTGCAGAATAATAGGTTTTGTCCTTCTAGTGGTTGCAGTAAGGAAAAATAGACCTTTTCTTCCATATATTTAGCTGCAGTCCAATTTTTGATGTTTCCTTTATAAATAATTGGAACTGTACCGTCGCTTACAAAAAAATCATTATTCTGCACCTGTATTGTTAGACTTCGAAAAGACCGTTGTGTTTCATCCAGTTTGATCTGATGTTCTACTTTAGTGCTGAGGTTGGTAGGTACTGCGGTTACCAGAAGAGGAGCTGTATAGTTACCTAAATAGATAGTATCGTTGGTAAGCCCGGCTATGTAGTAGGAGTTAACTTTCAAATCCAGATACTCCGCTTTGTCAATGTGGTGTGGTAGAAACCTTCTCACGAAAGGGTTTTCCCTTTTCATGATGTGTTCGGAGGTTATAAAAAGTAGCACAACAATTGCGGAACTTGCTAATACGGTTCCTATGGTATACATGATGGTTGTCTTAGTGATGTTTTTGTGTAATATAATTGCAGCTGCAGCTATTGAGGTGATAGCATTGAACCACAGGTGCTCCGTCCATCCCATCTTTTCAAGGATACCTCCGCAAGAGCACGGGACGAACGGACTGTAGTTCAATATAAGGTAAATATATACGGTAAAGGCGGTCATCATTCCCAAGAACAGGTAAAGTCCTAGTCTTTTTGTTTTTGGAAAGCATAACAATATAGCAATAATCAGTTCGCCGATTACGGTGGCGTATGCAATAACGGTTGCAAAAGCACTAAGTATGGGAGATTGTGCTACCTGTACCTGAAAATTTTCAAAGTCGGTTACTTTGCTTATTGCTGCATATACGAACAAGATGATGAAAAAGTATATGACTGCCTGTTTGATGAATGGTAGAATTTTATGCATGATACAAATGCTTTATGTTTGTATTGTAAAATTCTGAAATTCAAATGATTAAAAGTTAGGTAATGTTAAATAAAAGTTAGGGAATCCTAATTATTTTAATGGTTTAACAGGTTTTATTTCAATGCATTATGTTATGATATTTTAAAATTATTCTGTTTCTTCATCATTTGTCGAATAGTAGGCTACTCTGCTTTTTTTTCTGAGTTCTCGAGGGCGTACATTGTAAATCTCGAAAAATTTGGTGCTGAATGTTTGGTAGTGCGCATAGCCCATCGACTGAGAAATTTCTTTTAACGAAATGGTATCTGTCTCTATGAGCAGGTATGCATGTTTCATCTTTAGGGTTAAAAAATAGTCGTAAGGTGTACATTGGTAGAGTTCCATAAAACCATTGTGCAGGTGCACTATGTTGGTACCGAAATCTTTGGATAATTTTGAAAGATTTAGTTCTGATGATAAGGGAAGCTGGTCTATATGTGTTTTGATGTCCATAACAATGTCCCGGTATCTTTTCTTTTGTTCCAGCTTGATCATTGTTCCTGATTCAGAGCTGATGTCATTTCTGAAATGTTTGGCATCCAACTGTATTTGAAATAGGTTAAGTATATAGGTTCCCGATGCCATTTTCTTGACGCTGTACAGAAAAGGTGTATTAAACAGGGTTAAAGAAGGCGTTTCGAACGACGTTGCCTGAGGTGTATTAACATATTCTATATACCGCTCCAATCCTTTATGCTCGGTAGGCTTTATAAAATCGGTTATTTTCTTTTTATACAATAAATCACTGTCAATATTTATAAACCTTAGAAATAGCTGGTCCGATTGCTGTACTTTAAGATCTTGGTCTAAAAGGATTTGAAAATGGTTGATGAATCTCTGGGCTTCTGTGGGCTTGGTAAAAGTCATTTGGAGCACACGGTGTTTCCACTCATCGGTAACGATATTTAAAAGTGCCTCCAGACTTTCAAAGTCGTCGTTTAGGTAATTTATTACCAGTTTTTTGCTGAGGTTGCCTTGTGCAAGCTGTAGAAGATATTCGATGACGTTGTGCCAGCGCTCTTGTGAGCATGTAAATGTTTTCATAATTCATTTAGTTTTTTTAAGAAATTTTGTGCGTCTTCAACATTGTCAAAGATTTTCGTAGGTACGGTTGGTTTGTTGATAGTAACGAAATAATTTGCCATATTTCGCAGGGTATCTGCTGAGGAAATGAGTGCGACTGCTGTTGCAAGAGTCGAACCGTAGCTAGCCAGATATTCTCTGGCCTCGGTACTTATTTCAGTTACATTCGACACATCGCAGATGATGGGGCATGCTTTATATGCCTGGATTCGCAAGCGGTCGTTGACGATACCCCTTGCTGCGTGATAATCAATGTAGCGATCTGCTTTATAGCTGATATACAGGATGGAATCGTGAAATTCGTAGATGACGTAGTGGTTTTCAAAGTTTGTTAGCATGGCGGGGAAATATTGTAGAGGTTTATTACTAAAAACTAAAATTAATATTATTTTTTTATAATTATTAACATTTTTAAGTCAAAAGTTA
>Ga0308157_10010426_pt1 | contig 10078 bp, 12 predicted proteins | sample PhyBR1_FD_201035 | JGI IMG/M metagenome (GOLD analysis project Ga0308157, IMG submission 201035) | Phyllosphere microbial communities from UC Gill Tract Community Farm, Albany, California, United States - DLSLB.R1 | ecosystem: Host-associated > Plants > Phyllosphere > Unclassified | place: USA... | reverse complement strand
AATCAGGTCTGTATTAGTGCTAAATGAAAATTCAGAACCTAAAATATTTTCTTTTACAAATGAGCTTGTAATATCATCCCAAGTATAATCTGTAAAATTCATTGAAAGGCCTAAGTTTTTAGGCGTGCAAATAATAATACGTTTATTGGTTAAGATTATACTATCAGGAAAAACAGTAATTGCAGGCTTTTTTTGCACGGCGATATAACCAACTTCTTCACCTTTCATTAATAAATCAGTAAGTTTCGAAGTTATTTTTTCAATCGCTTTTGGATCTTGTTCTTCGTTTAGAAATTTTTTAAATTGTTCTTTCATTGTTTATTAGTTGCTAAGTTTCAAAGCGGCTAAGCTGCTAAATTTTTTTTCTTACGATGCAAATGTAATGCCTAATTTTCTAATTCGATAATTTCATTTTGAATTTTCTTTGTCAAACTTTTGAAAACCAATTCGTATGAATCGTCTATAAGTTCCTTCACGAATTTATCAGGTAAATTTCCGTTCAAAGCCACGGTATTCCAGTGTACTTTACTCATATGAAATCCAGGTTGTATTTCGTCATACTCTGCTCGAAGTTCCTGTGCGCGGTCTGGGTCGCATTTTAAATTTGCTGATTGCTCATTTTTTTCCCATTGAGAAAGCGAAGACAAAGCAAACATTTTTCCGCCCACTTTAAAGACCAAAGTGTCTTCATCAAAAGGAAAATGTTCGCTGACTCCTTTTTTTGAAAGACAATATTCGTAAAACGTTTCTAAATTCATAACTGTTTATTTACCAATTTCACCTAAATGCGTGTATTTAAAGCCTTTTTCATATTTAAGACCATAACCAAAAATTCGATCCATTGCCGAATGTGAAAATAAAATAATTCCCGCTAATTGCACCATTTCAATACTTAAATAAAATCCGATGGCATAAATTAAAAGCGCAATTCCTTTGTGATGAAAGATGTTATAAAGAAATGCTCCAGCTTTGTTTCCAAAAACATAGCCCATCATTGATAAATCGGGAGCTAAAATTAAAGTAAGAAACCACCACCATTCATAATTTAAGCGGTTGAACAAAAAGATTCCAAGAAGGAATAAAGCGACTTCCTCAAGTTTTAAAACTGTTTTCATTAGACTATTTTTTCCATCATCTTTTCAGGATGATTTAGTTTTGTAAATCCGAATTTCTCGTATAAAAAGTGAGCATCAGTTGTTGCCAATCGCCAGATTTTAACTTCTTGCAGTTGAGGCTCATTCATCATCGCTTGAATTAAAATTGATGAGTAGCCTTTTCCACGATGTTCTTCATCAATAAAAACATCCATTAAATAGGCAAAAACGACATAATCGGTTATCACACGTGCAAAGCCAATTTGTTTGTCCTCTAAATAAATTCCAAAACAAACCGAAGCATCAATCGTTCTTTGCACTTCATCAATCGTTCGTCCCGCAGCCCAATAAATGTCTTTTAAAAAATTCTGTATAAACGGAACGTCGAGTTTGGTTTTATCTGTAGAAACGGTTATCATTTTTATTTTAGATTTTAGATTGTAGATTTTAGATTTTGCAGTAGAATAATCTAAAATCTACAATCTAAAATCTGCAATTTTATATAGAATCGGTTTTGATGGACTGGCATCATTTTCAAATGAAGCGATTTGAAGATTTAGTATATAATTTCCATCTTCAATTTCGTCTGGAACATAAATCATCTCAGTAATTGTAGCATTTAATCTTGCATCAGAATTTAGATTTACTGTGTCTTTTACATTCCAAAATGCTTTATGCGCTAATAATTTTCCTTCGTCATGTTCTTTGTCCACACTTGGGAGATCAATCAGTAAATGCTGAATTTCGCTTTCGCGGATGAAAATTGCAGCATCTTCAGACAAATACGGTGGATTGGTATTCGAATATTTTCTTGATTTTTTATCTTTTTGATTGGGAAGAGTGCGAATAACTAAGGCTTCGTTTGTCACGCTGAGCGGAGTCGAAGCGCTATCCACTGCTGTCACATTGAGTGAAGTCGAAATGTTTTCTTTCGTAATCACAAAATCATCTCCAATCTTTTCAGGTTCAACCGTAATCAGTTTAGCAAAAAAGAAAAATTGTTTTAGAGATTGGTTAATACTGTAAAAATCATTGGTAATATGCCCCAAGCATTCCGTATGCGTTCCATGCCCATGTGGATTGAAGAAAATATTGTTGAAATTCGTAGATGATTTTCCTTCAGAAACTTTTCCAATCCAATCGCCAAAAACTACAGGCTCAATAACAGGTTTTTCGATGTACCACGCAATCGGATTTTCATCTGTATTGGTTAATGGAATAGAAATATCAATGGGTTTTGATAAGTCGATTTCGAAGTTGTTGATTTTTGCTAACACAAATTTGGATTTTATGCCGCAAAGACGCTAAGTCACAAAGTTTAATAAATTTGAGCCTTTATGCCTTCGTGGCTAATTTTTATTCATCCAAATTTAGATAAAATAAATCTGAAGCAATTCCATCTGTTAAAAATTTTCCTTTTGGAGTTGGTTTTAAAATGTTGTTTTCTATTGAAAGTAAATTGTCATTTAAGAACTTTTGAGCTTGTTCCAGTAAATAATTCAAATATTCTGATCCGAATTCCTTTTCAATTCTTTCTAAAGAAACGCCCCAAATGGTTCGCAATCCCGTCATGATATATTCATTGTAACGATCAGAAACAGTTAAGATTTCGGTTTCGATTGGAAGTTCGTTGTTCTGAATAGCTTTTAAATACAATGAATTATTAGCAATATTCCAGCCTCTTTTTACGCCGTCATAACTATGTGCCGAAGGTCCGATTCCGATGTATTTTTTGCCCAGCCAGTAAGCCGAATTGTTTTTGGAGAAATACTTTTCTTTTCCAAAATTGGATAATTCGTAATGAATAAAACCATTCTGTTGAAGCATTTCGACCAAAATCAGAAAATGGTTGGAAGCCACTTCGTCTTGAGGTTCAGCAACTTTTCCGGTTTGAATTAATTTGCTTAAAGCCGTTTTGGGTTCAACCGTCAAAGCATAACTCGATATATGCGGAATGCCGAAATTTAAAGCTGTTTGGATATTCTGTTTCCACATTTCGTCACTCATTCCTGGAATTCCGTAAATTAAATCCAATGAAATATTATCGAAATACTTTGTCGCTTCTTCTAAACATTTTTTGGCTTCCGCCGAATTATGGGCACGATTCATCATCTTTAAATCTTCTTCATAAAAAGACTGAATTCCGATGCTTAATCTATTTATTGGGCTTTTAGATAATTCCAGAATTCGTTCAGCAGACAAATCATCCGGATTAGCTTCAAGTGTAATTTCAGGGTTTTCTACAACTTTATAGTTTTTATAAACTTCAGAAATTAAAAAGTTTATTTCGTCATTGGTCAAAACAGAAGGAGTTCCTCCGCCAAAATAAATGGTTTCTACAATCTCATTGTCACTTCGAGCGGAGTCGAGAAGCTCATTTTTGCGCATGCCAATTTCTTTGGCTAATGCCAAAACCATCTCGTCTTTCTTTTTCATCGAAGTCGAAAAATGAAAGTCACAATAATGACAAGCCTGCTTGCAAAAAGGAATATGAATGTAGATACCGCTCATTTTTAATTAGATAATTAGAGGATGTGTCAATTAGATAATTTATTTGTTGTCTATAGAAAATATCTAATTATCAAATTGGCTCATTTCTTAACTCGATCCTCATTCTGTTTAACAAAAGCATCCCAACCAGAATAACTTTTTCCAGCCACAACTTTTCCCGAATTAAAGAAATGACAAACCGCTGCCGCTAAACCGTCTGTAGAATCGAGATTTTTTGGTAATTCTTTTAAGCCTAAAAGCTGTTGCAACATTTTGGCAACTTGTTCTTTACTGGCATTTCCGTTTCCGGTAATCGCCATTTTTATCTTTTTAGGTTCGTATTCAGTAATCGGAATGCCTCTTGAAAGTCCTGCTGCCATTGCAACACCTTGCGCTCGTCCGAGCTTTAACATCGACTGTACATTTTTGCCAAAGAATGGTGCTTCAATTGCAATTTCGTCAGGACAATGCGTTTCGATTAGTTCAATCGTTCGCTCGAAAATGATTCTTAGTTTTTGGTAATGATTGTCGTATTTGGAAAGCTGCAATTCGTTTAATTGCAGAAATTCCATTTTTTTATTGATTACTTTAATCAATCCAAAACCCATAATTGTGGTTCCGGGGTCAATACCTAATATGATGCGTTCTTGTGTCAATTTTTTTAATTATAGTATGAGAATTTATCTTCTACTTCTTGTGTTGAAATATTTGATTTAATAATCTCATTTTTATTGTTTACGATTGAATATTTTCCATTTTTCAGTACATAAAACTCAGCTTCCTTATTGTCTCCAAAAAATCCAAATTCAATATAAATTTTTTCATATACAAAAGGAATTACTTGTTCGTTTTGAATGGTTACCACTCCATATTTTTTATCTTTAGACAGAATAATCATTTTATCATTGTGATAAAAAAGATGATCATATATTGGTGGAATAACATTTTTTCCTTCTTTAGTAATTAAGCCTTCTTTATTGTCTTCAGTTACAAAATGATAATTTTTTCCAGGCCCGTATTCAACCCAGTTAGACATTTTACTGTATTGAAAAGGAATAATAATTCCGCCAAGTCTATCAATAACTCCATATTTACCATTTTTTTTGGCAATAAATCTATTTTTTATGTCATAAAAACATGGTGATAAATCTTCGAAATCAAAATAAAAAATAGGTGTTAGGTTTTTGTCTATTATTCCAAATTTGTTGTCCTTGTTTTTTATAACGTAATAATCCAATTCTCTTCTGTCGGTATAAATTGCTTTATTATCAATTGGATAGGTCGTTTTATTGTTAGAATCAATCAGACCAAATCTACCTTTATATTTTACAATTGCATTGTAATTGCTTCCAAAATCTTGAAATTCTTCATAAATAATAGGGATTATTAATTTGCCCTTTGTGTCAATTGCACCATATTTTCCATTCAAATCCTGAACATGATAGATTTTTTCAATTTTTTTATTTAAACGACAATAATCAAATGAAAAGTCTTTAATCTTGTCGTAAATTTTCTTCCCATTTTTATTAAGTAAAACTAAATAATTATTCTTTTTTGCTGCAAAAAATTCAGATTCATGATAAGATTCTTCAGGATGTTCTATCGTGTCATATTCTGTTTTTACGACTTCTTTTCCAAATTCGTCAATAATTCCATATTTATGATTTTTTGAAACAATCGCTATCCTATTTGAATTGAATATGTCACCGGTTTCATATTTTCCAAACGGAATTATCTCTTTTAAATTTTTATCTAAATAGCCAATTTGTTTGTTTTTTCGAACTAAGATCAATCCATTTTTCCAGAACGTATCTTTATAATTGAAACTTGTTGCAGCAATCTCGTCATAAATAAAATCTGTTTTTTGTTTTCCGAAAGAATCAAAAAAAGCCCATTTCCCTTGTTTTTTTACAGTAACTAAACTATCAAGAATAACTTGATTTGCGTTTTGATATACAATAGGAATTACTTCCTTTCCTTTTTTATCAATAAAACCATAAAGAGTGTTTTTCTTTACTAAAGCCAATCCGTTTTTACGGAAAAAAGTTTCGTTTTCAAATTGAATCGGAATTATAATTTTTCCTTTTCGATCAACAAAACCATATTTATTGTCCTTTTTTACGCAAGCTAATTCTTCCGAAAAAACAGTTAAGGCATCATATTCAAAAGGAACCACTATTTTTTCGTGAATATCAATATAACCGTATTTACTTCCTTTATTAGCATAAATCATCCCTTTTTCATCAATTAGATTTAGGAATTTATATTTTCCTAAAGGAATAATGACATTTCCTTTTTCATCATTATATCCCCAAGAATTTTGCCCCATAATTCTTTCGTACAATTTCGGAGAAGTGTTCTCAATCTTATTGCATGCCGTTATTAGCAGTAAGAGGAAGCCTAATATGATGCGTTCTTGTGTCAAGAGATTGTGGTTTCAAGTTTAAGGTTTAGAAAATTGACTCATTTTCTCACTTCCTAATTGCCACATTTGATTACTTTTGCGGCATGATTTCAATTCCTCACAAAGCTAAGCAATTCCTTGTTCTTCTGGCCAAACTTTTAATTGTTGGCGGCGCATTTTATTTTATTTATAATCAGTTGGCTAACAATGATAAATTAGACTGGCAGAAGTTTATTGCTTTGTTCCAAAAAAATCAATCGGTTTTAGGGATTTCGTTTATCTTGCTTTTGAGTGTTTTGAACCGTTATTTCGAAATTTTGAAATGGCAGAATCTAGCGCAGGTTATTCATAAAATATCGGTTTATGAAGCGACAAAACAGGTTTTGGCTGCTTTGACAGCAGGAATTTTTACACCGAATGGAGTAGGAGAGTATGCAGGAAAAGCGCTCTATTATCCGAAATCAGAAGCCAAAAGAGTGGTTTTCTTAAACTTAATCTGCAACGGAATCCAAATGATTTTAACGATCATTTTTGGGATTTTCGGATTACTCTATTTCAATGCGCAATTTAATGTAATTACAGCCAAAACAGTCTTGATTCTTTTTGGCGGATTTGTTCTGATTTTGATTTTATTATTCTCGATTAAAAAGATAAAAGTCAAAGGATATTCGATAGAAAAACTGATTCATAAAATCAATGAAATTCCGAAATCGGTTCATCAGAAAAATATCTTTTTAGGTATCTGTCGTTATTTGGTTTTCTCGCATCAGTATTACTTTTTGTTTTTAGGTTTTGATGTCGATTTGCCTTATTTAACTTTGATGGCAGCGATAACATCAGTTTACTTTTTAGCTTCTTCATTGCCAACTTTTCAGTTTTTAGACTTTGCAGTAAAAGGAAGTGTTGCGATTTACTTCTTCGGAATATTGGGCGTAAACGAATGGATTGTTGTATTTATAAGCACTTTAATGTGGTTTTTAAACGTAGTTCTTCCAGTAGTTTTAGGAAGCTTTTTTGTGCTGAATTTTAAAACGAAAACTCCAGAATGATTTTCGGATTGTTTGCCATATTAGCCATTTATATCGTTAGCATTTCTTTGCTGATTTATGGTTTTTTCAAGGTGAAACAATACCAGAAAAGTGATTTAAAGCCAAAAACAAGTTTTACGATAATTGTTCCTTTTAGAAATGAAAAAGAAAATCTCCCCCTACTTTTGGAAAGTTTTTCAAAGCTAAATTATCCAACAGATTTATTTGATGTAATTTTAGTTGATGATGCTTCAGATAAAAAATTTCAAGTCTCACATTTCACATTTCACATTTCGCAAATAAACAATATTCGGGTTTCAAATTCTCCCAAAAAAGATGCGATTACAACGGCAATGCAATACGTAAAAACCGATTGGGTTATTACAACCGATGCCGATTGTATTGTTCCTGAAAACTGGTTGTTGACTTTTGATAATTACATTCAGCAGAACAAAGTTTCCATGCTTGCTGGAGCTGTAACGTATCAATGTGAAAACTCTTTTTTAGATCATTTTCAGCAATTGGATTTAACGAGTCTGCAAGGCGCTACAATTGGAAGTTTTGGTTTAAATAAGGGTTTTATGTGCAACGGAGCTAATTTTGCTTATACAAAAGCATTCTTCGAAAGTTTAAATGGTTTTGAAGGGAATGATAAAATTGCCAGCGGAGATGATGTTTTTTTACTGCAAAAAGCGATTCAAAAGTTTCCTGAAAAAGTATATTATTTAAAAGCAGAAGAAGCGATTGTAACAACAAAACCAACCGAAAACTGGAAATCTTTATTTTATCAAAGAGTACGTTGGGCGGCTAAAACAAGTTCGTATAATAGCACTTTCGGAAAGTTTCTTGGATTAATTGTTTTCTTCGGAAATTTGAGTTTTGTAATTGGATTTTTCTCTCTTCTTTTAGGAATTTGCTCTTATCCAATTTTTGTAATTTTTGCTTTTTCCAAAATTTCAATTGACTTTATTTTGCTTTCAATAACTAATAGATTTTTGACAAAAACCAGAATTAAAAGTCTTTTGTTAAGTAGTTTATGGTATCCGTTTTTTAGTTCGACTGTTGCTTTGTACAGTTTATTTGGTTCTTATAAATGGAAAGGACGTCAATTTAGAAAATAACTCATTTTGAAATTGAATGCCCTAGCCCTGATGGGAGCGGCATCCTTTTGCTTTTTTCTTTAAAAAGCAAAAGATATAGCGAACAGCAGGAATTAGCTCCTTATAAAATTACTTCTCGTCTTTTGCTTTTATAATAACAGGCAGAATAAACTGTGTTTTTACCGGAATACCGCGTTTTATGGCTGGATTTACTTTCGGAAAATCGACTAGTCGTGCGTGCAGAATGCTGTCAATTTTTATGGTATCGTAAACTACAGAATCTTTAGGAAACTGAGGTTCAAACTTCATAGTTGAGTTAGGAAAAACGGTTACTTTGACTTCGATGGTGTCCAATTCTGGATATAAAATAGATAAAGTATCAACGTTGAGTTTTTCTTGAATAAGATTCGACATCACTTCAAAAAAACATTGCTGGCGAAGCTTTTTATCACCAATTTTATCGCAATCAGGCAAAGAAGGATATTCATCAACTTCTTTCCAGTTAATAGATTTCAACTCTTTTTGAAGTAATTCTTTTTCAGACGGAACCTGCTTCTCAAAGTATTGACAAGAATTAAAAAGGATACAAATAAAAAAAGGGAAAAACTGCCTCAAAGTTTTAAAATTGGATGATATAACAAAAATACGATTATTTTTTTTGAGAAGCTTTGTATTCTAAATAATCTTCATAGTTTTCCGAAAGCCAATTTTCTTTGTTTTTTTCTGCAACTTCCTTTTGATCAGGGTATAATTTGATAAGTCTGTCTGAAAAAGCTGCTATTTGAACCGTATAGGTGTAAAATTCAATTTTACTCAGAAGGATATTAGGATTGTTTTTTTTATTAAAAAAATCGAAAAACAGATTATCAAAGTCTCTCATAGAAAAATTTATTACTTTTTTCTTATTGCTGGTGTAAAGACTGTCCTGTATTGCTTTGTCATCTGTAGAAAGTTTCTTAGATTGAGCTATCGTATTTTCGCTAATGGAGAATACAAAGAATAGAAAAAAAACTATTTTTACAAGAGTTCTCATACTATTAAATGTTTAAAATAATAAGTACAAACTTACAAAAATATTATGGATTTACTTTTAGTGCTGCTAGGATTTATATGTGTAATCGTTGGTATTTTTGGAAGCTTTATTCCTGTTCTTCCCGGATTATCGAGCTCTTGGGTCGGATTGCTTTTGCTTTATCTTACTAAAGCTGTCGAAAATAATTACTGGGTTTTAGGGATTACTTTTGTTCTAATGGTCATCATTACTATATTAGATTATATTATTCCGTCAAAAGGCACTAAAAAGTTCGGAGGAAGCTCTTATGGAGTATGGGGAACCAACATTGGTTTGATTGTGGGAATCTTTGCTCCAATTCCTTTTGGAATTATAATTGGACCATTTTTGGGCGCTTTAATTGGGGAATTAATGTATGATTCTCAAAATCATAATCGAGCTCTAAAAGCAGCCGCCGGATCGCTATTAGGATTCATTGCTTCAAGTTTTGTTAACTTTCTGTTTGCGGTGGTTTATTTGGGCATATTTTTGAGTATTGTGTGGGAATATCGAAACATTTTATTTTAATTCTATAACAATTTCAGCTTTTTAGCGTTGCTAGCAAAAATAAACATCAAACTTTTCTTAACTTTTTTTCTTTTGTATTTGACAACGAAAGGGTTGTGTTTGCTAGTGTTAAGACGTTTTTAGTGTTAAGAACTGGTTATTAAGAAGGTAAATTTTTAACTTAATTTTTGGAAATGTTAAAATTTTTTATATTTTTATCTCGATAAACGATAAAAAGCCTCATTTTATCGATTATTTTAAATCAGTATAAATAATTATTTTTTAAGTTATGAGTATGACCCCAAACCTACAAATTGAACTTAGACGCTTTATTTCTTCTAATGTTGTCTCCAAGTTAAACAAGTTTTATTTTGAGAATGATGCACTTTTAATAAAGGGAATAG
>Ga0308157_10010425_pt1 | contig 10079 bp, 10 predicted proteins | sample PhyBR1_FD_201035 | JGI IMG/M metagenome (GOLD analysis project Ga0308157, IMG submission 201035) | Phyllosphere microbial communities from UC Gill Tract Community Farm, Albany, California, United States - DLSLB.R1 | ecosystem: Host-associated > Plants > Phyllosphere > Unclassified | place: USA... | reverse complement strand
AGCTTGCTCACCAACCACAACACCCCCAAGAAGGTCGGCAACGAAGCGACCAACACGCTGCACGCCAACATCCTGATGGCCAGCCGCGTGTCCGAAGTGCTCTGAGCGCAGCACCCGCTGCCCTCACCGCCCACTCGCCTGCCGCCGCCCACCCTTCTTCGAAAGCCAGCCATGTCCGCACCCGTCAAGAGCGTCCTCAACGAATCCAAGCAGATCGAACGCGCCGCCATGCTGATCCAGATGGGTGCCCGCATGCAGGTGCTGGAATCGGAAACCACGCTTTCTTATGAGCGCCTGATCCGCCTGTACAAGGAGATCGCCGGCAAGTCGCCTTCCAAGGGCCAACTGCCCTTCTCGACCGACTGGTTCCTGACCTGGCAAGAAAACGTCCACAGCTCGCTGTTCCTGAACATCTACGAATACCTGTCCAAGGGCGTGGACCTGGATTCGGTGGAACTGCTCACCAAGGCCTACCGCCTGTACAACGAGCAAGTCACCACCGCCGAGATCGAGCCCCTGCTCTCCTTCACCCGCGCCTGGCGCCTCGTGAAGTTCGTGGATGCCGGCATGCTCACCCGCACCGCCTGCTCGCAGTGCAGCGGCCAGTTCGTTACCGAGCTGTACGAAAACGCCCGCAACTACACCTGCGGCCTGTGCAACCCACCCGCCCGCGCCGGCAAGAGCAAGTCGGCTGGCGCGCTGATGCTGCATTGAGCAGCGACGGCTTTAAGCCAAAAAGCCCTCCAGCGCATATTCCTCTGGGGGGCATTGCTACAAAATCAGTAGCAAACTACAACAAACGTTCAAACCCGGCACTCGCCGGGTTTTTTCATGGGGCGTTCAGGGACATCACCGCATCGCCAGCAGGATGCGAATGTCCGCATCCACCGGCAGCGCGTAGTCGTAGGCGGCCATGACGGCGTTGCCTTCGGGGCGCACGAGCTTGAGGCTCACGTACACCGTCTGCGGCGTGGCTGCGTAAGTGCCCACGACCACGGCCTGCGCTGCCTGCGCGCGGCTTACCTCGCGCACCTCGCGCGAAAGCAGCAACTCGCCTTCGCCCGGCCGCATGACGAGGTTTTCGCGCAGCTTCAGCTCGGTCACGCGCACGCCGCGCTGCACCAGGCGCCCGGCGATCTGCTCGGAGCACAGGCGGCCCAGACGCGACGATTCGTTCAGCCGGTCCAGGTGCACCAGCGTGGAGACCAGCACCGGCTGGCGCGGATCGAGCGGCGCGCCCTGCAGCAGCATGTCGGCGGCCTTCTGGTTGAATTCGAGCAGATCGGTCTGCACGCCACCCGCGGCCGCGCTGCCGTAATAGAACCGCGCGCAGCCCGGCAAGGCCACCGCCGCGGCGCCGGCCAGCGCGCCGGTCAGCAAGGTGCGCCGCTTCATGGCACCACCTGCCAGGTCTTGACCGGCGTGGCCACCACGGCCGGCACGCGCGGCAGATACAGCGCTAGGTCGCCCTGGTCGATCGAATACACATCGCTGGTGCGGGCGAGCACGCGCTCGTTCGACTCGATCGATGTCGTCACCAAAATTTCCGTGCGGGCCGCGCCGCTGGCCAGCAGCACGTCCGGCGCCGGCACATAGGCGCCGGAGGCATCACGCACCACGGCCACGCCATCGGCCAGCCGCACGCGCGGTGGCGCGCCCACCCCGCCGCCCTGGTGCTGCACCACCTGCGTGGACACCGCCATGCGCACGCCCGTCGGCTGCACCGACAGCGTGATGCCCCGGTCCACCAGCCGCGTCATCAGCAGCGAGCGAAAGCCCGCGTCGAACCCGTCGCCCTGCGCCGGCACGATGTAGAGCGGATATTCGCCGGGCGGCCAGTCGCGCAGCTTGACGACCGTGCGCTCGGCGACATCGCGGGCCAGCACGTCCCAGTGCTGCACGGCGCGGGCCGTCTTCTGCGCGGACGGCGCATGCGCCTCGTCGCGCGGCAGGTCCGGCGTGGCGCATCCGCCCAGCACCGCCGCTGCCAGCAGCGCTCCGGCGCCTGGCGACCAGCGCCAGGCGCCCGAACGCCCGGGAGCCGCCGGTTCACCGTTGCACAGCAGCACATGGCCAGCCGTGCGCGCGAGTTTTTTGTCAGATTCCATACCCGCAAATGCTAGCGGCGGCGGGCGCGGGGCATCGGCCGAACAGCGCCGTTTTTCCCCTGCTGCCAACGCGCTAGGTCGGATTCCGGCCTAGGCCCGGCCTGGGCGCCAAGTCAGCGCATCGCCTTGTTTTCAAGCACTGGCGGGCGATTCGCCTCACCAAGACGCGTCGCGGCCTGTGCCCACCAACCTGTGACGACGCCGTACGGAATGCGCAGCAAGGTCCGCGACCGACGCGCCCGCCAGGCTGAGCACCGGGCTTTCCCGGACGTCCGCGCCCTGCTGCTGCGGCGCTCACCTACGCGGCGCTTGAGCAGCCTTGCGACAAAATCCGCGGCATGTCCCGCCCCGCCGCCCCCAAAGCCCCCACGCCGCCCCTGGCGCGCGCCCTTCCGGCCTCCGCAGCCTCAGGCCATCTGCCGGCCGGCGGCGCTCCGCAGACCGACAGCCCCCCGCCCGAACACCCCGCCGCGCCCGAACCTGCCGAAGACGGTCCGCCCGAGCCGGCAGCTGCAACAGCCTCTGCCAAGCCTGGCACGCAGGCCATGGCCGCACGACGGCCGCAGCACAGCGGGCCGGCGCCCCAACTCACCGCGCATCCGGCCCCCGCAGCCAGCGCTGCGGCCGGTGACCACCCCACGAACGCGGCGCCCTCGCCCGCAGCGCCCTCATCAGCGCCACCGGCGGAGGCTTCCCCGCAAGGCCCGTCCGCCGCAGCCATGGTCGGTTCCTCGGCGCCGAACATCATGCTGCACATGCCGGTGGACGTGCGCAACATGTCGCTCGCCCTGCTGGCCCTGTTCGCCACCGTCGCGCTGCTGCACTGGGCCAGCGCCGTGTTCATTCCCCTAATGCTGAGCGTGCTGCTCACCACCGCGCTGCACCCCGCCGTCACGGCGCTGCACCGCTGGCACATTCCGCGCTGGCTCGGTGCCGGCGTGCTGCTGATCGGTATCGTCGGCAGTCTCGCCGGCGCGGCCTGGTCGCTGAGCGATGGCGCGGCCGAACTGGTCGATTCGCTGCCCGTCGCGGCACGCAAGGTGCGCGACGCCGCCCGGCTGCGCGTGAGCGGCCCCAGCCCGCTGGACACCATGCAAAAGGCCGCCACGCAGATCGAGCAGGCCGCCAACGACAGCGTGCCGCCGCAAACGCGCCGCGGCGTGCAGCGCGTGGTGATCGAACGCGCGCCCTTCAACATCCGCGACTACGTCTGGAGCGGCACCATGGGCCTGGCCTCGGCGGCCGGCCAGATCACCGTGGTGATCTTTCTCACCTTCTTCGCGCTGGCGTCGGGCAACCTGTTCCGGCGCAAGCTGATGCGCATCGCCGGCCACAGCCTGGAGCGGCGCAAGGTCACCATGGCCGTGCTGGACGACATCACCGGCCAGATCCAGCGCTACCTGCTGGTGCAATTGCTCACCAGCGTGCTCGTGGGCGTGGCCACCGGCGTGGCCTATGCGCTGCTGGGCCTGCAAAACCCTGCGGTGTGGGGCGTGGTGGCCGGCGTGCTCAATCTGGCGCCCTACATCGGCTCGGTCGTCGTGACGGGCGCCTCGGCGCTGGTGGCCTTTTTGCAGTTCGGCACCGTGGACATGGCGCTGGCCATCGGCGGCGCGTCGCTCGTCATCCACACCCTGGTGGGCAACCTGCTCACCCCGTGGCTCACCAGCAAGACCAGCCGCATGAGCCCCGTGGCGGTGTTCGTGAGCGTGCTGGTGTGGGGCTGGCTGTGGGGCCTGTGGGGCCTGCTGCTGGGCATTCCCGTGATGATGGCCGTGAAGGCGATCTGCGACCGGGTGGAGGATTTGCGGGCGGTGGGGGAATTGCTGGGGGATTGAACAGGGTCGGGCACGGCACTCACTACCGGGAGGCCCTATCGGGCGCACGGGCCAACTCTGTCATCAGGGCATTGAAGATCAGGTCGCTCGTGGCTGCCACTTCGCGGGGTGTCGTCGTACTCCACTGCCGCAGGGACAGCACCCCGTTGAAGGCGGCCAGGATGGCACGCGCAGCATCTTCAACCGAAGCCTTGAAGTGGCCGGTATCCACCAGGCGTTGAACAAGTGCCTTCATGTCGGCGAAGGTCTCGACGAGCAACTCCGGATGGCGCTGGGCTTGCTCGTAAAGCAGGGCGTACAGGTGCGGGCGTTTGAAGGTGAAGTCGACCGCGTCGTCCCAATGCGTTCGCAACTGTTTCATCAGATCGTCAGACGCTTTCGGAGCGCGCCTGCGTGACATGAACTCAGCCCGGCCGTGCCGGACAAGCGCCATCGCCAGAGAGTCCTTGCCACCGAAGTGATGGTAGAGCGTGGGCGCCGTGATGCCGGCAGCCGCGCAAACGGCACGGGTCGTCAGACCCACAGGCCCGTGCGCGTCCAGCAGCGCCGCAGCAGCTTGAAAAATTGCAGTCTCGGTGTCGGATGCCACGGTGATGTCAGAAAACGCGTTGGAAGGAATGCCAAGGGCGGAAATTCGGCGCGACTCGGGTGTAACTCATGCGAACGGGCGCAGCGCAGCGATGCACAACGCGTTCGCGGGCCACATCCACGCGCCGCACCAGCACCATGTTACTTCTGCCGCTTGCAGCGGATGCGCATTGGAGGCCACCCCTCGGCAATAAACCGGCGGCTTACCGCGAGTCGAGCCGACCGGCACGTACCGCGCCCGTATCCAGACCTCGTGGCCGAGATATATCGACGCCAGCCTGCGCCCCAAACTCTCGACGATCAATATATCGTAGATATACCTTTTATATATCATTGATATACTTCCCTCACCCCCTCACCCCCTCACCCCCTCACCCCCTCACCCCCTCACGCTTTCCGACGAGAAGGCCGGCACAACCAGCCAAGGCAAGCCCTCATCCACCCTGACTTCGTGGGCAATTCCGCCCCAAAAGGAGAACCACTTGAACATCCAAACCACCCCTCTACCAGGCAAGCGTGCGCTGGTCACCGGCGCATCCAGCGGCATCGGTGCGGCCATGGCTCGCGAACTGGCAGCGCTTGGCGTCGACCTGGTGTTGACAGCGCGGCGGCGAGACGCACTCGACGAGGTCGCGGCCACGTGCAAAGGCGTGAAGGTCGAGATCGTCATCGCGGATCTGGGCAAACCCGATACCGTGCCTGCACTGTGGGCGGCTGCGAACGCCAGCGGCCCGATCGACATCCTGATCAATAACGCCGGGTTCGGCTATTTCCGGCGGTTCGACCAAGTCGAATGGGAGCGCGACGCAGAGCTCATCCAACTCAACATGACCTCGCTCGTGGCGCTTTCGCGGTGCTTTGTCGACGCGCACAAGACCAGCAGCAAAACCTCGTACCTGATGAACATAGCATCCACCGGTGCCTATCAGGCCGTGCCGAACATGGCGTTGTATGCAGCGTCGAAAGCCTTCGTGCGCAACTTCAGCGAAGCGCTGCATGACGAACACCGCGGCACACCGCTGTCCGTGACCTGCATCTGTCCTGGCGGCACTGAAACCGCATTCCATGCTGCCTCCGGCGGTGGCGACTATTCGTGGATCGCGAACGCGTCCACGAAAAGTGCAGGATTCGTGGCGCACGCGGCGATCAGCGCGATGCTGCGCGGCCAGCGCACGCTGGTGCCCGGACTGTTCAACAAACTGTCGTGCTTCGGCGTGCGTTTCCTGACAAGGCAGTTCGCGTCGCGGGTTGCGACCCAGGTGCTGGGTAGGCCACGGTTGGCGCTGCCGGCTCGAAAACCCAGCTGAGAGACACGGGTTGCTGTGAAATCTGCCACTGCCACCGCACGTCACGAGCGGCCTTCGCAACTGAGCAGTGGCGAAGGGGGGTGCATTCCGAAGGGAGCTTTTCAAAAAGCACATCGCGGCCCGCGTGCACCTTGTTCACGGGACCGGGCGTGTCCACGTCCCAGACAATGCCGTCGTTGTGCCAAAGGTCCACCACGGGGCTCTCGCCGAGCAGCGCCCTGGACTCGAATCGGTACAGGCGCACCACGGCCGGCTTTTTCAGTTCGGGGTGCGTGATCCGCTGCCACCAGGAGGCGTGGTAGATGTCCAGCGGTACACATACCGAGGGCTGTTGTAGCGGTTGTAGCGGTTGTAGAGCGTCGGCGTGGACGCATACCAGGCCAGAAAGAGTGCGGCGTTCAACGCAAGGCACCAGGCGATGCAGCGGATTTTTTTGAAGAAGGAAAGCATCGCCGTCACTTGCCGAAATTCTTCTGGCATTCGGGCAAATGCGACTCGTGCTCAGCGCATTCCAGCGGAATGTTCTTGAACTCCACATCGCGGCGCACACGCACTTTTTTCAGGTCCTTCGGGGAGTCCACGAACCACATGATCTCGCCATTGCCGTCGCTCATGTCGACCACCTCGCTCTCGCCCCGCAGAGCCCTGGGCTCCACCTGATACAGCCGCGCAAATTTGGGCAACCTTAAATCGTAATGAATGATGCGCTGGAGGATGGACGGGTCATCGCCCCCGTATCCCCAGAAGCCCAAGGGCTGCGAGAGAAAAGGATGATCCCCATCACTGAAATCGCAGAGTCTCGCAAGTAAAAGCCCAGTTCATCAATCAGGATGGCGATCCTCCCGGCGCCTTTGGAAGTGACGACACCGGACACCGCCACCTTGAGTGTCGCCTCCCCCATCGCGCCGTAGAAGTCGTCCAGCGGATCGCTCAAACGCCCCACGTCCAAGATATTCACTTGGCAACTTTTATCCACGGCCTTGGCAGACTGGCCCAACGAGCCAAACCGCCAAGGCTGTGGAGGGCGTCCCCAGCCCTGCTTTTCCACTCGATCTCTCAGCAGTGATACGCCTGCAGGACTGGCCCACTGCGCCCGCAACGTCGCAATGGCCGTACGCACCCGCGCAAAACCCATCGCCCAGGCCATGGAGACGGTGCTTTCATCCAACTGCACAGAATTCAAGGCGGCGGTTTGATGGGGAGCATCGCCCAGCTTCATCGCATCGGGCATTTCAAAACCCGCCCCGCGAAACCACCGCTCCATCAACGCCGCAGCCACCGGCCGCCCCATGCGCGAGCGCATCACGCCCGGAATATCGTCCAGCTGAAACAGCCGAACCTTCGGCGGCAGCTTTTTCTCCAGCTGCGCGCGCAGCCGCTCCTGGTCCACCTTGACCATGTCCTTCATGCAACCTCCCTCGTCCGATCGCTTGTTTTAAGAATTGCGGATTCTGGGTGCAAAGAAGGCGAAAGGCGCCAAGGCCGGCATATTTCGGGTTACGCGACGTAACTCAACAGCAAACCACATCACGAGGGCTTTTTAAGCCGGCAGAAAACCCATGGGCGCAGCGCTCTGGGCTTCGCCACACGCCGTCGCTATCCCGGCTGCACCACCGCACGCACCGCCAGTTGCGCGGCCACGGCTTCCAGGGATGCCAGTTGCCGGCACACCAGCGCCAGCTGCGTCTGCACCAGCCGCAAGGTGTCGGGCGCGGCGTCGGCGGCCTGTTCCAGGGCGGTGGCGAGGGTTTCGCCGCGGGCGGCGTCGCCTTGCAGGGCTTCGCGGGTGCGCAGGGCGCGGGCGACGGCTTCGATGCGTTCGACGGCGTACTGGGCGCCTTCCTGCACGAGCGGGTCGTCCATGCCTTCGGCCAACTGGCCACGATGGGCGCCAAGCGCGGAGAGGTAGTTAAGCAGCGTGTGCGAGAGCACCAGCATGCGCATGCCGGCCTGCGAGTGCGATCGCACGTGGCGCGGCTCACGGAGCATGTGCGACAGGGCGGTGGAAAAAGCGGCGTCGGCGTTGTGCGCGGTGCGGCGCGCCAGGCGGTAGTCCAAGTCGTCTTCCTTGCCGGTGGCGTATTGGGACATGAGCTCGCGCAGGTACTGGCCGTTGGCCTGCAGGGCCTGCGCGGCGACGGCGGCGAGGCGCCGGCCCTGCCAGTCGGGGAGCACCACCATCATGGCCACGGTGGCGATGGCGCTGCCGATCAGCGTGTCGAACAGACGGGGCAGGATGAGGGTGTAGGCCTCGCCGGTGGCCTGGTTGAAGCACATCAGCACCAGCAGCGTGATGGCGGCGGTGGCGGTGAGGTAGCGCGTGGTGCGCGTGATGAAGAACAGCACGCCCGCTGCCACGGCGAACAGCGCCTGCAGCGGCAGGCTGGGGAAAAGCCGCAGCAGCGCCCACCCCACGACGAGGCCGATGGCGGTGCCGGCGATGCGCTGCGACACGCGGGTGACGGTGGCGCCGTAGGTGGGCTGGCACACGAACAGGGTGGCCAGCGGAATCCAGTAGCCGTGCACGGGATCGATGAGCTGCATGGCGACGTAGCCGGCGGCCAGCGCGAGCGACAGGCGCGTGGCGTGGCGAAACAGCGGCGTGCCCGGGTGCAGTTGCGCGCGCACGCGGCCCCAGGCATCGGCCAGCGACCGGGGCGAGCGGTCCAGCAGGCTGGTGTCGCCCAGGCGCTCGCCGCCGTCGGGGTGCGTGGCGGCATCGAGCTGGCCCGACAGCGTGGCGAGGTTGCGGGCCAGCGCGCGCAGGCTGCGCAAGGGGCGCTGCCATGCGCTCTGGTGCTGGTTTTCCAGATGGGCGATGGAGTCGTGCAGGTCGGCCATGGCGCGCTCGCCGGCAGGGTCGCGCACGAAGGGCTCGTGCGTCTGCAGGGCTTCGGCCAGGCGGGTGCAGTCCACGCCCTGCAACTGCAACACGCGCTGGCAACGGTAGAGCACGTCGCTGTGGAACAGCACGTCGGCCCAGTCGTTGTAGTGGTGGTGCGACGAGCTGGCGCGCTCGTGGATGTCCTGCGCGATGAAGTACAGGTTCAGGTGGCGCAGCAGGCGGCCGGTGGGAGCGGCAGGCCCGGCAGCACCGTCGCCGCTAGGCCCCAAGCGGCTGAAGATGCTTTCCTTGGTGGTGTTGAGCGCGGCCACCACGCGGCCGTTGGTCTGCGCGAGCGCCAGGCGCCGGCGCTCCACGTCCACGCCGCGCACGGGCTCGAACAGGCTGGCTTTCAGCCGCAGATAGGCGCCCAGCACGCCGTAGAGCTTGGCGAGGTTCTGCCGCACGGGCTGGTGCGGAAACAACGCGCACCACAGCAGCGAGAGCAGCCCGTACCAGGTCGCGCCCGCGAGCAGCCAGGTCGGCTCGCTCGAAGCCAGGCCGCTGCCGCCCTGGTGCGCGCCGGGCGCTACGCTGATGGCGGTGTACAGCGCGAGGATGACGGTGGCCGAGGCGATGGCCCGGTAGCGCTCGCCCACCGCGCCGAGCATGGTGAAGCCGAAGGTGGACACGGCCATGCCGGCCACGAACCACAGCGGCCACGGCAGCAGGGCCTCGACCGAGAACGAGGCGGTGGCGAAGCACGCCAGCGTGACGAGCAGCGCGCGCAGCCGGCCGCGCCAGTTGTCGTCGGTCTCCGCGATGGCGCTGGCGATGATGCCCAGGAAGATCGGCGTCACCAGCGGCACGCTGTCCAGCCACCAGCACACGGCCATGGCGCCGCTCAGCGCGATGAAAACGCGCACGCCGTACACCAGCGCGTCCTGCGCCCACAGGCGCCTCGCCCAACCTGCCATTGCCGTTTTCAAGATCGCTGCAATCCGGAGAAATGAAGAGGAAACAAAGAAGACCAGTGCAGAGCCCAAACGTCAGTACTGAAGCCCGGCGCGCCAGCCGCTGCGCCGCAAGCACAAGCAGATTCCGTACCACGGTACGGCCGATGGGCCGCCGCGCGCCGCCTTCAACCGGTGTTGCGCAACCCCGCCGCGATGCCGTTGATGGAGATGTGAATCCCCGTCTGCACGCGCTCGTCGCCCTGCCCCGCGCGCCAGCGGCGCACCAGTTCGACCTGCAAGTGGTGCAGCGGGTCGATGTACGGAAAGCGGTGGCGAATCGACCGGGCCAGGGCCGTGTTGTGGGTGAGGCGGTGCTTCTCGCCGGTGATGCGGGTGAGCGCGTCGGCCGTGCGGTGCCATTCGGCTTCGATGGCGCTGAAGACCTTCTTGCGCAGGCG
>Ga0308157_10010423_pt1 | contig 10081 bp, 6 predicted proteins | sample PhyBR1_FD_201035 | JGI IMG/M metagenome (GOLD analysis project Ga0308157, IMG submission 201035) | Phyllosphere microbial communities from UC Gill Tract Community Farm, Albany, California, United States - DLSLB.R1 | ecosystem: Host-associated > Plants > Phyllosphere > Unclassified | place: USA... | reverse complement strand
TAGGGGCGATATAATAGTATTTCTTTTCCCCCATTCTGGTAACCCAGTTAATCAAACGATTGGGATTTTCAACTCGAGCATCTAAAGCCCTAACACTGCTAATGGCCAATTCAAAAGGGGTTTTCACCTTACTATATACATTATCCCGATGCCAAAACGCCGGAGAATAAACCATTGCCGTCAAAATTTTCTTAATATCGCCTTCAGATGCTAAAAAAGCATTCGCCATGTTCTCTATCAACGCTGCTTCAGGTGTATCGCTGACAAAACGAACGGCTATCTTCTTGGAAACAAAACGGGCGGTCTGTGGTCTAGAAGATAGATAGAAGATCAGCTCAACGCCCTCTTCATACCCGTTGTTTTCAAAATCTTTTCCCAGCACCGTTTTCTGTCGCTTATCGTGCCTATTTGCTGCAAAGACAAAATCCTCTTCAATTAAACTTTGACGTTGTACTTCATTTCCCTTTGTGATTTGCTTAATCAAGTTTTGATTTCCATATCCATTCAAGGGATAGATGGTCCAGCCCGTCAATATACGCGCTGCTTCCGAAACATCTTTTTGTGTATAACCACCGTCTACGCCCAATGTATGTAACTCCAGAAGTTCCCGCGCATAGTTTTCATTAATCCCTATTTTATTTTTTGCATTAGGCCGTTCGGCTACACTAGAAGCATTGTCTAAGTAAAGCAGCATCGCTGGTGATTTAGCTGTTGCCAACAAAAGTTCATCAAATTTACCCAAAGCTCTCGGACGAATAACATGGTTCTCATAGGAAGGGATAAAAGGGGCTGATTGCGGCTTTGTAAACGATACGTTGAAATGGTTGAACCAGAAGTCTGTCATGACTTCTTGCAATTGATTAGCAGAGAATGCTGCTCGAAGTACTTTTGCAGCAATAAATTTTCTATAGAGTTCTTGCTCCGGTTTAAACCCTTTTTCCGCTAGATAATTTTTATATGCTTCTTTAAAAAAGGCACTTCGATTGATGACCGAATCTTTCGGAATATACCCCTCATTAATCATCATTCTTCTGACGCGTGTATTTCGAGGATACTTCTCAGCCAGTGTTTTATTATCCAACATCGCGTCTGCATACGGTTCCAGCATCTCAGCTAATTCCTTATCCGTTGTTTTTCCCCCCAATTGCCTAAAAAACCATCTTTCCAACCCCTCCTTTTGAATTTGCCGTACGTCGTTGACATTATAGCCATAGGTAAATCTGCTTAGCAGGTGTATCGCCGCTTCCTCTTCACTTAAGCCCGCTGCCTGATATGGAAAAACCTCCAGTTTTTTTTGCGCATAAGAAAAACACAATCCTAAAAAGAATAGAAAAAATACGCTTATTTTTTTTCCTTGATATAACATAACATTATTTGCCTGTTTATAGAGGAATCCACCCAACAACCTAACATTCAACCTCCTATATTGTATTAAAGTTAGTGTTTTTTTTAAAATTAGGAATAGTAATCCGTTTATATTTTTGACACATGCGCTATGCTGTCGTGCCATCCCGTATACACTTTTTCACATAACGTATTACTTGTGGCCCATACGGTATACTATTTACCTCATCACGTATGCACTTGAGCGCGTAAGGTATTGGTTTTGACATATATGGTATCCGTTTTGGTTCATCTGCTATACGAGCTGACTCAGCCAGTATACCCTTTACCGCCGAATGTATTCCTTTTGACGCATTCGGTATACGGGTTGTTACATCACGTTTACATTTTAGCATATAAGGTATTCGTTTGGGCTCATCCGGTATACCGTTCGTTACGTCAGGTACACACTTTGGCTCATTACGTATACCTTTCGGTAAGTATACACTCACCACAAAAAGAGCCTTTAGCCGCGTTAAACCAATGCTTTTATCCAATTTTAGGCAAAGGTGACTAAAACGGTCAACAAAAAGTACACCGCTGCGGAAAAATTGGCGCAGAGAGTCCCCAAATTTAGGCAGTACGTGTTGTATATTTACTTTTTATTTTCCCTAACGTTCAATCTCGAGTGTTTATACCCGTATATAAAATAGAGTACCAGCCCCACTGCCAACCATACCAAAAATATAATCCAATTGCTTGCTCCGAGCTGACTCATTAGGTAAAGATTAATTAAAATCCCTGTAACAGGCAACAAGGAAAATTTATATTTATATCCCATCACAGCGAGTATTACCCAAACCAACCAAAAAATCAAGATGAGGGATTTGTGCTCTGCTATCTCCAGCCAAGGCATCTCTCTCCATTCCTGTATCGCATCCTGCCCATAACGATATAGGAAAATCCAAGCGACAACAAATCCCAGCCCGATTAAGTATTTACCATTTATATAAGGCACTCTGAATTTAGATTTCGCCGATAACCCGGTATAATCCATGTACAGTACACCAGCACATACCAAGATGAAAGCGAAAAATGTTCCGACACTCGTCAAATCGACAAAAAAGTCCATTTTAAAAAACAACGATGGAACTGCCACTACAACGCCAGTTACAATAGTTGCAAAAGACGGTGTCTTGTATTTTGGGTGTACTCGAGCAAATTTTTTCCATAGCAAACCGTCGCGGCTCATTGTCATCCAGATTCGCGGTTGTGCCAATTGATACACGACCAAAGCACTTGTTATAGCTACAACAGAGGTAACCGACACAATACCCGCCATATGATCGAAGCCTACGTACTTAAAAACAAACGCCAAGGGATCTTTCACATTCAGCTCTGTATAGTTTACCATACCTGTCAAAACCAAGGCAATGGCGACATATAACAGGGTGCATATCACCAAACATATTATCATCGCACGAGGCAAATCACGTTGTGGATTTTTACATTCCTCTGCCGTCGTGGATATAGAATCAAAGCCAATAAAAGCAAAGAATACCGCTGCGACAGACCCCATCACACCCGGAATACCATTAGGCATAAAGGGTGTCCAATTCTCAGGTTTAACAAAGAAAACCCCTCCGGCAATAACCAATAAGATAATCCCAACTTTAACAGCAACCATAATATTACTTGCCCGCTGCGATTCTCTAATGCCAATATATACCAACCAGGTAACAAGCACCGTTATTAAACCCGCAGGTAAATCAAAAATAATCGGAATACTCCCCACCCGTGGCGCAGACATATAGGCGTAGAGCCCCACCTTATCCGACGCACTGAGCGCATTCATCCCTTGCGAAAGAAACTTTTCATACGCATCCGTGGCATATCCAGGAGCCATCGTCAACCACTTTGGAATATACACTCCAAAACCTTCTAACATGGACACAAAATATTGAGACCAAGAAATCGCGACGACCGTATTAGAAACGGCATATTCTAAAACGAGAGCCCAACCAATAATCCAAGCAAAGAGTTCTCCAAAGGTGACGTAAGCATATGTATAAGCGCTGCCAGACACCGGAACAGTACTGGCAAATTGTGCATAGGCCAGCGCGGTGAATACGCAAGCGAAGGCTACAAAAATAAAAAGTAAAGAGATAGCGGGACCTCCCTCATAACTCGCTAGACCAATGGTACTAAATATTCCAGCACCCACTATTGCCGCAATTCCCAATGACACGAGATCACGAACACCTAAAACTTTAGCAAGTCCCGTCCCCTGTTGAGCATCTGCAACGATCTGGTCGACACTCTTCTTTCGGAAAAGTTTATTTATCATATATGCAAAAGTAACCCAAACTAGACGATTTTATCTTGTATCTGCTGAAATATATCCATGTAATTCACAAGAGAATGTTCTTTGTATAATCGCAGGGAAGCTGTTAACCTTTCATAATCTTCGGCATTATTCTCAAATGTCCAAACACGCTTACATATATTGAAAAGTGCATAAGAAAGATTGCCCAGGTCTGCATAATCCAAAACATAGCGAGAAGTCACAAAGCGGTCATAAAAGGTCAGAAAACGCGCTACATCCACGTCTCCAATAGCCCGTAGATATTTTTCAATCGTTGCTGTCTGGACTTGTTCCAAATGTTCGTACAACCTGACAGGATTGATGAGCACATGTTCTATTAGCAAATGATCTAACAAAAGTTCAATCGAGATATGGGCTAAAAAAGACGCCCGTATGGGGAGATGCTCCACGATCGGATCCAATTTACGTCGCAACGCATGCGTATGGTCCAAGAAAAAACTAGAGGAATGAAAAAGCTTATCAACCTCGACATGTCTGTACCATCCTTCTGATATCCACATCGTTTTTGGGTGGGCAAAAAGCACCTCTTCAAATCGCTGAGGGTGAAAATTGTAACCCTTATCCACATTCTTAAGTAAATCTGGGAGCAGTGCACCTAGTATTCGTTCGGAATGCGGGCTATAGCGTTCAAAATAATAATGCGACAAAAAATTCACGAGCCCAAACTTCTTTATTTATCGTAAGATACGGCTTAATCTCGTATCTTTGCAATCTTATTGAAAAAAATTTAACCACAAAAAGATGAGCTTTGTAGAAGAACTGCGTTGGAGAGGGATGTTACAAGATATCATGCCCGGAACAGAAGAATTACTGAATAAAGAAAACGTTTCCGGCTATATTGGTTTCGACCCAACAGGAGATTCACTGCATGTGGGCCATTTAACACAAATCATGACCCTCATCCATTTTCAAAACGCGGGACATAAACCAGTTGCATTAGTGGGCGGAGCTACGGGGATGATTGGCGACCCCTCGTTTAAGTCTGCCGAACGAAATCTGTTAGATGAAGCCACGTTACAACACAATGTTGCTAGCTTAAAATCACAGCTTGCCAAATTTTTGCATTTCGGAGACGGTGAGACCGATGCCAAGATGGTCAATAACTACGACTGGTTCAAAGATTTTAAATTCCTGGATTTTATTCGCGACGTTGGTAAGCTGATTACCGTTAACTATATGATGGCAAAGGACTCCGTCAAAAAACGTCTGGAAGGCGACAGTGGTCTATCCTTTACGGAATTTACCTATCAACTGATACAAGGTTACGATTTTTATTATTTGTGGAAACATCACGATTGTAAGGTTCAAATGGGGGGATCAGACCAATGGGGAAATATTGTAACAGGTAGTGAGATGATTCGTCGTCAAGACCAAGGAACAGCTTATGCGATCACGACACAATTGATCAAAAAAGCAGATGGGCAGAAGTTTGGCAAAACCGAGTCAGGAGCAGTTTGGTTAGATCCAAAGAAAACTTCTCCTTACAAATTTTATCAATTTTGGCTGAATACCACCGATGATGACGCGAAAAATTGGATTAAAATTTTCACACTAAAGACAAAAGAAGAGATCGACGCCATCATTACAGAACACGATGCTGCTCCGCATACCCGAGCGGTACAAAAAGCATTGGCAAGAGATATCACCATACGCACACACTCAGAAAGGGATTATGAAACGGCTCTAAAAACGTCAGAATTTCTATTCGGCAACGGTTCTCTTGAGTTTTTGACCGAATTAACGCACGATAGCGTGCTTGAGGTTTTCGATGGGGTCCCGCAGTTTGAAATCGATAGAGGTCAACTTACACCGGGCATCAATATACTGGATTTTCTAGCCGTAAACACATCCGTTTTTCCGTCAAAAGGCGAGGCACGAAAAATGTTACAGGGAGGTGGCGTAGCGATCAACAAAGAGAAAATCAATAACATGGAGTTAACGATTGATACCACACACTTGATTAATGATAAATACATTGTTGCGCAACGCGGCAAGAAAAACTATTTTTTAGTTTTTGTAAAGTAAGAGGACGATAGCATTTCCTTTATTTTTCCTAAGTTTGTAGCTAGGAAAGGTAGCTGATTTTCATGTCAAACAAAGGAAATACATTTAAAAATTCCGGTAATGCAGGCACTAAACGTGCTGTACGTACCACAGGGAATGTATCATATAGCAAGAAAAAACGGTTTAATTCGTTTGAAAGCATTAATTTTTCGGACGGACAGCGCAAGGCTCTGAAAATATTGGGCATCTTCTTGCTATTCGCTTCATTCATCATGGCTGTTTCGTTTGTTTCCTATCTTTTTACATGGAAACAAGACCAAAGTTATATAACGGAAACAAATGGTGGGTGGTCCACGCTATTTCGAAGTACGGATGAAATGGCTGATGACGCCATCGAACTTCCCATTGTTGAAAATAAGCTGGGAAAACTGGGGGCATTGCTTGCCAATCAGTTTATTTACAAATGGTTTGGTATAGCTTCCTTCCTTTTCACCTTTATCCTTTTTATTGTAGGGTATAAATTTCTTTATCGGAAATCTCTTTTACCCGTATGGAAAACCATCATTTATTCCGCAACGGCGATCATTTATTTATCCGTAACACTTGGTTTTTTACAGGATTTTCTCACCGATTCACCTCATATATTGGAAGGGAAGTTTGGTTATTGGACAAATCAGTTGCTAAAAATTCAGATAGGTAGTACAGGAATTGCTGCCCTCCTCGCTTTTGCGTACTTAGCGATCCTGATTCTTATTTATAACTTAGATTTGAAATGGACTTGGGCGTCTAAAAAAACCGATGAAGATGAAGAGGTGGCAGACGAAGAAGATAATTTTGATACTTTCACCAACAAATCAAACACCATTTCGAATGTTGCACGTAACACAGATCATCGTCCCATAGAAACTGCTGTAGAAGACGAATCCTTGTTAAATGAGAGCTTTGAACCGCAATCGCAGCCTCCTTTAGCACAGAATATACCGGATGAACCACAGCGGAATAATGAACATGAAATTACATTTACGGTTGATACACCGGAGATTATTGATAGACCGGTAGATAGCAAACAAGAGCCGGTTACTAACGGTCCTGTACTTAGTGTGGAGAAAGTGGTGGAAGAAAAAGCGATTACAGCCAACGACCTTGTTGCCGAGTTCGGTGAATATGATCCCAAGTTGGACTTGTCGGGCTATCAGTATCCAACGCTCGATTTGCTAAAAGAATACGGAAGCGGCAAGATCACCATCAACCAGCAGGAATTGGAAGCCAACAAAAACCGTATCGTGGAAACGTTGCGCAACTACAGTATTGAGATTGAACACATTAAAGCTACAATCGGCCCAACGGTAACATTATATGAAATCATACCCAAACCAGGTGTACGCATCTCCAAAATCAAAAATCTGGAAGATGACATTGCATTGAGCCTTGCAGCATTAGGCATACGCATCATCGCGCCAATGCCGGGCAAAGGAACTATTGGTATCGAGGTACCTAACAGTTCGCCAGAAATGGTATCCATGCGTTCTGTTCTAGCAACAGAGAAGTTCCAAAAAACGGATATGGATTTACCTATTGCATTGGGTAAAACGATATCAAATGAGGTTTATATAGCAGATTTGGCTAAAATGCCTCATTTGCTGGTAGCCGGTGCCACAGGTCAGGGTAAATCAGTCGGTATCAATGCGATTCTAACATCATTACTATACAAGAAGCATCCTGCCGAACTCAAATTCGTTATGGTTGACCCCAAAAAGGTGGAACTTTCTCTTTTCAAAACGATAGAACGTCATTTTTTGGCAAAATTGCCGAATGAAGACGAAGCCATTATTACCGACACAAAAAAAGTAATCAACACGCTAAACTCGCTCTGTATTGAAATGGATCAACGTTACGACCTGTTAAAGAATGCAGCCGTACGTAATTTAAAAGAGTATAACGTAAAATTTGTGAATCGCCGATTAAACCCTGAAGAGGGACATCGATTCTTACCTTATATCGTTCTGGTAGTGGATGAGTTTGCGGATTTAATGATGACTGCAGGAAAAGAGGTGGAAACGCCGATTGCGCGTCTCGCCCAATTGGCGAGGGCTGTGGGAATACATTTGGTTATTGCCACCCAAAGACCGTCTGTAAATATAATTACAGGTACGATCAAAGCGAACTTTCCTGCACGCTTAGCCTTCCGGGTATTGTCGAAAGTCGACTCCCGCACCATTTTGGATGCGGGGGGTGCTGACCAACTGATCGGTCGTGGGGACATGCTCTTGGCAACAGGAAGTGATTTAACACGTATCCAATGTGCTTTTGTAGACACGCCGGAAGTAGAGCAAATATCGGAGTTTATCGGAAGTCAGCGTGGTTATCCATCTGCTTTTATGCTGCCCGAATACGTTGATGAAAATGGAGATGGAAGCGGCGGCCTGGAATTTGATTCGAGCGATCGCGATCAACTTTTCGAAGAGGCTGCGCGACTGATTGTCATGCATCAACAAGGTTCAACGTCATTGATTCAACGTAAATTAAAGCTAGGCTACAACAGAGCAGGACGAATCATCGATCAATTGGAGGCTGCCGGTATTGTTGGTCCTTTCGAGGGAAGTAAGGCACGCGAAGTACTTTATCCCGACGAATATTCGCTAGAACAGTATTTGGAAACGTTAAGAAACAACGAATAAGATGGAGAAGAAAATAATAGTTCTGACGGCTTTCATTTGTACGTCACTAATAGCATTCACACAAACGGATACCAAAGCAAAAAAGTTATTGGAAGAAGTATCTGCAAAATATGATGCGTATCAGACCATACAGTCGGACTTTAGTTTTTCCGTACAGCAAGCACAAGGAGGGAACCATGCGGATAAGGGCACGCTGTTCCTGAACAAACCAAAAAGTCAGTTCCGCATAGTGTTGAGCGAGCAAGATATCATAAATGACGGCAAAAGCACTTGGTCCATCCTCAAAGAAGACGAAGAGGTACAAGTAAGCGACGCAGAAAACAATTCGGAAAGCATCGGCCCAAACAATCTCTTTACATTCTACAAAAGGGGGTTCACCTATACCAGTTCTAAGGACGAACCATTAGGCAATGACATTTTGCATGTCATCGAGTTAAAGCCTATAGATACGAAAACAAACTATGCAAAAATCACCCTACGGATAAATAAAAACAGGCATATTCATGATGTTGTGGTAGTCGACAAGTCGGAAACAAAATATACCTACACCATGAACACCTTATATGTCAATCATCAAATTCCGACAGCAACATTTACATTCAAAGCAGCAGATTATCCCAATTATGAGATAGTTGACCTTAGATAGATAACAATGGCGAAGACGACACTTAAAAGTTTAGCCCAGGCATTAAATATGTCTGTTTCTACGGTATCAAAAGCGTTGAATGATAGTTATGAAATTAGTGAGGTAACAAAAAAAACTGTACAGGAGTTTGCAAAAAAGCACAACTACCAACCCAATGTTCACGCTAAATTTCTGAAGACAGGGAAAACAAATACAATTGGGGTTGTTCTACCCAAAATGACGGGATCCTTCGAAGCGCAAATTATTGCAGGCATGCAGAAAGCCGCTACAGCGCACCATTATAGAACGATCATCATGAACACCATGGAAAATGAAGATTTAGAGAAACTAGCTCTTCAGTCCATGCTAGACAAATCGGTAGACGGTATTCTTTTCTGCCCTATTCATGAAGAATCAAATACAGATCTGGCCAAGCAAATCCTTAAAACAACACCTATTGTTATCTTTGACCGAACACATTATCCGATAGAAACTCATAAAGTAGGTGTGCTTAATGCGGAAGGGATGTATAATGCATGCAAACATCTCATTGATATCGACCGGCGGAAAATTGCTATATTTTGTGGAGCGCATCAAGGTATCACAACAAAACGATTGTCGGGATATATGGAAGCGCATCACGATTTTCAAATACCTATCACTCCGGAATATATCGTACATTGCAATGTAAAAAGTCTAGCAGATTTACAAGACGACATGGAAAAACATGTCAAAAGTCTCTTACAATTGCCTAAACCTCCAAACGCCATTGTCGGTGTTGCAGATACAATCACCACACATCTATTGGGAATTTTAGCAAAATTGGAGATAAAAGTACCAGAAACCCTTGCGGTCATCGGATTTGCAAACACCGATCTGGTTCTTTCGCTAAATCCATCCTTAAGCACCGTTAGGCAACCTACGACCGAAATAGGAGAAATCTCCGTTAATAAGTTGGTGGAGATTATGCAAAAAAAGAATCGAAGCCAAATCGAGTGGGAGGATATTAAACTCCCCACCTCTATTCAGCTTCGACGCTCTACATTAGGATAGTAACTATCAACT
>Ga0308157_10010421_pt1 | contig 10081 bp, 6 predicted proteins | sample PhyBR1_FD_201035 | JGI IMG/M metagenome (GOLD analysis project Ga0308157, IMG submission 201035) | Phyllosphere microbial communities from UC Gill Tract Community Farm, Albany, California, United States - DLSLB.R1 | ecosystem: Host-associated > Plants > Phyllosphere > Unclassified | place: USA... | reverse complement strand
GATGGTGCGCTGTGCATAGCTGATCTGCAGCTCCAGCGTTTGCTCGATAAACGCGTAGATCGACTGCTCGGCAATCGAGCGGTCCAGGCCGGGGATCAGGTCGGCAACGAAGTGGTTGATGTCCAGGATCACGCGCTTGCCACCGATACGTCGTACGCGTTTGACGCGGGTGATCAGCGTGCCGGGCTCGGCTTCGATGTGTTGCAGCAAAGAACCTTCCAGCGGGATCTGGGTGAACTCGACGACGTCAGTGCGTACGTCATCGCCCAGGTCGGCGTGGGTCTCGTGAAAGCTGACGATGCCGCCCAACTGGAACTCGATCGGGTTGGGCGACAACACAAAGGTGCCCTTGCCATGGATTTTTTGCGCAAAGCCACGTTCCTGCAACTGCTCGATGGCGCGTCGCACGGTGCCACGGCTGGCCTGGTAGGCGTCCATCAGTTCGGTTTCGGAGGGAAGGCGCGTACCGCGTTGCAGGCGTTCGGTGGTGATGCTGGCAAGCAGATCCGTATAGATCTGGTTGTATTTGCTCATGAGATGGCTCTGTGCCTGGCTTGCATTCAAGGCAGGAACCTTAGTGGCAGAGGTGGGGTTTGTCCATTGGATAGCCGTGCAGGCGAGGGAAAAATCTGACAGGAAGCTCCCACATATAAACAAAAGTGTAACTCGTACAGACGAGTTCTTGATTTAACTCGTACAGACGAGTACTTTTCCCTCCTCGGCGTGCTGCCAATGACTGCCACCCATAAAAACAATCACAGTGGAAAACGAGCATGAGCCACGACTATTCGTCTACTGCCCGCGAGATTCTCGAGCACCTCGGGGGCCGCGATAACCTTGAGCAAGCTGCCCATTGCGTGACCCGCCTGCGCCTGGCGCTCAAGGACCCAAGCCTGGTCAACGGCAATGCGTTGAACCAGGTCGATCTGGTCAAGGGCTCGTTCTTTACCGGCGGCCTGTTCCAGGTGGTGATCGGCCCCGGCGAAGTGGAGAAAGTCTATGCCGCCCTGCGCGAACTGACCGGCCTGGCCGCCTCGACCATTGCTGACGTGAAGAAAGCCGGCGGCGACAAGACCAACCCCATGCAGCGTCTGGTGCGGGTGTTTTCCGATGTGTTCATGCCGATCCTGCCCGGGCGCCAAGGGCATGTTCATCGAAGGCAAGACGCTGCTGGAGGCCTACCCAAACCTGGATGGCCTGTGGAGCCTGATCAACCTGATGGCCAACACCTCGTTTGTGTTCCTGCCGGCGTTGGTGGGCTGGTCGGCAGCCAAGCGTTTTGGCGGCAGTGAAATCCTCGGCATTGTGCTGGGCCTGATGCTGGTGCACCCCGACCTGCTCAACGCCTGGAACTACGGCAAGGCGGTCGCCGGCCTCGACGGCCAGAGCCTGCCGTACTTCGATATCTTCGGCTGGTTCCAGATCGAGAAGGTGGGTTACCAGGGGCAGATCCTGCCGATCCTGATGGCCGCCTTCGTCATGAGCGTGATCGAAAAGTGGTTAAGGGCGCGGGTACCGAATGCCATTCAATTGCTGGTCGTGCCGATCACCACCATCGTTGTCACCGGCGTGCTGGCCCTGGCGATCATCGGCCCGGTAACCCGCCATCTCGGCATCCTGATTACCGAAGGCCTGGTCACCCTGTTTGAGATTGCACCCATGATTGGCGGGGCGATTTTCGGCCTGTTGTATGCGCCATTGGTGATCACCGGTATGCACCACATGTTCCTGGCCGTTGACCTGCAGCTTATTTCGACCCAGGGCGGCACCTTTATCTGGCCGATGATCGTCATGTCCAACCTCGCCCAGGGCAGCGCCGCATTGGGCGTGTTCTACATGACCCGCAATGCGCGGGACAAAAGTATGGCGTCCACCTCGGCAATTTCGGCTTATTTCGGCATCACCGAGCCGGCGATGTTCGGGGTGAACCTGCGCTTCAAATTCCCGTTCTACGCCGCTCTGCTGGGCTCGGCGCTGGGCAGTATTTTCCTGTCGCTGAACAAGGTGACGGCTTCGGCCATCGGCGTCGGTGGCTTGCCCGGGTTTATCTCGATCGTGCCGAGTGCGATTCCGATGTTCGTGATCGGCATGATCGTGGCGATGGTCGTGCCGTTTGCGCTGACTTGCCTGTTGAGCATGAAGATCATTCGGCCTGGTTACCGGGTCGCCTGAAGATCGCTATCGCAGGCAAGCCAGCTCCCACACTTGAATGTGTTCACAAATCACTGTGGGAGCTGGCTTGCCTGCGATGAGGCCAGACGGGCCAGCACTCAACTCTACTGAAGGAACCCACCATGCAAACCTGGCAACACTCGGTGATCTACCAGATCTACCCCAAAAGCTTCCACAGCCACGCGGGTAACGCTACCGGTGACCTGCTGGGCATCGTCGACAAGCTCGACTACCTGCACTGGCTGGGCGTGGATTGCCTGTGGGTCACCCCGTTTTTGCGCTCACCCCAGCGCGACAACGGCTACGACATCAGCGATTACTACGCCATCGACCCCAGCTACGGGACCATGGCCGACTGCGACTTGCTGATCAGCGAAGCGGCCAAGCGCGGCATCAGGCTGATGCTCGACATCGTGGTCAACCACACCTCCGTCGAGCACGAGTGGTTCCAGCAGGCACGCAGCAGCCTCGACAACCCTTACCGCGACTTCTACATCTGGCGCGACCAGCCGAACAACTGGGAGTCCAAGTTCGGCGGCTCGGCCTGGGAATACGAAGCGCAGACCGGCCAGTACTACCTGCACCTGTTCGACCACACCCAGGCCGACCTCAATTGGGACAACCCTAAGGTGCGCGCCGAAGTGTTCAAGATGATGCGCTTCTGGCGTGACAAAGGCGTGGGTGGGTTCCGCCTGGACGTGATCAACCTGATTTCCAAACCCGCCGATTTCCCCGAAGACACCAGCGACGGCCGCCGCTTCTACACCGACGGCCCGCATGTGCACGAGTACCTGCAGCAAATGCACCGCGAAGTCTTCGACGGCCATGACCTGATCAACGTGGGCGAGATGTCGTCCACCCGCCTGGAACACTGCATTCGCTACTCGAATCCGGCCTCGAAAGAGTTGTCGATGACCTTCAACTTCCATCACCTGAAAGTCGATTACCCCAACCTGCAAAAGTGGGTAAAGGCCGATTTCGATTTCCTGCAACTCAAGCAGATTCTCTCTGATTGGCAGACAGGCATGCAGGCCGGTGGTGGTTGGAACGCGCTGTTCTGGTGTAACCACGACCAGCCACGGGTGGTTTCTCGATTTGGTGATGACGGCGAATATCGCGTGGTCTCGGCCAAGATGCTTGCCACCGCGCTGCACTTCCTCCAGGGCACACCCTATGTGTACCAGGGCGAAGAACTGGGGATGACCAACCCGGGCTTTGACAGGATCGAACAATACCGCGATGTAGAAACCCTGAATATCTTCCGACTCAAGCGCGATGCGGGAGAGTCCGAAGCATCGAGCATGGCGGCGATCATGCAGAAGTCCCGCGACAACGGGCGTACGCCGATGCAGTGGAACAGTCAGGCCAATGCCGGTTTCAGTCGTGGCGAGCCATGGATTGGCATCCCGGACAACGCCGCGCGCATCAATGTCGAAAGTCAGCTGGATGACCCGGACTCGGTGCTGCATCACTACCGAGCATTGATCGCCCTGCGGCGCCGCGAACCCCTGATCCAGCAAGGCGTTTATCGCCCGCTGCTGCAAGACCATCCCAAAGTTTGGGCGTACCTGCGTGAAGGCCAGGGCGAGCGCCTGCTGGTGCTCAACAACTTCTACGGCAAGCCGTGCGAAATCCAATTGCCCGATCAGGTGATCAACGCGGCGTGCGAACAACGTCTGCTGATCAGCAACTACCCCGACTGCTCGGTGCGCACAAGCACGGTGGTGTTGCGCCCTTACGAGTCGTTTGTGCTGCACCTGACTGGTTGAAATGCCCCCTGCAGGAGCGAGCTTGCTCGCGAAGATCGTCAACGAAAACGCGCCGCTCCAGGTTCAGCGCGGCGTCTTGAAGTTCTTCGCGAGCAAGCTCGCTCCTACAGGCAATCGCGTCACGCAAGACAGTAAGAAAAAACAATAAAAATAAAAGGAGCGCTTCATGAAAACAAAAATAAAGCTGGGTCTTATCGCCTCTTGCCTCGCTGCGCCGTTTGGCGCCCAGGCTCTGGAATTCGCCGGTTACTTGCGCAGCGGCGCAGGCACATCGACGGGCAGTGGCAAGCAGCAATGCTTCCAACTACCGGGGGCGCAAACCAAGTACCGCTTGGGCAACGAATGCGAGCAGTACGCTGAGCTGGAATTGCGCCAGGACCTGCTGACCCTCGATGACGGGTCGGTGTTCAGCGTCGATGCCATGGCTTCCCTCTACAACCAGTACGACCGTGCCCTGAAATTCCAGGGCAAAAACAACGGTTCGGCGCGTATGCCGCAGATGTACGCGCAATGGTCCAACCTGCCCAGCCTCAATGGCGGTTCGCTGTGGGCCGGGCGGCGTTACTACAAGCGTAACGACATCCATATCTCCGACTTCTACTACTGGAACCAGAGCGCCACCGGAGGGGGAATCGAGGACGTGCTGATCGGCGGCTTGAAATACAGCTACGCGCTGTCACGCAAGGACAACCTGTACCAGAAGGAATACGCCACCCGTCACGACTTCAACGTTGCAGGTTTCAATACCAACCCTGGCGGCGAGCTGGAGCTTGGCTTGAGCTATATCGCCAAGGCTGGCGGGCGTGACGCCAACAGCGGATGGGCGCTGACCGCGCAGCATGTACAAGCTGCATTCCTGGGGGGCAAGAACAAGTTTGCCCTCCAGTACGGCGAAGGCCCAGGCACCGGCCTGGGCTATACCGGCAATACCGCGTTGGACAGGAGCAGCAAAAGCTACCGGGTAGTGGAGTTCTTCGACTGGCAGGTGACCCCGCGTTTCGGCGGGCAAGTTGAAGCGGTGTACCAGAAAGACGTGCGCCCAGGGCGCCAGGACCAGAATTGGATCTCCCTCGGCGTGCGCCCGGCGTATGCCATCAGCGAGCAATTCAAACTGGTCGCTGAGCTGGGTCACGATCAGGTTGACGCCACGGGGGGCACGCGCAAGTTGAGCAAGTTCACGTTCGCTCCGACCTGGTCGCCCAAAGGTCCTGAATTCTGGGCTCGGCCGGAAGTGCGGTTGTATTACACCTATGCGTCCTGGAACCAGGCGGCCAAGCGTGCGGCCAATGAGCTGGCGGCGGGTTCGGCGTTATCCGATACCGGTGCCTATGGCACTGCGCGGCATGGCTCGAACATGGGTGTACAAGTCGAGTACTGGTGGAAGTAATTCGGTAGCTCCCAATGATCTTTAAAAAACACAACAACAGGTGAAGTCATGACCCCATCTAAACCCCTGATACTGCTGGCGCCCCTGTCCGGGGTCCTGCTGGCGCTGGATCAGGTACCCGACCCGGTATTTTCCGGTCGCGTGATCGGCGACGGCCTGTGCATCGACCCGACCTCGCAGACGCTCTGCGCGCCGTTGGCCGGGGTGATCAGCAACATTCAGGACAGCGGTCATGCGGTCAGTGTCACCGACGACAACGGCGTGCAGGTGTTGCTGCATATCGGTCTGGACACCGTGAACCTGGCTGGCCAGGGCTTCACCCGTCTGGTCGAGGAAGGCCAGCGGGTGGAGGCTGGGCAGCCGCTGATAGAGTTCGATGCCGACCATGTGGCGCTCCATGCACGCAGTCTGCTGACCTTGATGCTGGTGGTGAGCGGCGAGCCGTTTGAACCGTTGGTGGCGGACCGGGCGTTGGTCGAAACCGGCCAGCCCCTGTTGCGAGTATTGCCCGGGCAGGTCTCTGCCGAGCTGGATGAGGAGGAGGGTAACGCGCTGTTTTCCAAGCCACTGACCGTGCCCAACGCTCATGGCTTGCACGCCCGGCCTGCGGCGGTGCTTGCCCAGGCTGCGAAAGGGTTCAACTCGAGCATTTACCTGCACAAGCAAACCCAGAGTGCGAATGCCAAGTCCCTGGTGGCGATCATGGCGCTGCAGACCTGCCAGGGCGACAGCGTGCAGGTGAGCGCGGCAGGCGAAGATGCCGAGGCGGCGATCCAGATACTGGTGGCGTTGTTGCTCGACGGCTGTGGCGAGACCTTGCCGGTAGCGGTCGAGAAAATCAACACGCCCGCCGCGCCGGCGTCTTCGGCCACCGTGTTGCGAGGTGTCTGTGCATCGCCGGGCTCGGCGTTCGGCCAGCTCGTCCAAGTGGCTGAGCCGGTGCTCGATATTCCCGAAGCTGGCGCCGGAGAAACCTTTGAGCGGGCCGCATTGGCGCGTGGCCTACGGGCGGCAAGCGAGGCGCTGCAAGACATGCAAGCCAAGGCGGCCGGCAGTGCCCAAGCCGAAATTTTCCGCGCCCATCAGGAATTGCTCGAAGATCCAACCCTGCTTGAACAAGCCTATAGCCTGCTGGCCGAGGGCAAGAGTGCCGCCTTTGCCTGGAACCGCGCCACAGTGGCGACCGCCCAACTCTTCGAGGGCTTGGGTAAGGCACTGCTCGCTGAACGTGCAGCGGACTTGGCCGACGTTGGTCAGCGCGTGCTCAAGTTGATCCTGGGTGTGCCCGAGCGATCAATGGAGCTGCCGGAGTGCGCCATCCTGGTCGCCGAGCAACTGACACCCTCACAAACCGCCGGCCTGGATACCGGTAAAGTCCTGGGCTTCGTCACGGTCGCCGGTGGCGCTACCAGTCATGTGGCAATCCTTGCCCGCGCGCTGGGCCTGCCGTCCATTTGCGGGGTACCGAGCCAGGTATTGGCCCTGGCCAACGGCAAACGGGTACTGCTCAATGCCGACAAAGGCGAGCTGCATCTGGAGCCGGACCTGGCTGAAATCGAACAATTGCAGGCGGTTCGCCAACAGCAAAAGCTGCGACTGCAACGTGAGGTGGCACAGGCCTCACGGGCGGCGGTCACCCGCGATGGGCATCACGTTGAAGTCACCGCCAATGTCGCCTCGTTGCAGGAAGTGGAGCAGTCCCTGACCCTGGGCGGGGAAGGCGTGGGCCTGCTGCGTTCGGAGTTCCTCTACCTGGACCGCAACCGCGCCCCGAGCGCCGAAGAACAGGCTGGCACCTACAGTGCCATCGCCCGTGCCCTGGGCACCGAGCGCAACCTGGTGGTGCGCACCCTGGATGTGGGCGGCGACAAACCCTTGGCCTATGTGCCGGTGGAAAGCGAGACCAACCCGTTTCTTGGCCTGCGCGGTATTCGCCTGTGCCTGGAGCGCCCCGAACTACTGCGTGAACAGCTGCGCTCGATCCTTGCCAGTGCAGGCTTGGCGCGGCTGCATATCATGTTGCCGATGGTCAGCCTGCTGTCGGAGCTGCACCTGGCGCGCAAGATGCTCGAAGAAGAGGCGTTGGCGCTTGGGCTGACCGAGTTACCGAAGCTGGGCATCATGATCGAGGTCCCCAGCGCGGCGCTGATGGCGGATGTGTTTGCGCCCCATGTGGATTTCTTCTCCATCGGCACCAACGACCTGACCCAATACACCCTGGCCATGGACCGCGACCACCCGCGCCTGGCCAGCCAGGCCGACAGTTTCCACCCGGCGGTACTGCGCCTGATCGACATCACGGTCAAAGCGGCCCATGCCCACGGCAAGTGGGTGGGGGTATGCGGTGCGCTGGCCTCCGAAACAGTGGCCGTGCCGGTATTGATCGGGCTCGGCGTGGATGAGCTGTCGGTCAGCGTGCCGCTGATCCCGACCATCAAGGCCACCGTGCGCGAGCTGGACCTGCACGACTGCCAGATCATCGCCCGCCAGGTGCTGGGTCTGGAAGAAGCCAATCAAGTGCGTGAGGCCCTGCGCCTGTACCACGCGGCCACCGTTGAAACCTCATCTGTCGTGGAGCACTGAGCATGTTCGAGAAATTGCAGCGGGCGTTCTGGAAAGCCCTGACCCCGGACCTGGTGGCCGAGACAGTTGCCGCGCCGACACCGAGCCTGTTGTCGGCCGAGGTGCTGAGTGCATTGGGTGGGGAGGGGAACGTCACGTCACAGCAGCGCGTGGCGCTGACGCGGGTGAGGGTGCAATTGCAGGATGCGGGACGGGTGGATGAGTCAGCGTTGAAGGCAGCCGGTGTACCCGCAGTAATGGTACTGCCGGGCGGCGTGGTCCATCTGCTCACCGGCCTATAAGGCTACGATGATCAAATGTGGGAGCCGGGCTTGCCCGCGATAGCAGTGTGTCAGGCGCCGAATACCTTGACTGTCAGGCCGCCATCGCGGGCAAGCCCGGCTCCCACAGGGATTTGCGGTGTGCGGGCTGTCGTGATCAGAGTTGAGGGCTGTCTTGCGGCGGCTTGGTCTTGTCCACACCCGGTACATGCAGGTTGCCTTCCACCACCTGGTTGCCTTCCAGCTGCGGCTGGGTCACCCAGGTAAGAATGTCGTAGTAACGCCGGATGTTCGCCACAAAATGCACCGGCTCGCCGCCACGCGCATAACCATAGCGGGTCTTGCTGTACCACTGCTTCTGCGACAAGCGCGGCAGCATCTTCTTCACGTCCAGCCACTTGTTCGGGTTCAGGCCTTCTTTCTTGGCCAGGATACGTGCATCGTCCAGATGACCGGTTCCGACGTTATAGGCAGCCAGGGCGAACCAGGTGCGGTCGGGCTCGGCGATCTTGTCGTCCAGCTCATCCTTGATCCTGGCCAGGTACTTGGCGCCGCCCATGATGCTCTGCTTGGGGTCCAGGCGGTTTTCTGGGTCAGCATCATCAGGCCGCGCACGCCGGTCTTGGAGGTGACCGTCGGTTGCCACAGCGATTCCTGGTAGCCGATGGCTGCCAGCAGCCGCCAATCGACTTTCTCTGCCTTGGCATAGGCACGAAAGTGCTTCTCGTACTTGGGCAGGCGTTGTTGCAGGTGCTGGGCGAAGGTATAGGCGCCCACATAGCCGAGTACGTCGACATGGCCGTAATAACGGTCTTTCAGACGCTGCAATGTGCCGTTCTTCTCGACCTTGTCCAGGTAGCTGTTGATTTCGTTGAGCAGGCTGTTGTCGTCGCCTGCCGCCACGGCCCAGCTTTGGTTGCTGGCATTGCCAAGGTCGAACGCCACGCGCACATTGGGAAAGTACACCTGGTTCATGGCGACTTCGTTGGAGTCCACCAGGGTCAGGTCGATCTGCCCCTCGTCGACCATGCGCAGCAGATCAACTACCTCAACGGCGTCGGATTCTTCGTATTCGATTGCAGGATTCTGCTTTTTTAACGCCGCCAGTTGTTCGGCGTGGGTGCTGCCCTTGAGCACCATGATCTTCTTGCCCGCCAGATCGGCTGCATTGGTGGGGCGCGATTGGCCGTTGCGATAGATGATCTGCGGGGTCACTTCCAGGTACGGGTGGGAAAAACGCACCTGCTGCTGGCGCTGCTCGCTGCTGACCAGGCCGGCGGCGGCCAGAACCGGGCCGTTGGGTTTGCCCAACTGACCGAACAGGTCATCGAGGTTGTCGGCGGTCTCGATTTCCAGCTTCACGCCCAGTTCGTCGGCAAAACGCTTGACCAGTTCATATTCGAACCCCGTCTCACCGTTACGGTCCTGGAAATACGTGGCCGGACTGTTCCGGGTGACCACCCGCAATACGCCATCCTCCTTGATTCGCTCAAGCGTGCTGGGCTTATCAACACAGGCACTGAGCGTCAGGAAGAGCAGGGTGGCGATGAGCCATTTGACCCATCGCGGGCGCAAAACAGTTGGGGAGAACATCTGCGCAGTATACGCAAACGGCCCGTGGCGCCATATCTCGACAGCGCTGCACTTGTCTGCTAGCGCGGTTGAAACTGTGCTGCAGCCCGCAGAAACGCGGCCTGGAGCGCCATTGTGACGGTTAAAATAACTGCCCCCGACACCGCGGATTTCCTGCCGATGCCGTGCAAACCCTGCCAACTGACGTTCGGCAGCGGCCACCGGTGCCGTTTCGGGTGCCGTTGGCGACGGTTTACGCTAGAATGCACGGCCTCAAAGCACACCCCTTCCCGAGGCTGTCCCGAAGATGTTGATCCTGCGCGGCGCTCCTGCCCTTT
>Ga0308157_10010420_pt1 | contig 10081 bp, 4 predicted proteins | sample PhyBR1_FD_201035 | JGI IMG/M metagenome (GOLD analysis project Ga0308157, IMG submission 201035) | Phyllosphere microbial communities from UC Gill Tract Community Farm, Albany, California, United States - DLSLB.R1 | ecosystem: Host-associated > Plants > Phyllosphere > Unclassified | place: USA... | reverse complement strand
GCCACCAACGGGCTCATCGGAGACACCACCGCGCCATTGACGCCCGATGCCCCAGCAATGAATTCGGTGATGGCTGGGCCGTATCGGTAGTAGGCACCTTGTACCCATGCCGCCGTTCTGTTCGCGATCATCACCGCGTTCAAGCCCTGCGGGTCTACGGCATTGAGGGGGTCGCCCCCCACATACCCAAAGCGATTCCACCCCCCATCCAGCCCAATCGGGTCGGCCTGGATGTACCGCCCCGACACCTGGTCGTAGTACCGATTCAGGCTGTACGCCAGTTGGGTTTCCTCATCCCAAACCTGCCCCGGATACCGCAAGTCGAACCACAGCCTCTGAATAAGCAGCACTCTCCTGTCCGCTTGCGCATAGCCAGTCGCCGATCATCGGACTCGCCTCCCCCGACCCTTGATCAGCCACTGCCAAGCCACCTGCCTGTTCGTTAGGTGTCGCAGCGCGTTCAGATGGTCCGCGTTAATGGCGTACAGCCGTCCGTTGATCTGCGCGGCAATAGGCAACGGCCCCGTTCACTTTGGTCTCTCCATCTCGCCCGTTGCCAATGCGCTGTTCCTAATACCTTAACCCGTAATATGGCTTCAGCAATCTTTAAATTTTATTACTTAATATTTCAAGTATTAATATAAATAATATTCAAACAGGCAGCACGTGGTTATTCGAAGCATTTTTACTCTATTTTTAAAATCTCCCCTATACCTATTTTCTTCCCCTCCCATAAATTAAATTTTGCTCCCACCTTCGCATGCAAAAGAACTTCATCCTGTGACAGAAAAATTATAGGGACAGGCTCAGCAGATTCGCCCGGAGAAATTGAATCACCATACTCGGACATAAGCAAACGGCAGTCGTATGCATGACTGGAAAGCTCAGGAATATTTTCAAAAAATACCGGGCAGCCAAAATTCACAGCCGGTATTGGCTGGGAACGCCCCCCATCAAAATTATTGAAAAGACTTATTTTCGCAGTAATACGCTTCATGGCAACGGGGAATAATTAAGAATATTTGGAAGCAAGCCAGGAAGATTCCCATTTGGAATCACAAAGGCCGGGATCCCGCGGTCAACCATCGCAGATATTCCCGGTTGATTAAGAACACTTTGCGTCACTTTACTTTGCACTATTGTGTAGGCAGGATCCCCAAAACCTCTTACTGCCTGTTGCGCGTAACTCGCCGCGGCCCGCACATCAGTTGTGAAGTATTTACCTTCGAAACCTGGCAGATTTTTAAACGCTCCATTTTTATGAATGCTACTTAATTCTGCAGGACCAACCGCTCTAAAAATATCTACTAGCTTACCTGCACTATTTGCCGCACAAAACCCGCCTGACTGAATACCATCCGCTACCGCTCTCGCCACTGGAGTCATTCGCGACACTGTTGTCGGAATCTGCGCCACCAGCGGGCTCATCGGAGACACCACCGCGCCATTGACGCCCGATGCCCCAGCAATGAATTCGGTGATGGCTGGGCCGTATCGGTAGTAGGCACCTTGTACCCATGCCGCCGCTCTGTTCGCGATCATCACCGCGTTCAAGCCCTGCGGGTCTACGGCATTGAGGGGGTCGCCACCCACATATCCAAAGCGATTCCACCCTCCATCCAGCCCAATCGGATCGGCCTGGATGTACCGCCCCGACGCCTGGTCGTAGTACCGATTCAGGTTGTACGCCAGTTGGGTCTCCTCATCCCACACCTGCCCCGGATACCGCAGGTCGAACTTCACGGCTTCTGCATAGGCGGCACTGCCCTGCCCGCTTTGCGCGTAGCCGGTCGCACCGGTCGTCGGGTTGGCCTCTCCAAACCCCGTGATCAGCCATTGCCACGCCACCTGGCCCTGCGTGTTCGTCAGGCGTCTTGGCGTGTTCAGGTGGTCCGCATCGATGGCGTACAGCCGTCCGTTGATCTGCGCCGCAACGGGCATCGGTCCTGCTGCCGTGGGCAGGTAGATGATCTCGGTGCTGTCCATCTCGCCCGCCGGTGCTGCGCTGTCCGCACTCCTTCGGCTGCCGTACTGGCCCAGCACGGTGCTGCCGATGCCGTCCTCCGCATAGACGGTCTGTTGCGTGATCGCCGGGTTGTTCGACCCCGACAGCCTTGCGTCGCTCTTGAACACGCGCTGGCCCAGGGCGTTGTACGTGTAGCTCACGGCCAGCGGGTTCGCTGCGTCGGGGTTGGGCCCTGCCTTGGCGATGCGCCCATCCACGCCGTAGTGCAGGTAGCTGTCGCCCTTTCTCGTGATCGCGCCGCTGGCGTCGTGGTTGTAGGCGACGCTGGTCGTTTGTGCGCTGGCGCCGGCCGGCGTGAAGGTCTGCGTGTAGCCGCTCAACCGGTTACTGCCGCTGGTGGCGCTGTAGTCGCGCTGCAGCGTGGCGGTGCCCGCTGCCGTGCTGCTGCTGTAGTAGCTCTGGCTGCGGTTGCCGTTGGCATCCCACGCGTAGCCGCTGGCGTTGGCTCCGATGGTGTCGCTCAAGGCGCTACCGCTGGGCAGCGTGAGGCCAGCCGGGGCGCTGTGCGCGCTGGCGGTGAGCCGCCCGCTGGCGTCGTAGCTGTAGGCGCTGGTGAGCGGCACCTGCTGGGCCACGGTGCCGCTTGGCGTGGGCAGCATGTGCTGCTGGGTGATCTGCGCGATGCGCCCGGCGCTGTCCCAGGTGAGCTGCAGCAGGGCGCTGGCGGCCAGCTGGCCTGCGCTGGTGTAGCTGCGCTGCTCGGCCAGGGGCACAGGATTGCCGGGGGTCTGCGCAAAGCCCGGCCATTGCCAGCCGGTGGCCTGGCCCAGCGGGCTCCAGGTGATGGCGCTGACCAGCGGCTGGCCGTTCCACTGCAGCCCGGTGAGCTGGCCGGTGGCGTCGTACTGGTGCACCAGCTGGCGACCGCTGGCGTAGGTGATGCGGGCGATCTGCCCGGCGCCTGCGCTTGCGGCGGGCACGTACTCGTAGCCCACGGTAGTGCTGGTGCTGCTGCCCCCGTTTGCATTGGACAGGACCTGGGTGCGCGCGGTGATGCGCCCTTGCGCGTCGCGCTGGTAGCGCGTGGTGACGCCCGCGTCCTGGATCTCGCTCAAGCTGCCCACGCTGGCGCTCGCGCTGCCGCTGGCGTTGTACTGGGGGCCGGGCAGGTCGTAGCGCAGCACGGTGGTGCGGCTCACCCCGCCCAGGCTGCTCACGATCTGCGTGGGCCGGCCCAGCGCGTCGCGCGTGATGCCGGTGGCTCGCCCCAGCGCGTCGGTGATGCTTTGCGGCAGGCCCAGGCTGTCGTAGGTGCTGCTGGCCGTGCCGCTGTCGGCGCTGGCTTCCTGTCGGGCATTGCCCAGCGCGTCCCGCGTGTAGCTGGTGGCCACGCCTTTGAAGTCGCTGGCCTGCGTGATGGCGTCCTGGGCGTTGTAGACCAGCGCAGCACTGGCGTTCTGGGCGTTGGTGATGGTGTGTAGCCGGCGCAACGCATCCAGCCCGTACCGCGTGTTACCAAAGCTGTCTGCCTCGCTGATGCGTTCGCCGTTGGAATCGAACGCGTAATTGCGGCTCACGCTCCCTCCTTTGGTGACGCTTTCTAGACGGTTTATGTTGTTGACGAGCCTTGCAACGCGGTAGGCCATCGAACCATCGGCGTTGAGGATTTGCTCGCGTACCCGGTTCCCCATGCCGTCCAGCACGAAGCTGCCGGACTGCCCCACGTTGTCGGTCCAGCCGGAGAGTCGCTGCGCGGCGTCGTAGAGGTATTGGGTGACCCGCCCTGAGGGCATTGCCATCGACTTGAGCATGCCTGTCGGGTGGTAGGTCAAGGTGGTGGTGAGGGCATCGGCGGTGCCGGCGCCCACGGTCTGGCTCAACAACCGGCCACGCGCGTCCCAGGCATAGGCCACCACCAAGCCGTTGGGCCCGGTCTTGCCGATGACTTGGTTGGCGTTGTCGTAGGCATAAGCGGTCACGCGGTCCAGGGGGTCGGTGACGGTCAGGGCGTTGCCACGCGCGTCGTAGGTGTAGCGTGTTACGCCCCCGTTGGGCTCCGTGGCGGTGGCAACCAGGCCATGCCCGTTGTAGGTCCAGCCCCAGGTCCGCGTGACCGAGGGTGCAGACGTCGTGTCGGATACGGCACGGCGGGTCAGGCGCCCCTGGTCGTCGTAGGCGTAGGTGACGGTGCTGCCAGGCACTTCGACTCGCACGGGCAGGCTCCACTGGGGATGCCATTGCAGCGTGGTGACGCGCTGTTGCGCCGTGCCCACGGCCTCGGTCACGGACAGTGGCAGGCGGCGTGCGATGTCCCAGACGTAGTCCGTGCGCACGTTCTTGAAGTCCGTCTCGCTGGTGGTGAGCCCGTAGTCATCCTGCACCCGGGTGCTGGCGTCGGCCTGCCCTTGTGCGGAGGGCAAGGGGGCATTGATGACGGTCAGCTTGCCTGCATTGGCGCTGTAGCCGTACCGGCGCGGGGTCTCAAGCGGGTCGGTCACGGTGGCAGCAGCGGTGCCGTGGTAGCTGACCTGGTAGCGGCTTGCGCCACCGGCCAACTGGCTTTCTATCGCGCGCCCGTCGGTGTCGTAGGTGAAGGTTGCCCAGCGAACGCCTGACTCGTCCACGATGCCTGTGAGGGCCTGAGGGAAACTGATGTTTTCATAGGCGAAGGTGCGGCTGCGGCCGTCGGGGTAGGTGACGGAGGCCAGACGGCCCGATGCATCGTGGCCATAGATGATCGAACGGGCGTCAGGCGTCGTGACGGATTGGAGCTGGCCCGCGCTGTTGTAGTGAAAGGCCAGTGTCCGGCCGAAACCATTGCCGACAGAGGCCAAGCGGCCCGCGCCGTCATAGGCATAGGTGTAGGAGAACCCTCCCCGCTCGACACGGTGCTGAAGGCGCCCATCGCGATCGAATGTCAGCACTGCATCGTCGGCGGCGCGGCGATAGATCCATTGGCTGTCGGTTTCGGTGAGCGCGTCCGCGCTGCCACTGGTGGGGTTCCAGGCGGAGGTGGAGGAGTTCTGGATGAAGGTCCTGTGATACCCCTGCGATGACGTGATCGTCACCGTGGCACGGTCACCCGAGGGTCTTCTCGCCAGACGCTCGCTGAAATTGTGGGTCCAGGCTTCACCCAAGCCGATATCGCCCGAGCCTTGGCGACCTGACCAGTTGCTGCGGTAGGTCCGCGACAGGACCAATGGGGCAGCGCCTCCATCTGACCAATCGATTTCCTGCCGAACTTTCTCGCCGGTGGCCGGCGTGATGGGATGGGGGGTTTGCTCTCCATCGATAGGGGCGCGGCAGATGTCGGGCCCGTCAGGCCGCGTGCACAGGTGTTGCGCACTCAGTTGCCACCCTCCAGCGGGGCAACTGTACGTCGTCTTCAGCCAGAAAAAGCCACCTTCCCAACCCGCATTAACGCCTGGGGGCCTCGTTGTATTTCTGCAATCGATTTTGTAGTAATGCTGGGTGGCATTGACCTGCTCGCTCACCTGATGGAAAGCCTCGAACGCCGCCATGTCCTGCCACTCCTGGCAGAACGCATCGATGCCGGCGTATGTCTTACCCAAGGTGGAGCAATCCAGAGGCCTTGAATAATTCGAGAAACCACAGTTTTTCTCACTGCTTTCGCTGGCAGGAATGGTCTCCGCCCACGCTGCCCCCATGAACGAACCGAAAGCCTGCAACGCCAGCGCCAGCACCACGAATAACCGCGCAGAATATTTTCCAGCCGAGTGCATCGACACCCTCCCCTGATCATTGATTACCCCGCGAAAACGATCAGGGTGCTTTTATTCGGAAACCGGGACGGCAAGTAAAAATCTGCTCAAACCCGATTTGACGTTTACCCAAACACCATCTGCAGTCGACTTCGACTGAGCGACGCTGTGAGAGCGATCCTTAATTCACGGCGCCACCGCGGTCGCCAACGTTCCATTGCGCAACGCGAAATATTAACCGCAAATCACGTTACTGCGGCCGAACCATCCTGCAACTCTGCGGCTGCTCCGCCTTCTCCGCCGCGATCTGCCGCACCACGCGGAACCCATAACCCGAGCCTTCCACGTCGAAGCGGACACCCGGCGCGCCCTGCCGGTCCATCACGCCCACGGCCAGGGCTTGCTGGAACTGGTGGTCGGCCGCGCGCATGGTGCCGGACTGGCCGTTCAATTGCACGCGGGCGGTTTCCATGGCGCGGGCGACGGCGGTGGTGTCGGTGGTGCCGGCGCGCTCGATGGACTGGGCCAGCGTCTCCACCATGAGCTGCATGCGCATGTGCACGTAGTCGTCCGCGGGCTGGGGAAAGCGCTGGCGGAACGATTGGTAGAACGCCTCGCTTTGCGCGCCCGGCACGTTGGGCAGCCAGTCGGCCACGGCCACGACCTTGCCCACGCCGGCATCGCCGAGCGCGGCGGGCGCGCCCAGGGCGTTGCCGTAGAAGGTGTAGAACATGCCGTCGTAGCCCACTTCGCGCGCGGCCTTGACGAGCAGGGTGAGGTCGTTGCCCCAGTTGCCGGTGATGACGGCCTGTGCGCCACTGGCCTTGATCTTCACGGCGTAGGGGGCGAAGTCCTTCACGCGGCCGACGGCGTGCAGTTCGTCGCCCACCACCGCCACGTCGGGGCGCTGGGCGGCCAGTTGCTTTTTGGCCTCGCGCAGCACGGCCTGGCCGAAGCTGTAGTCCTGCCCGATGAGGTACACGCTCTTCAACGCCTTGTCTTCGCGGATCACGTCCATGAGCGCGGCCATGCGCATGTCGGCGTGGGCGTCGAATCGGAAGTGCCAGAAGCTGCACTTTTCGTTGGTGAGGATGGGGTCCACGGCCGAGTAGTTGAGGAAGAGCACGCGCTTGCCGGGCTCGCGCTCGTTGTGCTTGTTGATGGCCTCGATCAGCACGGCCGCCGTGGCAGATGAATTGCCTTGCAGGATGACCCGCGCCCCATCGTCGATGGCTGCGCGCAGGGCGGACAGGGCCTCTTCGTTCTGGCCCTTGCTGTCGTAGCGCTCGATCGCCAGCGGCCGATCGCCGCCCGCCTGGGCCGGCAGGCGAACGCCACCGCGCGCGTTCACGCGTTCGATGGCCCACAGCACGTTGCGGAACACCGCCTCGCCCGTGTTGGCGAAGGGGCCGGACATGCTTTCGATGAGTGCGACCTTGATGGGGGCGCCGGTGGGCGCGGCGCTCTTGCGGGCGGGGGTCGTCTGGGTGGCCGAAGCGCTGGCTGCGGGAGAGGCAGCGTGCACCGCACCTGCTGCGGTCAAAGCCATACAAGCCAGGGCGGCAGCGGCCATGGCAACGGCGCGCGCCCGGGGGGCTGCGCGGAAAGGGGAAAAGGTCATGCGAGCGGTCCTGTGGGCGGTGCCGCCACAAGGAAGCCAGACGCCCGGGATGGAAAGGCGCGCAGTGTATCGGAGCGCAGCGGCACGGCGATGGGCGATCGCCGTGCGCCGACTCAGGCCATCAGTTGGTCGGTGCGGCCGCCGGTGCCGGGGCGGGATCGGACGACGGGGCCGTCGTGGACGGTGTGGCCGCAGCCGGTGCCGCAGCCGGTGCTACGGACGGGGCCGCGGAGGGCGCTTCCTGGCTGGCGGCAGCAGCCGGCGGCAGCGGAAAGCCGGTGACGGCCGGGGGCCGCGGGGCGGGAATGGTGACGGGCATGGGCAGCATCTCGTGCACCTCGCCGGATTCGCGCGCCTCTTTCTTCGCGGCTTCGTTGGCGGCGGTGGGCGGCACGGCGGGCGACGGCTGACCCACCTGCTCGCGGGCGGCCGGCACGAAGCGATCGAACAGCTGGAAGAAGCGGTCGTAAAAGCGCGGGTCGGTCACGGTCTCGCTGCCCACCTTCACGAGCGTGTCGTCACTCGCCGAAAACGGCAGCGAGACCGAGCCCAGCGCGCCCACGCCGAGCGAGGCGGAGTTGTTGATCTTCTTGATCACGTAGCGGTCCTGCAGCGCGCTGGCGAACGCGGCGGTGCGCGTCTTGTCGCCCCCTTCGGTGGCACAGACCACGCGCATTTCGACTTCGTAGTGGATGTCGCTGGAGGGCTGAAAGTATTTGCGGCCGGCCACCACTTCGGCGCTGGCCGTGCTCACCAGGTAGCCCTGGCTCAGCAGCGCGCGGCGGGCGCCTTCGCACACGCGGGCCTGGGGCGCGTTGATGTGGCGCGTATGCATGCTGGCGCTGTCGAAGTCATCGGGGTCGAAGCGCGGTGCGCGGTCCAGGCCGGGGACCGAACTGCTGGCGCAGCCGGCCAGGGTGCCGACGAGCGCGGCGGACAGTGCGAAGACGAAGACGGTGCGGGGACGGCGCGGTGACATGAGGTTGGAAGGTGATGAACGAAAAGTTGGCATGGCGGTTCCCTGATCAGCGTGCATTGTGAAGGCTGCGAAAGACGCATCCGGACAAAGGGGTGTAACCCCGCGCAACCGGCGCGGCAGTGGTTGCGCATGGGATGCGGCAGCGCCGCGAGGGTTCCGATGGCGCACGTTTCGGCGGCGGCACCTTGTAAAAACGGCAGCAATCCCCAGGCCGATTTAATGCATGTTCGGCACCGATCTGCGCGCTGTCGAGCCCTTGAAATGCGATCTCCCACACACATTTGTGGACCATGCGGCGAACAACCCGGGAGCCGCGAAAACACTGTGTTTCAGGAGTTTTTTCCATGATTTTCGCCCCTGTGATCCGTCGCTCCGCTTTCAATGCCCCTCGCTCCGCGGACGTGGCCCTGCAGCGCTTTTTGAACCATACCCTGTCGGCTCCCGTGGCTGCCGGCTACACCGTCCAGCAGGACGAAAAAACCGTCACCCTGCAGATGGACCTGCCCGGCCTCAGCCGTGACCAACTGCAGTTGACCATCGAAGGCAATCAGGTCCGCCTGGCCAGCGTGGAAGGCGCGCCGCGCCAGGTGCAACGCGCTTGGGAATTGCCTGCGGACATCGACGTGGCGGCCAGCTCGGCCAAGCTCGAAAACGGCGTGCTGACGCTGGTGCTGGGCAAGGTCGTGCCGGAAAGCCGCGCCACGCAACTGGCCATCGCTTGAAGATGCCCGGCCGGGCGGTGCAGCACGCAGCGCCCGGTCGCGTCGAAGGATCTGGCTGACCCAGAAATCCACCGCTGGATTCACCGCGATGCTTTCAGCAGCGCCCCGGCAGCCCTGGCCGAAACGCCAGGGCGTTTTTTTGTGCCCGGCGCAACCGCCGAAAGACTACCGCTTTACTGCAGCGTGTCCAGCGGCCAGCGCGGCTTCACGTCGAAAGCGTAGTCGCGATTGGCCTGCTGGCGGCCGGCCTGCAGGCGCATGGCGGCAGCCATGGCGATCATGGCGCCGTTGTCGGTGCACAGGTGCAGCTCGGGGTAATGCACCCGCACCTTGGCCCGTGCGCAGGCGGCGTTGAGCTGCTCGCGCAGCAGCCGGTTGGCGCCCACGCCCCCGGCCACCACCACGCGCTGCAGCCCGGTCTGCTGCAGGGCCGTCATGGTCTTGCGGACCAGCACATCGACGATGGCAGCCTGCGTGCTCGAGGCCAGGTCGGCCTTGCGCGCGGGCAGGTCGTCGCCCAGCTTCTTGGCCTGGGTGAGCACGGCGGTCTTCAGGCCCGCGAACGAAAAATCGAGGTTGCCGCTGTGCAGCAGCGGGCGCGGCAGCTTGAAGGCGGCCGGGTCGCCCTGCTCTGCCAGGCGCGACAGCGCAGGGCCGCCGGGGTAGCCCAGGCCCATCAGCTTGGCGGATTTGTCGAAGGCTTCACCGGCGGCGTCGTCGATGGTCTCGCCCAGCATTTCATAGCGGCCCACGCCATCGACGCGCATCAACTGCGTGTGCCCGCCGGAGACCAGCAGTGCGATGAACGGAAACTCGGGCGGGTCGGCGCTGAGAAACGGCGACAACAGGTGCCCTTCGAGGTGATGCACGCCCAGCACGGGTTTGTCGAGCGCGGCGCCCAGGGCGCACGCCACGCCGGCGCCCACCAGCAGCGCGCCGGCCAGGCCGGGGCCGCGCGTGTAGGCGACCACATCGACATCGGCCAGGCTTCGGCCGGATTCGGCCAGCACGGTTTCGGTGAGGGGCAGCACGCGGCGGATGTGGTCGCGGCTGGCCAGTTCGGGCACCACG
>Ga0308157_10010419_pt1 | contig 10082 bp, 9 predicted proteins | sample PhyBR1_FD_201035 | JGI IMG/M metagenome (GOLD analysis project Ga0308157, IMG submission 201035) | Phyllosphere microbial communities from UC Gill Tract Community Farm, Albany, California, United States - DLSLB.R1 | ecosystem: Host-associated > Plants > Phyllosphere > Unclassified | place: USA... | reverse complement strand
GTTGCGGGGCGAATCCGAAGCCGTCGGCGCCGATCACCACGCCGGGGTGCACCAGGCAGCGCTCCCCGATGCGGCAGCCCTCACCGAGGGTGACGCGCGACTTCAGCACGGTATGAGCGCCGATGTGGGCGCCCCGCTCCACCACGCAGAGCGGGCCGACCGTGGCCGTGGGATCGACGAACGCCTCGGCATCGACCACCGCCGAGGGATGCACGCCACCGGCCGCCGAGGGCGCATGCGCGCGCTTCCAGAGTTGCGTCACCCGGGCGAAGTACACGTAGGGATCGGGCGTGACGATGCACGCCCCGCGCGCCAGCGCGGCGTCCCGCAACGCGGGCGCCACAATGACACAGGCCGCCCGGGAGGCGGCCAGTTGGGGCTGGTATCGCGGGTTGTTCAGGAAGGCGAGGTCGCCAGGTCCTGCGGACTCGAGGGGTGCGATGCGGAGTATCTCCACCTCGCCATCACCACCCTCCAGAGTCCCACCCAGCGCATCGACGATCGCTCCGAGGCGCAAGCTCACGAACGACCCGTCACCACGCGCGGCGGCTCAGGCTGCAGCAGCTCACTTGGCGGCCGTGCCATTCGCTGCATTCAGCGCCTTCAGCACCTTGTCGGTGATGTCGTGCTTGGGGTTGATGTAGACGGCTTCCTGCAGGATCACGTCGTACTTCTCGGCCTCAGCCACTTGCTTGACCACGCGGTTGGCGCGCTCGAGCACCTGGCTCAGCTCTTCGTTCTTGCGGGCGCCCAGGTCTTCCTGGAACTCACGGCGCTTGCGCTGGAAATCGCGGTCCTGCTCCACCAGCTGGCGTTGGCGGGTAGTGCGCTGGCTTTCGGCCATGGTCGGCGCTTCGCGTTCGAATTTCTCCGTCGCGGTCTTCAGGGCGTTGCCTTGATCGACCAGGTCTTTTTCGCGGCGGGAGAATTCCTGCTCCAGCTTGGCCTGGGCCGCCTTGGCGGTATTGGCTTCACGGAAGATACGGTCGGTGTTCACGAACCCGGCCTTGAACTCCTGCGCCTGGGCAGGCACTGCAGCAGACAGCGTGCCGAGCAGGAGGACGAGAGGAATGTGGCGGGAAAAGGATTTCATTAGAAAGACGTTCCGATCTGGAATTGCAGTTTCTGGATTCTATCGCCGGCGAACTTGCGCACCGGTTGCGCGAAGGCGATGCGCAGCGGGCCGAGTGGGGAAATCCAGCTCAGGCCCAGCCCGGCCGAAGCGCGCAGCTCGCTCAGTTCGACCCTGTCGTTCTCGCCATAGACGTTGCCGGCGTCCAGGAAGGTGAAGACCCGCAGGGTGCGGTCATTGCCGGCGCCTGGGAACGGCGCGATGAATTCGGCATTCAGCGTGATCTTCCTCGCACCGCCCAGCGACGCACCGGTCACGTCGCGCGGACCCAGCGTTCCCTGGTCGAAACCACGCACCGAACCGAGGCCGCCGGAGTAGTAGTTCTTGAACACGGGGAACGGACGCCCGTTCAGGCCCGTGCCCAAGGCCAGCTCACCATTGAACGCCATCGTGAACTGCTTGTTGAGCGGGACGTACTGCTGGATCTGATAGTTGCCGCGCACGTAGCGGGCGTCGCCAGCCACGGACCACTCCGAATTCAGGCGCTGGTAACGACCCGAGTTAGGCGCCAGCGCGCTGTCGCGGTCGTCGCGCGACCAGCCCAGCGTCAGCGGCACCGAGAAGCTCGTCGCGCCATAGGTGTCGGCGTAAGCGAGGTAAGCCGCAGGGATGTTGGTGCCGGCCTTGATCTTCGTCTGCTCGACGCCGCCGCCGAAGAACACGGTATCGGTCTCGCTGAACGGCACACCGAAGCGCACGCTGGTGCCCGCGGTGACCAGCTCGTAGTTGCCGCCCTGCTCCTGGTAAGGCTTGCTGGTGCGGTAGTACAGATCGAGCGTGCGCGAAATGCCGTCCTGGGTGAAATACGGGTCCGTGGTGCTGAACACCAGCGTGCGGTTGTACTTGCTGGTGTTGACGTCCACGCCCAGGTAGTTGCCCGAACCGAAGACGTTTTCCTGCTTGATGCTGAAGGACAGCGAGACCTTTTCGGCGCTGGAGAAGCCGGCGCCCAGCTGCAGCGAGCCGGTGGGCTTTTCCGCCACGTTGATGACCAGATCCACCTGATCGGGAGAGCCGGGCACCTCCTGCGTCTCGACGTTCACTTCGGTGAAATAGCCCAGGCGGTCCACGCGATCGCGCGACAGCTTGATCTTGTCGCCGTCGTACCAGGAGGCTTCGTACTGGCGGAATTCGCGGCGGATCACTTCGTCCCGCGTGCGGTTGTTGCCGCTCACGTTGATGCGGCGCACATACGCCCGGCGCGAGGGCTCGGCCTTCAGCACCACGGCCACACGGTTGTTCTCACGATCGATTTCGGGCACCGCCTCGACACGCGCGAACGCGAAACCGAAATTGCCGAAGTGGTCCGTGAATGCCTTGGTGGTTTCCGCCACCTTGTCCGCGTTGTACGGCTCGCCCGGGCGGATGGTGATCAGCGACTTGAACTCGTCGTCGCGGTCGAGGAAGTTGCCTTCGATCTTCACGCCCGACACCACGTAGCTCTGGCCTTCCGTCACGTTGACGGTGATGGTGATGTCCTGCTTGTCGGGCGAGATGGCGACCTGGGTGGAGTCGATCTTGAATTCGAGGTAGCCGCGCGACAGGTAGTAGGACCGCAGCGTCTCCAGGTCGGCATTGAGCTTGGCGCGCGAATAGCGGTCCGACTTGGTGTACCAGCTGAGCCAGCCGCCCGTGTCCTGGTCGAACAGGCCCTTGAGCGTCGATTCGCTGAATGCCTTGGCACCGACGATGCGGATGTCCTTGATCTTGGCGGGCTCCCCTTCGGTGACCGTGAAGGTGAGGTTGACGCGGTTGCGCTCGATGGGCGTCACCGTCGTCACGACCTCGGCTCCGTACAGGCTCTTGCTGATGTACTGGCGCTTGAGTTCCTGCTCGGCGCGGTCGGCCAGCGCCTTGTCGTAGGGACGGCCTTCCGTGAGGCCCACGTCGCGCATGGCCTTCTTCAGCGTGTCCTTGTCGAATTCCTTCGTGCCGGCAAAGTCGACGTCGGCGATGGTGGGACGTTCCTCGACCACCACGACCAGCACGTTGCCGGACGCCTCGAGCCGCACGTCCTTGAACAGACCGAGCGCAAACAGCGCGCGGATCGCGGCCGAACCCTTCTCGTCGTTGTAGTCATCACCCACGCGCAGCGGCAGCGAAGCGAAGATGGTGCCGGGCTCGACGCGCTGCAGTCCTTCGACACGGATGTCCTGCACCCGGAAGGGTTCCAGCGCCCACGCGGCGTTGACCGACAGGACCATGGCGGCCGCGGCCACCGCTCTGCGCACGTCCATGCGATTGATGTGTTTTTTCATGAAGTGAAGCTGTAGCCGCTGCGAGCTTGCAGGCGCGGCGTGAAGTTAGCCAAACAGGCGGGTGACATCGTTGAAAAGGGCAATGGACATCATCAGAAGCAGCACCGCAACACCCCCGCGTTGCAAGCGCTCCATCCAGGCTTCCGACACGCCCTTGCCCGTCACGCCCTCCCAAAGATAATACATCAGGTGCCCCCCATCGAGGACGGGCAGCGGCAGCAGGTTGAGCACGCCCAGACTCACGCTGATGAGGGCCAGGAAAGCCAGGTATTGCGTGAGTCCCATGCTCGCGGAGCGGCCCGCGTAATCAGCGATGGTGAGCGGCCCGCTCAGGTTCTTGATCGACGCTTCGCCGATCACCATGCGGCCCATCATCTTGAGCGTGAGCAGGGAGACGTCCCAGGTGCGCACCACGCCGCTCCAGAGACCTTCCAGCGGACCGTGGCGCACGGTCACGAACTCTGGCGGCGTGCCGACGTAGGCGCCGATGCGCCCCACCGTCGTGCCTGCATCCTGGTGCGCATCGGGCGTGACCTGCAACGACAGCGTGCGGCCGCCGCGCTCGACGAGCCAGGTCTGCGCGAGCGGCTGCGAACCGCGCACCGACGACCGGATGACGTCCCGCAGCTGCTGGCCATCGACCACCACGGTGGCGCCCACCTGGCGCACCAGGTCGCCCTGCCGCAGCCCGGCGCGCTGCGCCGCACCGCCGGCCATCACCTCGCCGATGACCGGGCGCGTCCAGGGGCCGAGGATGCCGATCTTGCGAAAGAGCTGCGCGTCGGCCTCGCGGGTTTCGATCTGCGAGAGCTCCAGCAGCACTTGGCGCCGGCCGGAACCCGCTGCGGGCTGCACTTCCAGCCGCACGTTGTCACCGTCCAGCGCGCCCCGGGTCAGCAGCCAGCGCAGGTCTTCGAAGGATCGCACCGGCTCGGCCTCTTCGCCGTCCAGGGCGGCCGAGAGCACCAGTTCCCCGCCCTGCAGGCCGGCGCGCTGGGCGATGGAGCCCGCCACGGGGCTGCCGAGATAGGCTTTCGGTTCCTCGACGCCCGACCAGTTCACGGCCGCATACAGCGCGATGGCCAGCAGCAGGTTGGCCGCAGGTCCTGCGGCCACGATGGCTGCGCGGGAACGCAGCGGCTGCGTGTTGAACGCCAAATGGCGCTCCTGCGCGTCGACCGGCGCCTCGCGCTCGTCGAGCATGCGCACATAGCCACCCAAAGGAATGGCACCGATCACGAATTCCGTGGGCGAGCCCTTGGGCTGCCAGCGCAGCAGCGGCTTGCCGAAACCCACCGAAAACCGCAGCACCTTGACCCCGCAGGCCACGGCGACGCGGTAATGGCCGTATTCATGCACCGCGATCAGCAAGCCCAGCGCGACGACGAAAGCAACCACGGTCAAGAGCATGTGAATTTCCCAGCGAAGATCGGATTCAGACGGACGCCTGCAGCCGGTCCGCGATGCGGTCGGCCGCTGCCCGGGCCTCGGCGTCCAGCGCCAGCAGGGCTTCGAGCGAATCCGGCTTGGAGGGCGACAGCGCCTCCAAAGTTGCAAGGTTCAGCTGGTGAATCTGGTCGAAGCGGATCCGGCGCTCCAGGAAAGCCGCGACCGCGACTTCGTTGGCGGCGTTCAGCACGGCCGTGGTGCCGGGTGCTGCGCGCAGCGCCTGCCAGGAGAGATGCAGCCCGGGGAAACGCTTCGCATCCGCCTCTTCGAACGTGAGGCCCGCCAGTGCAGCGAAGTCGAGCCGGGCCGCGCCGCTCTCGATGCGCTCGGGCCATGCGAGCCCGCAGGCGATCGGCACGCGCATGTCGGGGGTGCCCAGCTGCGCAATGATGGAAGCATCGACGAACTGGACCATCGAATGGATGATCTGCTGCGGGTGGATGACGACCTTGATCTGATCGGGGGTGAGGTCGAACAGCCAGCGCGCTTCGATCACTTCCAGCGCCTTGTTCATCATCGTCGCCGAATCGACCGAGATCTTGCGGCCCATGGAGAAATTCGGGTGCGCGCAGGCCTGCTCGGGCGTCACCTCGCGCAGCGTGGCCGGGTCCCGCTGGCGGAACGGACCGCCCGACGCCGTCAGGATCACATGGTCGATGCGGCGAGCCCAGGTGGAGGCATCTTCGGGCAGGCTCTGGAAGATCGCCGAGTGCTCGCTGTCGATGGGCAGCAAGGTGGCCCCGCCCGTTTTCACCGCCGCCATGAAGACATCGGCCCCCACCACCAGGGCTTCCTTGTTGGCCAGCAGCAGGCGCTTGCCGGCATGCGCGGCAGCCAGACAGGGCGCCAGCCCGGCAGCGCCGACGATGGCCGCCATGACCAGATCGACATCTGGATGCGATGCTATCGATTCAATAGCATCAGGTCCTTGCAGTACCTGCGGAGCCAGGCCGTTTGCCTTGATTTTTTCTGCCAGCGCCTGTGCATGCGGCGCACTCGCCATCACGGCGAAGCGCGGCTGGAACCGGGCGCACTGTGCCAGCATCTGGTCGACCTGCGTCGCGGCGCTCAGCGCGAAGATTTCGTAGCGGTCGGGGTGGCGGCTGACCACGTCGAGCGTGCTGGTACCGATCGATCCGGTCGATCCCAAGACGGTGAGGCGTTGTTTCATGCAGAGGCGAAGGAGGAGAGCATCATGGCCAGGGGCAGCGTGGGCAGCAGCGCGTCGATGCGGTCGAGCACGCCGCCGTGGCCGGGCAGCAGCGCGCTGCTGTCCTTCACGCCGGCGCTGCGCTTGATGAGCGACTCGACCAGATCGCCCACCACGCTCATCGCCGCCATGAACACGGCGCCAAGCAGCACCAGCCACCAGCCGGACGCGGCCAGGCGGCTGTAGAAGCTGGGCACGGCCGCTTGAAAGTAGTGATCCGCCGCAGCCCAGGCGCACGCCAGCGCAACCACGCCCGCCATGCCACCCCACACGCCCTCCCAGCTCTTGCCGGGGCTGATGGACGGAGCCAGCTTGCCGCTGGTGAAACGCAGACCGAACGCACGCCCGGCGAAGTAGGCAAAGATGTCGGCCACCCACACCAGCACCAGGATCGACATCAGGAAATTGATGCCCGTCATGCGGGCCTGCACCACGGCCACCCAGGCCATCCAGAGCGCGAGGATGCCCCCCACGAGCCGCACGGCGCGCGGCACGCGGGGCCAGCCCGCCACCCCGGCGCGCAGCAGCCAGGCACCGCCCAGCACCCAGGCAGCGCCGCCCACGGCCCACACCCAGGGCAGGTGCTTGTTCAGGCCACCGAGAGCCCAGGTCAGCCCGCACAGCGCGACACACACGCCGCCCACGGCCACCGCAGCGGCGCCTTGCACACCGTTCAGGCGCGCCCACTCCCACGCACCTGCCGCCATGAGCACGAGCACGACAGCGGTGAAAGGAACCGGTGACGGGTAGAACAACGCCGGCAGCAGGATGGCCAGCAGGACCAGGGCAGTGATGACACGCTGTTTGAGCATGGAGCGCCCTTCGAATGAGAGGTGGAACGAGGGATCAGGCGTGCAATGGGTCCGTTTGCGGCGCCGCCGCATTCAGAACCTGCGCGGACGTGCGACCGAACCGCCGCTCGCGCCGGGCGAACGAGGCGATGGCCTCGTCCAGCGCCGCTTCGTCGAAGTCCGGCCAGAGGCGGTCGCTGAAGAACAGCTCGGAGTAGGCGGCCTGCCAGAGCAGGAAATTGCTGATGCGCATCTCGCCGCCGGTGCGGATGACGAGGTCGGGGTCAGGCACGTGGGCCAGCCCCATGGTGGTGTGCAGGCTGGCTTCGGTGATGGGCTCGCCGCGCGCGGCCAGGGTTGCGGCGGCCTGGGCGATGTCCCAGCGGCCACCGTAGTTGAAGCACACATTCAGCACCAGGCGGTGGTTGTGTGCGGTGGCCCGCTCCGCCTCGCAAAGGCCCATGCGCACCTTCTCGGACAGGCTTTCCTTGTCGCCCACGAAGTGCAGCCGCACGCCATCTTTGAGCAGGTGCGGCACTTCCCGCGACAAGGCCCGCGCGATCAGATCGAGCAGGCCCGAGACCTCGTCGGCCGGCCGGTTCCAGTTCTCCGAGGAGAACGCGAAGACCGTCAGCACCGACACGCCGCGGTCGGCGCAGGCGCGCGCGCAGCGCCGCAGCGATTCCACGCCCTGGCGATGGCCGGCCAGGCGCGGCAGGAAGCGGCGCGTGGCCCAGCGGCCGTTGCCGTCCATCACGATCGCGATGTGCGCGGGAATGCCGGGGGGCGTTGCGGACATGGAAGGAGCACCCATGACAGGAAGGCAGGAGGGACGGCCGGACGCGCGAGGCGTCAGACCGCCATGATGTCCTGTTCCTTGGCACTCACCAACGCGTCGATGGTGGCGATGTGCTTGTCCGTCAGCTTCTGCACGTCGGCTTCGGCACGCTTCTGGTCGTCCTCGGAGGCCAGCTTGTCCTTGACCAGCTTCTTGACGCCTTCGTTGGCATCACGGCGCAGATTGCGCACGGCGACCTTGGCGCCCTCGCCTTCGTTGCGCACGAGCTTGGTCATTTCCTTGCGGCGCTCTTCGCTCATGGGCGGCAGCGGGACACGGATCAGGTCGCCCATGGACGCGGGATTCAGGCCCAGGTCGCTCTCGCGGATGGCCTTCTCGATCTTGGCGCCCATGCCCTTTTCCCAGGGCTGCACGCTGATGGTGCGGGAATCGATGAGCGAAACGTTGGCCACCTGCGACAGCGGCACGGCCGAGCCGTAGTACTCGACCATCACCGAGTCCAGCAGCGCCGGGTTGGCACGGCCGGTGCGGATCTTGCCCAGGTTGTTGTTCAGTGCCGCGATGGATTGGTCCATCTTGGTTTCGACGTTCTTCTTGATGTCGGCAATCGTCATATCGTTCTCCTCTGCAAAGGGCCGCGCTCGCAGCGCCGGCCAGCCGTCAAGCGTACACCAGCGTGCCTTCGTCCTCGCCCATCACCACGCGCTTGAGGGCGCCATGCTTGATGATGGAGAACACACGGATCGGCAGCTTCTGGTCGCGGCACAGCGCGAACGCAGTGGCGTCCAGAATGCCCAGGTTGCGGGACATGGCCTCGTCGAACGTGAGCTGGGTATAGCGTGTCGCGGCCGGATCCTTCTTGGGATCGGCGGTGTACACACCGTCCACCTTGGTGGCCTTGAGCACCACCTCGGCGCCGATTTCGGCACCGCGCAGCGCAGCGGCCGTGTCGGTCGTGAAGAAGGGGTTGCCGGTGCCAGCCGCGAAGACCACCACCTTGCCCTCTTCCAGGTATTGCAGCGCCTTGGGCCGCACGTAGGGCTCGACCACCTGTTCGATGGCGATGGCGGACATCACGCGGGCCGTGAGGCCCTGCTTGTCCATGGCGTCGGCCAGCGCCAGCGCGTTCATCACGGTGGCAAGCATGCCCATGTAGTCGGCCGTGGCACGGTCCATGCCGACCGAGCCGCCGGCCACGCCGCGGAAGATGTTCCCGCCCCCGATGACCACCGCCACCTGCACACCCATCCGGGTGACTTCGGCGATCTCCTCCACCATGCGAACGATGGTGGCGCGATTGATGCCGAACGCGTCGTCCCCCATGAGCGCCTCGCCAGACAACTTGAGCAAAATGCGCTTGTGGGCTGGGGCGGCGACGGTCATGAGCGGTTCTCCGTGAGGCAATGCGGTGTTCTGTAGGGGGCGGAAAAAGGGGCCGGGGTCAGGCGGCCGACTTGGCAGCCGCGACCTGTGCAGCCACTTCAGCCGCGAAGTCGTCGACCTTCTTCTCGATGCCTTCGCCGACCACATACAGGGTGAAGCCCTTGACGGTGGTGTTGGCGGCCTTGAGCATCTGGCCCACGGTCTGCTTGCCGTCGGCAGCTTTCACGAAGACCTGGTCGAACAGCGAGACTTCCTTCAGGTACTTCTGCACGCCGCCTTCGATGCGCTTATTCACGATCTCGTCGGACTGCACAGGCTTGCCTTCGGCCTGGGCCTTGGCCTTGTCTTCCGCGGCCTTGGCAGCGGCGACCGAGCGTTCCTTTTCGATCAGGTCGGCAGGCACGTCGGCGCTGGTCAGGGCGACGGGCTTCATGGCGGCGATGTGCATGGCCACGTCCTTGGCAGCGACTTCGTCGCCTTCGAACTCGACCACCACGCCGATGCGCGTGCCGTGCAGGTAGGAAGCCAGCTTGTTGGAGCCGGAGAAATGCTTGAAGCGGCGGAACGACATGTTCTCGCCGATCTTGCCGATCAGGCCCTTGCGGACTTCTTCCAGCGTGGGGCCGAAGCTTTCCTGGCTGTAAGGCAGCGCGCCCAGGGCGGCGACGTCGGCGGGATTGTGCTTGGCGACCAGCTCGGCGGCAGCCTTGGCCAGAGCGATGAAGCTGTCGTTCTTGGAGACGAAATCGGTTTCGCTGTTCACTTCGATCAGGCCACCGGTGGTGCCGTCGATGTAGCTGGCAACCACGCCTTCAGCGGTGATGCGCGATGCGGCCTTGCCAGCCTTGGTGCCCAGCTTGACGCGCAGCAGCTCTTCCGCCTTGGCCAGATCGCCGTCGGCTTCGGTCAGAGCCTTCTTGCATTCCATCATGGGCGCGTCGGTCTTGGCGCGCAGTTCAGCCACCATGCTTGCGGTAATTGCAGCCATCGGTTTTCTCCAATCTCAGTTCGGTTCGTTACAGAATAAAAGGCTAAAAAAAAGGGGGCTCACTCAGGGGCC
>Ga0308157_10010416_pt1 | contig 10084 bp, 9 predicted proteins | sample PhyBR1_FD_201035 | JGI IMG/M metagenome (GOLD analysis project Ga0308157, IMG submission 201035) | Phyllosphere microbial communities from UC Gill Tract Community Farm, Albany, California, United States - DLSLB.R1 | ecosystem: Host-associated > Plants > Phyllosphere > Unclassified | place: USA... | reverse complement strand
CCTGGAATACCGCATCCACCCGGTCAACATCGGCAAGGGCGACCAGTTCCAGGCCGAGTTCCTGGCCATCTCGCCGAACAACAAGATGCCGGCCATCGTCGACCATGCCCCGGCCGACGGCGGGGCGCCGCTGAGCGTGTTCGAGTCCGGCGCGATCCTGCTGTACCTGGCCGAGAAGACCGGCCGTTTCCTGCCCACCGACCTGCGCGGCCGAGCCGCGACGCTGGAATGGCTGTTCTGGCAGATGGGCGGGCTGGGCCCGATGAGCGGGCAGATGGGGCACTTCAACGTGTATGCGCCCGAGCGCATTCCCTACGCCATCGAGCGCTATGACAGCGAGGTGCGCCGCCTGCACCGGGTGATGGACAAGCGGTTGGAGCAGTCGGCCTACCTGGCCGGCGACGACTACGGCATCGCTGACATGGCCAGCTATCCGTGGATCGGTGCCTACGCCAAGCTGCCAGTGGATTTCGACGCCTTCCCGCACCTGCGCCGCTGGCACCAGGCCATCGCCGCACGCCCGGCCACCCAGCGCGCCTATGCGATCGGGCCGACCGTGAACCCGCAGGCCGGGCAGCCACTGAGCGAGGAAGAGAAGCGGCACCTGTTCGGGCAACGCTGAGCCCGGCCAGTGTTGCCCGTGGCATGGCCCCGCCGCCGCGGGGCCATGCTCACCAGGCCAGCGGCCGTGCTTCCTGCTTCCAGAACAGCCAGCGGCGCAGTTCGCGGCGCGGGTGGGTGCCGACCTGCTCGGGGCGGGCGTCGGTCGAGGCCAGGTCGAGCAGGTGCAGCGTGCCCGAATGGCTGCCCACCGCCAGCGTGCGGCCGTCCGGTGAGGTGGCCATGGCGCTGATGGTGCTGCCGACGTGCTGCTTCCACAGCACGGTTCCCGCGCTGTCCACCGCACGCAGGTAGCCATAGGCGTCGCCGAGCACCAGCCCTTCCGGCAGCGGTGCGCTGGCATAGACGCGGGCACCGGGTTCGATCACCCGCACCGCCGGGTGGTCTTCATAGAAGTCCGTGTCGATCTGGGCCAGCGCCGCGACCTCCACGCCGATGGTGGCGCCGTTGTAGAAGTGGCAGGCATTGAGCGCGAGGTGCCCGCCATCGGCGAAGAACGCCGCATGGTGCGGGTACTCGCCATGCGGGCCGACCTCGCTGACCGGCGTGCCGTGGCCGTCGAAGATGCGATGGCGGCCGTCCTGGTGGCCGCAGGCGATCCAGTTGCCGTCGGGCGACACCGCCGCATGCACCATGTCCAGGCGCACGCCGTAGGGGTCGTCTTCGCCGGCGGCCTCTTCCAGTTCACGGGCGGCAGGCAGCAGGCGCTGGATGCCGGTGGCACTGCACAGGAACACGCCGCCGGCCTGCACCACCACCACGCGCTGGCCATCGTTGAACGGCACCAGCTGCTGCACGGTGGCGTCGTCTTCGGCCAGCGCGGCCAGGACGGACGGCAGCCCTTCCTGGCCGGTGGGCAGCGGCAGCACCGCGACCGGGGTGTCGTCGGCGCCGCGGACCAGTGCGATCCGGCCCTCGCGGAGCAGGGCCAGCACCCGGCCATCCGGGCTGCTGCCGAACATCTGCAGGTCCGGCTCCGGGGTGACTTCCAGGCCCTGCAGGCGCAGCACCTGGCCGGGTTCGTACCAGGTGCCGGTGCGGATCAGCAGGCTGCCGTCGGCACGCCAGGCCAGCGCGCCGAAGCCTTGGCCGTTGTCTTCCAGCAAGGGGCTGGTGGCCTCGTGCAGGGGGGGCCACTGGCTGCGCAGGCGGGCAATGGCTGTCTCGCTGCCTTCGGCATTGGCGGCACGCAGCTGCTGGCGCAGTTCCGGCAGCAGTGCCGACAGCGCCGGCGGGTCATCGGGTTCGCCCATGCCCTCCCAGCCGCAGGCATCGCCCTTGGCGATATAGGCGTTGAGATGGTGGGCGTAGGAATGTACGGCGTCGTGCCATTGTTGTTGCGGGGTTGCGTCGGCCATGACCGTGGGAAGCTCCATGTGAATGCAGGACTTTTGGCCCCGGCACTGTAGGGGCAGCTCCGTTAGGATGGCGCGATCCGTGATGCCTTCGACAGGAATCCCATGCGTCCCTTGTTCCTTGCCCTTGCCATGATGTGTGCCATGCCTGCAGTCGCCCAAGCCGAAAAACTCACCCTGGAGGCCATCACCGGCAATGCGCCGCTGACCGGTCCGACGCTGATGAAGCCCAAGGTGGCCCCCGATGGTTCGCGGGTGACCTTCCTGCGCGGCAAGGACAGCGACCGCAACCAGCTGGACCTGTGGGAATACGACATCGCCAGCGGCCAGACCCGGTTGCTGGTGGATTCGAAGGTGGTGCTGCCCGGCGAGGAAACCCTCAGTGATGCCGAGAAGGCACGCCGCGAGCGCCAGCGCATCGCCGCGCTGAGCGGCATCGTCGACTACCAGTGGTCGCCGGACGCGAAGAGCCTGCTGTTCCCGCTGGGCGGCGAGCTGTACCTGTACGACCTGGGCAAGCAGGGCCGCGAGGCGGTGCGCCAGCTCACCCATGGCGAAGGCTTCACCACCGACGCCAAGCTCTCGCCCAAGGGTGGCTTCGTCAGCTTCGTGCGCGAGCGCAACCTGTGGGTGATCGACCTGGCCAGCGGCAAGCAGATGCAGCTGACGCGCGATGGCAGCGCGACCATCGGCAACGGCGTGGCCGAGTTCGTCGCCGACGAGGAAATGGACCGCCACACCGGCTACTGGTGGGCACCGGATGATTCGGCCATCGCTTTCGCCCGCATCGACGAATCGCCGGTACCGGTGCAGAAGCGTTACGAGATGTACGCCGACCGCGTGGAGATGATCGAGCAGCGTTACCCGGCTGCCGGCGACAGGAACGTGCTGGTGAAGCTGGGCGTGGTCGCACCGCGTGACGGCGCGGCAGCGGCCTGGGTCGACCTGGACAAGGAGCAGGACATCTACCTGGCGCGCGTCAACTGGCGCGATCCGCAGCACCTCACCTTCCAGCGCCAGAGCCGTGACCAGAAGACGCTGGAACTGATCGAGGCCAACCTGGCCGATGGCAGGCAGCGCACGCTGGCCACCGAGACCAGCAGGACCTGGGTGCCGCTGACCAACAGCCTGCGCTTCCTCAAGGACGGTCGCTTCCTGTGGTCGTCCGAGCGCAGCGGCTTCCAGCACCTGTACCTGGCCAGCGCCGACGGCAAGCAGCTGACCGCGCTGACCTCGGGCAACTGGCCGGTGGACGAGCTGCTGGCCGTGGACGAGGACGCCGGCAAGGCCTACTTCCGCGCCGGCGTCGAATCGTCGCTGCGCAGCGAGATCTACGCCGTGCCGCTGGCCGGCGGCACGCCGGTCAAGCTCTCGCACGCGCCGGGCATGCACAGCGCCGCGTTCGCCAACAATGCCAGCGTGTACGTGGACAGCTGGTCCAACAGCACCACGCCGCCGCAGATCGAGCTGTACCGTGCCAATGGCGAAAAGATCGCCACGCTGCTGGACAATGACCTGGCCGACCCCAAGCACCCCTACGCCCGGTACGTGGAAGCGCAGCGCCCGGTCGAGTACGGCACGCTGACCGCCGCCGACGGCGAGACCCCGCTGCACTACAGCCTGATCAAGCCGGAAGGCTTCGACCCGTCCAAGCGGTACCCGGTGGCGGTGTACGTGTACGGCGGCCCCGCCTCGCAGACCGTGACCGACAGCTGGCCGGGCCGTGGCGACCACCTGTTCAACCAGTACCTGGCCCAGCACGGCTACGTGGTGTTCTCGCTGGACAACCGCGGCACGCCGCGCCGTGGCCGTGATTTCGGCGGTGCGCTGTACGGCGTGCAGGGCACGGTGGAGGTGGCCGACCAGCTCAAGGGCGTGGAGTGGCTGAAGGCGCAACCGTGGGTGGACGGCAGCCGGATCGGCGTGCAGGGCTGGTCCAACGGTGGCTACATGACCCTGATGCTGCTGGCCAAGGCGTCGGACCAGTACGCCTGCGGCGTGGCCGGTGCGCCGGTCACCGACTGGGGCCTGTATGACACGCACTACACCGAGCGTTACATGAACCTGCCGGCCGCCAACCCGGCCGGCTACACCGAGGGCCGCGTGCTCTCCCACATCGACGGGTTGACCTCGCCGCTGCTGCTGATCCACGGCATGGCCGACGACAACGTGCTGTTCACCAATTCGACCAGCCTGATGAGCGCGCTGCAGAAGCGTGGCCAGCCGTTCGAACTGATGACCTACCCGGGCGCCAAGCATGGCCTGTCCGGTGCCAACGCACTGCACCGCTACCGCATCGCCGAGGGCTTCCTGGCACGCTGCCTCAAGCCCTGAGCGGCGGCGAGGGGCGGGCATGTCGACCTTGTCCCCGCCCCCCTTGCCAGGTGCATCACGTGCACCCGGCAAGCCGCCGCGCAACTGGCTGCAGCGCAACCTGAAATGGGCGCTGCCGCTGGCGGCGGTGCTGATCGTGGCGAGCTGGTTGTTGCTCAACGGGTTGGGCCTGCGCCAGATGGCCGCACCGCTGGAGGCCAGCGAGCCCTACAGGCAGGCCATTGCCCGCGCCGCACAGCACCGGCAGGTACAACAGGCGCTGGGGGAGCCGATCAAGGCCGAGCCGTTCCCGTTCGGCAGCATCGGCGGGTCTGGTGGAATGACCAATGCGTCGATGGTGATCCGCATCTCCGGTCCGCACGGCAAGGGGCGGATCAACGTGGATGCGTATCGTCGCCAGCATTGGACCTTCGACAAGCTGCAGGTGCACCTGCCCGGCCAGCATGTACCGCTGGACCTGCGTACCGAGGACGAGAAAGCTTGTGCACTGATGTCGCATTGCCTGTGATCGGCGCGCGCAGGCCCACGGCGTATGGACCTGCTGCAAGCGCGTGAATCGCTGCTTCCCGTTGCCTCGGGCAAGGGGAGGGCCGGGGCAGGCCTGACTTCCCACCCTTGCCGCTCGCGCCCTGACTGCGTAGCGTCACCGGCATCCTTTCCGGAGTCGCCCGATGAAGCCGCTCGTTCTTGCCGTTGCCCTGGCGCTCGCCGCGCCGCTGACTGCCACCGCCGCCCCGGCGCCTGCCGCCAAGGCCACCCCGGCCGCCCCGGCCTGGGTCACCCACAGCAACGAATTGGCGCAGATCCTGCTGCAGGCACAGGCGCCGTTCCAGCCGGAAATGGCCAGCTTCTTCGGCGTGCCGGGTTACGACGACAAGGCGGTGGACCTGGGGCCGGACAATGCCGCGCGCTACCGCCAGGCACTGGGCAGTGCACGCGAGCAGCTGCGCGAGAAGCTCCAGCTCGAGCGTGACCCCAACGTGCGCCAGGACCTGGAGATCATGATCGCCACGGCCGAGCGCAACATCGAGGGCAGCACGCTCAACGAGCAGCACCTGATGCCGTGGGCGGACGTGCCGCAGACCGTCTTCAGCGGCCTCAACGGGCTGCTCTCCGACCAGGTGCCGGCCGAGCGTCGCGCCAAGGCACTGGACCGCCTGAAGGCCTACGTCGGGCAGGCACCGGGCACGCAGCCGCTGGCCACCCTGGCGCGCCAGCGCTACGCCGAGAAGAGCGGTACGCCGAACCTGCTGCAACCGACGAAGATCGAGGTCGAGCAGGCCATCGCCAACGTCGATACCTACATCGACGGCATCGGCAAGTTGTTCGCCAAGTACAGGATCGAAGGCGCCGATGCGGCGCTGGCCGAACTGTCCACGCAGATGAAGGACTACATCGCCTGGACGCAGAAGGACGTGCTGCCGCAGGCACGCACCGACAACCGCCTGCCGGCCGAGCTGTATGCCTTCCAGCTCAAGGAAGTGGGCGTGGACATCGACCCGGCGCTGCTGGTGCGCCGTGCCCAGCTGGAATACATGGAGACCCGTGCGGCGATGCGCCAGCTGGCACCGCTGGTGGCCAAGGACAAGGGCCTGAAGGTCGCCGACCCGAACGACTATGCGGCGGTGATCCGCGCGCTGAAGCAGGACACCATCGGCAACGACCAGCTCGAATCGCACTACCGTGGCGTCATCGATGCGATCGACCCGATCATCCGCAAGCACGGCATCGTCGACGTGCCACGGCGCCCGCTGCAGATGCGGCTGGGCAGCGAAGCGGAGAGCGCAGCCTCGCCTGCCCCGCATTACCTGCCGGCGCCGCTGGTCGGCAACACCGGCCAGCAGGGCACCTTCGTGTTGCCGCTGGGCAACCCGGCCACCGGCGCGAAGGCGCAGTACGACGACTTCAACTTCGGCTCGGCGGCGTGGACGCTGAGCGCGCATGAAGGCCGCCCCGGTCACGACCTGCAGTTCGCGGCGATGGTCGAGCGGGGCATCTCGCTGGCGCGCACGTTGTTCGCGTTCAACTCGGTCAACGTCGAGGGCTGGGCGTTGTACGCCGAAGCGGAGATGGTGCCGTTCGAGCCGCTGGACGGGCAGATGATCGCGCTGCAGTTCCGCCTGCTGCGTGCGGCCCGCGCCATGCTCGACCCGATGCTCAACCTCGGCCAGACCGACCGCGAACAGGCCCGCCGGGTGCTGGTCGAGGGCGTGGGCCTGTCCGAGGCGATGGCCACCCAGGAACTGGACCGCTACACCGTGCGTTCGCCGGGCCAGGCCTGCAGCTACTTCTATGGCTATACCCGCATCCTGGAGCTGCGCATGCAGACCGAGCTGGCGTTGGGCGACAAGTTCGACCGGCTGGCGTTCAACAACTTCCTGCTCGACCAGGGCCTGTTGCCGCCGGACCAGCTGGCCACGGCGGTCAACGAGGTCTTCATTCCGGCCCAGCGCCGGAAGTGAAAAAAGGGCGCCGCAAGGCGCCCTTCTTTTTTGTAGGGTGGCCTGGGCCGCGAAGCTGATGCCGTGTGCAATTGCAGGTATCGCGTGTGTTCGACGTTCCCCGGCTTCGCGCCTGAAGGCGCTCCTACCGTCCCGGCGGCACCCAGATCGCCACGCCGGCAGCGCGCTTCTGCTGGGTGGGGATGCCCACGCTCAGGCCACCGGCGCTGTGCCGGCCGTAGCTGCCGGCGCCGACCGACATGCCCACCGGCGAGCCGCCGGCGCCCACGCCCATCAGGATCACGCCGTTGGCGCCCAGGGCGGCGGCCTCGCGCTTGAGGCGGGCGATGGCCGCGTCGGTCTGGCCCTGGGTGCCGAAGCCGACCGCGCTGGAGGACTCCAGCTGGGCGATCTCGACCGCGCCGGCCGGGGGGGTGGAATAGATCTGTACCGTGGCCGGATCCACCGGCGTGCGTGCCTGGCCGAGCATGACCTTGGACGTGCTGGCGCAGCCGCCGGTGGCCAGGGCCAGGCCCAATGCGATGGCGAGCGGGAATTTCATGGCTTCACTCCCCGGTGATCGGTGTTTGCGGATGATCCACGGCCGTGACTGAATCGGCCGCGAACTGGTTGCCGCGACGGCGGCCACTTGAACACGGGCATTTCCGGGCTATCTTGCAGTGAGTTTCTGATGGAGGAAAGGACATGGGACTGATCAGCCTTATCTGGGGTATCGCGGCATTGCTGTGGATGGTGCTGGCCTTCATCCCGCTGCTGGGCTGGGGGAACTGGTTCCTGATCCCGTTCGCCGCGGTGGGCGCGATCATCGCCGCCATCGGCCTGCTGTTCACCCACGCCACCAAGCGTGGCCGCGCCAAGACCGGCCTGGTGCTCAATGCCATCGTCATCATCGTCGGCGTGATCCGGCTGAGCATCGGTGGCGGCATCATCTGAAGCCCCGCCGACCGGGGGAACGGCCATGGCCGGGCAGGGGGCGTAAAATAACGGGGTTGGCCGGGGTGTTTCCCGGCCGTCAGGGCCAGCGACAGGCGTAATCCCCCGATGATCATCCGACCCCGCCCCCACGGCTGGCAGCTGCTGTACATCCTGCGCGGCTCGATCGTGCCGGCCATCGCGCCCAAGGTGCTGGCCATCGGCGCGTTGGCGGTGGCCGTGGCGGCATTCGAGCGGTACTGGCACCCATTCGGCCGTGACGGCGTCACCGTGGTGCCGTTCACCCTCCTTGGCCTGGTGCTGTCGATCTTCCTGAGTTTCCGCAACAGCGCCTGCCACGAGCGCTGGTGGGAGGGCCGCAAGCAATGGGGGCAGCTGGTCATCGAGTCGCGCAGCTTCGCGCGCGAGGCGGCCGCGCTGCTGGCCCACCAGCCGGCGCTGCAGGCGCGCGCCTCGCACCTGCTGATCGGTTTCGCCCATGCCCTGGCCGCCCGCCTGCGCGGCGGCGACGAGGCCGCGGCGACCGCCCCGTGGCTGGCCCCGGACCAGGCCCCGGTGCTGGAACGCCGCAACCTCCCCGACGGCGTGCTGGCGCAGCTGGGGCGCGAACTGGCGGTGCCGCTGCACGCCGGCCAGCTGGACCCGTACCTGTACGCGCAGTTCGAAACACGCCTGCATGCCATGTCCAGCGTCCAGGCCGCCTGCGAGCGCATCGCCGGCACCCCGTTGCCGTTTGCCTACACCCTGCTGCTGCACCGCTGCGCGTGGCTGTTCTGCGTGCTGCTGCCGTTCGGCCTGGCCGGTGCGCTGGGCTGGGCCACGCCGGTGGTGTCGATGCTGCTGGCCTATGCCTTTTTCGGCCTGGACCAGCTGGGCGAGGAAATGGAAGAGCCGTTCGGCCTGGAGCCCAACGACCTGCCGCTCGATGCGATGGTGCGTACCATCGAGATCGACGTGCTGGACGCGCTCGGCCATCGGCCGCTGCCCGAGCCCCTGCAGCCGCAGGGCTACCTGCTGCACTGAATCATTGCCATTGGAACCAAGGAGTACCGCGATGGGCCACCCCCTCTACCGTCCGCGCCGCATGCGCCATGACGCGTTTTCGCGCCGCCTGATGCGCGAGCACACGCTGACCACCGACGACCTGATCTGGCCGGTGTTCGTGCACGAGCTGGACGGTCGCGCGCCGGTCGGCTCGATGCCGGGCGTGGACCGCATGTCCATCGACGAGTTGCTGCGCGAGGCCGAGCAGGCGCTGGAGCTGGGCGTGCCGGTGATCGACCTGTTCCCGGTGATCGACCCCTCGCGCAAGTCGCTGGACGCGGCCGAGGCCTGGAACGAGGACGGCCTGGCCCAGCGCGCCGTGCGCGCGCTGAAGCAGCGCTTCCCCGAGCTGGGGGTGATGACCGACGTGGCGCTGGACCCGTATACCACCCACGGCCAGGACGGCATCATCGACGAGCGCGGCTACGTGCTCAACGACATCACCGTCGAGGCGCTGGTGAAGCAGTCGGTCTCGCATGCGCAGGCGGGCGTGGACATCGTCTCGCCGTCGGACATGATGGACGGCCGCATCGGCGCCATCCGCCGCGCGCTGGACGCCGCCGGCCACATCAACTGCCGGATCATGGCCTATTCGGCCAAGTACGCCTCGGCCTTCTATGGCCCGTTCCGCGACGCGGTGGGCAGCTCCGGCAACCTGGGCAAGGCCGACAAGAAGACCTACCAGATGGACCCGGCCAACAGCGACGAGGCCATGCGCGAGATCGCGCTGGACCTGGAGGAAGGCGCGGACATGGTCATGGTCAAGCCGGGCATGCCGTACCTGGATATCGTGCGCCGGGTGAAGCAGGAGTTCGGCGTGCCGACCTTCGCGTACCACGTCAGCGGTGAGTACGCGATGCTCAAGGCCGCCGCGCTCAACGGCTGGCTGGACGAGCGCGCGTGCGTGATGGAGACGATGATCGGCTTCAAGCGCGCCGGTGCCGATGGCGTGTTGACCTACTACGCGCCGCAGATCGCGCGCTGGTTGAAGGAGGACTGAGATGGAACCGAGTGCAGGCGTGCAGGTGTACCACTGGGTGGTGTGGCTGGCCGGGGTGGGCCTATTCGCGGGGGTGACCCTGGCGGTGATCGTGGCGATCGTGCGTGCGCGCCGTCGCCCGGCCGAGCTGCACTCGGCCGCCGAGCGGCTGCAGCGTGAAGCCGCATTGCAGCCCGAGGCCGATGCCCGCCTGCGCGCGTTGAGCCAGCTCAAGGAGCGTGGCCAGATCGGCGAGGCCGAGTACGAGAAGCGGCGCGCCGAGTTGCTGAAGGGCTGAGCGGTTTTCGCGCGGAAGCTTCCTTCCCGCGCGTGGTGCCAGTACCCCTCCCCGGCCC
>Ga0308157_10010415_pt1 | contig 10085 bp, 9 predicted proteins | sample PhyBR1_FD_201035 | JGI IMG/M metagenome (GOLD analysis project Ga0308157, IMG submission 201035) | Phyllosphere microbial communities from UC Gill Tract Community Farm, Albany, California, United States - DLSLB.R1 | ecosystem: Host-associated > Plants > Phyllosphere > Unclassified | place: USA... | reverse complement strand
TTTTTCCTGCAGCCCATGGATGGGCCGGATCGCCTGGCCGCCACTGAACATGCGGTGCAATACTGCATGGATCATCCCAAATGGCGCCTGAGCGTGCAAACTCATAAATATATAGGCATTCCATGATCACCGTGACCCGTGCGCTGCACTTTGATGCCGGCCACCGCATTCCTGATCACAAAAGCCAGTGCCGCAACATGCATGGCCACCGCTACACGCTTGAAATAACGCTCTCGGGCCCTGTTTCAATGGTTGACGGCGCGCCCGACCGCGGCATGGTGATCGATTTTTCCGATGTCAAAGCCATTGCCAAGGCGCTGATCGTCGACGTTTGGGACCATGCTTTCCTGGTCTATAGTGGTGATACTGTCGTACGTACCTTTCTGGATTCGATGGCCGATCATAAAACCGTTGTGCTGGATCTGATCCCGACCGCCGAAAATCTGGTGCAAATCGCATTCGATACGCTTGCCGACGCTTATCTGGCGCAGTACGGAGACCGGCTCAAGCTGACCCACGCCAGACTATACGAAACCCCCAACTGCTGGGCAGATGCTTATGATGTCGAGGATTAAGTGGGATGCACACTCACAAGTTGAGCGGATAACTGACTTCGAATTGGAGAATGTAGCCAAAACAGTTGCTTGGAAAGAAATCACGCACAACTATTACAATATCAAGAATCAGTTGACGGGATTGATGAAGTACGAGGAGAGTGGCCTATCAAATTTTTCATCGGATATGAAAGCAGACTCTCCTATTTGAAATTTACTGCAGCAATTCGTGAGCAAAACTAACCTAGTTCGTGATATAACCAAAAGATAAAATATCCGTCACTGCTCTACCAGCGGTCAGAATGTTAAACACGCCGAACGTGTCCCGCTCTTTCACTAAACAATTCAGAAATCAGAAAGATAAGAGTAACTTCTTATAAATATAAGAATATTTTTAAAAAAAAATCTATTCTCATACTTTCCGTAGTGCTATCTTTTCCCATATAGCGTCTTAAGCATAACAGACAGTAGTCAGCGAATTTCTATGTAGGCTTACAAAGGAACCAGAGTATGTACGGATTGCACGATTACTCAATGAGTAAGGAGGATATATCTACATGCAAAAATGGGTCAAATATCCGTGCTCATAGATATATGCGGCCTGGTACTCCGGTGCCGGTAATAATCCTAAATAATGAGGGCGAATACGAAGTTCAAATGAGAATCTGGGGACTTCTTAGGTACTGGTCAGAGAGTTCGACCCACATTCGAATACATACTTTATTCAATGCAAAGTCCGAAAGCAATCTATTGATCAGTTCTCTCCAAAACGGATGCTCTGTCAATCGGTGCATCATACCCATGAGCGCTAAATTCGAATATCAAAGACTTGCAGAAATTAGTCGCAGAGTTAACTGTAAGAATTATACTCCAGCTCTTCCTCGTTTCTGCGTAGCGGGTATTTATGAAGATGTGCTTGAACAAAACACAGGCAAGCTAATTAAATGCTTTTCTATATTGACGACCGAAATTGAAATGCACTCTACAAGTGAATGCCTTAACACAACACCGTTCTTGCAGCTCAACCATGTGTCTTATGATATGTGGTTGAGAGGCACTACACAACAAGCGAGAAAATTACTACTGGCCACTTCGTCCGAAGTAAACTTTGCATCAATACAAGATAAGTAATACTAAGCAGCTAATGAATTAGCCCTGCTATGCAGGCCCAGGAATGCTCCTTAAACTCACGGCTAGAAATACGAATATGAGTTCATCAGATAACAATGACCGCGAGGTGATCGCGGAGGTTCAGCGCAGCAACAGAAGCACCATACCCCTGTGACATAGAACAATGATATCTGTTATAAATTGCGGGCTGAACTGGCGGAGATAACGCCGTCGTCCTTCTTGTGCGATAAGTGTAATGACCCAGCATTTTCTGCTCAAGTTAAGCGGCTAATGCAAATGCGGCAGCCGGGGTTTTCATGTTCAACGCCTGATGTGGGCGCCGAGGGTTGTAAAAGCGCATCCAGTCGCCGATAACACGACTAGCATGCTGTAGCGTTTCGAAGCGATGGCGATGGGCACATTGCTCCTTAAGCGTCCTGATGACACGTTCAACCATGCCGTTCTGTTGCGGGCAATGTGGCGTGATGAACTCCTGCCTAAGCCCGTAGCAACGAACCAACGCTGTATAGCTGCGGCTGGTGAACACCAGCCTGTTATCGGATCGAAGCAGGAACGGTACGGGCACACGCCCCAGCGTACCGAACCGAGCAATCAGCGCATGCTCCAGCGCGCTGCTGGCAGTCGTGGCCTTGCCGCTGCGAGACAGATGCCTGCCCAACAGTTCTCGGGTGTGGCAGTCTATCACCAGGGCCAGCGTGGCCCAGTTATCGCGGCCAGCACAGATACGGCACAGATCGGTCGACCAGCGCTCATTGGGCATACTGCCCACTGAAGGCAAAGCCTGAATGCGGGGTCTGAAGCCAATGGCCCGTTTCTTGACCTGCCAGCCTTTGATCTGGAAGATGCGTTGGACGGTGTTCTTGTTAAAGCCCAGTAAACCGGCTACTGTCCGATAACCAAACGATGGCGACTCTTCAATCATCGCTTTGATTGGCTCTGCGAACGTCCGATTGACTCTAGGCGCTGCTTTGATCGGCTTGTAGTACACCGTGCGTCTGGGAATGCCAAACCACTGACACAGCTTGGCAATCGAGACCTCGAGTCCTTCTTCTTTCAGCCCCTGGTGGATCGACTCGATCATTTGTCGTCCTCGCCCAACAGGGACTGCAACTTTTTTCTTGCTCTAAGCTCCAGCATTGCTTCTCCATAGGCCTCCTGAAGCTGTTTGAGCTGGTGCTCATACTGCTCTTTGATATCCAGCGGATTGGCTCGCAGGGCGTTTTCCATGTCCCGTTTTTCCTCATCCGCCAAGTTTTCCACCTCGGACGGCGACAGATCATAAGCGCGACTGGCTTCTGAGACCGTCGTTTTACCTTGAATGATGTCCAGCACTAGCGCGCTTTTACGCTTGGCTGTCCAACGTTTGATTTCGTCTTCCATGATCATACTCATCTGTGATTTCTCCTATTATCACATAAGCGGTTTTTCACTGGGTCACTACACAACGGCCCAGCGCTCAGCCCAAACGCCAGGTATTACCTCCACAATTGCCCCGCATTGGCATCTATCACGAACCCGAGTCGACGACCTGCCCATGTGGCTGCCAGATGCAGCGCATCGGTGAAGCTGCCTCGCTCAACACTGGCCGACTGGGTCGGCGTGTGTTGAGTGCGTTTGCAGCCACTGGTCGATGCGCTGCGCCAAGTGATTCTCAACGAACCAGTGCTGCATGTAGGCGAGACACCCGTGCAGGTACTGCAGCCGGGCAGCAAGAAGACGCATCGCGCTTATCTATGGGCCTATGCCCCAGGTGCGTTCCAGGATCTCAAGGCTGTGGTCTATGATCTTACCGCAGGCCGGGCGGGCGCTCATGCCCGGGCCTTTCTTGCAGAGTGGCGCGGTGAACTCGTGTGCGACGATTACGGTGGTTAAAAAGCCTGCTTCGGGCTAGGCATGGCCGAAGTCGGTTGTATGGAACACGCCAGACGTAAGTTCTTTGAGCTGCACAAATCGGGTAAAAGCCATATCGCTGAACAGGCCCTCAAAGCCATCGGGCAGCTTTACGATATTGAAATCCTGGGCAGCGAGCTGGCCGCAGAGCGGCGGCTGTCATGAGTCTGATCCAGTCAGCCAAAATGAATGGTCATGATCCCTATACTTATCTGAAGGACGTCCTGACGCGCCTGCCCACTCATCCGAACAATCGGATCGGCGAACTGTTGCCGCAAAACTGGATATCCAGCACCTGAAAAGATAATGGCCGCTTAAGCGGCCATGTCAATGTGTGATCCCCGAACGCTTACCATGGAACCGACATGCAAGACATTAGATCGAGATCGGGGTAGCTCCTAGTAAAGCCGAGCTTCAGAGTTGTTATAACTGACGTTCAGTTCACTAAATTGATCAAGCAACGCCCCTATAAGTAAATCAACAAAGATGTATGTTTAATGCAGAACTTGGATGATGTTAGATTCGCAGGCGGGGGCTTTGCGAGCAACCCCATCGGAAGAAAAAAGCAATACCGAGCCAGTTTTTGAAGGGGTGGCGTCAATTGCATGCATAAATTTAAGTGTTTTATAAGAACCAGGAATTGCTGCGCCGCAATAAATTTTTGCCATTACGTGTTGTTTGCAAATTTACTTTTCTAAAGCAAGCTTTGCCTAACCTCTTCTGCTGTTCGTAGCCCGGCCCGCACCGCACCATCAAAATAGCCTGGCCAACGCTCAGATGTTTCGGTGCCAGCCCAAAAAATATGCCTCACTGGATCGCGCCAACCATTACCATAAGTTGACCAGACGCCTGGCGGTAGATAAGTGGTAAACGCCCCGCTAGTCCATTTTTCCTTGTTCCAGTCTATGTGAATGAATTGCGCTGGCTTCCATACTTCCGGACCCAAAAATTGGGCAAAATCCGTAAGAACTAGGTTTTTCACCTCTGCAATGCTCTTGTTGGAGAGCTCAATATTTCTTTCGCCCGCAACGAAAGAAGTTAGTATTCCGGGCTTTCCGCTTTCCGGTGAGCTATCAGCAATAAACTCACAGGATTGTAAGTTACCTACCCCGACGCCGCTTAAGCATTGTTTACGCCAAAATGCATCGGGGTAGACTGCGTGTACTTTTGAAATTGATCCCATAGGGGAGCGCTGGATAAAGCCGCTATGAGTTGGTGGTAGTGCTGGTGAAAATGCAATGCCTGCTCGCAATGGCGGCGGCACCGCAACAATCACACGCTTGGCCCGCACCTTTAACCCCCTGGTTCTGATAGTCACCCCTGTTGAATTCTGTTCAATAGCATGCACATGAGCGGAAAGCACAATACTTTTCTTAAGTTGGTTAGCTAATATAGCGGGGATTTGGCCGGCCCCCCCATTGATTAGCCATTTTTCAGGGGCCTCAGATTGCGGCGCAACGCGCTGCGTCCAGGCCATATGTAATAACGAAACCTCATCTGGCTCAAATCCTCCTGATCCTCCGATGCGGGACAGCATCCCACCCAGCCATCGAGAGTACTTTCCTGCTCCTTCGCTTTCCAACCACGATTGAAATGTCATTTCATCTAATATTTTCGCTCCATTCGCCTGCCAAGGTCGATCCGGAGATAGTGATTGCGAGAGGGAGATAAACTTATTCCAGAGATTTGTCTGTGCGTTATTTCTGGCACATCCGGATAAAGGAGTTTGCGGTGCTATGCACGCTCTCTTATCTGCAAAGGTAGAAAGATTCGGTTTACTACAATTCCCTTCGAGTAGTTTTGCTACATCCCCATCAAAACTGGTTTTAACGCCATTCCACGAATGTATACTGCGGCCCTCGGCATAGCTGAGGAATCGACTAATGCGCAACTCATCTAATAAATTTAATATGGCTTCTTGCGAATCGCCAACCCACTGCCCCCCCATATCAAGCACGGCTCCATCTAGGGTGCTTTTTAGATACATTCTTCCACCAATACGGTCGCGGGACTCCAATAATAGTACGGTTTTATTTTGTTTTGCTAACATTCGAGCGGCAGTTAAGCCCGATAACCCAGCCCCTACCACTACTACATCGACTGTGAGTGCTCCGCTGATTGGCGCGCCAGTTTCATACAATCGTTCCTCGGCCTTAGGGTGGACTAAGGGATCGCTAATGCTGCGGCAACCGGAGAGGCCTAGCGCAAATCCGCCGGCGCTGCCGGCCAGAATCTTTCCAAATTGCCGCCGATTCATACTCGAAAAATCACTACCATACCCATTTTTCATATGCTTGCTCCTATGGCGCAGGGCTCGACGTAGTGAGCCGACACCTCGCGCTTTGGATACAAAATTTTAATTGTATATGGGAATTTGCCTAAAATGTATTACGTTTGCAATAATTTTATAGTAATATCCCTGACATATACATCCATTGAGTGAGCGCGTCGGCGGACCCGTGCCATCAATAAGGTAATTCCTACATTAATAGCAAAAAAAAAATAAGATAAGGTAAGGTAAGCGTAGATTTTTGGAGAGTTAGTTATTTACACATCTAACTAAAGACAGCACAACCTATGGGAGTTATCATGGCAACGATTGAACTGGGCGGAAGTTTTCCCAATACACTCACTCTCGATCAAAAAGAGTACGTTGGAGAAAGCTTAAATGTCAAAAATGCAGGAACAGCATCCGATACACCGACTACCGGGCTTACTATAAACAATAGTACCAATTCTAATGACGTATTAACAATCATGCAAACTGGCCCGGCTTACACAACCTTTAATTTGAATCTAGGGTCAAATGCAAATGTAGAGGTTTTGGCAAACTATCAACAGTTGTCGAATTCTAATTATCAGCTAGAAGAGGGCGCGACATTAAACTACATCCCTCCGCAATTGCAAGGTGTCTCATTAGAAAAAATTTCTTTTGACCTAGGTGAGTCTGGAAGTTCTACTTTAATTTTTGATCTCAAAAATGCTAGTGTTTTTGGCAATCCGCCGCAAGTAAAAGGACTCACCTTGGGTGATCAGATTCAAGTAACCGGGGCAAGTCAAGGCGCTGTAGTGGGCAATCATTTAGTATTTCGTAATGCAGATGGGGACATCGTTGGTCGTTTCGATGCAGGCGAACAAGATCTGTCAAAAGTCACCTTCGATGGCGGGACGATGAATTATGCTTGTTACCTTAAAGGTACGCATATTGCAACACCAGAAGGCGAAGTAAAGGTTGAAACCCTGAAGGCCGGTGACAAAGTGCTTACCGCTAACAGCGGAATCGCGACAGTCAAATGGTTGGGTCAACGTACTTTGTACAAAAGTCGTATCCCTGCCAAGGATGCCGTGCGGGCCTTCCCGATCTTATTCAAAAAAGATTCTATTGCCCCAAATGTGCCACATCGTAATTTAATGGTGTCCCCAGGACACCATATATCGTTCGATGGAACCCTTGTACCTGCCATGATGCTTGTCAATGGGCAAACTATCGTGCAGCAGTTCGAGACCAAAGAGTTCGAATACTTTCACGTTGAATTGGACCAGTTCGACATAATCTTGGCAGAAGGCGTTCCTGCCGAGTCTTACGTAGATACCGGTAACCGTAGCATGTTCCACAATTCCGCCGAGGTGGCCCTGAATCCTGATTTTGGCCCAGTCACCGGCAGACCTGTGATTGAAGGCATCAAGGTAGTACAACAAGGCCCGATCGTTGAGGCCATTAGACGACATCTGTTATCTCGTGCAGAGGAAATGACTGATGTAACACTCACTACTGAAGCAGGTTTGTGTATCGAAGCCAACGGCCAGCTCATTCAAGCTACGCCACCCTTTGCTAAAGAAGGAGTATATCGCTTTGTGCTCCCGGAAAATAGCGGTGACGTACAAATCCTTTCTCGCTCCGCAACGGTACGCGATGTTTCCGTGCATGCTCGGAGAGATATCCGAGAAATCGGTGTCGGTTTATCGGATATCTCAATTTATGACAACGAAGGACGTCGTCATATGATCGATTTACAGGACCCCTCTATCGAGGGCCTGCACCCCTCGCAAGAAGCCAGAGGTACAACCATGCGGTGGACCAATGGCCACGCCATCGTACCAGCTAGCCTGATATTAACAACCGGCAAGTCAACGCTAGAATTGACTGTCCTATGTACTTATCAGTACTGGGGTGGTAAAAATGCCCATCGTAAGATAGCATAGAATCTGTATTCTAACGTACTAGGAAACTCAAAACGCAGTAAGTAAAAAAACAGGCTTTGGAGATGGATTCGTATCCACTGAATATTGGCCTACAACTTTATAATCACCTTACTAAAATCATCAGAAGGTCGACTGTGGTCGACCTTTTTCTTTGACTTAGAGCTTTTACTAGTGGAAAAAAGACTCCATAATTTCCACATTTACATAACAAAAAAACCTCTTTTAAATTTAGATATTGCTTATTTTGGCTGAGCGCCACGACTCAAACATGCCTAATATAGGTAGTTATTCTAGTCATGCTTTTTGGTAGTGTGGTCTATATCTCCATAATTAATAAAACCAAACTAGGCCCTCGTAACAATATCTCAAAAAACTATCGTTTAAAATTATCAAAATACGAGGCTTTCAATTCAAATTTCAAATATAGGGAACGTTAGGTTTCGCTATTACACAGTCAAACCTTGTGGAGGCTTGTCCAAGAAGCAGACAATTGGCTTATCTAAGCACAAGGCACATCCGAAAATAAATGGATAAATCATCTATCTTATTTCCATCGTTGGTTATATAAGGTCTATTAATGACGTTAACTGTTTGTTAAACGCCACAAGATAGCATTTTCACTTATAGAAAAAACTACTATAGTATAGATTCTAACTATTGGCATGTCATGTTGTTGAAAATGCTAACTCGAGAACATTTATTAGTTGAACAACCTCTTCATCATCACGATAAATCCGTGTATTGCTCTCTAACATAGGAAAAGTGTCCTCTGTTATCTCAATAACGAACTTCAAGACCGCCCCGGCTCCAACTAATATATCCGCAGATAGCTTAGAATTTCGTACGTAAAAACGCACATTTTCTCCATAAATATTCCGCAAAAACTCTCCTATGACCTGAGACGACGTTTGTGCGATAATTGCCACAGGCCAACACGGATAAAGAGAAAAATGGCCCGCACATTGGTCTGCAGATAACGGGCCTGCGTAGGCGACGATCCCAGAATCGTGGAACTCTAATCCGTGAAGTGGGATGGAATGTTGGTAAGGGGACTCTGAAGGGGTAGGCCAATATTCAGTTTCATAATGTTTAAAATGCCGTTTGAACAACGCAGGTGAAAGAATGACATATTCGCAATTGAGCTCCGCTATGACTTCCTTACCCCAAGCCTGAGCTGAAATATTTAACGTCCGCTTATCGATGTTCAATACAGTAGCGCTTGCATAGTACATATCTTGATTCGGGGTCTGGCTGGCAAACTTACGAGTAAATTGCGCTTTAGTGGCCAGGTAATATGCCTCAGGTCCATCATGTAGCGCAACAGCCGTACAGCTCCCCAATATGGCTAAATGTCTTCCTAACTCACCGGAGGCAACGGGGCCTGCCTCATACACCATAGGCTGTTCTGCCGTGAAGTCGCCAAATAGTAAGTTACCTTCTTGCCAGAGCCTTTCAAAACCAAAGTATGGTTTTTGTATATTTATGCGTTGGGAAATATTATTCACATCGAAGTATACATACTGTTGTATTTCTTTCATTGCGACCCTACATACTTAAAGACGGTTATACATCACACTGTTCTATACTTAAGCCTTACGTAATTGGCTTGCCATTGGCGGTGGAGATTATTTCAGTTGGCATATTAACATTAGCATAAAAGCACTAAATTCAGTTGAAATTTTGCATATAACTCTACTATTAGGTTGTAAATTAACATCTTTGCAGTCTTTAATTTCGCTTGAAAATAATTACAGATATTGTATCTATACGGCATTTATCTCTGAATCGGCCAGACTTTTATGGACAGTTCGTAGCCTCAGAAAAGTATTGCTGTTCGTAGTTTACCGGCGATAGGTTGGCCGTCATGACTATGACGGCGGACAGGGTTATAAAAAATTTCGATATAGTCAAAGATATCCTGTCGTGCGTGCTCTCTGGTTTTGTATATATTGCGTTTGATGCGTTCACGTTTGAGTAATTGAAAGAAGCTTTCTGTGACAGCATTATCATGGCAGTTTCCTCGGCGGCTCATACTCGGTTGCAGATTATGGTTGGCCAGGAATGCGCCGTATTCGTAGCTGGTAAATTGATTACCCTGATCTGAATGGACGATGACGGGTTGCTTGGGTTTACGACGCCATACTGCGGCGAGCAATGCCTGCAGAACTAAATCTTTATTCATACGAGAATCCATCGACCAGCCCACTACCTGGCGCGAGAACAAGTCCACCACAACAGCCAGATAGAGCCATCCTTCGTGGGTACGGATATAGGCGATATCGGTCACCCAGACCAGGTTCGGTGCCG
>Ga0308157_10010413_pt1 | contig 10086 bp, 7 predicted proteins | sample PhyBR1_FD_201035 | JGI IMG/M metagenome (GOLD analysis project Ga0308157, IMG submission 201035) | Phyllosphere microbial communities from UC Gill Tract Community Farm, Albany, California, United States - DLSLB.R1 | ecosystem: Host-associated > Plants > Phyllosphere > Unclassified | place: USA... | reverse complement strand
GTAGCTTCCGTTAAAGAGAAAGATTTCAATCGCGGTGGTGTTCGGAATCCAATGGAGTTAGTACAAGGAAAAGTCGCCGGACTTAATATTACAAGTCCACAAGGGAGCAATCCGAATGGGCAAACAAACATACAACTTCGAGGAATGGCATCTATTAAAGGAACAAATACCCCTTTGGTCGTCATTGATGGGATCCCGGGCGGAAGCTTGGATCTCATCAAACAAGGTGACATTGAATCTATCGATGTTTTAAAAGACGGTTCGGCAGCGGCTATTTATGGAACAAGAGGTAACGGTGGTGTTATCTTGGTGACGACAAAAAAGGGAAGGGCTGGCACACCACAATTTGAATACTACACCTATGGACAGCGAGAATTTGTAGATAAGCGACCTGCTATGTTGAATGCATCGAAGTTTAGGGAACTCGTGGTGAATGGTCAGGACAGACCAAATTTGGATCTTGGGGCATCTACTGATTTGTTCGACGAATTGGTTAACAAAGACAACTTTTCTCATTTTCATAATTTTGTCGCAAGCGGTGGAGGTGACAATTCTACCTATCGCGCAGCCATTAACTTTGAAAATGCGGAGGGTATTGCAAAAGCAAGCGGAAAGGAACAATTTGGCGGGCGATTTAATTTTACGCAGACCGGACTTGGCGATCGATTAACGATATCTACCAACATAGCCGCAAACTTCAGCAAAGCAAACCTATTGGGAGGTGGTGTGAACAACGACTTTACTTCAGCAGATTACGGCAAAACAACCGGGAGTGATTTCGAACAGGCTGTACAACGCAACCCAACAGCTCCATTGATCAATGAAGATGGTACTTTTTACGAAACACAAGAGTACAATAATTACAACCCCTTGAGCCGGCTAGCACACCGTATTTTTGAGAGAGACCAGCAGTCATTTTCGGGCGACAGTAAACTGAAGTTACAAATCCTCGATCAATTAAGTGTCTCGGCATTCGGCTCTTATGTCAGGAGAACATTCAACGATAGGTTATATCGTTCTACCTTAGATTGGGACCAGCGCCTACAAACGGACTACCGTGGAATGGCCTTTGCAGCTAAAAGAAATGAGCTGGAATGGACAAAAACTTTTGAATCGACAATTGATTACCAACAAACTTTCAATGAAAAGCATAAAGTAACCGGACTATTGGGATATAGCTATCAATATAGCACGTTAGAACGCTTTCATGTAGGAAATAATGGTTTGACAACAGACGGCTTTTTAGATTGGGATTTGGGTAGTGGATTAGCACTACGTGATAAAACCTTGCCACCACCATTAGCAGGTTCGTTCAAGGAAGATAATACCTTGGTTGCTTTTTTTGGACGTGCAAATTATAATTTTGACGATCGGTATTTCGTGACGGCTATTTTACGCCGAGAGGGATCATCTCGTTTTGGCGCAAACCACAAATGGGGTAATTTCCCGGCTATTTCTGCAGGATGGAACATAACCAACGAGGAATTTTTCACCAATAAAGAAATCGTAAATGACCTTAAATTACGGATTGGCTATGGGGTTACGGGAAATCAGGGCATTCCGAACTACCAATCTTTAATCCGTTTGGGTACCGGTGGGGTCTATCCACAGAACGGCACCTATTACGAAACATATGGTATCGTCTCCAACCCGAACCCAGACTTAAAATGGGAAGAAAAAGCGGAAACTAATATTGGACTAGACTTTTCTCTTTTCGGCAACAAGCTGTCAGGTGCGTTAGATGTTTACCATCGTCGCACGAGCAACCTGTTGAACGAATACCGTGCGCAGCAACCTTCTTACTTACAACCACGCATATGGTATAACGTGGGAGCGGTTACCAACAAAGGGATGGAATTACAGTTGTCTTACGCCGCGATCGAAAAAGAGAATTTTACCTGGTCCGTCGATTTTGCAGGAAACTACCAACAAAACAAATTAACGAAACTATCCAGCGATATCTTCCAGAGCGATTGGCTAACATTTGGAGGACTCCCTTCCCCCGGAAATTTAGGTGATGCCATACGTTTGGAAGAAGGAGGCGAGGTAGGATCGTTCTATGGTAAGCGTTATGCTGGGCTTACCGATGATGGCAACTGGCTGTTTTATAAAGAAGATGGTTCTACCGCTAGCGCTGCAGACATGAACGACAACGATTTGACATACATCGGAAATGGTATCCCCAAATTCCAAGCGTCGCTCGGCAATAGATTCACGTACAAGAATTTTGATTTGACCGTATTCTTGAGAGGCAAATTTAAATATGATATTTTAAATACAGCTGATATGTTTTTCGGTAATAAACGGTGGTTACCCAATAATGTGCTGGAATCGGCATTTGAAAAACACCAGGCATTAAACGACGATCCACAATATTCCGATTACTACCTGGAGAATGGATCGTTCGTTAAGATCGACAATATTACATTAGGGTATAATATCAAAACGAAAACACCTCTTGTACGGAATCTATATGTGTATTTAACGGGACGAAATATCGCAACAATTACTTCGTATTCCGGATTAGACCCCGAACTACAAGATACAGGGTTTGATGGCGGAATAGATTCACGGGGATTTTACCCGAGAACACAATCATGGCTTTTGGGATTAAATATTGGTTTTTAAGGAAGAATGTTATGAAAATTTCTATTAGAAGATACGCAACTTTATTTGCTTTGACAGCAGGACTTACACTAAACTTCACGGGCTGCACCAACTTGGACGAAAGCCTGTATAGTACGTTGGAAAAAGACCGTTTTTATAAAAATAAGCTAGAAGTCATGCAGGCCGCGCTACGCCCTTTTACCCACATGCAGGCGTGGTTAGCGCCGACAGGTGGAAGTGGGCATTATTATCATGCCGAATTGAGCGCGGATCAGATAGCTTGGCCTCAAAAAGGAAAACATGGTTATGATAATGGCGATCACATCAGGATGCATTATCACACTTGGACACCCAACGAAAATCGTATGATTACTGCATGGGAACTCATGTGGACAGGCCTTGGACATGTAAATGGTGCATTGAATGATATCAGTCAATTGGATGTCGCACAGATCGATATGACCACCGAAGAACATGAACAAGTCCTTGCACAGTTGAAGGTCCTGCGCGCGTTCCATTACCTCAAAATAATGGACATGTGGGGAAATGTTCCCCTTGCGCTGGAAGTACCCCTCTCCCCCCAAAACCCTGAAACACAACCTAGGACAGAAGTTTTTGCATTCGTAGAAAAAGAGCTATTAGATAATATGGATAAGCTGCCGCTGACGGAAGCCTCTACGGTTGGACAGATTTCTACCGCAGCAGCTTATGCAATGTTAGCCGAATTGTACCTCAATGCGGAAGAATGGTCTGGAACGGCAAGATGGGATGATTGTGTGGCTGCTTGTGACAAAATTATTTCTGGAGAAGCAGGAGGAGTCGGTGGTATACCGCAACTTTCCGCTGATATCAACGAACTTTTTGCGAATACAAACAGCGCCAACCCGGAGTCACTCTTTCAGTTTGAATATAGCCGACAGGCTGGATTTACCTTTGACTGGGGTGGGTTTTATATGGGGTATGACAACATGAGGGAGGCATTGAACGTAACGTATGGTGGATGGAATGCATTTGTCGTTATCCCCTCGGCATTCGATGCCTATGCGGAGAATGATATGCGAAAAAAGGACTGGTTTTTATTCGGGCCGCAATATAAATACGGAACAACGACACCCGTTTTAGGCACCGAAGAATGGAATGGCAAACCGTTGGTATACGTGAATACGATCCGAAGAGAAAGTGAAGGAGATTTAACATCAGAAGGATCGATGACCGAAGGGGAGGAAAATTCTGGTGCACGGTTCCATAAATATAAATCGGGTATACAGAGCGACCCCAATTACCAAGAGAACGATTATATTATTTATCGTTTAACAGAGATTTATTTCAACAAGGCAGAGGCGTTAATGCGTAAGAACGGAGGAGCTGCTACTACAGACGCCGTACAATTGATCAATAAATCGCGTGAACGGGCATTCGCTGAACAAGATTGGGCTAATGAAAAATATACCGAATCCAGTCTCACGCTGGAGGAGCTGCTTGCCGAACGGGGACGAGAGTTTATTTTTGAGGGTAAACGACGCACCGATCTCATCCGGTTTGGCAGATTTCATACCGCCACGTGGTGGGATCATGACCCTAAAAGCTCATCGGAGCACAAAACATTGTTTCCAATACCACAGGTTCAGTTATCAATTAACCCTAATCTAAAACAGAATCCGGGTTATTAAAAGAAAACATAATATCTTCTGTATTTATCAACGATAGGTGCAGGAGATATTATTCCTATTTTTTCTCCTTCATTATAAATCCAACTTTGAAAACAGTTTCTAATTCAACGTTACCGGAGAACCGAAGAATCTTACGTATCCGGCTAATAAATACATCCAAGCTACGCCCTAAAAAATAGTCGTCCTTACCCCAGATATGAAGGAGTATATCCGACCTCTTCAATACTTTATTTTCCTGAGCGAGGAGAAATTTCCACAATTCAAACTCTCTAGTCGTTAACTTATACTCCTTTTGTTTACCAATAGTCAACCGCATCGTATTACAGTCTAGCATTACATCACCGAACCCTAACTTTTGATGTACGATTTCTCCATTGTTTCTTTTCAAAATATTATGAATACGCCATACGAGCTCCTCGGCATCAAAAGGTTTTGTTATATAGTCCGCCGCTCCAAGTTTCAACCCTCTTAAACGGCTTTGCCGCTGATTCCTGGCTGTCAGAAACAAGAAAGCAGTCGTAGGTCTTATTTTTCGGACAACTTCGATTAATTCAAATCCATCCATCCCAGGCAACTGTACATCGACAATCAACAGATCGAATTCCTCTTCTTTACAACTTTCCGTCGCACCGAAAGCACTCGGCACTAATTTCGTTGTAAACCCGACCGCATTTAGATAATTTTTAACTTCTTGCCCAAGATCCTGATCGTCCTCTATCAATAAAAGCTTCCCGTTCATCATACATAGATCTTAAATCACCTCTTAGCGAAACACTAAACTAAACTGCATAACAACACAAACATGTTAAGCGGATGTTAATGCTAGCAAAAGGTGTTCCGATACGGAATTACCTACGCGTGGGAATAATGATTTTAACGGACATCCCTTCCCCATCGATATACGCTAGTTCTAGCTGCCAAGCGTGTATTCGGATCATCTCATGTACATAATAAAGCCCTAATCCCAGGCCTCCCTTCTCCTTTCCTTTTTCTCCTTGATAAAATTTTCTAAAAACGTGACGTCGTTCTTGATGATCTATCCCTTCCCCATTGTCCAACACCTCCAAGATAATCTGTCGTCCACTGGAGAGCAAACGAAGGGTGACTTCTTTTTCTACAATATGATTATGCTTAATACCATTTTCAATTAAATTATTAACAGCAGTGGTGAGTAAAAACAAATCATATTCCGCAAAAATCTCTTCGGTTCCCGTTTCAATATCAATATAAACATTTGGGTTCTGCACGTATTTTAGCCGTAAATCATAAACTATTTTTTCAAGATCTTCTGTCAAATTTCGTCGTTCAAAGCACAACTGATCGGGATTAAACATCGAAATCCAAAGGGCTTGATCGACCATCTGGTCAATTCGTTTCGATTGCCGATCAATAACCTCAATACTTTGTGCTATACGCTCGTTTTGCAGTCCTTGTGTTTCCCGTAATAAGTTCTTTACAGAAACAGCGATAGAAGATATCGGGGTTTTAAATTCATGGGTGATGCTATTCAGAAAGTCTTGTGAAATCTCATTCAGTTTCTTTTGTTTCTGCCAACTGCGGAATGTCCTTAGATAAGTGATTGCGATCATTAGGACACTCACGGCCGTAAGCGCTAAAAGAGGAAATATCTTCTTAAAGACCTTGCGGCGTTGTGTCAAATCCAATCCATAGAGTGTAAATTTCATCAGGTAGCTATAGGGTTCGTATGCGCTCACGGAAACCGAAGTAATTACATTATTCGGAGATATATAATGACCATCACCATCGATAAGAACTGGTTTAAGGCTGTCCTGTTGGGTAAGATGTATATACTTTTTACCGTCAAAAGATACCGCTACGTGATCCAGTGTTAACGCATAGCCATATTCTTCTAAATCCAACTGTTGTAATTCTAAAATAGCCGACAATAACGAATCCATATTCGACTTAGCCCGCAATTCCAGTATAACATGGTCTCGTAAGGCTATCAGGGAATCTTTTAATGCAATCGGATTGTTGCCCAGCTTTTTCTGCAACGAAAACAGCTCATCTTTACTCAAATATTCATCGATCACTTCCTGACCGCTCGGATATAGCTTATCGTTTATGATGTCTAGTTCATACGCCTCTTTTATATATTTTTTTTCCGTTTTTGAAAACTCCTTATGCTCAATTTCGTATGAACTGGACAAAAGTTTATACTGCAAAAAAAGCAATATGAAGAAACAGATAGTAGCCAATACCCGCAATAAGTGGTCATGCTTCATACCCCAAAAAGACAAAACTGTATCTGCTATATTTACATCCTAAATAATCATCAACATCAAGCGTCGTCATCTTCCCACAAATCCGACTTTAAATCGTCTATCTCCCGACGATCTTTTTTCGTTGGCCGTCCCGTACCACGATCTCGCTTTAGCACAGGTGCATGAAATGTAGACTTATAAGCATATGTTTCTTCCACCGGTGTTTGGTCTTCATAAAACTGGACTGCTGTTTTGGCATCTACCCGTCGTTCCAATAATCCCGTCACGTGGATCACCTTGCGTTCGATACCCTTTTGAATCGAATATATTTCTCCTATTTTCACCATATAGGAGGGCTTTATATTCTGCCCGTTCAGTTTCACTCGCCCCGCTTTACACGCTTCCGTGGCCAAGCTTCTTGTCTTAAATATACGAATTGCCCACAAGTATTTATCTATGCGTAGTTTTTCCGTTTCTGCTCCCATATTGCAAAAATAGGGGTTTTCTTTTCATTTAAATTACCTTTGCTAGGTTTTTACATTTAGATATTATTCAATTATATTTGTCCTTCAATGACATGAATGAGCGCACGATACGCAGTGCCGGAGTCCAAGTGTTTTATATACGTTAGTATTCCAACTCTTCATTTTACAACATAATAATTAAAAATGGACTTACACAAATTGCAAAAATTAATTGACGATGCTTGGGAAAACAGGCAATTATTAGAATATAAGGAACATTATGAGGCTGTTAAAGTGGTCATCGATAAGCTGGACAAAGGTGAATTACGTGTCGCCGAGCCGATTGGCACCCGTTGGCATGTGAACGACTGGATTAAAAAAGCCGTTATTCTTTATTTCCCTATTCAGGAAATGAAAGAAGTTCATAATAACCCATTCGTCTATCATGATAAAATGGAGTTAAAGACGAATTACAAGTCTCTTGGCGTACGTGTGGTTCCGGGTGCGAGCGCGCGTTACGGTGCCTATCTATCGAAAGGCGTTATCATGATGCCTTCTTATGTAAACATCGGTGCTTACGTCGATGAAGGTACAATGGTGGACACTTGGGCTACCGTAGGTTCCTGTGCACAAATCGGTAAAAACGTCCACTTAAGCGGGGGTGTGGGTATCGGTGGAGTCCTGGAACCCGTCCAAGCCGCACCGGTTATTATTGAAGATAATGTATTTGTAGGCTCACGTGCCATTGTCGTGGAGGGTATTCGCGTGGAAACAGAAGCGGTTTTAGGCGCCAATGTGGTATTAACCGCATCAACAAAGATCATTGACGTATCGGGGGCCGAGCCCGTAGAATACAAAGGCTACGTTCCCGCACGATCTGTGGTTATACCGGGCTCCTATAAAAAAGAATTTCCTGCAGGTGAATACCAGGTACCTTGTGCTTTGATTATTGGTCAGCGTAAAGAATCTACCGACAAGAAAACTTCCTTAAACGACGCATTACGCGAGCACAATGTGGCAGTTTAATGACGTATACCGCGGTACATAAAGAAGATGTGAATAAAGCCCTTGAAACGTTAAAAAACGGAGGGCTTATTCTTTATCCTACGGATACGATTTGGGGTATAGGCTGTGACGCTACCAATGCGGAGGCTGTGGAAAAAGTTTTTGCTTTGAAAGGACGAGCGTTCCATAAAAGTTTAATTGTTCTTTTACACAACGATAATCAACTGGCAAGTTATGTCAATGACATACCGGAGGTTGCATACGAATTGATTGAATACAGTGAAAAACCTTTAACTATAGTGTATTCGAACGCCAAAAATCTGGCACCGAATGTTATTGCGGCGGATAACAGCGTCGGTATCCGTATAGTTCACCATCCTTTCTGTGAACTGTTGCTACAACGGTTTCGCAAACCTATCGTATCTACATCAGCAAATAGCAGTGGGGAGTTTTCTCCTTCTTGCTTCGCAGAAATTTCCGAACAGATTAAAGCGGGTGTTGATTACATGGTGTCGTACGGTCAGGATGAAAAGGGAGATGGCAAATCTTCTACCGTGATGAAGCTAGACCCCAGTGGTAAATTTGAGTTTTTACGAAAATGATATCGACACGACCAGCACAATCCGTCAACGCAGCGGGGCGGTTGATTACTTTCGAGAGACCCTTGATTATGGGGATTCTCAACGTAACGCCTGATTCCTTTTTTGATGGAGGAAAGCATAATAACCTCGATAATGCGCTGCTAAAAGCGGAAGAACTTATTCGGGACGGGGTGGATATCATCGACATTGGTGCTTATTCTTCTCGTCCAGGCGCCTCTCCTGTCTCGTCAGCAGAGGAGATAAATAGAGCTATACCGGTTATCCGGGAATTAACAAAAAAGCCCAACCTTGTCCTGTCTATCGATACCTTCCGTGCCGACGTTGCGGAAGCCTGTGTAGAAGCGGGTGCACACATTATCAATGATATCTCGGGTGGTACACTTGACGAGCATATGTTTGCTACAGTAGCTCGGTTACAGGTGCCGTACATCTTGATGCACATGCGTGGCACACCGGAAACGATGCAAACGTTCACGGATTACGATGATATAGCTGTAGATGTAGCCACCGCATTAGGAGAAAAGATTTCCGTATTGCGCGCCTTAGGGGTGAAAGATATCATCCTTGACCCCGGTTTCGGATTTGCAAAGACAATTGAACAAAACTATGAACTCCTCTATCGTGTCGATGAGCTGCATTATTTCGGCCTTCCGATATTAGGCGGAATATCCCGTAAATCAATGATTTACAAAAAGCTTGGCGTTACGCCAGAAGAAGCATTAACAGGTACAATAGCACTAAACACCGTATTGCTCACAAAAGGGGTACAACTGCTTCGCGTGCATGACGTGAAAGAAGCGAAGCAATTGGTTAAACTATTATTTTAATAGACTATTTTGAGAAAGCTACGAGATATTATCACGATCGGTTTCGCTTTGTTTGCCATGTTCTTCGGAGCAGGAAATTTACTTCTTCCTCCGTTTATCGGCATACAAGTGGGCAACCATATATGGATAACGATCTTAGCTTTTGGATTAACGGGTATCCTACTCCCCTTTTTGGGAATACTATCGGTTACTAATTCGGGAGATGATTTTAATGACTTGGGGCACCGCATCAATAAGAACCTAGCTGCTATACTCGGCGCAGTCATCATGATCTGTATCGGCCCGTTAATTGCGCTTCCTCGAACAGCAGCGACCACCTTTGAGGTCGGCGTGCTTCCCTCCTTTCCAAACAGCAACCCGATCTGGACATCCATTCTCTTTTTTGCTATCACCTGGCTATTTTCTATCGTACCTTCGAAGGTTGTCGACCTGGTTGGCAATATCCTAACACCATTTTTGTTGATCGTGTTGGTCATGTTAATTATCGTAGGAATTACTTACCCTGTTTCTGTACCCCAAGAAGACCTCCTATTAACATCAGAGTCGTTTACACTTGGCTTTATTGAAGGCTACCAAACCCTCGATGTATTAGCATCGGTGATATTTGCGGGCATTATTATCTCCGCGACGAAAGCCAAAGGATATGAACGCATTTCCGAAAAAAACAAAGTCGTCATCGCTTCCGG
>Ga0308157_10010412_pt1 | contig 10087 bp, 11 predicted proteins | sample PhyBR1_FD_201035 | JGI IMG/M metagenome (GOLD analysis project Ga0308157, IMG submission 201035) | Phyllosphere microbial communities from UC Gill Tract Community Farm, Albany, California, United States - DLSLB.R1 | ecosystem: Host-associated > Plants > Phyllosphere > Unclassified | place: USA... | reverse complement strand
GCCGATACATTTGAAGTTGCAGCTAAAGCAATTAATACCGCCGCAAATAATGGTTTTAATTTTAAACGAAACATATTGTTATTTGAATATTTTTAATAGTAAGTACGAATTTATGGAATTTGTTACAAAATATTAATTTTTATTAAATAAAAAGCGTAGTATTTCTACTACGCTTTTCTTACTGTACAGTTACGTTAACAATATTTGTGTCATCAGCATCATACATTACATCATTATATAAAAATTTTTTCAGTATGAAATTGTTGCATTCTATATTATAAATTGCTGTTATTCTATGATAATTATTTTCATTTACTTTTAAAATAAAATAGCAAGTATCTTTACTTATCTGTTTCATTTTATCAGTCTGCCCTAAATATAATTGTATGTATTTGCTGTTGTTTTCATTTACAAAAGTAGCTTCAAAACTATTAGGGACTTGTTGAAAATTATCATATAAAGTCACAAAATTAGCATCAGTAGGTAATAATTCCAGATTGTTATAATCTATATTATCTACAAAATTACCTTCATTGTCAACTAAAGTAATTTTTTGATTAATTTCAACTTCTATCTGTAATTGTGGGCATGGGTTTTCTATGTTTTTATCATCTTCTTTTCCACAACTGATTAAAGACAATGTCAAAATGATAAATAAGTTTTTCTTCATAAATTTTTTTTGAGTTCCATCAAAAATAACAAAAAATCCTTCAAGTTTAACCTGAAGGATTTATAGTAATCAACTTTGTCAAAGTTCCAAACTTTGACAAAGTTTTTGTTTACAACTTACAACTTACAACGTTTCTTTTAACCATTTAAAAAACTCGGTTTGCCAAACTAGTGCGTTTTGTGGTTTAAGCACCCAGTGGTTTTCATCGGGTAAATAAACAAATCTACTTTTAATGCCTTGTAATTGTGCTGCTGCGAATGCTTCCTGACCTTGCCCAATTGGTACACGGTAATCTTTACCACCGTGGAAAATCAACATAGGGGTATTCCAGTTTTTTACCAATAAAATTGGGTTGTGCTGGTAATAGGTTTTTGCAACGTCTTTATTTGTTTCGGCATCCCAATACGCTCCGCCTGCATCCCAGTTAGGGAAAAATGTTTCTTCGGTAGTTCCGTACATGCTGTGTAAGTTGAAAACACCGCAATGTGCAATAAAACTCTTAAAACGGTTTTGGTGGATTCCTGCCAAATAATAAACCGAATATCCGCCATAACTAGCTCCAACTGCACCACGACGAGTCGTATCTACATATTTTTCTTTAGAAACATCATCGATAGCCGAAAGATAATCGTTCATTGCCTGTCCGCCCCAATCTTTAGAAATAGCTTCGTTCCATTCCACACCAAAACCTGGTAAACCTCTGCGGTTTGGCGCTACAATTACATAGCCTTCTGCCGCCATTAACTGAAAATTCCAACGGAACGAATAAAAAGGCGATACGATAGACTGTGGTCCGCCTTGGCAATACAATAACGTTGGATATTTTTTGTTAGGATCAAAATTTGGTGGAAGAATTACCCAAACCAACATTTTTTTACCATCTGTTGTGGTTACATAACGTTTTTCAACCTTGCTTTTGGCAATTTTACTGTACGCAGCATCGTTTACATGCGTAATCTGGTTCCACGTTTTCTTCTTTAAATCGTACGAATAAACTTCGGAAGCCGTATTAAAATCGGTACGGGTAACCAAAACTTTATCTTTTACGAAGCCTACAATACTGGCAACATCAAAAATACCGTTGGTTAATTGTTTTACCTGCACGGCAATTCTCGTCACACCAGGAAAGTTCACTTCAAACAACTGCGTAGTTCCATCAACCGGAGCAATAAAATATACCTTTTTACCGTCGTTGCTCCAAACATAACTGTTTACTGTTCCGTCCCAACCACCGGTTAAGTTGATATCAATACCTTTATGACGCACGATAATGTCGTTTTTATCTGCTTCATAACCATCGTTTTTCATTTGCAGCCACGTTAAATCGCCGTTTGGTGAAAAAGTAGGGTGTGTATCATAACCTAAATTTTTTTCGGTTAAATTAACGGTTTGCTTGGTATCTAAATTATATTCGTACAAATCGGTGTTTGTGCTTGTAGCATAAGCTGTTCCTGCTTTCTTTTTTGATACATAAATGACCGATTTTCCACTAGGATGCCAAGTATAATCTTCTTCGCCACCAAACGGAGCCTGCGGGCTGTAGTAAGGTTCGTCTTTCAACAAATCGGTTTTTTCTTTGGTTTCCAGATTAGTAACAAATACGTGACTGAAAGATCCGTCGTTATCTTTATCCCAATGGCGGTAATCTAAACCATCGTACACATAAACGTTTGCTTCTTTTAATTCGGGATATCTATCTTTTCCTAAAACCTTATTTACCTTAACATCTTCGGCAGATAATTGATATTTTCCGTCGGGCGAAAGGTTTCGGTCTTTAATCAAACCATCGGTGTTTTCAAGTTCTTTGATGCGTTTTCCATCAACAGTAACCTGATATGTTTTATATTCCACCGTGTTTTTATCCACATTCGGAATTCCAACCTTATAAATTAAAAAATCGCCTTTTTCTGTGATACCAACCGGGTTTACGCGCCCCAATTGCCAAAGTAATTCTTTTGTCATTACATTATCTTGTGCACTTGCCTGCAGCGCAATTACCGATAAAGTAGCTAATAAAATACGTTTCATTTTTACACCTATTTTTAGTTGCGGCTAAATTTACGAAATATTAAATGATAAAAATTCCTTAAAGTTTTGTTTTATGTTTTTTCAAGGATCGAAAAATGAAAAATTATGACTAATTTCACGAACGAAAAAATACTACACAATTAATTTAGAATGGAAGATTTTAACTGGGGCGACTTAATCAATCCTGAATTCTACATAAATTTAGAAATTGCCGGTCATAAAATTGGATTATACGTTGTTTTGTTCATCGTATTTGCCGAAACAGGTTTATTGGCAGGCTTCTTTTTACCGGGCGACAGCTTATTGTTTTTATCGGGAATTTACAGCAAGGCTTTAATGAGCGAAATTGTTGTAATTGAAAGCGATTTTTTAAATGTTTTAGGCGTAGCATCGTTAGTTGCTGTGGCAGGAATCATAGGTAATTTGTTCGGGTACTGGTTTGGATCTAAAAGTGGAAACTACTTATACCAGAAAGAAGACGGATTTTTATTTAAAAAGAAATATCTATTAGAATCGAAAGCTTTTTTTGAAAAACACGGTGGTCGTGCCATAATATTTGCGCGTTTTTTACCTGTTGTTCGTACGTTTACGCCAATTATTGCAGGTGTTGCTAATATGGAATTCAAAAAGTTTTTGTTCTATAACATTGTAAGTTCTATTGCATGGGCGTTTTCGCTGATCTTTGCAGGACATTATCTGTATCGCTTTCTGTTGGACAGCTACGGATTTGATCTTACTCATTACATTGAATACATCATCCTGGTAATCATCATCATCACAACGGTACCGTTTGTTGTTAAACTGATAAATAATAAAAGAGAAAAAAATAAAAAATAGGGAGTATATTTACATCCCTTTTTTTATGCATTATGGTGAAGAAAATTTTAAAATTCATAGGTAAAGTAATTCTCTATTTTTTAGGGATAAGCATTGGTTTGGTTATACTATTTAAGTTTATACCCGTACCATTTACGCCGTTGATGTTTATCCGCACATTTGAACAGATCGGAAGCAATGATAAAGTTGTTTGGAAACGCGATTGGGTTTCTATTGATGAAATGGGAACATCGATTCAAAAAGCGGTCATTGCCAGCGAAGACGGAAAGTTTACTACGCATAATGGTTTTGACGTGAAAGCGATCGAAAAAGCCTATAAAAACAATCAAAAAGGAAGAAAGGTTAAGGGTGGAAGTACCATTAGCCAGCAAACTGCCAAAAACGTTTTTCTTTGGCCAGGCAGAAGTTACTTAAGAAAAGGACTGGAAGCTTATTTTACGGTTTTAATTGAAGTTGTCTGGGGGAAAGAACGTATCATGGAAGTGTATTTGAACTCTATTGAAATGGGTAAAGGTATTTATGGTATCGAAGCTGCATCGCAACACTGGTTTAATAAATCGGCAAAAAACCTAACAAAAGCAGAAGCTGCTGCAATTGCTGCAATTCTTCCAAACCCAAGAGTTTACAAGGCGAAAAACAGTTCGCGTTATATCGAAAGAAGAAAGAATGCCATTAAACGTCAGATGAATTTTTATAATAATCCAAACTATTCAGAATAATAATGAATGAAGATTTAAAAAAGGGATTAATCGGACTTGCTTTTGGAATTATATTATTAATTTTTGGATACTTTTCCAAGTATTTAAAAAATAAAGACAAGGAAGAACCTAAAACTAAAGAAGGAAAAATACAAAGAGGGCTTTTAAATGTAACCTATGTTAGTTATTTTACTAGAGGTATACTCGGAATTATTATTATCCTTATTTCCCTACTTTTTTTAATTAAATATTTGGTAACTGTGCTGTAAGTTATCATCTATTTAATTTTTTTGTAACTTTACTTTTAGTACACAACATAAATTGATAATTTTTAAGTTTTCGCGAAGACTTCACAGGTTTTTAAAACCTGTGAGGTCTGAAATCAAAAGTTTTTGGTTATGTACGAATAAAATTATATTATAAATTAAAATTTAGAACTATGAAAAAGAACATTTTATTAGTAGCTATTGCTGCCGGATTATTATCGGTAACAGCTTGTAAAAAAGAAACAACCACCACGACTGAAACTACGGTTGATACATTAACTACAGAGACTACAACCATTACTAGCGAAGAAACGACTGTTGATCCTGCTGTTCAGGCAGAAATTGATGAAGCTAAAGTAAAATACGACAAAGCGGAAGCAGATGTGAAAGCAGCTGTAGAAAAAGGAGATAAGAAAGCTGAAGCAGCAGCTGTGAAAGTTCGTGACGAAGCTAAAACTTCTTGGGACAAGTTAAAAACAGGAGTTAACAACGCAGCTACCGATGTTAAAGACGGTATTAACAATGCCGCAGAAAAAGTTGAAGAAGGTGCTGATAAAGTTGGCGAAAAAGCTAAAAAAGTAGGTAAAGATGTAGAAGAAGGCTACAACAAAACCTTAGACAAAATGAAAACCAATAATTAATTAGTTTAGTTTGATAAAAAATCCTGTATTGAAAAATACAGGATTTTTGTTTTTTAGAATTTAATTCCCTTTAAAATCAGCTTTACGTTTTTCTAAAAAAGCAGATGTTCCTTCTTTAAAATCGGCAGTTCCAAAGCAATATCCAAAACGATCAATTTCAGTATTAAATCCGTTAATTCCGTCTTTAAAATTCGCATTCACCGATTTAATTGCCTGCGTAATGGCAACCGGAGAATTTTTAGCAATCTTCAATGCCAGTTCGTTTGCTTTGTCTAACAATTCAGGTTGAGCCACCATGTGGTTTATCAAACCAAAAGACAATGCTGTTGGCGCATCAATCATTTGTGCCGTCATAATAAGTTCGTTTGCACGACCTTTACCAATAAGCTGAGGTAAACGCTGTGTACCGCCATAACCCGGAATTACGCCTAAAGTAACTTCTGGTAAGCCCATTTTAGCGTTGTTGCTTGCAATTCTAATATGTGCCGCCATTGCCAGTTCTAATCCGCCGCCTAAAGCAAATCCATTTACAGCAGCAATTACCGGAGTTTGTAAATTCTCTACAAAATCAAACAATAATTCTTGTCCTTTTCTTGCCAGTTCTGATCCTTGTGCAGTATTAAAACTTGCAAATTCCGAAATATCTGCACCTGCAACAAACGCTTTTTCGCCAGAACCTGTTATAATAATGGCACGCACTTCGTTATCGCTTTCACACTCTTTAAAAGCATTGTGTAATTCCTCGATTGTTGCCTTGTTTAAAGCGTTTAATTTTGTTGGGCGGTTAATTGTAATAGTAGCTACTGCATTGTTTTTTTCTACTAAAATGTTTTCAAACGACATATTTTTATTTTTTAGTTACTAATTGGTAGTTTTACGTAAAACGTTGTTCCTTTATTCAAAACCGATTCAAAACGGATGCTTCCGCCATAGCTTTCAATCATGTTTTTAATCATTGCTAAGCCAAGCCCCATTCCGCTTGTTTTTGTTGTGAATTTTGGTTCGAATATCTTCTCTTTGATGTCTTCGGGAATCCCGGATCCATTGTCGGAAACAGTTATTAATACCGATTGACCTTCTCTTTTTACTTTGACTGAAATCCGTGGAAAAGGTTCGTAGTTCGGAATTCCTTCAATAGCATTTTTAACCAGATTGTTTATGATTCGGATAATTTGCGACTGATCAAATATAGCAATGATTTCTTCTTCGGTTGATTCAAAATTTATGAAATCTTCGTTAAAAATATCTAAAGCAAGTTGAACCACTTTAACCACATTCAACGTGGTATTTTGTTGAGCAGGCATCGATGCAAAGTTTGAAAAAGCCGATGCAACCGCACTCATGGTGTCAATTTGCTGCACCATAGTTTCGCAGAAATCCTTTATTTTTTCGTTTACCTTCGGATCTTCTGGATTGAATTTTCGTTGGAAACTTTGCACGGTTAATTTCATTGGTGTTAACGGATTTTTAATCTCATGCGCTACCTGTTTTGCCATTTCGCGCCAAGCCAATTCGCGCTGACTTTGAGCCAGTTTATCTGCCGATTCTTCCAGCTTGTCAACCATTTGGTTGTACGAATTTATCAGTGTTTCAATTTCGTATGATGCGTTTTCAACCTTAATTTTTTCGTTTCTTCGGTTGATGCTTGTCTTTTGGATACGTTCACTGATAAATTGTAGGGTTTTGGTAATATAGCTCGATAAAATGAAGGCAAGGATAATTGCCAGAATAATGATAAAAAGATAAATCTGCGCAAAAAGTATAAAGAAACTGTTTACCTGTGCATCGTAATACGATGTTTCTTCGGCAACTGGCATGCTGATAATTCCCAGCGGTTTAAATTGATTGTCTTTGATGTAATTGTAGGCAGATCGGTACGTTATACCGTCAACAATTCGTAAATCAATGAATCGTTTGGTGCTTGTGGTTTCAATAATTTTCAGAATATTGGGCGATATAACTTCGTTGTTTATTTTATCGACAATAAAATTTCCTTTTGATGTTATTAAAAGATTTCCCTTTAAATCGTAAATATTGATCTGTATGTTGTGAATGCTGGAAAGTTCGAAAATTTTATCCTTAAAAATCAGCGGTAAGTTTTCTGTGGTCACAGGAATATCAGTCGTTTGCAAAACAAAGTTTAAATGCTCGTTAACGGCATCTTCCTTTCTAATCAATCTGTCCTGATGGTAATTACGCGCTTCTTTTTTAAACTGATAAATGGTAACCATGGCAATTAAAACCGACGATGTTATGGTAAGAAAAATCATGGCAATGAAAATTCTTACACGTAACGATGTGCTTTGTATGTTGAATGGTTTTGCCATAAATGCCTAATTTTTCTCGCGCATTTTTTTATAGAATTTAAAGCCTAAAGTTAACAATAGTGCCAATACAAAAATACCAACAACGCCAAAAATCCAATTGATGGCACTTTTTAAAATTACTAAAAATACTACTGAAAAAAGTATAATTGTGGCACCTTCGTTCCAAATTCTGAAAAAAGAACTGGTTTTGGTAAGATTTTTATTTTTAATTTGTTTTACAAATTGCTGACATTTAAAATGATACAGCCATAAAAGCACAACGAAAAGTAGTTTTACGTGCATCCAAGGCATCTGCAAAAGTGCAGGGTTTTCTACAAGCATCCAAACACCAAAAACAGTTGCCAATACAGCAGCCGGAAAAGTGATAATATACCACAGCCTGTTGGTCATTATCTGGTATTGGTTAGAAAGAATTTCCTTTTCAATATCCGATTTTAACTGCGCTTCGGCATAATATACAAACAAACGCACAATGTAAAAAAGTCCGGCAAACCAGCAAACAACAAAAATAATATGTAACGCCTTTAAGTATAAATACATAAATTAGTTTTTATCAGCCCAGTTTTTAATCCACAAAGTTACGGTATCTACCCATTCATCATCGTCATTTAAACATGGAATGGCAAGAAATTCTTCACCGCCTTTTGCTTCAAAATCTTCTTTTGCACGCATGGCAATTTCTTCCAAAGTTTCTAAACAATCGGTTACGAAAGCAGGAGTTACAACGGCAATTTTCTTAATTCCTTTTGCAGGCATATTGTCAATTTCAACATCGGTATAAGGTTCCAGCCATTTATCACCAGCCAACCTTGATTGAAAAGTAACGCAGTATTTATCTTTTGGTAACTGTAATTTTTCGGCAACTAAACGCGTTGTTTCATAACAATGCGTGCGGTAACAAAACTCGGCTTCGGGTGTGCCTACTTCGCAGCACATTTGGTTTGTAATAAATTTTTTATGTGATTTTGTTTTATCGGTTTTTCTAACATGTCTTTCCGGAATTCCGTGGTAAGAAAACACCAGTTGATCGTAATCAAAATCTTTTAAATGTTCTTTAATCGAGTTTGATAATACGTTGATATAATGAGGATCATTATAAAAAGCCGGAAAGTTGGTAATTTTCATTTCCGGAAATTTCTCTTTTCTGATTTTTTCAGCCAGAACTTCGATAGTCAGGGTAGAAGCCATTGCATATTGCGGATACAACGGAAAAAGCAACACATCTGTAACGCCTTTATCGCACAATCTTTTAAGGCCTTTTTCAATGGTCATTGTTCCATATCGCATAGCTAATTCCACAGGGATATCACTTTTTTGAACCACCTTTTTGTGCATTTTTTCAGATAGAACAATTAAAGGTGAACCTTCATCAGTCCAAACTTGTGCATAAGCGTGAGCTGATTGTTCAGGTCTTTTTCTTAAAATGATTCCACGAACCAAGAAAGCACGTAATAAATACGGAACATCTATCACATATTTATCCATTAAAAATTCGTCTAAATATGGCTTTACATCTTTTGCTGTTGGACTTTCGGGCGATCCTAAATTAACTAATAAAACTCCTTTCATGTTTTGTGTGGTATTAATTTGCCGCTAACGACATTAAATATTTTTTAGGCGTTGTGCCGAATTTCTTTTTAAAGGCTGCAATAAAATGGCTTGCGGTGCTGTAACCAATGCGATTGCCCACTTCGTTTACATTATAAGTTCCGCTATCTAACAATTTACGGGCATATTCCATTTTATAATCGAACAAAAATCCGTAAACCGTATCGCCATAAACCTGTTTAAAACCCTGTTTTAGTTTTTTAATGTTTAAACCAATTTCATCTGCCAGTTCTTGTAGGGTAGGAGGTTCTGCCATATTCTTCAACAGAATATCTTTGGCATGTTTAATTTTCATGGTTTCTTCTTCATCGGTTTTAAACGGACAACTTTCATCGTCGGTTCCTTCCGGTTTATTAAAAAGCAAACTCAATAATTCGTAAACTTTGGCTTTATAGTATAGTTTTTTGACCGATGAATGCAGATTGAAATTCATGATCTGATACAAAACAACTGACATTGAAGGCGTAATGTTGGTTTGCGCATAATGTTTCCTATCGATCGCATCTTTATTTAAAAAAGGAATAAACTCGGCTTCGGTAGAAAAAAGATTATGAAACTTTTTAATGGATATAATCACAGAAATAATCCATGAACTCGGCTGAACTTCTAAATGAATTGGCAAGCCACGTTGCGGATTGTAAAGCGTTAAACTGCTTTCTTCGTTAACAGGTATAGAATACGCGCCGCCGTTAAAAACAAAATTGCCTTTTCCCTTTAAAACAAAGTGAAACTGCATCACATCGTTACTTAAATCTTTTGTGATAACCTGCATTATATCAGATTCGTTTTTTAAGCGAATGCAGATAAAATCATCTTCTAAAATAACATCTTCCTGAGTTCTCATAGCGTTGTTTTTATTTTTTGAATGAATGGAGTTTTAACAAACAATCTATTTAGAATTGTTCTAAATATCAATTCAATAAAAATCATTAACGTCAGCAAATATAAGGCTTTTTTGAAAAAACAACGCAACAAAAAACACAAATGTAGCTTTGCGTTATAATTAGTCCTT
>Ga0308157_10010410_pt1 | contig 10088 bp, 9 predicted proteins | sample PhyBR1_FD_201035 | JGI IMG/M metagenome (GOLD analysis project Ga0308157, IMG submission 201035) | Phyllosphere microbial communities from UC Gill Tract Community Farm, Albany, California, United States - DLSLB.R1 | ecosystem: Host-associated > Plants > Phyllosphere > Unclassified | place: USA... | reverse complement strand
CGATCTGTTCGCCCGGCTGGGGCATGTGTCCGAGGTGCTTTGCCATCAAACCGCCGATCGAATCGACGTCCTCGTCGTCGATGTCGACGCCGAACAGCTCGCCGACCTCGTCCGCCCCGAGCCCCGCGCTGACGCGGTAGCTGCCGTCGGGCAGGTGAACGACCTCGTTGGTGCGCGCGTCGTACTCGTCGTCGATCTCGCCGACGAGCTCTTCGAGCAGATCCTCGAGGGTGACGATGCCCGCCACCCCGCCGTACTCGTCGACGACGAGGCAGACATGCACCTGGTCGCGCTTCATCTGCTGCAGCAGGCTCTCCGCACGCATCTGCTCGGGTACGAAGACCGCAGGCCGGGCATAGGCGACGACGGCCGCGTCGCGCCAGCCCGGCGTGTTCCGGAACGCGTGCTGAACGAGATCCTTCAGGTAGAGCATGCCGACCACGTCATCGACATCGCCGTCGTTGACCGGCAAGCGCGACAGACCGCTCGTAAGGAACTCGTCCATCGCGTCGGCTGCCCGAGTGCTCGACTCGATCGACACCATCTCGGTACGCGGCACCATCACGGCACGCACGATCTGATCGGTGAAATCGAACACGGAGTGGATGAGCTCGCGATCGTCGTCCTCGATCAGGGCGTGGGTCGCGGCCTCGTCCACGATCGACAGCAGCTGCTCCTCCGAGTCGAACCCGCGGCGTCGGCCGCCGGGGATCAGGCGCTCGAGCGCGGCCGAGAACGGCTGTGCGACGATGCCGAACACGAGCTTGGCCGCGCGGATCGACGGTGCGCCGAACGACAGCACCTGCTCGGCATAGCGACGGCCGAGGATCGCGGGGGCGGTCTGCACCGCGATGAAGGCGACCGCTGTCATCACGACGACCGTCGCGAGCACGCCCCACCACAGGCTCGAGAACATCTCTTGGAACGCTGCGGCGGCGAGCACGACCGCTCCGACGTCGCAGAGCACGCGCACGAAGCTGACAGCGGCCTCGTGCGCATCCCGCGCGCGGGCGATCAGGGCGAGCGCCTTCGGGCTCTTGCCCTCGGCCGCATAATCGACGAGGTCGGCCGTCGATGTCACGCTGAGCGCGGCATCGAGCGCGGTTGCGAAGGCCGCGACGGCGAGGAGGACGATGACTCCCCCGAGCAGCAGGAACTCAGTCATGCCCGGCGGTGCCGCCTCTCGTCGCTCGCGAACGAGGTCAGGAGCTCGCGCTGCAGGCCGAACATGCGCCGCTCTTCATCGGGCAGGGCATGATCGTAGCCGAGCAGGTGCAGCAGCCCGTGGGTCGTGAGCAGCTTCATCTCGTCGAGCACCGAGTGACCGGCCGTCTCGGCCTGCGCCTGCGCGACCTGCGGGCACACGACGATATCGCCGAGCAGCCCGGGCGGCGTGACCTGGTCGGCCGTGCCCGGGCGCAGCTCGTCCATGGGGAAGCTCAGCACATCGGTCGGCCCGGGCTCGTCCATCCACTGCACGTGGAGCTGCTCCATGGCGGCCTCGTCGACGAGCACGATCGCGAGCTCCGCGTCGGGGCTCACGTGCAGAGCGAGAAGATGGTGCTGCACGAGGCGCAGCAGGGCCTCGACATCGACGTCGAGCCCCGACTCGTTGTTGATGTCGATCATGAGTGTCCTCGTTTCTGACCTCGTGCCCCGGGCTGCGCGCGGCGGCGCTCGGCCCGATTGGCGAACTCGCGCGCCTGCTCGAGCTCCAACCGGTGCGCGTTGCGCTTCTCGTCGTACTCGCCGTACGCCTCGACGATCTTGCCGACGAGCGCGTGGCGCACGACGTCGTCGCTCGTGAGGTTCGCGAAGTGGATGTCGTCGACGCGGTCGAGGATCTTCCCGACGACGCGCAGACCGCTCGTTCCGCCCGGCAGGTCGACCTGAGTCGTGTCGCCCGTGACGACCATGCGCGTGCCGAAGCCCAGGCGGGTGAGGAACATCTTCATCTGCTCGGGCGTGGTGTTCTGCGCCTCGTCGAGCACGACGAACGAGTCGTTCAGCGTGCGCCCGCGCATATACGCGAGCGGCGCGACCTCGATCGTTCCGCTCGCCACGAGCTTCGGCACGATCTCGGGATCCATCATCTCGTTGATCGCGTCGTAGAGCGGCCGGAGGTACGGGTCGATCTTGTCGGTGAGGGTGCCCGGCAGAAATCCGAGTCGCTCGCCCGCCTCGACCGCGGGCCGGGTGAGGATGATCCGGCTCACCTCGCGGCGCTGCAGCGCCTGCACGGCCTTCGCCATCGCCAGGTAGGTCTTGCCCGTGCCGGCCGGTCCGATGCCGAACACAATCGTGTTCAGGTCGATCGCGTCGACGTAATCGCGCTGACCGATCGTCTTGGGGCGGATGACCTTGCCGCGCGTGGAGAGGATCGCTTCGCCGAGCGCCGACCTCGGGCGCTCCCCCGACTCGGTCAGCAGGCGGTTCGAGGCCGTCACGTCGGCGGGCTCGATCGAGAGCCCGTTGCGGGTCATCTCGAGCAGCTCGTCGACGAGCACGCGCGCAGCGCTCACGGCGCTCTGCTCGCCCGAGAGCGTGATCTCGTTGCCCCGAACGAGCACGTCGACGCTCGGGTGCTCCTTCTCGACGATGCGCAGCAGACGATCCTGCGGGCCGAGCAGCTGCACCATCGCGATGCCGTCGGCGGTGATCGTGACCGAGGTGGTGGACGGGTCGTCAGCCAACGAGGCTCTTTTCCTGGAGGTTGCCGGCGAGCACATGGGCGTGCACGTGGAACACGGTCTGACCGGCGCCCGCACCGGTGTTGAAAATGAGGCGGAACTCGCCGTCGGCGCGTTCTGCGGCGATGCGGTTCGCCAGCTCGATGACCTCCGCGAGCAGAGCGGGATCACCCGCGGCCAACTGTGCCACGTCGCGATACTCGCTCGTCTTCGGGATGACGAGCACGTGCAGCGCGGCCTGCGGATTGATGTCGGAGATCGCGAAGACGCGCTCGGACTCGGCGACGATCTCGCCGGGGATCTCGCCATCGAGAATGCGGGTGAAGATGCTCGGCTCGGTCATGGAGTCGATTCTACGGGGAATCACCAGCGGCCGAGCCGTGCGTTCAGCACAGCGAGTGCCGCGGGGCCCGCAGTGGAGGTGCGCAGCACGCTCTCTCCGAGCCGCGCGCAGACCGCACCGGCGGCCGCGAGACGCTCGATCTCCTCGGGGGCGATACCGCCCTCCGGACCGACGACGAGGATCAGGTCGCCAGCAGGCAGGTCGACCGATGTGAGCGCCTCGTCCGTCCAGGGATCGAGCACGACGCAGGTCGCTTCCGCACGCGCGGCGAGCTCGGCCGTCGAAACGGGCGCCTCCACCTCCGGGATCCACGCGCGATGCGCCTGCTTCGCGGCCTCGCGCACGATCGACTGCCACCGGGCGCGGCCCTTGTCCGCTTTCGGCCCCTGCCACCGCGAGACGCTGCGGGCGGCCTGCCACGGCACGATGCCGTCGATGCCCAGCTCGGTCGCGGCCTGCACGGCGAGCTCGTCGCGGTCGCCCTTCGCCAACGCCTGCGCGAGCAGCACGCGACGCCCGGGCGCATCGCGCCCCTCGCGCGCGTCGACCCGGATCTCGACCCGTTTCGGATCCGCTCCGACCACCGCTCCCACGAGCCACGCGCCGCGGCCGTCGGTCAGTGTCACCGCCTCGCCTACGCGCACGCGACGCACGCTGGCGGCATGGTGCGCCTCGGACCCGGTGAGCACGACGATGTCGCCCGGCCCTGCGGCCGCGGCGGCGTCATCGACGAAGTGGAGCACCACGGACGCTTAGCCGCGGAACCGGTCGCGGAGCTTCGAGAACAGCCCCTGCTGGTGCTCGGCGAGCTGCGGCCCGGGCGCCTTCGTGCGCTTGGCAAGCTCCTCCACGAGCTGGCGCGTCTTGTGGTCGACCTTCGTCGGAGTCACGACCTGCACCGCGACTCTGAGGTCGCCGCGGCGCTTCGAGCGCAGCCCGGTGATGCCCCGATCCGAGATCTTGAGCACGTCACCCGATTGCACGCCCGCTCGTACCTCGAGGTCGACGGCGCCGTCGAGGCCGTCGATCGAGGCCGTGGTGCCGAGGATCGCGTCGGTCATCGACACCTCGAGCGTCGCAAGCAGGTCGTCGCCATCGCGGCTGAACACCGGGTGCGGCTCGACATGGATCTCGACGTAGAGGTCGCCGTTCGGTCCGCCCGCGGGCCCGACCTCGCCGGATCCCGGCAGCTGAAGGCGCAGCCCGGTCTCGACGCCGGCGGGGATGTCGAGACCGACCGTGCGGCGCGAGCGCACGCGTCCCTGACCGCCGCAGGTCGCGCACGGGTGCGGGATCCGCGTGCCGTAGCCCTGGCAGGATCCACAGGGCTGCTGCGTGACGACATTGCCGAGCAGGCTGCGCACCTGGCGGCTCACGTGGCCCGAGCCGCCGCAGACGTCGCAGCGCTCCGGCTCGGTGCCGGGCTGGCAGCAGCTGCCGCCGCACGTCTCGCACACCACTGCCGTATCGATGTCGACATCGCGATGCGTGCCGAAGACGACGTCGCCGAGCGCGAGCTCCACGCGCACGAGTGCGTCCTCGCCCTGTTGGCGCCGCGAGCGCGGCCGACCGCCGCGGGAGCCGCCGCCTCCGCCGCCGAAGAAGGCCTCGAAGACGTCGCCGAATCCGCCGAATCCGCCGCCGAATCCGCCTGCGGCCTGGTCACCGCCCATGTCGTAGCGACGGCGCTGCTCGGAATCGCTCAGCACCTCGTACGCGTGGGTGACCGATTTGAACTCCTCGGCCGCCTCGGCCGACGGGTTCACATCGGGGTGCAGCTTGCGAGCGAGCTTGCGATACGCCTTCTTGATCTCGTCGTTGCTCGCCTCGCGCGAGACGCCGAGAACATCGTAGTGGTCTGCCACAATCGCCTTTCCGCGGGATCGCCGCGATGGGGGTCGGGGCCGCGGTCAGCGGCGCTCGTCTTCTTCCAGTACGCGCGTGAGGTAGGTCGCGACCGCGCGAGCGGCCGCGAGATTGCGCGGGTAGTCCATGCGCGTCGGGCCCATCAGACCCACGCGCGCGCGGCCGATCGCCGCGTCGTATTCGCTCGCGACGATCGATGCCTCGCCCAGGCCGAACCTCTCGTTCTCGCGGCCGATGCTCGTCGCCCAGCCGTTCTCATCGGGATCCATCGCGCTCATCAGTCGCAGCAGCGTCACCTGCTCCTCGATCGCCTCCAGAAGCGGGTGGATGCTGCCCCGGAAATCGTCTTCGCGTCGTGCGAGGGTTGCGGCTCCGGCCATCACCAGGCGATTCTGCCGGAACGCGTCGAGCTCCTCGGCGATCGCGCGCGCGATGACATCGCGGGCGCGGCGCGCCGTGTCCCCCATGCCCGCGGCGTCGGCCGAAGCCAGTCCATCGGCAGCGGCGGCGACGCCGCGATCGACGACGAGCGGGCGGATGTGCGCGAGAACGGCCTCGATGTCGTCGGCGTCGGCCGGCGCGCCGAGCGCGGCGAGGCGCTGGGAGACGCGGCCGGTATCGGTCACGAGGATGACGAGCACCCGACGCGGATCGAGCAGCACGAGCTGCACGTGCGTCACGGTCGCCTTCGCGAACGAGGGGTACTGCACGAGCGCGACCTGACCGGTCAGCTGCGTCAGCACCCGCACCGTGCGCGCGAGAAGATCATCGAGGTCTGCAGGATCGGTGAGGAACGATTCGATCGCGGTGCGCTGCGCCGTGGAGAGGGGGCGCACGTGCGAGAGGTGGTCGACAAACGCGCGATAGCCCTTGTCGGTCGGCACGCGGCCTGATGAGGTGTGCGTCTGCGCGATCAGCTCGTCTTCCTCGAGCACTGCCATGTCATTGCGGATCGTCGCAGCGGAGACACCAAGCTGATGCCGTTCGACGATCGACTTGGATCCGACGGGTTCGTGCGTGTCGACGAAGTCGGTGACGATGGCGCGAAGCACCTGGAGCCGCCGGTCGCTGACCATCTCACGCCCCCTTCGCATTGGCACTCACACGTCTCGAGTGCCAATTCTACCGCCTCAGTCGGTGAGAGCTCGCACCACGGCGTCGGCGAGCAAGCGGCCCTTGAGCGTGAGAACGACTCGACCGCGCACGGCCGACGCCCCGTCGACCAAACCACCGGCCACGAGCCCCGCGACCTGGCGGCGTGCCGCCGCGTGCGGCAGATCGGCCACCGCCATGCCCTCGCGGATGCGCGTCTGAAGCAGCACGCGCTCGAGCGTGCGCTGCTCCGAATCGGGCGTCTCCCGTCCGGCCGCGGGCGAGGATCCGCTCGCGAGGCGCTGCGCGTAGGCCGCGGGATGCTTCACGTTCCACCAGCGCAGGCCCGCCACATGGCTGTGGGCGCCAGGCCCGAAGCCCCACCAATCGAGCCCTCGCCAGTACGAGAGGTTGTGCCGAGAGCGCTGGTCCTGTCCGCGCGACCAGTTCGAGACCTCGTACCAGTCGTAGCCTGCTTCGGCGAGCAGTGCGTCGGCGAGCTCGTACATGTCGGCCTGCAGGTCATCGTCGGGCGCGGCCACCTCGCCTCGGGAGATCTGTCGGTACAGCTTCGTGCCCTGCTCGATGATGAGCGCGTACGCCGAGATATGGTCGGGCTCGTGGGCGAGGGCGGTCTCGAGCGAGGCCCGCCAGTCGCCGAGGCTCTCACCCGGCGCGCCGTAGATGAGGTCGAGGCTCACGTCGAGACCCGCCGACCTCGCCGCGTCGACGGCCGTACCCACGTTCGACGGGGTGTGCGTGCGATCGAGCGCGGCCAACACGTGGGGCACCGAGGACTGCATGCCGATCGACATGCGCGTCACACCGGCAGCAGCGAGCTCTTCGACGACCGCGGGCGTGACGGTGTCGGGATTCGCTTCGACCGTCACTTCCGCGTTCGGTGCGAGGCCGAACCCCTCCCGCACGCCGTCGAGCATGCGCGCGAGGTCTCCCGCGGGCAGGAGCGTCGGCGTGCCGCCGCCGAAGAACACCGTCTGTGCGGCGCGGATCGGACCGGCCTGGTCGAGCACGTCCCTTGCGAGCTCGATTTCGCGCAGTAGTGTGTCGGCGTACTGATCCTGACGCGCTCCGCGCAGCTCGGGCGCCGTATAGGTGTTGAAATCGCAGTACCCGCAGCGCACGCGGCAGAACGGCACGTGCAGATAGACGCCGAAGTCGGTGCGCGGATCCGTCGTCACGCCGAGCAGGCCGTCGACGGGTGCGGGATCGCCGAGCGGAAGTGCGGAGGCCACGGCGCTACGCGAACAGCGGCGACACGGCGCGCAGGTATGCGGAATTCATGAGCCGGCGGCGGCGCTTCACGAGTCCGCGGAACATGCGATAGCTCCAGCGCACCGGCATGTCGAAAGCGCGCACCTCGAACCACACCTCGTCGTTGTCGCGCCATTCGACGCTGAAGAGGATCTCGCCGCTCACGAGCGTGGCATCGACGGTGCCGATCGCGAACGCCACGCGACGCTCCTCCTCCGTGACGAAGATGACGCGGTAGTCGCCGTTCGCCTTGCGCCCGCGTGCGCGGCCCGTGATGTGCGCCGTCGCGCCGGCGCTGACGTAGGCCAGGCCGTCGGCGGTGAACCGTTGATCGCCCTCTGACCCCGCCGGAGGATGCGGTGTGCCGTCGGGATCGAAGCTCACGCCGGTGTAACTGGGTTCGGCCGACGGGCGCACGTCCGTGAGCTCGAGGCCCGCGCCCGTGACGACGCGCCAGGAGAGCAGGTCGTCTCCCGCCTTGCGGAAGCGCTCCTCACCGCTGCCGATGCGCCAGTTGTCGACCGCCGGAAGAGACTTCTCCGGCGGGTACTGCAGCAGATCGGCGGCCTGGCTGGCGCCCACGGCCGCATAGTCGACCGTCTGGTCACGGAAGGTCGCCCTGCGCATGCTCTCCACCCTAACCGGCGTCGCTTATTTCTTGCCCGAGGACTCGACATCGCCGGAGAGCGCGGCGATGAAGGCTCCCTGCGGAACCTCGACGCGTCCCACCATCTTCATGCGCTTCTTGCCCTCCTTCTGCTTCTCGAGCAGCTTGCGCTTGCGGCTGATGTCACCGCCGTAGCACTTGGCGAGCACGTCCTTGCGGATCGCGCGGATCGTCTCGCGCGCGATCACGCGCGCCCCGATCGCGGCCTGGATCGGCACTTCGAACTGCTGGCGCGGGATCAGCTTGCGCAGCCGCTCGGCCATCATCGTGCCGTACGAATACGCGGCGTCGCGGTGAACGATGGCGCTGAACGCGTCGACGCGCTCGCCCTGCAGCAGGATGTCGACCTTCACGAGGTCGGCCTCCTGACTGCCCGACGGTTCGTAGTCGAGGCTCGCGTAGCCCTGGGTGCGGCTCTTCAGGTGGTCGAAGAAGTCGAACACGATCTCACCGAGCGGCATGGTGTACTTCAGTTCCACGCGCTCCTCGGACAGATAGTCCATGCCGATCAGCGTTCCTCGCCGCGCCTGACACAGTTCCATGACGGTGCCCACGAAATCCTTCGGCACGAGGATCGACGTGTCGACGACCGGCTCCGTCACGGAGGCGATCTTGCCCTCCGGGTACTCGCTGGGGTTCGTGACGACGATCGTCTCGCCGTTCTCCGCCGTGACCTCGTAGATCACGCTCGGCGCAGTGGTGATCAGGTCGAGATCGAATTCGCGCTGGAGGCGCTCGGTGATGATCTCCAGGTGCAGCAGGCCGAGGAAGCCGCAGCGGAACCCGAAGCCGAGGGCCACCGATGTCTCGGGCTCGTACACGAGCGCAGCGTCCGAGAGCTTCAGCTTGTCGAGGGCATCGCGCAGGATCGGGTAGTCGCTCGCATCGATCGGGTACAGCCCCGAGAACACCATGGGCTTAGGCTCGACGTACCCGGCGAGGGCGATCTCGGCCGGCTGCTTCGCGTCGGTGACCGTGTCGCCCACCTTCGACTGCCGCACGTCCTTCACGCCGGTGATCAGGTAGCCGACCTCGCCGACGCTGAGCCCATCGCAGGGTGCCGGCTCGGGGCTCGACACACCGATCTCGAGCAGGTCGTGCGTGGCGCGCGTCGACATCATCTGCAGCTTCTGGCGGGGCGAGAACGATCCGTCGATCATGCGCACGTAAGTGACGACGCCGCGATACGAGTCGTAGACCGAATCGAAGATCATGGCGCGCGCGGGCGCATCTGCGTCACCGGTCGGTGCCGGAATCTCGCCCACGATGCGATCGAGCAGCTCGTCGACGCCGACGCCCGTCTTGCCGGACACGCGGAGCACATCGTCGGGGTCGCCGCCGATCAGGTCGGCGAGCTCCTTCGCGAATCGATCGGGGTCGGCCGCGGGCAGGTCGATCTTGTTGAGCACCGGGATGATCGTGAGATCGTTCTCCATGGCGAGGTACAGGTTCGCGAGCGTCTGCGCCTCGATCCCCTGCGCCGCGTCGACGAGCAGGATCGCGCCCTCGCACGCCGCGAGCGAGCGCGAGACCTCGTAGCTGAAGTCGACGTGACCCGGCGTGTCGATCATGTTGAGCGCGAACGTGTCGCCGTCGACCTGCCACGGGATGCGCACCGCCTGGCTCTTCACCGTGATGCCGCGCTCGCGCTCGATGTCCATGCGGTCGAGGTACTGCGCCCGCATCTCGCGGTCGGCCACCACGCCGGTCAGCTGGAGCATGCGGTCGGCGAGGGTCGACTTGCCATGGTCGATGTGGGCGATGATGCAGAAATTCCGGATTCGCGCGGGCGGCGTAGCGGCGGGCGCGAGCGGCTGAGAGGCTCGGGGCGACATATCCATACGAGTCTACGCGGAACGCCTGACACCCGCCTGCCGCGCAGGACGCATCTCGTCGTCACGTGCATGACAAATGGAGGAAAAGTGTGCAGACTAGAGTGATCCCGCAACGAAGCTGGTGAGCAGAGTGCTCAACCCGCACCTGCACCTGATTACGAAACGGTAGTTCCGACACAGATTGATAACGCTTTATTGCCCACGGCTACCCCGTTGGCGTAAGCGGACGAGCGCAGACTAGAGTCACCTCTCAGCCCAGTGCTCCTCGAGAAAGCCACCTGACACCTTGTTCCGATACTTGACGCGCCGCCTGATCAACTGGC
>Ga0308157_10010409_pt1 | contig 10089 bp, 8 predicted proteins | sample PhyBR1_FD_201035 | JGI IMG/M metagenome (GOLD analysis project Ga0308157, IMG submission 201035) | Phyllosphere microbial communities from UC Gill Tract Community Farm, Albany, California, United States - DLSLB.R1 | ecosystem: Host-associated > Plants > Phyllosphere > Unclassified | place: USA... | reverse complement strand
CGGTACGTTTCGATCCCCAAAGGAAAGGTCTGTCGTACACAAATTCTCCAGCTTTGGAATATTGCCCGTTTTTACCGTTGAATCTCACAACTTCATCGCGGAATGGTCTGATCATCTGCGAGTGACATGAGTTACAGCCTTCACGAATGTATAAATCTCTACCTTCAAGTTCCAGCGGCGAATAAGGTTTCACTGCTGCGATCGTAGGTACGTTTTCTTTGATGGTTAGTGTTGGTACGATTTCTAAGAAACCACCAATAGCTACTGCGATAAACGAAAGTACGGTAAGCAAAGTCGGCATTCTTTCGATCCAAAGGTGAAGTCCTTCGCCTTCTTTTCTTTTGTTGCTGATTTTTGCTAATGCCGGTGCTTCTGCAGGAACTTCTTTTTGGAAAGAACCGCTTCTAACTGTAGCAACAAGGTTCACGCACATTAAAATCGCTCCGGAAATGTATAGGAAACCACCCACAAATCGCATTTGGTAATACGGAATGATTGCTGTTACCGTATCCAACCAGTTTTTATAAACTAAGGTGCCGTCCGGATTAAACTGTTTCCACATCAAACCTTGAGTAAACCCGGCGATGTATAAAGGAACTGCGTAGAAAATAATTCCTAAAGTTCCCAGCCAGAAATGCCAGTTAGCTAATTTTACAGACCAAAGTTTGGTTCTCCACATGATCGGTAGAAGGTAATAAATCATACCGAAGGTCATGAAACCGTTCCAGCCTAAAGCCCCAACGTGAACGTGACCAATTACCCAATCGGTATAGTGACCGATTTTATTTAAAGTTTTTGTTGCCAATAATGGACCTTCGAAGGTTGCCATACCATAACAGGTAATCGCTACCACGAAGAATTTAAGTACCGGATTTTCTCTTACTTTATCCCACGCACCTCTTAAGGTAAGAAGTCCGTTCAACATTCCTCCCCAAGATGGAGCAATCAGCATAATAGAGAAACCGGTCGCTAATGCCTGTGCCCAACCTGGAACAGCGGTATACTGCAAGTGGTGCGGACCAGCCCAAATATAGACGAAAATCAGTGACCAGAAGTGGATAATCGATAATTTATAAGAAAATACCGGTCTGTCTGCCGCTTTTGGTAAGAAGTAATACATCAAACCAAGGATTGGTGTAGTCAATACAAACGCCACCGCGTTGTGACCATACCACCACTGAACCAAAGCATCTTTAACACCCGCATAAGCTGAATAAGATTTCCAGCCTGCGAAAGATAAAGGAACTTCAAGGTTGTTGAAAATGTGAAGCATTGCAATTGCTACCCAGGTTCCTAAGTAGAACCAGATTGCAACATATAAGTGTCTAACTCTTCTTTTAATAATGGTTCCGAACATGTTAATCCCGAAGACCACCCAAATCACGGTGATTAGGATATCAATCGGCCATTCGTGCTCTGCGTATTCTTTGGAAGTGTTGATTCCCATTAAGAATGTAATCACCACCGCTACAATCATCAGCTGCCATCCCCAGAAGTGAATCCAGGATAGGGTATCGCTATACATTCTGGTTTTTAGCAATCTCTGCAAAGAGTAATATGCACCGGCGAAAAACCCGTTACATACGAAGGCAAAAATTACTGCACTGGTGTGTAACATTCTGATACGGCCGAAACCGAAAGCGCCATGAGTATTAATTAAACCCTGAAGATTTCCACTTTGTAAACTGGCGATGGTTGCATCGTCGGTCCCAAAGAAAAATTCAGGAAGTTCGGGGTAAAATAACATTAACGCCGCCGTAAGCCCCAACAGAAAACCGATAAGCCCAAAGACTACGGTTGCATAAAGAAAGGCGCGCACAATGTTATTATCGTAACTAAACTTTTGTGTTTCCATATAAACTAATCACTTTTTTCTTCTATATTTTTATTTTCTTTTTCTGGCTGAGAATCTTCTTTGACCTCCTTGTCCTTGATGATTTCCGAGTCTAACAGTATTCGCACCGCAGGCGACTCATCATCTTCAAACTGCCCTTTTTTTGCACTTATTATAAAAATGATTAAAAAAATTACAGCCAGTGTTACGCTGCAAAGAATCATTAAATACAATATTTCCATTGCCTGCAAATTTAGGGAATATGTGCGTCAAATTTACTTAAAAATTATGATATTCCTCACCTGACGCTAACTTTTGTTTATTTAAATTACTTCTAAATAACCGCTGCTTTTTCCGCGTCTTTATGGGTTTTAAAGTATTTGGTAGAGCGCGCCCATGTTGCAACTGAGGTGAAAATTACTACCGTAATCGAACTTATCGGCATCAGAATCGCAGCCACCAGCGGCGAAAGATGTCCCGTCACCGCGAAGCTTAAACCAATGATATTGTAAAAAAAGCTGATTCCAAAGGTGATTTTTACGATGGTAATGGCATCTTTGGATAAATCAAAATAATCCTTTAAAAACGGCATTTTTTCTCCCGCCATAATCACGTCAGACGATGGGGTAAAAGAATGTGTGTCATCCGCAACCGCGATGCCCACGTTGCTTTGCTTCAATGCACCGGCGTCGTTCAGGCCGTCGCCAAGCATCGCGACTTTTCGGTTTTCGTCCTGAAGTTCTTTGATGTAATTCAGCTTATTTTCGGGGCTTTGGTTAAATTTCATTCCGGCAATATGCGGCACCAGACTTTTTAACGAACTTTCTTCCGAAGCATTATCACCACTTAGGATATGAATTGGGTATTCCTGAAATTTTCCGAACATTTCGGCCATATTTTCCCGATATTCATTGGTGAAGATATATTTTCCCAAATACGTTTCATCGCTGGAAATATAGACGGCAGTTTCCAGGTTTTTCGATTGCTGACTGTTGAAAGACGCCGAACCAATTTTATACGTTTTTCCGCGCACTGTGCCCGAATATCCTTTCCCTGCGATCTCCTGAAAATTTTCAGCCGGCAGATATTCTTCGCCAACTTCCAAATACTGATATAAAGTTTTCGACAACGGATGATTGGAATTTTTTAGGAGGCTTTTAAGGTTAATTTTGTCAAATTCCGAAATCGCGCTTCCTTCGTAGACGATGTTTGCTTCTTTGTTGTGGGTAATCGTTCCTGTTTTATCGAAAACTAAAGTGTCTATTTTCGCCAGTTTCTCGATGGTCAGCGTGTCTTTAACATAGAATTTATTTCGTCCCAAAATCCGCATAATATGTCCTAAAGTAAACGGTGCCGAAAGTGCCAGCGCACAGGGACAAGCTACAATCAGGATGGCAGCAACCACCTGGAACATCTTCTCAAAATCTACCTGCGCCCAGTAAATGCCGGCAATTAGCGTAATTCCTAAAATGATAAAAGTGAAATATTTGCTGATGTCATTGGTAATCGTGTCAAGACCGGTTTCGTATTTTCGGAAAGCTTCTTTGTTCCAAAGTTGTGTCAGGTAACTTTGGTTTACGGTTTTGATGACTTCAAGTTCCAGCACAGAACCGATTTGTTTTCCGCCTGCAAAAATTTTGTCGCCCGGTTCCTTCGGGATGGAAGCACTTTCGCCCGTAATAAAACTGTTGTCGATGTTTCCTTCGCCTTTAATTAAAATCACGTCCACGGGAATAATTTCCTGGTTTCGCACCATAATGCGATCGCCAATTTTTAGCTCATTTAGCAGGATATTTTTCTGTTCGCCGTTAAAATCGATTTTCGTTACGGCAATCGGGTAGAAAGATTTGTAATCGCGATCGTAAGACAGGGCGCTGTAGGTTCTTTTCTGAAAAAGTTTGCCCAAAAGCATGAAAAAAAGCAAGCCGCACAAAGTATCGAAATATCCAGGCCCGTAATCGGTTAAAACTTCATAAATACTTCTGCCGTAAAGCATAATGATTCCTAAGACAATCGGAACATCAATGTTTACAATTTTATTTTTCAGGCCAAACCAGGCTGATTTAAAATAATCTGAAGCGGAGTAAAATACCACCGGTGTTGCCAGTAAAAACGAAATAAAACGGAAGAGATTTTTATACTGCTCCATCCAGAAATCGGAGGTTCCCATTACCTGCGCAGCATATTCCGGATAAACGAAAAGCATCCCGTTGCCAAAAGCAAAACCTGCAACGGCCAGTTTAATAATCAGGGTTTTATCGTAAAATTCCTCTTTTTTGTCGGCAGTTTCTAAGTTGATAACCGGTTTATATCCCAAATTGGTGAGGAATTTCGCCAGCTCGCTCAACTTTAATTCATTATGATTAAAGGAAATTTGCACCGTTTTGCGGGTAAAATTTACCTGGGAATAGTTGATGTCTTTATTTAAAGTCTGCAGACTTTCCAGCAACCAAATACAGGAAGAACAATGGATGACCGGAATTTTAAAAGTAACCAAAGTGGTATTTCCTTCAGAAAAATCGGTGACTTTCGTGAACACTTCCGAGGTGTCGAGATAATCAAATTGCGCGATGTTTTCATCATTCGGCCGGATTCCGGAACTTTTATTCAATTCATAAAAGTTGCCTAAATCGTTCATGTTCAAAATCTCAAACACCGACTTGCACCCGTTGCAGCAAAAGGCTTTGTTATCAAAGGCAATACGCTCTTTCACGATCGCCTGACCACAGTGAAAACAGTTTTCGGACAAAGTAATCTTATTAGGGGTGCAAAATTATAAAATTATATTTGGGTCTGGCAGTTAAATACCCTATTTTTGCTGATAAATGTCATATTACTATGTCCTTAGAGAAACATGCAATGATCGAGGAACGGCTTCGCGAAGTATTTAACGATCAAACCTTTAAAGAATCTTTATCAGCGGAAGATTTCAACGCTTACTTAACTCAAAAAAAGACCCTTAATTTCCACAAAGGGGGGATTCTTTTTGAAGACGGTGAAATTCCCGACGGCGTTTATTTTTTGAATAAAGGAACGGCAAAACTGTCCAAACAGGGCGTTTACGGGAAAGACCAGATTTTACGCTTCATTAAAGAAGGGGACATGATCGGTTACCGCGCCATTCTTTGTGGTGAAAATTTCCAGGCCGCCGCCGAAGCGATGACCGACGTGGAAGCTACTTTTTTGCCTTCGGAACTTTTCATTCATTTATTAGAAGTAATGCCGGCACTATCTTTTGTAATGTTGCAAAAAATAGCCTTTGAGCTCGGAGAATCTTCCAACACCGTAACTTTCTTAGCACAGAAAACCGTTCGCGAAAGACTTGCGGAAATCCTGCTTTTATTGGAGCAGAAATTAGGTACAGATCCGGAAGGTTTCATTAAAATTTCCCTGACGCGTGAAGAAATTGCCAACATCATCGGAACGGCTACAGAAAGCGCAATCCGATTAATTTCCGAATTCAAACAAGATAAATTAATTGAAGTTGAAGGCCGGAATATTAAAATTTTGAATCACGAAAAACTGGTTCGCCTGGGACACGTCACTTTATAAAATCCGCAGTTTTTTTTGAACTGCAATTACCAAAATTATGTCTGTACACTCAGAAATAAAAAAAATCACCACTGAAACTTTGCGAAAAATGAAATTCGACAAAGAAAAAATCAGCATGCTTACTGCCTACGACTTCACCACGGCAAAAATGGTGGATGCCGGCGGCGTGGATGCGGTTTTGATTGGTGATTCCGCAGCCAATGTAATGGCAGGTCACGAAACCACTTTGCCAATCACGCTGGACCAGATGATTTACCACACGCAATGTGTGACACGCGGTATTGAGCGCGCTTTAATCGTGGCTGATTTACCTTTCGGAAGCTACCAAAGCAATCCAGAAAAAGCTTTGGAATCGGCGGTGCGAATGATGAAAGAAGGCGGTGCGCACGCCGTAAAAATCGAAGGTGGTAAAGAAATCGAGCAGGAAATTTCCAAAATCGTAAACGCGGGAATTCCCGTGATGGGACATCTGGGGCTAACGCCGCAGTCCATCTACCAGTTCGGAACGTATAAAGTTCGCGCGAAAGAAGATGAAGAAGCGGAGAAACTGCTTAGTGATGCCAAATTGTTGGAAGAACTCGGGTGTTTTGCGTTGGTTTTGGAAAAAATTCCCGCTGATTTGGCCCAAAAAGTTTCAAACAGCATTTCAATTCCAACCATCGGAATTGGCGCCGGTGCCGGCTGCGATGGACAGGTACTCGTTTACCACGATATGGTCGGCATGAACAAAGGCTTTTCACCGAAATTCCTGCGCAGATATCTGGACCTATATACCGAAATTACTGGCGCCGTCTCCAGCTTTGTAAAAGATGTAAAAACCGGAGATTTCCCTAACCAAAACGAAAGTTACTAATGAACATGAACACAACAGCCCTTCAGGGTATTTTATCAATCGGTGCTTTAATCTGTATCGTAGTCGGGTTTTTCAACCTCTTTCCCCAGAATATCAATGACTTCCTGTACCACCGGCTTTTCTACGTGCTGATCGGTGCAAGTTTTGTCCTGCAGGCACCTACTTTAACCAATAAAAATTTCATTTACCCAATGTATATCGCGGCGGGATTGTGTATCATCGGCGCTTTTATGCGGCCCGATTCGCAAATTGCTGTGATCAAAACCATCGGATTATTTGGTGGTGTTTTAATGTCGATATTTTCACGACCAAAAATCACACGCGGAAATTAAATTGGTAAAACCAAAAAAAAGCCGCTTTTAGCGGCAAATAAATACATGAAAAAACTATTAGTCTTGAAGATTAATAGTTTTTTGTTTTTAGAATGTTCTCGAAATAATTCGCCACTAAAATGCGCTCCGCTTTTGTAAGATTCGCGTTCGGATGTTGCGCAATATAACCCGGCATCGGCATGGTGTAATCTTTCACGGAGTGAACTGATTTTTCCAGCATATTTTTTTTCAAGTCTTTATTGAAAGTTCCCCATTCCGAAAGGTTGAGGTGTTCCCGGCCTTCATTTACGTGATGCTTAATCGACCACGAAATTGGCGCAACATATGCGTAATCCGGATAAATGGTTTCGTTGGAGTGACAGTCGTAGCAGGCTTTTTTTAAAATCTGGGTCACGTTTTTCGGCGTGTTGTAGATTTTAACAAAATCGGCTTTCGGATCAACAGGCTTATTGGTGCGGTTCACGGGAATAAACTGGATCAACGCAATGACGATCAGGAACCAATAGATGATTTGGGAGAAAATTTTCATGGTTTATTTATTACCGGCTTTTCGGGCATTTTTTCCGGATTTACCGCATCTGGTTTTTCGCCGTTTGTCGGCAGTGTCCAGGTTTCTTTGATTTCCCAAAGCGGTCGGACTTCAACACCTTTGTCGAAGCTGTACACCGGTTCTGCAAAAATATTTTCTGCAAAATTTGCTTTGTCCCAAACACCGTTTTCATTTTCATCAACCAAAATGCGAAGCTGATATTTTTCCGGTTTTAAAGCCGAAAAATTGATATTTGATTCGGTGCCATATTTCGAATAAGCGACTTCGCCGTTTGAAGCGATGAGCTGAGTCCAGAATTTTTTCGCCGGCGCATTGACAAGCGTTAATGAGAATGAACCGTAATTTTCGGTTTTATCGGCTTCAAAATCAAAACGATAGGATTTTGCTACACTTTCGTAAAATGAGGAAACGGTTTCTTTCGGAATGGAAAGCGAATATTTTTTTCCTTCAACAAAATTGGATTTTACATGAATTTCAAACGGATTTTCTTTGGATATTTCCGCTGTAAAATTCTGCTGAATACTATCTGAAGATAACGTCCATTTTTCCGCTGCAATTTCATTGATGTAATAATTGCTGCGAATTACGAAATCTTTCTGTGGCGGTAGAAGATTGCCGCGCGCGTTGCTCAGCAACATTTCATTTTTCGTATTATACCGGTAAAAAACCGAAACCGTATCCTGCTTGATGCCGTTGTCGTAGCTGAATTTTAAATTTTCATTGCTTTCAATACCAATATTTTGCTGTTTTGCATTAAACCAGACAAAAACCGAATCGGATTTTGCGGCATGCGTTATTTTATAGTCTTTCAGCTTTTCGTTCAAAGATAAAACTTCCACTTTCTCCGGATTTCCTTCAAAGGTCATCAATATTCCGCCCGGAACTTCCTTCATTTCGAGGTATTTGTTGCTTTTCTGCGACGGAACCAAACTCAGCTGCAGCCCTGAAATGCTTTTGTCCAGATTTACGTTTTCCGTTTGAAAGGCAACCTGCTCTTTTCCGGGATCGTACACGGAATTTGCGTTGCTGTCTTCAAAGGCTAGAACTCTATATTTTCCTGGCGCCAGATAATTCAGTTCAAAATAACCGTCCGGATCCGCCATTGTAATGTAATAGGGTTTTTGGCGGTAATCCATCGAATCTTTTTCCTGATACAATCCGACAACGATATTTTTCGTTTCACCATCTTTTTCAGTGTGGGTTAGAAGTTTTTTTACATCTCCGCTAATAAATAAACTGTCGATTTTTTCGCCGGTAGAAAAGGCAAAATTGTAATAAGCCAGCGCATTTCCTTCGTTATTGTCCACAATAGCATTCCCGAAGTTGAAGTTGTAGGTGGTATTTTCCTGTAAAGTATCGTCCCATTTAATCAGCAGAAATTTATTGGCAATTCCGGAAGGCAAAATTTTGGTGATTTTTTTAATCGGTGGCGAAATAATAAGCTGGCGGCTGATTTCTTTCAAATTGATGTATTCATCAAAATCAATGCGCAGTTCTTTGATATTGCGTGACACATTAGTACGCGGACTGTCGATATTACTGCCGATGACCTGTGGTGGAATGCTGTCCCGGGAACCGCCAACCGGCGAACCCACGCGGGCACACGACGTGAAAAGAAAACCAAGAAGCAGGATGAAGAGAAATCTTTTCATGTAACGGATTTCTGCAAAATTACTAAATTTATTCACTGTACGCGGTGTCGCTCAGTTTTTCCGCGGTGGTGTCGGTTTCATTTATTTCTTTTTGAATTTTTGCCCGTTCCAACGGGAAATTTTCAAAAAGTCCGGAAAGTGCCAACGCTGTATACACTTTGCTCGAATACTTATTTCCGATGGCGATGATGGTAACCTGCGATTTCAAAAGGTGCCCAAAAACGGAATTCGTCCCGTGCCACCAGCCGTTGTGATAAGTGAGTTTTTCCTCCTCATTAAAAACTTTCATCCGGAATCCCAGACCATAATTGTTGATACCTGGTCTTTCGTTGCTGTACGGCTGAAAAATTAAATCTTTTAAATCGGGGCGCAGGAAATTTTTCGCAAATAATGCTTTTGAAAAATTGAGCAAATCGCGCGGCGTGGTGTACACATTTTTATCACCGTAGATCAGATCAAGCCGGTCGTAGGGATAAACTCTTGGACCGCGCTGATAAAAGGATTTCGCAGCTTTCGCCATGTATTTTTCCTTTAAGATATAGGAATGATCCATCTTCAAAGGTTCAAAAATCATTTCATCAATCGCTTGTGGAAAAGGCGTTTCGGTCACTTTTTCGATGAGAAGTGCAAGAAGCGCAAAATTGGTGTTGCAATACATGAAACCCGTATCAGTTTCGCGCGCCAGATCTGGTTTATATTTCACCAGCATGTTTAAAATATCCTGATTGGAAAGATATTCTTTTGACATTTCCGCTGGTGCCGGCTGTATTTTATCAATGAAATATTCGTATTTTGGGAGTCCGCTGCGCTGGCTCAGCAAAGTGAAAACGGTAACTTTAGGATACGGAAAACCCGGGAAAAATTTCGTGAGCGGATCCTGCAGCTTAATTTTGCCGGCTTCCACCAACTTTAGCGCCGCCATTGCCGTAATTGTTTTAGAAACTGACGCAACATGAAGCGCAACAGTATCGTTAATAGGTTCCGTATTATTGGCCTGGGCATAACCGCGGTAACCTTCGTAAAGAATTTCGTCGCCTTTTGCCACTAAAAATCCGCCCCACAAGTCACCGCCTTCCCACACTTTTTTGTAGTAACGGTCCAGAACCGCGACAACAGAATCTCTATTTTTAAGTTTATTATCTTTTCCTTTAAAAACATCTTCAAGTTCTACGTTACCGAAATTGGGCAGCGAGGTTTGTTCAGTTTGAGAATCAGAACTCTCTTTATTACAGGAAATTAATAGCGTTGAAAATAAAAAGAAATAAAATAAATGGCGGAAAAACTTCATGGAAAAAGGGATTTTGCTTAAAAAAATC
>Ga0308157_10010407_pt1 | contig 10091 bp, 10 predicted proteins | sample PhyBR1_FD_201035 | JGI IMG/M metagenome (GOLD analysis project Ga0308157, IMG submission 201035) | Phyllosphere microbial communities from UC Gill Tract Community Farm, Albany, California, United States - DLSLB.R1 | ecosystem: Host-associated > Plants > Phyllosphere > Unclassified | place: USA... | reverse complement strand
GGTTAAAGGCCCGAACATCAAAGGTAGTCTTAGGTAAGTCTTTTAAAACCCACCAGTTTCAGTCAGGTTATGGCTGGATGGGGGCCGTTGTGTCAAATTTTATGTTTTTGAAACGTTCTAAAAAACAATAACTTAGAATAATTCTAAATATGAGTTAACCGCCCATCTTTAAACGCGAATTAGACTTTTACATTAAGAAAAACAGGGCAGTTTTAGCCCTATTTTGAATTTATGCGCTATTTCGCCGCATCATGTGGAAAACTGCCCTTTAAGACTGTTTAGATGCCTTCAACAGCTTCGAATCCCTCGAACTGAGGTGGACCAGCATAAAGTGGCTTGGTGTTGCCCGCATTGCGATGCGCGTTGCGGAACTGTTCTGATTTCGTCCAGAACACGAAATCGTCTCGCGTTTTCCAAACGGTGTGCGAGGAGTAAAGCGTATAGCCTTCTTCTTCATTTGTTGCGCCGCGCAGAAGATGGAAGCTTTCAAAGCCCGGCAACTCCGACAGTTGCGAGTCACGGCTACGCCAAACGGTTTCAAATTCGGCTTCATTGCCGACGATTACCTTGAAGCGGTTCATTGCGATGAACATTGCTGATCCTTACTTTCAAAGAGGGACTGGCTACAAATTGGTCGCAGGACAATTGCACAGATGGTGTGGTACGTCCTGATAAAGTTCCGGCGAGTGCAGTGGTAGGGACTGCACTCGCCGCGTCGTATCTCGGGATATGAAGACCACCACAGCGGTCAGAGATGAGTGGACTTCGTAGACACGACGATTGATGTTCGGGAGGCTTAGGCCTCCCGAATGTTTTTAGAACTTCTGCGTTAGCGAAAGTTTGAAGTAACGGCCAGGCTCAGAATAGAGCTCAGTCACGTTAGTTCGCTCCTGAACATTCATGGCGTCGTAATAGGTTTTATCAAACAAATTATATACGCCAGCTTGTAGGCGCGTTCCGTTGAGTTGTTTTGGCTCCCACCAGCCAGCTACGTTTACAATACTGTAGCCAGGGAGGCGACGTGTCGAAGACCCAGCTCGTGATGTAATAGTTTGGTTTATATAAGCAGCCGCAACTACACTTGTATCCACCCCCCACGTTTCGGTATTGTAACCAACTCCGAAGACGCCTTTAAACGGTTGAGATGAGGACAAGGGAACATCATCATCAAGGTTCATGGCTTTAGCGTATGAAAGAGCACCATGAATATTAAAACCATTTGTAAAATTGTGATGACCTTTAATTTCGACCCCTGCGATACGGGCTTTGTCGAGGTTCCGATATTCTGTCAGGCCCATATAATATTGAGGTGTTATAGTCGAAATCGTATCAATAAAGTTATTGTATCGATTTGCGAATACAGTGATTTTACCGCCAGATTCTTGATCGCCGAAGTTAGCACCCACATCAATGCCATAGCCAGTTTCAGGCTTAAGATTGGGGTTTCCAATTGTTCCATAGCCTGCTGAAAGGTATGTTACATATAGCTGATCTACTTCAGGTGATTTATAAGTAGCTGAAATTTGGGCAAACAATTCTAGAGCCGATGTTGCTTGCCAAGAAAGGCGAAGCTTCGGCGAAAAACGACTGTCAGAATTACTTGCGTAGCCACTTGAAGTGTCAGGCTCATACTTAAACCAATCAAAACGCATTCCCGGCGTGATCGCGAAAGGTGTATCGCCAATCTCGATACGGTCTTCGGCAAAAAGTCCGATTTTGTAGGAATCCACGTCAGGGGTATCTGCTTGATTGATATGTAAGAACGGACATGTTCCAGCCAATTCAGCAGGGGTTGCCGTGCCGCGTAAACAGCCATCGTCACCAGTCATTGATTGTGTGTATTTACCAGCGCTAAAATCCCCGCCAAGCGTGAGGGAGTGAGAAAATGCACCGGTTTCAAATCCGAGATTTGTGTACCCTGTTGCACCATAACGCTCCTCTTGCAGAACGTAGTTGCGGCTGAATGGTCCTTTTAAATTTGCTAATCGAGTAGTGTCGGTTCGGAACGAACGTTCAATTTTTTGCCAATACACTGTCGCGAATGCATTATTGATTAGCCCGTCGTCGGGATTCACAAATCGATAATCAAGTGAAACACGATCACGTTTATTTTGCTGATTTTTATTATAATCGGCGTTATCGTACGTAGGCACATAAATTGGTGCTGTACGTGTTCCGATATTTGTTGTGCTAGAGTCCGAGTCAAGATTAGTGTCAGATTTATAACGGTTTCGTTCAGCCGTTATGCCAACGGTATGGCCGCCTTCAAGTTCTTGGCGCAATTTAAACATTAAATTACTGCGATCATAATCTCTGGGGTCAGCTTCAGTGCGTGCTGCTCCATACCCCCCAATATCACCGGTTCCTTGGATTTCATGTCCACGTTTATATGAGCCCTGAAATAGAACGGACGTGTTCTGAACTTTCTGAGCAACAGCGCCTGAACCGATAAATGAACGATCTGAGCCATCATATGTGAGCTTTGCAAGGCCACCAAATGCTTTACCTGGCGCAAGCAGATCCTCTGGCTCCAATGTTTTGAGGGCAATAGCGCCACCCATTGCGCCAGAACCAAGACGACTAGCGTCAGCTCCGTAAAGGACATCGAAGGTTGAGAGCGCGGAAAGATCAAAAGCGTCAGTATTTCCGCCGTTTACTTCGGAACGTATCGCAGCGTTCAGATACGGGATAGTAATACCATCAATTGTCGTCAAAACTCGACTATCCTGAAGTCCTCGGATATTAATTCCGCCGGTCGTCTGGCTAACAGCGAGGCCTGGCTCAAGCGTGTTTGTCAGATCCTTGACTGAATCGATATTATTCTTGCGAATTTCTTCAGCCGTTACAACATTCGCCAGCGGTGAATCTGAAACGGATCCGCTTGTCGCACGATTGTTCTTGATAACGATTGGTTTAAGCTGAACACTGTTGTTATTATTGGTATTGTCAGTCGCTGCAGTTTGTTGTTGCGCATAAGCGCCTGACGTCATCGCGATTATTACAACAGCAAGTCCTGTGCTTGCCAAAAATGACCGCTTATGTTCCCCGTTTATTACCCGCATTGCCTAGGTTCTCCAAAAGGCCACAGAAAATATCCCACGTCTAAATGGAAGTGGGAAAGTTAAATCTTTCAATAGGTTACATTCTTCCCATCCCGAGGGAAGTTGTGGCGCTGGCTGGAAGGAGAACCTTCGGGCTTGCTCTGGAAAAAAAGAGAATTAAACTTGACTCGATTAATCCAGTAAGGCAGTGATTATTAAACATGACTTATGATGTCAACTAATGATTTGTTGGGACCAAGTCAGTTAACAAGAACGGCTCCATAACTGGTGCAGAGGCAGTAAAATGAACAGGCGAATTCATATCGACATGCAGGTGCGGTTGCCGCGTGAGCGCGTTTCCAGCCGCATGCCCGAACTCCAGTCGCGTCTAGATACGACAGGACAGGTCAAATCGCACACTTCTGAACAGTCTTATGAATCGCAGCTTAAAACTTATGGTAGCCGTGAACTCTTCAACGGCTCTCGTGAAGTGGCGATAGAGCACGGCGGCTCTCTCTATCGTTTGAAAATCACCCGTCAAGGCAAGCTCATCCTTAACAAGTAGGCAACAAAAGATGACGACCCAGACCAAGCCCTCCCCAGAGCAAATACTCAAGGCACGGGCAGATAACCCGAAAATGCGTGAACGCGATTTTGCGCAAAGCCTCGGGATATCAGAAGCCGATTTCATTGCGGCTTACACAGGTGCAGATGCTGAAAGCTCGATTTCTGCCCGACGCATACGTGCCGATGTGGAAACTCTGCTTAAACATGCGCCTTCGCTTGGCGAAGTCATGGCGCTGACGCGCAATGAAAGCGCTGTGCACGAAAAGATCGGCCCATTCGAAAAAACGATTTGGGGTCCGCATGCATCGCTGACACTCGGCAAAGAAATTGATCTTCGCATTTTCCCGAGGCATTGGGTGCATGGTTTTGCTGTAGCAAAGCCGGATGGCGAACATATTCGTCGCAGCCTCCAGTTTTTTGATGCTTCGGGCGAAGCGGTTCATAAAATCCATCTGCGCCCAGCATCCAATCTTGAAGCCTATGAGCAGCTTGTCTCAGAACTTCTGCTTGATGATCAGACGCCTGCGATTGAAACAAAGCCAATTGCTGCCAAAGCTGAGAAAGCGGACGTTTCAACTGTTGATGGCGATGCGTTCCGCGAACGCTGGGGTGCGCTCACCGATGTTCACCAGTTTATTGGTCTCTTGAAAGATTTTGGCGTCGACCGTCATCAGGCCGTGCATCTTGCGGGTCAGGATTTCGCATGGCGCGTTGATCTGTCAGCGGTTGAAGCCATGATGAACCATGTGGTGCAGGAACAGATTCCGATCATGTGCTTTGTCGGAAGTCGCGGTTGCATTCAAATCCACACCGGTAAGATTGCAGAAATTAAGACGATGGGCCCATGGCTCAATGTACTTGACCCGACTTTCCATCTTCATCTGCGCGCGGATCACATTGCTGATGCATGGGTTGTTCGTAAACCTACCAAGGATGGTCACGTCACTTCGCTTGAAGCCTACGATGCCAATGGCGAGATGATTATCCAGTTCTTTGGCGAACGTCATGAAGGCGAGGCTGAACTCGCTGACTGGCGCATGATCGCAGAAAATCTGCCGCGTTTGCCCCAGTCGTCTGCCGCTTAGTTCAAACAGGATTTAAGTCTTTGTTTTAATATGCGTTCCGGAGATGGTTTCCATTTCCGGAATACGCATGTAAAGGGTTCAAAACATGTCAATGATTGGTTCAAGCATCGGTCGCTATACGGCTTTGGCTGTCCTTGCTACGACCGTTGCGTTCAGCGGGTTTGCAAAAGCGGATACAGTTGAGAAACTTGCGGATAGCTCCCGGGTTGTTTCGGTTGGTGGCGCTGTGACAGAAATCGTCTATGCGTTGGGCGCAGGCGATAAGCTCGTCGCACGTGACCAAACCAGTACCTATCCTGAACAAGCGCGCGAACTGGTCGATGTTGGTTATATGCGCCGCCTGTCGCCGGAAGGCGTTCTTTCGGTCAATCCGACCGGCATTTTAATGTCGGAAGGCAGTGGCCCGCCGGAAACTCTGGAAGTCCTCAAGAAAGCGTCTGTTCCTATTGTTATGGTCCCGGAAGCATTTACGGGTGAGGGCGTCATTGCCAAGATTGATGCTGTCGGTAAAGCGCTTGGGCTTGAAGATAAAGCCAAGGAACTCGCAGCAAACGTCTCGCGTGATCTTGAAGCAGCTGAGAAGATTTCGGCCAATCAAAACCCACGTAAGCGTGTGCTTTTCATCATGTCTGCACAGGAAGGACGCATTATGGCGTCTGGAACTGGCACTGGTGCCAATGGCATCATTACGCTTGCGGGCGGTGCAAATGCTATCGATTCATACCAGGGTTATAAGCAGCTGACAGACGAGGCCGTTGAAAAGGCTGCTCCTGATCTGATCCTGACGATGAATATTGGTAAAGACAGCGTTCAGAAAGAAGACCTTCTGAAAAATCCTGCTTTGGCCAATTCGCCTGCGGGCCGCAGCGGTAACATTGTTCAGATGGACTCACTCTATCTGCTTGGCTTCGGTCCACGTACAGGTGCTGCCAGTCGCGAATTGTCTGAAAAGCTCTACGGCAAGCAGGCCGCAAACTAAGAACTGTGCCTGTTTCGTTTGAGTACGGGCAGGCATATCGCGGAAACGCGCAATAAGGACATATAGAAATGACCAGCCATGACCGCACGGCAAAACCCGGGGGCTTTGTTGTGCGTGATCAAGCCGCCGATAACCATGTCGGTGATCGTTCAGCCCGCGCACGCCTTGCTATCGTTGTTCTTGCGATAGCCCTTTGCGTGACGGCGCTTTTCAGTCTTACTGCGGGTGCTTCTGATGCATCGGTTTTGACTGTTCTGCGCGAATATGTTTTCGGCACGCAGGAGAGTGCAGATGCCTTCAGGCGTGATCATCTGATCATTATGGAAATACGCCTGCCGCGCATCATCATAGGCATATTGGTGGGGGCGTCGCTTGCCGTTTCAGGTGCTGTGATGCAGGGATTGTTTCGCAATCCACTCGCTGATCCGGGCCTTGTCGGTGTTTCGGCTGGCGCAAGCCTGGGTGCAGTTTCGATGATTGTACTTGGTGGCACGACGCTTGCACCTCTTTACATGTTGCTCGGGCTTTATGCGCTGCCACTGGCTGCGTTTGTTGGCGGATTGATCACCACGCTTGTGCTGTATCGCGTCGCGACGCGGCGCGGGCGAACATCTGTCGCTACAATGCTGCTTGCCGGCATCGCGCTTGGGGCACTGACCGGAGCTGCCACTGGCGCACTTGTCTATATTTCCGATGATCGTCAGTTGCGTGATCTGACCTTCTGGGGGCTAGGCTCGCTCGCGGGCGCAACTTGGGGCAAGATCGGAACGGCTGGCCCGATTATCATGGTTGTCCTGTTTGCTACACCGTTTCTTGCACGTGGTCTAAATGCGCTTGCATTGGGCGAGGCAGCCGCGGGTCATCTCGGCATCCCCGTTCAGCGTATTAAAAATGTGGCTATTGTGACAGTGGCCGCTGCAACTGGTGCAACGGTCGCAATATCGGGTGGCATCGGTTTTATTGGTATCGTTGTGCCGCATATGCTGCGTTTGAGCATTGGCCCTGATCATCGCTATTTGTTGCCTTCGGCAGCGCTGCTCGGCGCGATTATGCTTTTGCTGGCCGATGCGGTCAGCCGTACCATTGTAGCACCCGCTGAATTGCCTATTGGCATTATTACGGCAGTTTGTGGTGCTCCTTTCTTCCTCTGGATATTGCTGCGTCAGCGCGGCGTTCTCGACCTGTGAGGCGCGAGATGATTGAAACCAAAAACTTAAGTGTTTCTATCGGCAAAAAGTCGATCATTGAGAATGTCGATTTTGTTGCGCGACCGGGTGAGGTGACAGCCATCGTTGGTCCGAATGGCTCGGGTAAGACAACATTGCTGCGCGCGCTGTCTGGCGATATCGCTTATACGGGATCGGCTTATCTGGATGGTGAGGATTTCAGCAGCATTAAGCCATGGCGCATGGCGGCACGCCGTGCCGTGCTTCCACAGGCTAGTGCCTTGTCATTTCCTTTCACGGTTCGCGAAATTGTGCATATCGGTCTGACAGGTGGATTCAGCGGTGTGACCGGTCCTGAACAGGAAAAATTGCCTGATCTCGCTTTAGAAAAAGTCGATCTGGCTGGCTTTAGCGGTCGGCTTTATCAGGAACTATCCGGTGGTGAACAGCAACGTGTCCAGCTGGCCCGCGTTTTGTGCCAGGTGTGGAAGCCGGTGGTGGATGGAAAACCCCGTTATCTGTTCCTTGATGAGCCTATTTCCAGCCTCGACATAAAACATCAGATCACGGTGATGGAAATTGCACGCGATTTTGCGGCGGCAGGTGGCGGGGTTATTGCCATTCTTCATGACCTCAATCTTACCGCCATGTTCGCCGATAGCATCGCCGTCATGCATAAGGGAATGCTTGATACCATCGGTACGCCGCAAGATGCTTTGACCGACGATCGGCTAGAACGGGTTTATGAATGCACGTTGCGGGTCGGTGTCCAACCGGCACAAGGCGTTCCGTTCGTGCTACCACAATCGGCCTACGCTGCGTAGCTCTAAACGAAATTGTAAAATAAAAAGGCTGAAAACCAAGTCGGTTTTCAGCTTTTTTAATTCCAACACATTATAGAAATTTAGCTGGCAACGCGCTCAACTTCAAGATCTTCATCAATACCGAGCAAAGCGCGAACATTAGGACGAGCCTTTACGAGGTCGTCTATGCTGTACTTCATCAAAACGCCGAAGAAAGCATTAAGTGCTTCACGCAGAGCTGAGTTCAAACCGCAGCTATCAACGAGTGGGCATTCGGTGGCATCGTTCTCAAAACACTCAGCCATGGCGAAGTTTTCTTCTGTCACGCGTACAACGTCGAACAGTGAAATATCTTTTGCTGCGCGTCCAAGGCGTACACCACCGTTACGACCGCGCACCGTTTCAACCAGCTTGTGTTCAACAAGTGGCTGCAAAATCTTAAAAAGAAAAAGTTCGGATACGCCATATGCACGGGCGATTTCCGGCACACGACTCAATTTGCCGTCATTGGCGGCACAATACATAAGCATGCGAATGGCATAATTCGTCTGACGAGTAAGACGCATTTATTATTCCTTTCAGCACATCCTCGAACTTTTATGATTGGGGTTTTCCCATTCACAAGCTCTGCTTTTGTTACGTCACATACTTCGTGGGTTAACCGAATATGGTTAGCTTTTGGGCGTATGTGCCAAGCGCGTGCGTTTATTTCGATTCCACTTTAGAACTATTCTTAAAATATATGAAGTGATTTATCACCTTTAAAGGGCAAAAAAAGACTTCTTTTTATCACGTCATCGCGATCATGTATTCAAATCGATGTCGGTCGACTGACAAACATCAATCCATTGCCCCGAAACGAGTTCGGCCATTTTCTGCGGAGCGATCCTTACCGCGCTGTTCGTTGCGCCTGCTGCAGGTACAACTTCTTCATAGGTTTTGAGCGACAGATCACAATAAACGGGTAGGGCGCTTGGTAAACCAAACGGACACACCCCGCCGACTGGATGGCTTGTCTCGCTTACCACGCTTTCCGCATCCAGCATGCGCGGCTTGCTTCCAAAATGATCTTTAAACTTACGGTTATCGATACGTGCATCGCCACGCGTAACGATGAGAATAGTCTGGTCTTTAGCCGTAAACGATAATGTCTTCGCGATCTGCCCCGGTTGCACGCCATGAGCCTCAGCAGCAAGTGCGACTGTCGCTGTGCTGGTCGGTAATTCAATAATATCGATTTCCGGTGCCTTCTCCGCAAAGAACGCTTTGACCGATTCCAGACTCATAGGTTCCCTTTTCTTTTATGAGTATGAATATCAAGTTTATGCGTTATGGATAGAGAGTTCAATCCATAGAGCGATTTTTTACAAATCTATATAAGTGACAGATTGCCGCTGCCTTTATTTGTAATCTCTATTATATCGAGATTGCTTAATCTTAGATATTTTTGTCCAATTTTCATTTATTTATATAGTATTTTATTTATCCTATTATTTTTGGACTTTAAGAGTCATCAATAATTATATTCGGACGTCGAGGTATATATTTATTTATTACAATACCCCTTCCTGTTTGGGGAAGGGGCAATGCGTTGTTGTAATGGGTAAATTATGAATTGCTTGGCTCAATAGATTTATCAGCTTCTTGTTTTTTTGCCTCTTTGTCTTTGTCGTAATGCCACTTGATGGCAAAAAACATGGCGATGCCCAAAACGACAAGCTTGAATCCGCCGGCGACTATCGGGAACCATTCCATTTTATGAATATTTCCATGCTGTTAATTTCGTCGCGAGCTTTAGCAGAATACGAACATTCAAACAGCTTAATTTTAACAATTTAATTTGAAGAGGTTGTTCGTTCGGGCGTACCCTTATTGCTGTTTAGGGTTACTCTACGGTCTTCTGCCAGTTCTCAACGCGGTAGAGTTTGTGTTGATAGCAGGAAAGAAGCTTAACAAAGTGCAATTAGTGCAATTGCTTAAGTCATCTACAAAAATATGAAACGCCACAAAGCTACTTAATCCGAACGACAATCAAAGCCGAATGTGCTGCCGCACATGATTTTTGTTCAGAGGCCCATGGCACCCGTTTTATCAGGTCATGAATGGTGGTGAAAATGGCGTGCTGATGCGTATCCTCCTTCATAATCGGATTGCTCTGGAAATTTATTCACAAGTCATGCTTTGGATGAAAACAAAAGTTGCAGAACAAGTTGACGTCGCCATAAAAGCTGGTAAGTACTCATCCGATAATTGAATGGGTGGCAAATCAGTATCGATACTGAATTTGAGCTTTTCTGAAACCGAGAAAAGCATAACCATTTCAATCGCGTGGAGGGGTGGCCGAGCGGTTTAAGGCACCGGTCTTGAAAACCGGCGTGCGAGAGATCGTACCGTGGGTTCGAATCCCACCCCCTCCGCCATTTCCCCTTCCCTGATAATCCAGATCCATC
>Ga0308157_10010404_pt1 | contig 10091 bp, 9 predicted proteins | sample PhyBR1_FD_201035 | JGI IMG/M metagenome (GOLD analysis project Ga0308157, IMG submission 201035) | Phyllosphere microbial communities from UC Gill Tract Community Farm, Albany, California, United States - DLSLB.R1 | ecosystem: Host-associated > Plants > Phyllosphere > Unclassified | place: USA... | reverse complement strand
AGAGACACCGCCTAGGCCTATTCCAATATATCCGCCGGCACTCAGGTATTTCGCCATTTTCGCTACTTTGTCCAAATGAGTAGCATACCCCGGGATTTGACCAGGCCCTCCTGCCTTTGACCAGTGATGCACCATGCTCTTTGTGGAGAGGCCCAAATCGCTTCTTAATCTGTCATAGCTACCTAGATCCATGTATTTGTTCAACAAAGCCAACTTCAACTGCGCATCGAGTTTCTTAAACAGAGCCCGCCGTTCGCTCAAAAACTCTGGGCTACGCAAATGGCCATGCTTACCAAACTCTCGCTGATGCAACTCTACGATGGACTCGAGCGTGCGTTCCAAATCAGACAGTGCCTTTGCCATCATTGCTTGCGTCACACCCATCGATAAACTCGTGTCTGCCAGCAAACCTGCGATTTGCGCTTGATGGCGCACCAAGGTGCTGGCCTCTGTGGGTGACAACGACGACAAATTCTGGCGAATATCTTCCGCCGCCTTCATCAGTTTTGCTTCCATCCAACTACAGGCTTGTTGACTGTCTGGGTCAGCCAGCACGAACATCTCGCCCGCCTTGAAGCCTTCGTCGAACGTGGGATTCAGCCGCTTTACATACTCGATAGGCATCTTCAGCTGCTGGTCCGCCAGGTAGAGCAAAACGCCTGGACCGGACATGCTGCGCGGAACGATGAAGAAACCCGGTTCGAGCGTGCCCAGTGGCGCGACGAACATGGGTTCGGGAGATGTCGGTTGAAGGGAGGCAGGTTGGGACAGTCGAGGCTGCAGGAATTGAGGGGTAGAGGTGGAGGTGGTTGACTCCGCATTGGCGGTGCCGGCCTCGAAAACCCGCCCGTTGCCAGGACTCTCATGCAGCGGCGCGACGACTCGATTAGCGCCGGACGAGCACCCACATGACACCAGCGCTCCGTCGGTCGCGACCATGCGATCGTCGCTGAGAAAATGGGGGCAGCCCTCGACGACGACGCCAGGCTCGCCACATTCCGGGCACTCGGTCGTGGTGTCGCCTTCGCGCAGGACGTTCTGGCCACCAGCTAGATAAGATCTGCCACTGGCGATGCAACTCGCGCCGGTGGTCGTCGAGTCTCCGTCAACAGCCTGGCCTTTGCCGTCCAGAATCACGCGCGTCATGTGCAGGTTTCCTGTGCGAAACGCTGGAAACTAGCAGGCTAGAGGGGGAGTTTCTTCAGAAGCATGAATTTTGGGAAAGAGGCCACAACATCTTAGGAAATTTCTGCACAGCAGACCTCCGATACTGCCGCTTTGGAAGGTGCTCTTTGTCTGCGCGATGCTCGTTACGATGAGGCTGCACCTTATTAGCACTACCCTCTGCCCAATGAACGGGCCCAGGAGCGCCACCATGAGCCCACTCTACCTGATTGACGTACGCCTCAAAGCCGACGCTGCACCTCCAGCCTTCATGGAAAACCTGTTCCCGCTGACCTTTACCCACCGCATCACCGTCATCACCGGAGAAAACGGAAGTGGCAAGTCCACGCTGCTCGAGGCCCTCGCGATCAAGCTGGGGTGCAATGCCGAGGGTGGAGGTCGGAACTTTCATTTCCAAACCGAGGCCACGCACTCCGAGCTGTTCGAGCACGTTACGTTATCGAAGGGTTACCGTAAGGAAAAAGACCTGTTCTTTTACCGTGCCGAGACGTTCTACAACCTCAATACCGAGGTGCGCCGGCTCGATGAAGCGCCGAGTTTCGATGCGAAGATCTCCACGTACTACGGCGGCAAGGACCTGCATGCGCAATCCCACGGCGAAGCCATGGAGGCGTTGTATACCTATCGCCTCAAACCCAACGGCCTGTACCTGCTCGACGAGCCGGAAGCGTCGTTGTCCCCCACGCGTCAGTTGGCGTTCATCCTGCGTATCGTCGAACTCGCCAGACAAGGTGCCCAGTTCATCATCGCGACGCATTCACCGCTGCTGATGTTCATCCCCGGCTGTCAGGTGCTCGCCATCGACAACGGTAGCATCGGCCCGATCGACGCCGAGGCCTCGGTGGCCGTGGGAGTCTACAAGGCCGTGATCAATTCGAAAGGAGACTACGTCAGGCGACTGGTCGACGAGGAAGAGGCATGAAAAGGCGCACGCCTGGATTCAAGCCCTCCGCATCGTTTCAAAACAAAGGGGCCGCATGGCGGCCCCGATCATTCATTCGACAGGTGTCACACGACCATCAGAACGCTGGCAACACCGCGCCCTGGTATTTCTTCTCGATGAACGCCTTCACTTCCGGGCTGGTCAGCGCCTTGGCCAGTTTCTGCATGGCCTCGCTGTCCTTGTTGTCAGGACGAGCGACCAGGAAGTTCACGTAAGGCGAGTCGCTGCCTTCGATCACCAAGGCGTCCTTGGCCGGGTTCAGGCCGGCTTCGAGGGCGTAGTTGGTGTTGATCATGTCCAGGTCGACCTGATCCAGCACACGCGGCAGCATGGCCGATTCCAGTTCGCGGAATTTCAGCTTTTTCGGGTTCTCGGCGATGTCCTTGGGCGTGGCCAGGGCGTTCTTCGGGTCCTTCAGGGTGATCAGCCCGGCCTTCTGCAGCAGAATCAACGCACGGCCACTGTTGCTGCCTTCGTTGGGAATGGCCACGGTCGCGCCATCCTTCAGCTCGTCCAGGCTCTTGACCTTCTTGGAGTAGCCGCCGAAGGGTTCGACGTGCACGCCGACCACGGTTTCCAGGTGGGTGCCCTTGCCTTCGTTGAAGCTCTTGAGGTACGGCAGGGTCTGGAAGTAGTTGGCATCCAGACGCTTCTGGTCGACCTGCACGTTGGGCTGGACGTAGTCGGTGAAGACTTTGATCTCCAGGTCCACGCCTTCCTTGGCCAGGGTCGGCTTGACCAGTTCGAGGATCTCGGCGTGCGGCACGGGGGTGGCGGCCACGATCAGCTTCTCGGCGGCCTGGGCCAGGGAGCTCAGGGACAGCGCAGCAGCGAGGGCGGTCAACAGCAGGGTGTTTTTCATGGGAGATCCTTGCACAACGAATGCCGCTGAAGCGGCGAGCCAAAGGAGAGTGTGCGGACAATACCTGTAATTTTTATTACTCAGTAATATCTTTTAGTTGCCTCTATATTCCATTTGGTTTCATCTCAGGTCCTGTGCTTCATTGACCTGGCAAACGCGCCAACGCGGCTTCCAGCACACGGCGTACCCCTTCGACCGTAGACGGCTCGCGCACCTGCGTCAGTTGCTCGAGTACGGTTTCCAGACTGGCCAAGGGCGCGGTATCGGGTAGGCCGAGGTGCTCCGGCAATACTTCATCGCCCTGCCCCACCAGCAGCGCAAAGTGAATGACGTTTTCCAATTCCCGTGTGTTGCCTGGCCAGGTGTGGGCTTCGAGAGCCAACTGGGCGGCCTCGCCGATCAACGGTAGGGAACGGCCCAGGCGCGCGCTGTAGATGCCGACGAAGTAGTCGGCCAACGGCAGGATGTCGCCGACCCGCTCACGCAGGGCCGGCAGCTCGAGTTCGCCCTCGTGCAGGGACTGGTACAACCGTTCATTGAATCGACCCGCCGCAACGGCCTTGGACAGGTCGATGCTGGAGGCGGCCACCAGGCGAACGTCGACCGGCAACGGATGGGCAGCGCCCACACGCGTGACTTCCCGGTGCTCCAGCGCGGCCAGCAGCTTGGCCTGGATCGTCAGCGGCAGGTCGGCGATCTCGTCCAGGTACAAGGTGCCGCCGTTGGCCGAACCGAACCAGCCTGCGCGGCTGCTGGCCGTACCGCCCTGGGCGCCGGCGGTGTAGCCGAACAGTTCGGCATCGGCATAGGTCGGGCTGATGGCCGCGCAATTGACCGAGACGAACAGCCCGGCTCGGTCGCTGGCGCGATGGACCTGCCGGGCCAGCAGCTCCTTGCCGGTGCCGGTCTCGCCGCGAATCAGCACGGGTAGCGGCAAGCGCGCCACATGCTCGAGTCGCTCACGCAACGCACGGGAGCGCGGATCGACGAACACCAGGGCCTTGGCGCGAATGCTCAGCGGGCTCTTGTCCAGCTCGGGGAAGGTCAGCAGGGGCTGGCCGAAAACAGGGTGCACACTCATGACGAACTCCCGCCCTGGACACGATGACCGGGCGTTGTGGCATCGACGGATGAAAACGCTTCAGGCGCGGCGCAGACCGCGCTGTTCGATGCGGCTTTGCAGGCGGTAAAGGTAGGCGAAACCCTGTTCCCAGCGCTCATGGCCTGACCTGACGTTGATATGACCGGCATTGGACAGCAGCCCGGTTTCAGCACCCCAGGCCCGTGCCAGGTACAAGGCACGCGGGACGCTGACCGCCGGATCGTTGTCGGAACTGACCACCTGGCTGGGGAAAGGCAGCCGCTGCAAAGGGATCGGTGCGAAGTTGCGCAAGGCAGGCGCACAGGCCGGACGCTCGACGTCGGCCGGTGCCACCAGCAAGGCCCCCTGCACCCGACGCAGCAGGCGCGGACTGGCCTGGGCTGCCCACTGCGCGACGGTGATGCAACCCAGGCTGTGGGCGATCAGGATCACGGGTGAAGGCTCGGCATCGATGGCCTGCTCCAGCGTACGCACCCACTCATGGCGCTGGGGCGTGAGCCAGTCGCGCTGCTCGACGCGCAGGCTGTTGGGCAGGCTGCGTTGCCAGTGACTTTGCCAATGATTGTCTGGCGATCCTTGCCAACCCGGCACAATGAGGTAGCGAATGGATTCGTTGCGCATGGGGGACGCCTCCACTGAGGTTTTGCGTGCTTGGTGGTCAGTATAAAGGCGCTGCTTTGAGCGTAAAGGAATAAGAAGCTATTTGTTAATAACCTAAATGAACATGAACGGAGTACTGGCTTTCGATAGCGGCGGCTTCATCGCGGGCAAGCCCGCTCCCACAAGCTGCTTGCGCAGCCACACCTGCACCGACGGCTGCAGAGGTCTGGGTGGGAGCTGGCTTGCCAGCGATAGGGCCCTGCCAGGCGCCGCATGCGGTCGGGCATGTGCCAAGTAGAAAAGACAGTTGCTTCCACAAGCTGCTTGCGCAGCCACACCTGCACCGCCGGCTACAGAGGTCTGGGTGGGAGCTGGCTTGCCAGCGATAGGGCCCTGTCAGGCGCCGCCTGTGTCGCGGCTAAGCGCACACATCAGCCCATGCGGTCAGGCATGTGCCGAGTAGAAAAAGACAGTGGCTCCCACACAATGTGACGTCATTCCAGATCTCTATGCTAGTCCTTAAGCGTTTCACACAGCCTGCACAGGTGGATGCCAGTGCGAGTCAGCCTGATCGACCAGCGGCTGCATCGCCGGTAAAAAAAGAGGCCACGCCGCAGTGCGACGATGGCCCCAAAACCCTTGCCTGGAGAAATGTGTTCTTTACCGTGCAGTGATCACCGCCAGCTTGGTGATCCCGGCGCGTTCGATGGCCGCCATCGCCCGGGCCACCTCGCCATAGTTGACGCCATCGTCGGCCTGCAGCTGCACGCGCACTTCGGCGTCCTTGCCCTTGGCCGTCTTGAGCGTCGCTTCGAGCGCGTCAGGTTCGATCTGGTCCTTGTTGATGAACAGCTGGCCGCTGCCATCGATGCTCACGACCAGCGGCTCCTTCTGCTCGACCGGCGCCACGGCCTCGGTCTTGGGCAGGTTGATCGGGATGGCGTTGGTCAGCAGCGGCGCCGTGACGATGAACACCACCAGCAGCACCAGCATGACGTCCACCAAGGGCGTGACGTTGATCTCGCTGAGGACTTCATCGCTGTCCTGGGTCGAAAAGGCCATGTCAGGACGCCTCCTTCACGGGTTGGGTGAAGCCTGCCTGGGCACGGTGCACGGCAGGGTGGACCAGCACGCGGAACGCACTCTTCTGGGCCAGGCTGTAGAAGTCATGGGCGAAGTCGTCGAGGTCGGCGGCGGTCAGCTTGAGGCGGCGCAGGAAGTAGTTGTAGACCAGCACGGCCGGGACGGCGACCGCGATCCCGACACCGGTGGCCACCAGTGCCGCACCGATCGGACCGGCGACGGTTTCCAGGCTTGCCGAGCCGGCTGCGCTGATGCCCTTGAGCGCCTCCATGATGCCCCAGACCGTGCCGAACAGGCCGATGAACGGCGAGGTGCTGCCGATGCTGGCGACCACGGCCAGACCGGTTTCCAACGAGCGACGCTCGCGGACGATCTGCTGGCGCAGCGCGCGCTCCAGACGGTCCTGATGGTTGATGGCCTGGCTCAGGTCACTGGCGTGGGCAGGTTCGCCGACGGCAATGGCGGCATAGCCAGACTGCGCCACGCGTGCGGCAGGCCCCGGCAACTCATGGCTCGGCTCGGCAGCGGCGTCGAGGCTGGACGCGGCCCAGAACTGCGTGTGGAAGCGCTTGTCCTGGTTCTTCAGGCGAGCGAACTGCACGACCTTGATCAGGGCTAGTGCCCAAGTCGCAATGGAAAAGACGATCAGCAGCCAGATGACGGCGCTTTCGACAGACGCGAGGGGGGATGCCAGTACACTCATGGTCATGATGCTCCGAAGGGTCGTTCCAAGGGGTGCGAATTAACGAAGTTTGAAATCGATGGGCACGCTGACCCAGCCGACCTGGGCGATCTCGCCCTGTTTGGCAGGCACGAAGCTCCAGCGCTTGACGGCGGCCAGGGCAGCCTCGTCCAGCACGTTTCGGCCGCTGCTTTTCTGGACCTGGATCTGGCCTGGCTTGCCACTGGGCAATACCTCGACCCGCAGGGTCACCGTGCCCTCCCAACCGCGACGCTGCGCCAGCTGCGGGTAGTCGGGTGCTGGATTCTTCAGGTAGGCCGCATTGGCCGATGCCGGTGTCACGGGGGCCGGCTTTGCCGGTGCCGGTGCCGGTGCCGGTGGTGCAGGCGCAGCCACGGGCGGCGGTGCCTGGACGGGCTTTGCCGGCGGCGGCGTGGGCTTGGCCACAGGTTTGGGGACGGGCTTGGGCACAGGTTTGGGTTTGGGGACCGGCTTGGGCGCAGGCTTGGCAGCCAGCTCATCGACCACAGGCGGTGGCGGCGGTGGCGGCTCGACAGGCACAGGTGGCGGTGGCTCGACCACGGGCGGCGCCGGCGCGGCGAACTCGATGGTCATAGGTGGAATCTTCGGCGGCTCGACGGGCAGCGGGGGCGTCGGCGCCTGATAGACCCAGTAGGCGACCGCACCGTGCAGCGCCAGCACCAGCAGGCCCAGCACGATGACGTCACGCCGTTTCATGCCGCTGTTCGGCGTGCGTTGCAGACGCAGGTGCAGCAGCGGTACACGCAGCGTACGTCCCAGCTCGACCAAGTCACCAGGCGCTGGGCGCCTCGGTGGGTCATAGGCCCTGATGGCCGACTGGACATTACCCATTGATCAAACTCCCGGGGTTCGTGATGCAGTTCATGGAAGGCCGTGAAGGCCTGCGCATGGCTGAATCATCAACGCCAACAGCTTATCTCTGGAAGGAATATTTAAACTTATATCTAGGCTTTTTAGGAATATATGAAGGCGAGCCTTTCGCCTGCTCTCGGCCCAGCGAAGCGTTCGTCACATTGCACCCGGAGCCCGTTTGCAAGGGCTCCAGGTGCCCTGGAAAGCGCGTCAGGCGCCCGTCAGCTTCTGCCAGACCTTCGGCTTGAAGAACAGCATCTCGCCCCGGGCCAGCCCGGTGAGGCTGTCATGGTCCTTGACCACTTCGGCCTCGATCAGCTCGCTTTGCCCTTCCACCTTGAGCGTGACCCGCGTGGTGGCCCCCAGGGGGCGAATGTCGCGCACTTCGGCCGGATGATGGCCTTCGAGTTCATGACGCGACAGGGAAACCTCGTGCGGTCGGAACAGCACATGGTTGCCTTCGCTCAGGCTCAGGCGGTTGGAGTCCCCCAGGAAGTGATAGACGAAGTCACTGGCCGGCTTCTCGTAGACCTCCCCCGGCGAGCCGATCTGCTCGATCACGCCCTTGTTCATCACCACGATCCGGTCGGCCACCTCCATGGCTTCCTCCTGGTCGTGGGTCACGAAGACCGAGGTCAGGTTGATGTCCTCGTGCAGGCGTGCCAGCCAGCGCCGCAGCTCCTTGCGCACCTTGGCGTCGAGCGCGCCGAACGGCTCGTCGAGCAGCAGCACCTTGGGCTCGACCGCCAGCGCACGGGCCAGGGCGATACGCTGGCGCTGCCCCCCGGACAGTTGCTCGGGGTAGCGATCGGCCAGCCAGTCTAGTTGCACCATGCCCAGCAGCTCATGGACCTTCTCGGCGATGCGGGTCTCGTTCGGACGCTCGCCCTTGGGCTTCATGCGCAGGCCGAAGGCGACGTTGTCGAACACGCTCATGTGCCGGAACAGCGCATAGTGCTGGAACACGAACCCGACGTTGCGATCGCGCACGTCATGGCCGGACACATCCTCGCCGTGGAACACGATGCTGCCCTGGTCCGGGGTCTCCAGCCCGGCGATGATCCGCAACAGGGTCGTCTTGCCGCAACCGGAAGGGCCGAGCAAGGCCACCAGCTCACCGCTGTTGATGTCCAGGTTGATGGCGTTTAAGGCCTGGAAACTGTTGAAACGCTTGCTGACGTTACGCACTTCGATCGACATGGATTAGTCCTCCGCTGCGGCATGGCGCAGACGGTTGATTCGGGATTCGCTCCACTGCTTGAGCAGCAGGATGAACAGCGCCAGGATCAGCAGCAGGCTGGCCACGCTGAACGCCGCGACGTGGTTGTATTCGTTGTAGAGGATCTCGACATGCAGCGGCAAGGTGTTGGTCACGCCGCGGATGTGCCCGGACACCACCGACACCGCACCGAACTCGCCCATGGCCCGCGCCGTGCACAGCACCACGCCGTAGATCAGGCCCCACTTGATGTTCGGCACGGTCACATGCCAGAACATCTGCCAGCCATTGGCACCGAGCAGGCGCGCGGCCTCCTCTTCCTGCGTGCCCTGCTCCTGCATCAGCGGGATCAGTTCGCGCGCCACGAACGGCACGGTGACGAAGATGGTCGCCAGGACGATGCCCGGCAGGGCGAAGACGATCTGGATATCATGATCCTGCAGCCACGGGCCGAGCAGGCCCTGGGCGCCGAACATCAGCACGTAGACCAGGCCGGCGATCACCGGCGAGACCGAGAACGGCAGGTCGATCAGGGTCACCAGGATGCTCTTGCCGGTGAACGTGTACTTGCTCACGCACCAGGCGGCGCAAACGCCGAACACCAGGTTCAACGGAACGGAGATGGCCACCGCGAGCAGGGTCAGGCGCAGGGCGGCCAATGCATCGGGCTCGAAGATCGCCTCGAAGAACGTGCCGAAGCCGTTCTTCAGCGCCTGGGACACGACGATCACCAGCGGCAACGCCAGGAACAGCGCGAACACCAGCCAGGCGAGGAAAATCAGGATGCGCCGCGAGGTGGCGCTGCCGCGCCGGGCGGCATTGGCCGCCGTGGCGGCGTTCAGGGTCGAACGGGACATGGCCGAGCCTTCCTTCAAGGGGTTTCGATGCGGCGCTGCAGCAGGTTGATCAGCAGCAGCAGGATGAAGGACACCACCAGCATCAGCACGCCGATGGCCGTCGCGCCGGTGTAGTCGTACTGGTCGAGCTTGACCATGATCAGCAGCGGCAGGATCTCGGTCTTCATCGGCATGTTGCCGGCGATGAAGATCACCGAGCCGTACTCGCCGACCCCTCGCGCGAACGCCAGGGCGAAGCCGGTCAGCCAGGCCGGCAGCAGGGCCGGGGCCAGCACGTGGCGAAACACCTGCAGGGGCCGGGCACCCAGGCAGGCGGCAGCCTCCTCGACTTCACGGGGGATGTCGGCCAGGACTGGCTGCACGGTGCGCACCACGAACGGCAGGGTGACGAAGGTCAGGGCCAGGGTGATGCCGAGCGGGGTGTAGGCGATCTTGAGGCCCAGGTCGGTGGCGAACTGCCCCACCCAGCCTGCCGGTGCGTACAGCGCCGTCAGGGCGATGCCGGCAACGGCGGTGGGCAAGGCGAACGGCAGGTCGATCATCGCGTCGATGATCTTGCGGCCCGGGAAGGTGTAGCGCACCAGCACCCAGGCCAGCAGTGTGCCGATGACGCCGTTGATGAGCGCGGCGCACAGCGCGGTGCCGAAGCTCAGCTTGAGCGCGG
>Ga0308157_10010402_pt1 | contig 10092 bp, 8 predicted proteins | sample PhyBR1_FD_201035 | JGI IMG/M metagenome (GOLD analysis project Ga0308157, IMG submission 201035) | Phyllosphere microbial communities from UC Gill Tract Community Farm, Albany, California, United States - DLSLB.R1 | ecosystem: Host-associated > Plants > Phyllosphere > Unclassified | place: USA... | reverse complement strand
CGGTTTTTTTATTTATCCTATTTATCTATCCAATTATGTTTTCTTCTTCAAAACCAAATAATAAGAAAAAAAGTAAAAAGTCGCTTTTTAAGCGCATCATGGCTTGGCTGCATTTGTGGCTCGGTTTAGCATCTGGAATTATTGTAGTTATTGTCAGTCTTACCGGCTGTATTTATGTTTTCGAAAATGAAATAAAAGATTTTATTGAAGACTGGCGTTTTGTAAAACCTCAGAAGGAAGCATTTTTGCTGCCATCGCAATTGGTTTCGATTGCAGATAAAAAAATGAAAGATAAAAAAGCTACCAGTGTAACTTTTGGTGCAAAAGATGAAGCTGCGATTGTAGGTTATTTTGTAGAGAAAAAAGAAGAAGGTGAAAGAGGAGGTCGTGGTGAAAAAGGAGAACAAAAAAGAGGCGAAAGAAAAAAAGAGCTAGCTCAAAATAATGAAAAGGCAAAATCTGAACTGAAACCTCAAGGAAAACCTGGAGAAAAAGGAAAAGGAAAGGAAAAGAAGGGTAAAGGAGGAAGAAGACAAGGAACTTTTATAAGCGTTTATATGAATCCGTATACGGGTGAAGTATTAAATGTGAAGACTTTTTCTAGAGGAGATTCACCAGATTTTTTCAGATGGATTTTAAACGGACACCGCGCACTATGGCTTCCTTATGATATTGGAAGACCGATTGTTGGAGTTGCGGTTTTAATTTTCGTGGTATTATTAATTTCGGGAATCGTTTTATGGTGGCCAACCAAATGGATTAAATCCATTATAGATAAAAGTTTTAAAATTAAATGGGATGCCAGCTTTAAACGTGTTAATTATGACATGCATAATGTATTTGGTTTTTACAGCTGTATCTTCCTGTTTTTTATTGCCGTAACAGGCTTAGTATGGAGTTTTGGATGGTGGAGTAAATCTTTGTATTGGGTAACTTCTGGAGGAAAACCGCTGACTGAAAACCGCGAATCTCCAAAATCTGATACAACCAATGTAAAAGAGTTCAATATCACAACAGCTGATAAAGTTTTATTGAATTTAAGAAAAGAAAATCCTCAGGCAGCCGGAATTATGATTAGTATTCCAGGAAAACCTGCAGATCCGATTGGTGCTTTTGTTTACAAACAGAAACACACTTTTTATAACATGGATCGTTATAGTTTTGATCAGCAAAGCTTGAAGGAAATTTCGATTAAAACTCCTTTTTCAGGAAAGTATATCGAAGCCAATATTCCAGACAAAATCCGACGTATGAATTACGATATTCACGTAGGAAGCGTTCTTGGACTTACGGGTAAAATTATTGCATTTTTGGCCAGTTTAATTTCTGCCAGCTTACCCATTACAGGATTTATTATCTGGTGGGGAAAACAGAAATTTGGCAAAAAGAAACCTGCCGCAAAACCAAAAGTGGCAAGTAAAGCAATTCCCGCTCCTAAATTGAAAAATCCAGCAGAACAAGAAATTACTGCTTAAACATATTAAATCGGTTTTTATAATTCCTTTTTTGTTTTTTTTTTTTGATAAAAGGCAAAACTTGTAAAAGTTTTGCCTTTCTGTTTTTTAATTATATCCGTTTGCTTTGAGCCATTCAGCACAATCTCTAGTCCAGAATTTGTTTGTATCACTTATGCCTAATCCAAATCCGTGACCGCCTTTTTCATAGATATGCAACTCTGCTGAAACGCCATTTTTCTTTAAAGCCAAATAGTAATTAATACTGTTTTCTGGTATAACAACTGTATCATCTGTAGCATGAATTAAGAAAGTGGGAGGCGTTTGAGAAGTCACTTTCTTTTCGTTCGAAAAAGAATCTATTAGCTCTTTTGAAGGATTTTCTCCTAGCAAATTGGTTTGAGAACCTTTGTGCGTAATTTCATTTTCCATAGAAATCACAGGATAAATCAGCAGTGAAAAATCAGGGCGTGCGCTTACTTTATAAGCAGATTCATAAACTTTATCATCATAATGAGTTGATGCCGTTGAAGCCAAATGTCCTCCAGCAGAAAAACCTAAAATTCCAACCTTATTAGGATCAATATTCCATTTTGCCGCATTTTGTCTTACGTAGCGAATGGCTTCCTGAGCATCTTGCAAAGGTCCAACGTTTTTGTTCTTCATTGTTAAATCAGTCGGCATTCTATATTTTAAGACAAATGCCGTAATCCCTAAGCTATTAAACCATTCAGCGACTTTTGTGCCTTCTTTATCAAAAGCCAAATGCGTGTAGCCGCCACCCGGACAAATTACAACAGCAGTCTGATTTGGTTTTGTTGCTTTAGGAATAAAAATGCTCAAAGTAGGAACAGAGACTTGACTTGTGCTTTGTAATTTTCCGTCTTTTAATTCTGGTTTCTCTTTATAATTGGTTGCTTTTACTTCATCTGGAATTTTATCCCATAACGAGATTACTTGATTTTGTGCATTCATAGAAAATAGCCCCGAAAAAAGAAGAAAACTCAATGTAATTCCTCTTGAAAATTGTGTTCTTGTAGTTTTCAATTTTGTTTATAATTATTTGGTTTGTAATACTATACGTTTTTTGCTTAAAAAATTGCAAGCGATAGCCTTAATGAAGTGAAATTTACAAAAGATACTTTCATAATTGTAAATTTCAGGACAATTTTACCCCTTAAAAAGGATGAATTTCACCCGTTCACTTTTAACAAATATATTGTTTAATGTGTAATTTTGTATTCTTTTTTTTATGTATTATGTTTATTTTAGAAGCTAAAATAATTTTTTATACAATATTATTTGGATTGTACAGATTAAAAACTATATTTGTGCAATCGATTACATTAATTTTCTTTGAAGGTGTTAATTTATTGATTTTAATATTTTTAGAAAGCAGTAAATATAGTCTTTTAAGATGACCAAAAATTACAAAACTATAATACCCACTTACTATGAATCAAACCGAAACTGTTGCAGTAAATCAAAGCATTAAATCTACAGGAAAATACCGTTGGAGTATTTGTGCATTGCTGTTTTTTGCGACTACCATCAATTACTTGGATAGGCAAGTACTCTCGTTAACATGGAGCGATTTTATCGCGCCAGAATTCCACTGGACCAATAACGACTACGGAAATATTACCGCTTTATTTTCTATTTTTTACGCAGTATCCTTATTGTTTGCAGGAAGATTTGTAGATTGGTTAGATACTAAAAAAGGATTTCTTTGGGCAATCGGAATTTGGTCTGTAGGAGCTTGTCTTCACGCTTTTTGCGGTATTGCAACTTCAGGAATTATTACAGGAGAATGGTTTGTAGGGTTTCACGGTTCAAAAGAAATAATCAGCACAATAAGCGATACAGCATTGGTAATCAATGTAAGTGTGGCTTTATTTATTTTTGCTCGTTTCGTTTTAGCAGTTGGAGAAGCAGGTAACTTTCCTGCGGCTATTAAAACAACAGCAGAATATTTTCCTAAAAAAGATAGAGCTTTTGCAACTAGTATTTTCAATGCTGGGGCAACAGTTGGAGCTTTGGCGGCGCCCATTACAATTCCGTTTATTGCAAAATCTTTCGGTTGGGAAATGTCTTTCATTATCATTGGAGCTTTAGGATTTGTTTGGATGGGATTCTGGATGTTTATGTACGATAAACCTGAGAAACATACTAAAGTTACGCCAGAAGAATTGGCTTATATTCAGCAAGATGACATTGCCGACAGTAAATTAGTTGGTTATGTACCAGAAACGACTTCAAAAGTTTCTTTAATGGAATGTTTTAAATACAAACAAACGTGGGCTTTTGCATTTGGTAAATTCATGACAGACGGTGTTTGGTGGTTCTTCTTGTTCTGGACACCAGCGTATTTAAGTTCTGTTTACGGAATGGATTCTACAGAAGCTGCATTACCATTATTTGTGCTTTACATGATTACATTATTGTCTATTATTGGAGGTTGGCTTCCAACTTATTTCGTAGAGAAAAAAGGAATGAATCCGTACGAAGGAAGAATGAGAGCGATGCTAATTTTTGCATTTTTTCCATTGTTAGCTTTAATCGCACAGCCATTAGGATATATTAGTTACTGGGTTCCGGTAATTATCATCGGAATTGCAGGTGCGGCTCACCAATCTTGGTCGGCAAATATTTTTACAACAGTAGGAGATATGTTTCCTAAAAAAGCCATTGCAACCATTACCGGAATTGGAGGTTTAGCAGGTGGTGTGGGCTCAACATTAATTAATAAAGGATCTGGAGTATTATTTGATTATGCAAAAGATACCAATATGGCCTTTATGGGATTCAAAGGGATTGAGGCTGGATATTTCATCATTTTCTCCATTTGTGCTGTTTGCTACTTAACGGGTTGGATTGTAATGAAATCATTGGTTCCTAAATATAGCCCAATCACTAATTTATAAAGAAAAATGAACAGAATTGAAATATTTTTTTCGTTTCAATTATGCTATTTAAATATAAAAATATAATTTTGTGCAATCGATTACATTAAATTAAAATTATGACAAAATATAGTTCAAGATACGCGTCAAGCCCTGAAGCAGTAAAAAAGTATGATACACAGCAATTGAGAGAAGAATTCTTAATTGATGACTTAATGCAGGAAGATGAAGTTGTATTGGTTTATTCACACTACGACAGATACATTGCAGGTTCTGCAGTTCCTGTAAAAGGCGATTTAGCTTTAGAAACTATTGATCCGCTTAAAGCTCCTTATTTTTTAGAAAGAAGAGAATTAGGAATCATCAATGTTGGAGGAAGCGGTTCGGTTGTGGTAGAAGGAACAACTTATGAGTTAGGTTTTAAAGATGCTTTGTACATCGGAGCTGGAAATAAAGAGGTGGTTTTTAAAAGTGATGACAAAAATAATCCTGCTAAATTCTATTTAAACTCTGCGCCGGCACATACCATTTATCCTACTAAGAAAGTAAGTTTAGCTGAAGCTAATAAACTGCAATTAGGAACAATGGAAACGGCAAATCACCGTACCGTAAACCAAATGATTATTGGAAGCGTGGTAACCACTTGCCAATTGCAAATGGGAATGACAGAATTGAAACCAGGAAGTGTTTGGAATACAATGCCAGCACACGTTCATGATCGTAGAATGGAGGTTTATTTCTATTTGGATATTCCAGAAAATCAAGCCGTTTGTCACTTTATGGGACAGCCACAGGAAACAAGACATATCTGGATGAACAATCATCAGGCAGTAATTTCTCCGCCTTGGTCTATTCACTCAGGTTCAGGAACTAGTAATTACACTTTTATCTGGGGAATGGCTGGTGAGAACTTAGATTACGGAGATATGGATGTTTGTAAAATCACTGATTTAAGATAAAAGAATGACAAATTTATTTGATATAAAAGGAAAAGTTGCCTTGATCACGGGAAGTACACACGGACTGGGAATGGCAATGGCAAAAGGATTAGGTGAAGCAGGAGCAACAATTGTGGTTAATGGAAATTCTTCTCAAGAAAAAATTGACAATGCTGTAGCAGAATTAAAAAGTGAAGGCATCAATGCAGTGGGTTACAAATTTAATGTAACCGAAGAGCAAGAAGTTAAAGCAGCTGTTGCGAAAATTGAAAGCGAAGTTGGACCAATCGATATTTTAATCAATAATGCAGGAATTATTAAAAGAATTCCGCTTTTGGATATGGAAGTATCAGATTTTAGAGAAGTAGTAGATATAGACCTTGTAAGTCCGTTTATCGTTTCTAAGCATGTTGCAAAAGGAATGATTGAAAGAAGACAAGGAAAAATCATCAACATTTGTTCTATGATGAGTGAGTTGGGTAGAAATACCGTTTCTGCTTACGCTGCTGCAAAAGGAGGCTTGAAAATGCTGACTAAAAACATGGCAACAGAATGGGCAAAATACAATGTTCAGATCAACGGAATTGGTCCTGGATATTTTGCAACTGAGCAGACAAAACCAATTAGAGTTGACGGTCATCCTTTTAATGATTTTATTATTAGCAGAACGCCAGCAGCTAAATGGGGAGATCCTAGCGACTTGGCTGGAGCAGCGATATTTTTATCATCAAAAGCGAGTGATTTTGTAAACGGTCACATTTTATATGTTGATGGAGGAATCTTAGCTACAATCGGAAAACCTTCAAACGAAGAATAATTTTCAAATTATATTTTAAAAGACATGAGCCAGAAATTCATACACGATAATTTTTTATTAGAAAATAAATATGCTGAAGAGTTGTACCACAATTACTCTAAAAATCAGCCTATTATTGACTATCATAATCACTTAAATCCACAGTTTATTGCTGAAGATAAAATCTTTGATAATATCACGCAAGTTTGGATTAACGGTGACCACTACAAATGGCGTGCAATGCGTACATTGGGAATCAACGAGCAGTTTGTAACTGGAAATGGATCTGATAAAGATAAGTTCTTAAACTGGGGAAAAACGGTTCCGTATACTATGCGTAACCCATTGTATCACTGGACACATTTAGAATTGGCTCGTTATTTTGATATTTATGATTTGTTGAATGAGAAATCGGCTGAGAAAATCTATATCGAAACTTCAGAAAAAATAAATTCTCAAGCTTACAGCACACAAAACCTTCTTAAAAAAGTAAATGCTGAATTAGTTTGTACAACAGAAGATCCAATTGATTCGTTAGAATTTCACCAAAAATTCGCCAACAATTCAACTGGAATCAAGATGAGTACGGCTTTCAGACCTGATAAAGCCATCTTAATTGCTAATGATGGATATAATGCATATCTGGACACATTAGGGGATGTGTCCGGAGTTGCAATTAACACTTATGCTGATTTACTTTCTGCATTAAGAAAAAGAATTGAGTTCTTTAATGCAAACGGATGTAAATTAAGTGATCACGGATTGAATCAAATTGATTTTGAGAATTTTACGGAAAGTGAAGTAAATGCTATTTTCAAAAAGAAAAGAGAAAATGGCCAATTGTCTCCAGAAGAAGTTTTGAAATTCCATAGTGCTATTTTGGTTTTCTTATCAGAAACTTATCATGAGTTTGGATGGGTGCAACAATTTCACTTAGGAGCGTTGCGTAACAATAACGCACGTATGCATAGAATTTTGGGTCCAGATACAGGATGGGATTCTATTGGAGATTATCCGCAAGCGCAAAAATTATCAGCTTTCTTAAACGCTTTAGACAGTAAAGATAAATTGACTAAAACGATTATTTATAACCTGAATCCTGCTGATAACGAAGTTATGGCAACGATGATTGGAAACTTTAACGACGGAAGCGTTCGCGGAAAAGTACAATTTGGTTCTGGATGGTGGTTTTTAGATCAGAAAGATGGAATGACAAAACAATTGAACGCACTTTCAAACATGGGCTTAATTAGCTGTTTTGTTGGAATGCTTACAGATTCAAGAAGTTTCTTATCGTTCCCAAGACACGAATATTTCAGACGTATCTTGTGTAACCTTTTGGGAGACGAAATCAAAAGAGGAGAGCTTCCAAATGATATGGAATGGATTGGAAAATTAGTTTCTGATATTTCATACAACAATGCTAAAGAATATTTTAAGTTTTAAATAAAGTCTAACCGCAAGGTTCGCAAAGATTTACGCAAGGCTCGCTAAGTTTTCTTAATCCTTATAATCTTTGAAATCTGTGGCAAAAAAAATATAGTATGAGTAGAGTAGTTGCATTTGGAGAAATCATGCTGCGTTTATCGACAGAAAGACATTTGCGTTTTTCGCAATCTACAGCATTTGGTGCTACGTATGGTGGCGGAGAATTCAATGTATGTGTTTCGTTGGCTAATTATGGTGTAAATGCTGAATTTGTTACCAGACTGCCTGAAAATGAAATTGGTTTTTCTGCATTAAAAGAAATCAGAAAAATGAATGTCGAATCTAAAAACATTGTTTACGGAGGAGAGCGTTTAGGAATCTATTTCTTAGAAACTGGAGCAGGAACTCGCGGAAGTAATGTCGTTTACGATCGTGCTCACAGTGCCATGTCGACTATCCAAAAAGGACAGGTGGATTGGGAAAAAGTATTGGAAGGAGCTGAATGGTTTCATTGGAGCGGTATTACACCAGCGATTTCAGAAAGTGCAGCAGAAGCTTGTTTAGAAGCGATTAAAGTCGCTCATAAGAAAGGAATTAAAATTTCATGCGATTTAAACTATAGATCAAAACTTTGGCAATACGGAAAAACTCCGAGTGAAGTTATGCCAGAAATGCTAAAATACAGCAATGTGATATTAGGTGATATTGATACGGCTTATTTCATGTTAGGAATTCCGAAAGTAAATCCGAATTATCAGGACGAAAAATCACTTCCAGCAGTATATGATAAATTGTTTGAATTGATTCCGAATCTACAGATTGCAGCGACAACACTACGTTATTCTGTAAGTGCTTCGCACCAAAGAATTGGCGGAATTTTATTTGATGGAAAATCAATTTACAGTGCAAAAGTAAAAGAAGTTACACCAGTTGTTGACCGCGTAGGAAGTGGAGATGCTTTCATGGGCGGATTAATTTATGGTTTATTAGAATATCAAAATAATAACCAAAGAGCATTAGATTTTGCAGTTGCAGCTTGTTGTTTAAAACATACAATTGCAGGAGATTACAACTTGGTTACCTTAAAAGAAGTTGAAAATATGATTGATGGTGATGGTTCTGCATTAGTATCAAGATAATTTTAAAATAAAAATGGCAAAATATTCAAGAATTGAAGTAGCTCAGACAATGAAAGAGAATGGTATGGTTCCGTTGTTTTTTCATTCTGATATTGAGTTGAGTAAGAAAGTTTTAAAAGCTTGTTATGACGGGGGTTCCCGTTTAATGGAATTTACAAGCCGAGGTGATTTTGCTCATGAAGTTTTCGGAGCTTTAAATAAATATGCTTTGGCTGAACTACCAGGAATGATTCTAGGAGTTGGTTCTGTTACAGATGCAGCTTCGGCTTCATTATACATGAGTTTAGGAGCAAATTTTATTGTAACACCAGTTTTTAGAGAAGATATAGCTATAGCTTGTAATCGCAGAAAAGTGCTTTGGTCACCAGGTTGCGGTACTTTGACAGAAATTGCTAGAGCAGAAGAATTAGGTTGCGAAATCGTAAAATTATTTCCGGCTGATACTTACGGGCCAGAGTTTATTAAAGCGATCAAAGGCCCATGTCCATGGACTAACATTATGCCAACAGGAGGCGTTTATCCAACGGTAGAAAGTTTAAGTTCATGGTTGAATGCTGGTGCAACTTGTGTTGGTTTAGGTTCGCAATTAATCTCAAAAGATATATTAGACAGCAAAGACTTCGACGGACTAACTGCAAAAGTGAAACAGGTTCTTGACATTATAAAAGATATTAGAAAATAGATTAAGGGGTAATCATGCCTAACTCCTTATTTTATAAGTTTTTTTTAGATTTTTAGAGATTGTAATAGAGCATTACGCTTGAAAAATGGAGTCCGCCATTCCTCACAGCAGATTTTATTTTACTCAATCGAGTGTGATGCTTCTTTTGCAATTTTAAAGGCAGAAATGAAGAAATAAGGTTTATAAATGGTTATTTATAACGCATTAAAGAAAATTTAAAATGAAAAAATTAAATAGAATAAATACAGGATTAGAAAAGTTACAGCCAATCAAGGTGGTTCAGTTTGGAGAAGGTAACTTTTTGCGTGCCTTTGTTGATTATGCTTTTGACAAACTAAATAAAGAAGTTGATTTTAATGCCGGTATTGCAGTAGTTCAGCCTTTGAAAGACGGTATGGTAAATATGATTAATGCTCAAGACGGTCTTTATACCTTGTTTATGAACGGAATCAAAAAAGGCGAAAAGATACAAGATATTGTGTTGATTAATAATATTGTAAAAACGATAAACCCATATACTGAATTTGCAAATTATTTGGCTTTAGCCAAAGAAGAAGAACTTCAGTTTATTGTTTCTAATACTACAGAAGCTGGAATTGAATTTATTGAAAGTGATACTCCAGACATGCAGCCGCCAGTGTCATTTCCTGCAAAATTGACGGTTTTATTATATGAAAGATTTAAACATTTTAATGGAGATGCTTCTAAAGGAGTTACAATAATTCCTTGTGAATTAATTGATTATAACTCTG
>Ga0308157_10010400_pt1 | contig 10095 bp, 9 predicted proteins | sample PhyBR1_FD_201035 | JGI IMG/M metagenome (GOLD analysis project Ga0308157, IMG submission 201035) | Phyllosphere microbial communities from UC Gill Tract Community Farm, Albany, California, United States - DLSLB.R1 | ecosystem: Host-associated > Plants > Phyllosphere > Unclassified | place: USA... | reverse complement strand
GCCTTGGGCCGCGAGTTCGGAGATCTTGCGCAGGATGACGCCGACGGTGGCCTTCGACGCCCCGCCGATGCCTTCGAGATCGGCCTTTCCCTCGTCGGAGGTGAGGAAGGTGAGGACGGCCTTGAGGTCGGAGAGGTCGAGCAGCGCCAACCCTGCCTGATCGGCATAGTGGAAGACCAGAGAGAGGACGGATTCTTGAGTGTCGTTGAGTTCGAGCACCTTTGCCAGCAGAATCGGCCCGAACGAGGTCACCGTCGCTCGCAGGGGAGTGCCGAGCCCCGAATCACCGAGAGTGTAGAACTCGGTCGGATTGGACCGCGACTGCCAGTCCTGACCGGCGGCATCGAGGCGCTTGCGCAGCTTGTCGGATTCGACGCCGGCAGCGCCGATGCCCGAGAGATCGCCCTTGATGTCCGAAGCGAACACCGGCACTCCGGCCCGTGACAGCTGCTCGGCGAGCACCTGCAGGGTCACGGTCTTACCGGTTCCCGTGGCACCGGCGACGAGGCCGTGCCGATTGAGCATGGACAACGGGATGGAGATCGGGGTCTCCTTCGAGGGTTCTTCACCGTTCAGGGCGACCCCAAGATCGAGTGTCTCGCCGTCGAAGGTGTATCCGTCTTTGAGTGTCTGCAACGCCTGCTCAGTCATGAGTCAATCTTTACACAGCGGCACCGAGGTGGTGGAGGAATTCTGCATGGATTCGTCCGTCGGTGCCCAATTCCGGGTGGAAGCTGGCACCCCAGACCGAGCCCTGCCGGACGAGGACGGGCACGTCGTCGTGACGGGAGAGCACCTCGGTGTCGGGCCCGAGCTCGAGGATCTGCGGGGCACGAATGAATGTGCCCTCGACCGGTTCGTCCAGTCCGCGTACGGTCAGCGGGGCGGTGAAGGACTCGCGCTGTCGACCGTAAGCGTTGCGGGCAACGGTGACATCGAGCCCGCCGAGGCGGTCATACCCACCCAGCGAATCGTCGCTGAGCCGGTCGGCCAGGAGAATGAGTCCGGCACAGGTGCCGAAGACCGGCAGACCGCCGGCCATGTGTTCGCGCAGAGTCGCGAAGAGATCCGTGCCGGCGGCGATGCGCACCATGGCAGTGGACTCACCGCCGGGCAGAATGAGCGCATCGAGGCCCGTAAGGTGTTCGGACCTGGTGACTTTGAGGGTGTCGACCCCCAGGGAGCCGAGCATGAGCAGGTGCTCACGGAAGGCTCCCTGGAGGGCGAGGACGCCGACTCTCACCAGCCGCGCTCGGCCAGGCGGTGCGGTGCGGGTACGTCGGCGACGTTGATGCCGACCATCGCATCGCCGAGTCCGCGGGATGCCTCGGCCACGGCCTGCGGGTCATCGAAGTGCGTGGTCGCCTCGACGATGGCTTTCGCACGGGCCTCCGGGTTGCCGGACTTGAAGATGCCGGAGCCGACGAAGACGCCGTCGGCACCGAGCTGCATCATCATCGCTGCGTCTGCCGGGGTGGCGATGCCGCCGGCGACGAAGGTCACGACGGGCAGACGGCCGAGGCTGGCGACCTGCTTGACCAGGTGGTACGGGGCGGCGATCTCCTTGGCCGCGACGTAGAGCTCGTCTTCGCTCTTCGCTCCCAGTGCACGGATCTCGGAGTTGATGGTCCGCAGGTGGCGCATCGCCTCGGAGACGTCGCCGGTTCCTGCCTCGCCTTTCGAGCGGATCATCGATGCGCCCTCTTGGATACGGCGCAGAGCCTCACCGAGGTTGGTCGCACCACAGACGAACGGCACCTTGAAGACGGACTTGTCGATGTGGTTGACGTAGTCGGCGGGGGAGAGGACCTCCGATTCGTCGATGTAGTCGACACCGAGGGTCTCGAGGATCTGGGCCTCGACGAAATGGCCGATGCGGGCCTTGGCCATCACCGGGATAGACACGGCGCTGATGATCGAGTCGATGAGGTCGGGGTCGCTCATCCGGGCGACTCCACCCTGTGCGCGGATGTCGGCAGGGACGCGTTCGAGGGCCATGACTGCGGAAGCGCCGGCCGCCTCGGCGATGCGTGCCTGCTCTTCGTTGACGACGTCCATGATGACGCCGCCCTTGAGCATCTGAGCCAGTCCGGTGTTGAGCAGGGTCTGTGTTTCGGTCATTGTGGTGTAGATCCATTCACTGTCGCGGAGTCGATCCGGGTCGCCACGGGGAACAGAACAGAGGGATCTCTGTCTGCTGCCGGAGGTCGGAGGGATCGTGGTTCTTCGGGGTGAACGGCCGTTCTCGACCAGCCTAAGCCGATGAGTGGCTCATTGAGAGAGCCAGTAGTATGCAAGTATTTTAGGCCAAATAAACGTGATCGCTCTATGATCGACTGATGGTCACGAAGTCACAGAACGGCACTCAGGCCGAGGGCATCGCCTTGCCAGTGAACGTCGACAAAGGTCTGTCGACTCCGCTGCCGGATCAGCTCACTCAGGAGCTGCGTCGTCTGATTTCGGACGGGACTCTGCGGCCGGGGGATGCTGTGCCTTCGAGCCGTCGGTTGGCCAAGCATCTCGGAATCTCTCGCGGCAGTGTGGAGACCGCCTATGCGCAGCTTGCCGTGGAAGGATTCCTCATCGCCGCCGAGCGTTCGGCCACGCGGATCAATCCCGGCCTGCCCGCCGCCTCGACGACGGTGCGTCCCAAGCGCCGAGTTCCGGACTCGCCGAGGCGGCGCCTGCGCAACTATGTCGACCTGCGCCCGGGGTTCGGCGGTGACGATCCTCTGCGCGAACCGGCCTTTCGTCGGGCCTGGAGGGAATCACTCGACCTCGACCCGGGCCCAATCGACCCCTTGGGCCAGCCCCGTGCCCGGTGGGCGATCGCCGACTATCTGCGGCTGACTCGTGGGATGGCCGTCGACCCCGACGAGATCATCCTCACCAGCGGGTCTCGCGATGGTCTGCGCCTGCTGCTGAGCCTCGGCGTCTCCGGATCCATCGCCGTGGAGAATCCCGGTTTCCCGGGTCTGCGCCAGGCGATGACCGACCAGCAGCTTGTGCCTCTGGACTTGGTCGGCTCCTCGCCGGCACGGGCCGATGTGGCTGCGGCCGTCGTGACACCGAATCACCAGTTCCCGCACGGAACACCGATGCCGGTCGACCAGCGTGCCCGCCTGCTGGACTGGGCAGCTCGAGGAAACGTCCTCATCGTCGAGGACGACTACGACAGTGAGGCCCGCTTCACCCGCACAGTGCTGCCGACCCTCTTCGACCTCGCATCATCGACCGGCAGCAGCGCGCAGGTCGTCCACATCGGCACCTTCTCTGCCCTGCTGACCTCGGCCGTATCGACCGGATACGTCATCGCTCGCGGACCGATCTCGGAGGAGCTCATGAGCCTGCGCGCGGCACTCGGGCCGGCCTACTCGCCGATTCTGCAGATGGCCATCGCCTCCTACCTCGGCTCCGGTGGGCTGCGTCGTCGCATCTCCCGGGGACGGCGGCGACTCCGGGCCGCCGAGGAGGTCGTGTCCGAGATCGGCCCGATCCCCGGTCTCGTCCACGAGGGACGCACCCTCGTCATCGAAACGTCTCAGGCCCAGGCCGAAAGCCTCCTGAGGGAGCTTGCCGAGCGCGGCATCCTCGTCGCCTCGTTGGCTCGCGGCTGGACCGGTGGCGACGAGATTCGACACGGTCTGGTCATCGCCCATTCGAACGTCGAGGCCCCTGCGCTGCGGGAGGCCTTGGGGGCGGTGAAGTCCCTGTTGAGTAGGATTCAGTCATGAGGAATTCCGGATTTGCAGTCGACGGCATCATCAAGCTGCTGCTGGCCGTGCTCGGCTTCATCTTCATCGGCGGGCTCGAGGACTTCTTCCTCGCCCCACGCTGGTTGGTCGTCACCGCGCTGGTGCTGCTCTTCCTCAGCGCTGCCACCCAGATCTCCTATGCCGTGACCAAGGGGGAGAAGCGCTACCTGAAGTTCCCGATGGTCTTCGACGCGCTTCTCATCGTCGCGGTCGTCGTCGGCCTCATCCTCGCCGCTGCGAGCAACCCTGCCGGCGCCTGGGTCCTCTTCGGATTGATCGGAGTGGGCTCGTTGGGCATCGCCGTGGTCTTCACGACCGGCGAGAACGGCCCGTCGTTCAGCGAAGACGAGCCGCAGAACCCCTGACCGCTGTCGCACGCCGCCCTACGTCGATGAAGCGTTCCCGCACGGCGCTTTCCGTCGATCAAGCGTTGGCGCGCGCCGCTTTCCGTCGATCAAGCGTTGGCGCACTTGTGCGCCCGTCTACCGGCACATATCTGCTGTAGGCCTTGATCGGCGGAGAATTCTCGCTTTGGTGCGACGGTGCGCTCAGCGGTTGAAGGCGATGGCCGCGATATGTCCGTCGGGAATACCGGCCTCGAGATCGTGGATGTCGACATCGGGATGCGGTGAGTTCGGTTCCGGTCCGGCGCCGATGTAGTCGAGACCCGGATCGCGAGCCAGGCCCGTGCTCAGCGCCTTGAGGAAAGCTTCGGTGCGTGCCCACACACGGACGAAGCCGGCGGCGAAGTCGTCATCGGGAAGCGCTTCGAGTTCTGCCCGTTCTCTCTCATGGAGCAGCTGCATCGCCTCCAGTGCGACATCTCGCTCGGGGATCGCTTCGATGTCGAGTCCGACCGGGTCGTCGGCGACGGCGACGAGGACGAGACGACGAGACCTCGACACGGAGAATTCACACTCGTCGTGACGTGGTTTGCCCGCCGAGTCGAGGCGGATCTCGATCGCGGCGGGGTCCTGACCCAGATGCGCTCCGAGCACATGGCGGAGGACGACTCGGCCGGCAGACCAGGTGGCGGCCGCCTCGGCGTCGAATTCCTTCGCATAGTTGCGTTCCTGCTCGGTGAGCACGGAATCGTCATCCCGCGCCCAGGCCGCTTCGGCCGAGGTATCGGCGAGGATGAGAGTGACGGGCAGCTCGGTGGGCAGTTCGGTGAAGCTGGGGTGGTGCGCCATCGATCAGCGGCCCAGGGCCTTGTTGATCTTCTTCAGCTTGCGGTTGAGCACGAAGATCCGCACCGAACCGATGATTCCGGCGATGAGGATGCCGCCGATCGCAGCGAAGAGCATCGCCACGCCCAGGGGCAGTTCGAACTGCCAGCCGAAGTACTTGAACTCGGCCGGGACATTGTTCTGCAGAATGAAGATGAGCAGCAGGACGACGATGAGGGCGCCGAGGATGAGGGAGACCCACATTCCCGCCGACATTCCGGATCCGGCCTTCGTCGACGGCAGTTCACCGGTGTGTCCCGTCGGAGGCTGGGTCTGCTCATGCCTCTCCTGCGGGGACATCTCTCGGGTCTTGTCCACCGCAGCGGTCTCGCCCGTCGCGGGAGTATCGCTGCCGAGGACTGAATCGGTTTCGGCCAGGAGCTCTTCGGGCGTCTGCGAATCGCCACGCGGGTCTTGAGTACTCATGCGCCCCATCATAACTGCTGATGGGGCGCATAAGGCAGGTTTGCAGAAAGAGTCCCGGCAACCGCTGCCGGGACTCTTTCCTAAGGGGTGTCGATCAGTTGATCAGACGGTCTTGCTCAGCGAGGAGATGATCTCATTGAGCGTGGCCGAAGGCCGCATGGCGGCTTCGGTCTTCGCATCGTTCGGGTAGTAGTACCCACCCAGGTCGACCGGGCCGCCCTGAACCTCGAGGAGCTCGGCCACGATGGCGTCCTCCTTCTCAGCCAGTGCCTTCGCCACGGGGGCGATGGCCTCGGCCAGAGCTTCGTCCGCGGTCTGCTCGGCCAGCTGCTGCGCCCAGTACAGGGTGAGGTAGAAGTGGCTGCCGCGGTTGTCGATCTCGCCGACCTTGCGCGACGGCGACTTGTTCTCTTCGAGGAACTTGCCGGTCGCGGCGTCGAGGGTGTCGGCCAGCACTCCGGCCCGCTCGTTTCCGTGGACGTTGAACTCGTGGCGGAAGGACTCTGCCAGGGCAAGGAACTCACCGAGGGAGTCCCAGCGCAGGTGGTTCTCCTCGACGAGCTGCTGAACGTGCTTCGGAGCCGAGCCGCCGGCACCGGTCTCGAACAGCCCGCCGCCCGCGATGAGCGGCACGACGGAGAGCATCTTCGCCGAGGTGCCGAGCTCCAGGATCGGGAACAGGTCGGTGTTGTAGTCGCGGAGCACGTTGCCGGTCACCGAGATGGTGTCCTTGCCCTCACGGATGCGGTCGATGGAGAACTGAGTGGCCTCCACCGGGTTCATGATGCGGATGTCCAGGCCCTCGGTGTCGTGGTCCTTGAGGTATTCCTCGACCTTCGACGTGATGTTGCGGTCATGGGCGCGGGTCTCGTCGAGCCAGAACACGGCCGGAGTCTCGGACAGGCGGGCACGGGTGACGGCGAGCTTGACCCAGTCGCGGACTGGGATGTCCTTCGTCTGGCAGGCACGCCAGATGTCACCGGCAGCGACCTCGTGGCTCATCAGCACATCGCCGGTGGAGTTGACGACCTCGACGGTTCCGGCCTCCGGGATCTCGAAGGTCTTGTCGTGGCTGCCGTACTCTTCGGCCTTCTGCGCCATGAGACCGACGTTGGGCACGGTGCCCATGGTCCGCGGGTCGAAGGCGCCTTTGGCCTGGCAGTCCTCGATGACGGTCTGGTAGACGCCGGCGTAGGAGGAGTCGGGGATGACGGCCAGGGTGTCCTGGGTCTGGTCATCCTTGTTCCACATCTTGCCGCCGACGCGGATCATCGCCGGCATAGAGGCATCGACGATGACGTCGGAGGGCACGTGGAGGTTCGTGATGCCCTTGTGCGAGTTGACCATGGCCAGGTCGGGGCCGTCGGCCAGACCCTTCTCGATTCCGGCTTTGACTCCGGCGGCTGCCTCGGCAGGCAGGGTGTCGAGCCCGGCGAGGATGGCGGCCAGTCCGTTGTCGGAGGTCAGTCCCGCCTCGGCGAGGACGTCACCGTACTCGGCGAAGACGTCGGGGAAGAAAGCTTCGATGACCTTGCCGAAGAGGATGGGGTCGGAGACCTTCATCATCGTGGCCTTGAGGTGGACGGAGAAGAGGACGCCGTCGGCCTTGGCCGCGGCGATCTGGTCCTTGACGAATTCGTCGAGGGCGGCGGCGTTCATCTTCGTCGAATCGACGATCTCGCCGGCCAGAACGGGCAGGGACTCCTTGAGGACCTTCGTCTCTCCCGCAGCGGTGCGCAGGCGGATCGACAGGGTGTCATCGGCCTCGATGATCACGGACTTCTCGTTGTCGCGGAAGTCGTCCGAGCCCATGGTGGCGACGCGGGTCTTCGAGTCCTTGGACCATTCGCCCATCGAATGCGGGTGGGCCTTGGCGAAGTTCTTCACTGCCTGCGGAGCGCGACGGTCGGAGTTGCCCTCCCGCAGCACCGGGTTGACGGCCGAACCCTTGACCTTGTCGTAGCGTGCCCGAACGTCCTTCTCCTCATCGGTCGAAGGCTCTTCCGGGTAGGCGGGCAGGTCGTAGCCCTGGGACTGCAGTTCGGTGATCGTCGCCTTCAGCTGCGGGACGGAAGCCGAGATGTTGGGCAGCTTGATGATGTTGGCATCGGGGGTCTTGGCGAGGTCGCCCAGCTCCGCGAGTGCGTCGCCGACCTGCTGTTCCTCAGGCAGACGGTCGTTGAACTGGGCCAGCACGCGTGCGGCGAGAGAGATGTCCCTGGTCTCAACCTCGACACCGGCCGACGTGGCGAAGGCTTCGATGATCGGCTTGAGCGAATACGTCGCCAGAAGCGGCGCTTCATCCGTGCGCGTGTAAATGATTTTAGCCATAGTTAAGGACCACTCCGCATCTTCTTGGGGTTTATCGCCCTCCATCCTACCTTCTGGGCCATTTCGGTAGGCGGCCCCGGCCGATGATGGTGCTCACATCCCCAGGTGGCACCCGGTAGTCTTCTGTGTCGGCACGGACAACAGAAAGAGGACGACAGTGGCCAAACTCTACTTCCGGTACGGGGCGATGAATTCCGGCAAGTCGACCGCTCTTCTGCAGGCGGCCTTCAACTACGAGGAACGCGGCCAGCGCGTTCTGCTGGCCAAGCCGCTGATCGACACCAAAGGCGCATCGCAGATCGTGTCCCGATTGGGCGTCACCCGTGAGGTCGACTTCGTCATCCCCGCCGACGGTGACGTGGAGCGGATCTATGCCGAACATGCCGACTACGTCGACCACGATGCCCTCATCGAATCCATCGACGCCCCGAAGATCCCGGTCGCGTGCCTGCTCATCGACGAAGCACAGTTCCTCAGCCCCGTCCAAGTGGATTCGCTCATGCGGATCGCGACCACCGCCTCGGTGCCGGTGATGTGCTACGGAATCCGCACAGACTTCCAGACGAAGGCATTCCCCGGTTCAGCGCGACTGCTCGAGATCGCCCACACCCTCGAGGAACTCAAGACGATCTGCCGCTGCGGCCGCAAGGCGATGTTCAACGGCCGCCTCGTCGACGGACAGTTCATCTTCGACGGCGATCAGGTCGCCATCGACGGCAATTCCGTGACCTATGAGTCACTGTGCCCGAGCTGTTATCTCGAGTACTCCGGCGGTAGGCTGTTAACGACAGACTCCTGACCGATCCCGACACAGCTTCCCCGTCGAATCCAGCTCATCGACGACCGTCGTATCCAGTCGAAATCCGTTCGCACTTTCAGTTCTCAAGGAGACTCCATGCGCATCGCCGTTCGTGCCTTCAACGACAATCCCGGTTCTCCCGTCCTCGTCTTCGGCAACGCTTTGGGCACTCGGATGCCTTTGTGGACCTCCGTGGCCGCGCGTCTGGCCGACGATTTCCAGATCTATCTCACCGACCTTCCCGGACATACCCTTCCCGCCGGCGATTCCCTCGCCGAGGCGGCCGCCCCGCTGACAGTCGAAGCGCTGGCTTCCGGTGTCGTCGAGTCCCTCGCCGAGCTCGGGGTGGAGTCCTTCATCTACTGCGGAGTCTCGATCTCCGGCGGCGTCGGTCTGACCCTGGCGCTCAACCACCCCGATTCGCTGACCGGACTCGTCGCCTGTGCGACGGCCGAGAAGTTCGGCACTCCGGAATCCTGGGACGAACGCATCGGCGAAGTCCGCGCCGACGGCACCAAGGGACTTGTCGATGACACCGCCGATCGGTGGTTCGCCGCCGGGTTCCTCGGCGAGGACATCGCCACCGGCCACCTCATCCTGTCCGACCTCGCCCTGGTCGATGACGAGGCGTACATCGCGGCCGCCTCGGCGCTGAAGACCTACGATCTGAGTGGGAAGCTCGGCTCGATCGCCACCCCGACGCTCGTCATCGCCGGCGCCCAGGATTCCGGCTGCACTCCCGAAGCGATGTCGGAGATGGCCGAACAGATCGAAGGTTCGCACTTCGCCACGATCCCGGACTCCGCTCACCTGCCGATGGTCGAACACCCTGAGATCGTCGTCGATCACATCCAGGAGTTCTGCGGCCAGCTCTAGAGGGGCGGGGACCGCGGCATCTTCGCCGTTCCGGTATTCGGGACCAGTGTCTGAGTCCGAGCGGAACTGGCAGACTGATGTCATGACTGAGCTGTTCGAACCGCTGACACTGCGCGGAACCGAGATCCCCAATCGCATCTGGCTGGCACCGATGTGCCAGTATTCCTGCGAAGCCGAAGACGGAATGCCCGGCCCCTGGCATCTCGTCCACCTCGGTGCCCGGGCGCAGGGCGGATTCGGGCTCATCCTCACCGAAGCCTCCGCAGTCGTCCCCGAAGGTCGAATCTCACCACAGGACGCCGGAATCTGGAACGACGACCAGGCAGAGTCATGGTCGGCCGTCGTCGACTTCGTCCACTCCCAGGGCAGCATCATCGGGATTCAGCTCGCCCACGCCGGCCGCAAGGCCAGCACCCATCGTCCTTTCACCGGTGAACCGAAGGGCAGCGTCCCCGAGTCCGAGGGCGGATGGCCGACGTTCGGCGCCAGCTCCATCGCCTATCCGCAGCTGGCCGAGCCCGTGGAGATGACGAAGGACGACATCGCCGAGGTGGTCGCCGCCTTCGCGGCCGCTGCCCGACGTTCGATCGATGCCGGGTTCGACCTCGTCGAGCTCCACGCAGCCCACGGCTATCTGCTCCATTCCTTCCTGTCCCCGCTGTCGAACCAGCGCAGCGAC
>Ga0308157_10010397_pt1 | contig 10097 bp, 11 predicted proteins | sample PhyBR1_FD_201035 | JGI IMG/M metagenome (GOLD analysis project Ga0308157, IMG submission 201035) | Phyllosphere microbial communities from UC Gill Tract Community Farm, Albany, California, United States - DLSLB.R1 | ecosystem: Host-associated > Plants > Phyllosphere > Unclassified | place: USA... | reverse complement strand
AATCTATTACGAAAAAAAGAAAAATAAACTCTTTTCCGATTGATAAGCGAAGTTGCCTTTGCGATACGCTGGTTAAATTAACGGCGAACGTCTGCTTTGGGTCGGATCCGGCCCTTCGTGACAGTCCGCAATTTTTTGGCACTCGTGGCCTGCTATGCTGAGCTCAGGGGCTGAGATCGGCAATAAGTAGCCGCCCATCTCCGCCCATAAATATACAAATGAGGGACAGTTATTCTGAGTGCTGTGACTTCTGTGCGGATAGAATGGCTCGGCTAAGATTTCTTGTGTTCCTCTTAGCTGATAAGACAAGGCTGATCTCTTCACTCATCACATTTACGAACTATTTAATAAATCATGGACAATAAAGAACAGCAGGAGCGACAAGATTTCTTGGATGAAATATCCCGCTACTCGTATATTCGAGAAGACGGGCGACTTGTCCTAGAACCGTTCTGTGTGTATTTGTCGCACTGTTTCGGATTTGATGGAATTCTCGAGTTGTCTCCGCAACCAAGAGATGTTTACATGCTTCTAATCGAAATTATTCGTGAGCGACTAGGCGACGAGGAAGCAAAGAAAAAAATCCAATTTCAGAATATTGCTGACTGGCAAGAAGACTTAGTCTACATCTACCCAGAAAGGTCGATGACGTGCATCCACGTTGGCGCTCTAGTAATGGTCTCGCATGACTGGATTTACGAGATTGGCCACTCCTTGATGGGGATTCCTGAGCCTGAAGAGCCAGGAAAATATTTCTCTTGGGCTAAAGAGGAATGGCTAGCCGTTCATACTTTTATTAATGGTTATCACAACGCCTTTCTATCTTTTCAGAAGGAATTTGATAGGGAAGGAATAAGCAAGTCAGGATTTTCGTTGTTTGAAGCATTACATGTTTCTCGACTTAAAGGCATCGACTTTGACCAAGCGGTTAACCAGTTGAAGGCACGCCACAGTGCTTACCAAGCAGCAATAGACCAAATTACAAAGGCGCTGAAGGATGGTTACTACTTAGAAGCAATTGCACTTCAGGAGTGCTTAATTAGCAATTGCTTGTTCAACTTCTTGAGCGGTATGGGCAGCAAGCTCTCCAATCCCTCATTTCACACGCTGTTGAAGGAAATGTCGGATATGCAAGATACAGCGTGTGATTACCCCCGTGAATTGCTGGATGAACTAGATAAGTGGCGTCGAGCCAGAAATACCGCTATCCATGGGTTCATATCCTCAACAAGCGTAGAGCTCGACTTTTCACGTGAAAATTTCCACGACTCGGTCAGAGCGACTGCGCTATCTGGCAATGAGTACTGTAAAGCTGTAGTCTCGTGGTACGAGGTTGAATGCGTGAATTTCGTCCGCCATGAGTTTCCACGGGAGCATAAGCTAACCGTTCACTGATTGGACGACCGCTTTGCCCTGAGTATCGCCGTGGCCGCATTAGGGCTCGTCAATGTCAGCAGCAGGCGGCACCGAACGAATAAACTTGTCGAACGGCAGCTTTGGGTCGGAAGCTGCCTGTCGTGACAGTTCGCGACTTTTTTGCCTTGGCAACCTGATATGCTGGCTACATCGGCCGAATTCGGCTAGAAGCTGACTATGTCAATGACTTCAGGGTTCGTCACCCGCATGCAGCCACGTAATCGCTTACTCCTAAGAAGCTAGTAAACTCAGCATACATGCAATTAAGGAAAGGAAGACGATTATCAAATTTCGATATCTAATGAAAATGGTGTCGGTGCTTTTTCTAGCAGTTCTTTCACTTACAAACATACAAAGCAGGGCAATGGGCATGAATAAAGTTTTGAAGTTCAACACGCATGATTTTGGCATATTGTGTTATGGGGGTATTACCAATCTGAAGTTAGTGTATGCAGGCTCTCCGCATAAATTATGTACTAAGTCTCCAGGGCGCGAGAAACTGCCATCTGATGAGAAAAGAGGGCCGGGTTTTTTATCGGGCTCTTATCACGCGTTTGCAGAACCGGTAGAGATGGAATGGAATGCGCGTGACGGAACACATTTGACTCATACTATAGACTTGGATGAGGTTTTCAAGGACAGAGTAGTACTTCACGCTGCTGATCCGGCGCGTATTTATGAGGCCAATCCCATTTCAAGTGGCCAGCCCACGATCATTGTTGAAGTCAATGACCGTACGGTTAGTGTCTATATGGAAGTCGGTTTAATATTGGTGCGCGCCGATCCGACCGACACGGGTCGTGATCACAGCATTTATTTTACCCGTGCCTACTCAAAAACTCTTTAAGGTTGATTCATGAAGAAGGGTTCAATCGATGGTGTAGATGTAACGGTTGCTTCACCAGAAAAATTAACGAGCTACGAAAAAGCGGCTAATGAAGTAAGTCAGTTTGAACCGCCGCGTCTCCACGACACACGTGCTGACCCGCATTCGCGGTTGTTCATTGCGTTATTTGATGGCACGGGTAATGATGTTGTCAAAGACCCAGAACATGCTTCCAATGTCGGCTTGTTGAAAGAACAAATCGAGGAGAATGAACGAGACGACCCCACCATTGGTGGTTTTTACAAGGAGGGCCCAGGCACTCAGGGGGGGATAGAGGGAGTGATCGATGGCGCCGTCGGTCGTACTTACCATGAGCGCATCGATGCGATGTATAAACAGCTTAAAGAACGTACTGCTAAGTGGTTGAAGGAAGATCCCGAAGCCAATATCAAGGTTTTATCAGTTGGATTTAGCCGGGGCGCAGAACAAGCCGCTGGATTTTCCAGACTCCTGCATGAGCGCGGTATTCAGTCTGTAGCGGATGAAAAACAGGTAGTGCGTGCTCCGGGAACGACGCCGCAGGCCCTTGGTCTGTATGACCCCGTTGCGACCGGTACACCTTCGCGCAATGACAGGCGCCCTCCACCATCAGTGGTTTCGGGCATTCAAATCACCGCGGGTGACGAGTACCGTACCAAGTTTCCTTCGACCACCATCATTGCACAAGGAAAATCAGAAGATGGTCGCTTCCTTGGCGTAACCACCGCAGGGGCACATAGTGATATTGGTGGCGGGTATCTACTCAACGGATTGCCCGCGCGCAATTTCAATTTGATGGCGGATTATCTTAACAAGACGATTGGTCATGACGCTATTGCTAAGATTCAAGTCCCGCCAGAACCGGAGAAAAGCGTTATACATGATTCCACGCAGCATAAGTGGTTTTATAGGGCGGTAGAGGAGCGGGCTATTATTAGCAAGGCTGAGCCCACAGGACGTCTACCAGCTGAGCCGGTTGACGCTGCGATCTTACTGAAATTTTCAGGCAAAAGCATCCCCGAGATTGCAATTGTCCACAGACCTTTGAAGCCCGAGGGGCACGAAGTATTATTAGTCGCTAATGGAAAAAGACTGTTAGAAAAGGTTGTCGATGGTGCTTGGTCTTCAAAATCTGCTGGTTCAAGTAAAAATTTACCAGAAGGTTTATACGATCTTACTGGGGCTGAACGGCCGGCCAAGTCAGCAAGTTCCAAATCTTTTGATGGGACCATATTACACACTGATAAAAAGCATGTATACCAATTGCAGGATAACGAAAAAGGAAAAACCAGTATCGTACGGCATGACGCGGCACTTTTTAAAAACATGCCAGAGATCGGTACAGCGACAAAGATTGACTACTTGCGCGGAACTGGGCAAGTGGTAGGGCGTAATCAAACGTTAGAAAAGTAAGGCTAGCTTCTCTTTCGCAGTACCTCGCATTGCGGCACCAGCGAGAAGCGCCTCTTACTCTCGATCGAACTTGATCTCGTGTCATGGTGGACTTTCCGAATAGATGCGACGTTTTGAAAATTACTGCGACCACCGGGCGTGAAGTAGCAAACTCCACAGCTTTTTGCTGAGTTACACTGGCTGCGACCAACTTCCGCTTTCGGCCCAGGATGTCGGGAATGGTAAAGGGACCCTTAAAAACAGGTTGTGTCGCGTTAGCGATTTGAGGCTCAGATTTGCTGGCGAGGAGTTTGCCGCTTTCAAACTGGACGGATTTGTCCTGCCAACGCATAAAATTGGTCGGCGAACGATGTGCGAGCAACGCCTTCAATCCTGAACTGGTCCTTGCGGATCATGTGCATGAGCTCGATGCCGGCGAGCACGTTGGCCGCTGCATGAAAGGACTTGAAGCCCAGCATCGGCCTGGTCACGCGTTTGATCGCGCGGTGGTCCTGCTCAACTATATTGTTGAGGTATTTGACCTGCCGTACGGTGACCGGGACAGCCATCGCGCCGTTAATTTCGTCGATCGCGGCCTTGTTGGCTCCGCTCTTGTCCATCGCGATTTTCTCCGGCACACGTTCTCCCGCATGGCTTTCTCAAAGAAACGCTTAGCGGCCGCCGTGTCGCGATGTGCCGTCAGCAGGAAATCGACGGTCTTTCCTTCCTTGTCGACTGCACGGTAGAGATACTTCCAGACGCCCTTGACCTTGACGTACGTTTCGTCCATTCGCCAGCTAGCGCCCACCCAACGCTTATGCTTTCGTGACTGTGTTTCAATCAACGGCAGGAAACGAATCGCCCAACGGTTGATCGTCGAATGGTCGACTGACACGCCCCGCTCTTCCATGAACTCTTCGATGTGCCGGTAGCTGAGCGGGTAGGCCACGTACTATCGGATGCAGACCAGGACGACGTCAATCGGGAAACGCATTCCTTTGAAGCTGAGCATGTCGGATCGTCGATGTGCGGCGTTGCAGTCTACCCGATCGGGGCAACGGCTCGGCTAACGCGACAAAACCTAAGCATGTGGGTCACGACCTCTCAGTAAGTAGTTTCAATTCCATCTCTTTCCGCCATTCAGCGGCTAATCTAATGGCTTCGTCTCTACCATATTTTGCAATTGATAGAACTTTTGTTTTCGTACCACTGGCGGGATGATAATCATCACCCGACACTGTTGCGATACTTGCGATAATGCATGGCACGCAATAAACCTTGTCTGGTCCGGTTTTACTTTTTTTCTTAATCTTTTTCACTACCTCATTAACGCCAGGAATGCCCGTATTGGAGTTTGACTGTTTTCGATGGAACACTCTTGCTGGCACATCTGTTCCGTATAGCTCGAAATATTTTTTATCCCTCCAAATGACCGCTCGCATTAGGTAGTCATCTAATCCAAGTTTCAGGCCAAAGAAATTCTTTCTTATATATTTCCCAATAATATCGGGATGAGGCAGCGCTACCGCATAGCCAGGGTATGGTGTCGAGATTGGCGTGATGTATGAATATTGGGCGCTATCAGAGTCGACGTTCGGCATAATTTCTTTCGACCTTTGTTTATTAAATTATAGTTTAATTACTCGGTCAAGGCTACGCTATTTAGTCTTCACTAAAACACTATTGCTAGGCTTCGGGATTGGCTGAGGAGTTTGACTATTTATTATATAGATAATGCCGAAATAGCAACCCCACGTCATAAAGCCTACCGCAGCAAAAAGGTTTTCGTCAGAATGCTGGTTAAGCTGACAATTCCATGTAGCAGCGGCAAAATCGCCGCCTACAACGGCACTCAGTAACATTCCAGCACTAAATTTCATCCAAAAGGGTGAAAAGTTGGGAACCAGTTTGAATTTCCATGTGATTATTGTGCCGATCAATATGATCGCAGACTTAAAAAAACTGCCCATTGTAAACTTTGATTCCATGCGTCCACTTACGAATTCATGTAGCGATGGCAAGCCGTTTCCAAAAACAATCCAGCTAAAAATGACTGCCCATATCAAAGGCCCGAACACCACTGATAACCACTGCAACCAATATTTATTTCCAGAATAAATACCCTTGGCCCATTGCCACATGATGCAACCCCCCTTTAAGTTATGGATTATTGATAAATGCATTATATAAATTATAAGCATTAATTGACAATAAGAAAGATGCGTTAATGTAGTCTTTGAGGCAATGTGAAAAAAAATGCAGTTTTCTTGGCTATTTTGAGTATAGCCAAGTTGCCCTATTTTATCGAGGGGGGCCAATAATTAAAAGGCCGATCTATGTTGACTGACTCAATATTGACCACCCTAATTAGCCATGCATGGGCATTGACTGTACAATGCACATACATTACAATATTGTATGGCTGCAAAGTCGAGTTGCCTATTTTATAAGGGGTTCATCATGAAGGAAGTACAAATGACTTTCCGGGTCGAGCCGGAATTACGCGCCGAGTTTTCCGAAGCTGCCGTCTTGGAGGATCGCCCGGCCGCCCAGGTGTTACGCGAATTTATGCGTTCCTACGTCAATCAATCGCGCGAGCGCTTACGGACGCCAGCGAACGACAACCTTTCGCCGGCTGAAATGCGCCGGCGTGAGAAGGCCGTCAATTTCGCCCGGGCGTCGGTTGGTTTGGAGGGTTTTAAACCATCCGAGGCAGCCGAAGCCGGCGCACGTCAGTTCATCAAGGGTGAGATTACGCTTGCCGAGTTCGTCCACGTCGACCAGGACGTAGAACAAAGCCATGGCCGATAAGATTCTGACAGACGAGCAGCGGCAACAGCTCGAAGCCGATTTTACGTTCAAACGAGGAGTCGAGCTTGAATTTGATCCGGTACGCGGCAAGTTCGACGCGGCTCATTTGCGAGAGGTCAACCGCAGAATCTTTCAGGACTTCCCCGGCGCTGGCTTCAATGATGTGACGCCCGGCGAATACCGCAAGCCTGTTGCCGAAGGTTTGGACTGGATGAAGCAACGCGGGCTGTCCACCGTCGATGGTCCACTGTATGTTGCCTACTCGCGCATGGATGATGACGCTATAGCCCGGATTGACACAGCACTTGCAAAGGCTAAACCCGAGGACTTGCGAGAGTTGAAGACGCCGGAATTCACGGCGCGTTTCGGCAAGCTTTATGCCGAATTGGACTATGTTCACCCGTTTAGTGACGGCAACAGTAGGACGCTACGCACGTTTACTGCGCAACTCGCCAGGGAGGCCGGTTACGATGTCGATTGGGAACGTTTTAACAGAAGCGATGTAGGCCGAGACTTGCTTTATATCGCCCGCGACCGCAGCGTGAACGAGCTTGCGAAACCTTACGTCCAGCACGAAAACACGATGCGCAAACTCATACTTACGCGCGATCGACTGGACGGCAATCGTGACCTGCCGGACTTGTTACGCGATGCCATACGGCCTAGCCGTGCCGTCGCGTTCGAGCAGACCAAAGAAAAAGAAGCCTTGAGCGAGTATCCAGAGTTAAAGGAGGCATACAAAACTATGCATGCGGCAGCCTCCTATTTTGCGGCCAAAATTCCGGGTGATGTGAAGGCTCAGGAACAAGGGATTCAGACTGTCATGGACCATGTTCAAAAGCGTCTGAACTCGGGCGAAACAACCGACTTCACCCGCGAGCGGGTTGATGAAAAACAGCAGAAAAAAAACCCGCCGCCGCAGCAGCAGCGGCCCGAAAGTGAACACGAACGATGATGCAAAAAAGAAAAGCCGACAGAGGGCAAATCTGTCAGCTTTTGTCACTTAACCACTTACAGGGACGGGTTCAATGACTGATTCGGAGAATACCACATTTGAAGCTCAATACAGGGCCGACCTAGAGCGGGCCGGCCTTGATCCGGTCGACGCGGCCGAGCTGGCGGCAAAGACGGCGCGCATGCGTGCCGCCGCCGTCCAAGCTGCGACGATGAAAAATAGTTTGGTCAAAAGCGGGATGCATGAAGGCCGTGCGAAGGCCATGGCAGCAGCCCACACCTTGTTCCATTCCCCGTTGAGCGAGACGATGCCCGCCGCAATTAAGCGCGTCGACGGTTTCCAATCATTGAGCGATATCATCGGGCCGTCGACGGCCCCGAAGGCCGACGACGATATGCAAGTGCCGGCACCATCGCCGGCGCCGGCCAGGTCGAAGGCAAAGGTCACGCCACTAGCTGCGCCCGCGCCCGCGCCGGTACGGCCGAAGCGGGCTGCAAAGGCACCGCCAGCGGCTCAAGAAGCCTTGCCGGCTGTGGAGCTGCCAGCGCAGGCCCAAAAGCCCGTAGCGGCACCCAAGGCCGCGAAACGCACAAGCAAGCGTATCGAGCCGATTACTGCCGACATAATTCCAATAACGCCAGTGTTCGACTATCGCAACGGCGAACTGCCCGCGCGGGTTCGTGACCTCATCGAAGCACATCTTGCCATCGAGGCCCAGGACGCGAAAAGCTCCGGCTCTTTGGGGTTCATGACACGTTCATTAGCTATCGCTACCCTGCCCCATCGTAAGACGAACGATTTCCGTTTCGTTCGTCGCAACGGCGATTTTACGTTGACGATGATGACCGCCCACCCGCAAGGCTTGCCCTATGGGACATTGCCGCGTTTATTGCTCACATGGGTTTGCACCGAAGTTGCACAGAAACGAGAACGCGTGCTGTCCCTGGGGAATAATTTAGCTTCGTACTTGGCCGAATTAGGCTTGCACAATACGGGCGGAAAACGCGGCGATATCACGCGTCTTAAACATGCTATGACGACCTTGTTTAGCTCGGTCATTTCGTGTCACTACGAGGGCAAAGACTCCTTTGCTCTGCAAAACGTCTTGCTTGCCGATAAAGTCGATTGGTGGACGCCACAGAACCCGGAAGAAGCGGGCCAGTGGCAATCTTCTGTGATGTTGTCAGAGCCTTTTTTCAAGGAGTGTATCGAACACGTCTTGCCCTTCGACATGCGCGCCGTCCGAGTGCTTCGACAGTCGCCCCTAGCGTTGGATATCTATATTTGGCTCACCTACCGCATGAGCTACCTATCGAAGCGAACGACAATCCCATGGGTTGCATTGGCAGGACAGATTGGCTCAGGTTATGCCATAACCGAACAGGGATTGCGTGACTTCAAACGAGCATTTCTGCGCGAGTTGAAACACGTTCTCGTGGTCTATCCGCAAGCGAAAGTTGCCGACGGCGAGCATGGTCTAGTGATGTATCCAAGCCCGCCACACGTCGCGTACAAATCGGCACCTATCCAAAAAGGTCTTAGCTTCTGACACCGAAACGCGGCAGATGGTGACACCGCAACCGCCTGGTCAGCTGCATTTTGTCGCCATCGCTGGCGAAGTGAACGTGCAGGATACGGAAGCCAAGTTCACTTCCCGCAAAATTCTGGCCACGTACCAGTGATAGCCCATATTAAGAACTGGCCCATAAAGAGAACAACGGATTTGCTAAACAATATCCATAAAACAAACAACACTATGCCAAAACCGAGCGCGATCCAGCTTCGACGCGACATACTGACTCCTATTAGTTTGCATTTGTCACATTGTGGGCCTCGATTGGCGGTTCAATAAGAAAGATGGCGAAGGTTTGCGAAATGGTACTAAGTGCAGCAAATCCTGCTACTTATTCGCCCTCGGCGCTCGCAAGGGGTCAAACCTTTGTTTCGTCCAGACTCTTGCCCGACGCGATCCAGTCTTTAACCCACAGCGGTTGACGACCTCGCCCACTCCATTGATGGGTCGGCTCATTTGGATCACGATACTTGACCGGCACCGGGTCACGCTGCGAGTTCTTCGGTGATTTGCCGGAAAGCAGCTCATCGACGGAAATGCCCGCCCCTCTTGCTATGTGCAGAATCTGTTCTCGAGCTTGACTTATCCCAAGAAAATGCCGCTTCTTAAGTTCTTCAACAACTTGTGCTTCAAGCGTACGCAGTTGGGCAAGCGAATAGTCAGTTAATTTTTGCATAAAAATATAGGTAAGAAAAATAGGTACATCGCCATAATACGCGATTCGTTTGGTGACAACGATCGTCGGCGCCGGCGGTCTTGCTGTCGCCAATTGCAACCGCTCCAGCATAAGCATTCGTCTCATTACCAGCAAGACGAAAAACAACCCATGGGGCATTTTCGCTGCGCGAAAACCGGGATGCCCATTCCAGGCGCGGCTATCGCCTTGGTCACTTCGTGACTGGCCTGCGGCCACCTTCCAGGCCACCCTTGCCTAACCCCACAAGCCGGGCGCTGCCCGGCTGCTACAGCGGTTCCCGCTGCATTAGGCCGTGGTCACGTCCAAATCCGCCTTAGCGGGTTGCGATGCTCCGCTGATTGCCTCTCGCCTGCCCTAAACGGTGATCCAGCCCTACCAGGGCGGCAAG
>Ga0308157_10010392_pt1 | contig 10100 bp, 4 predicted proteins | sample PhyBR1_FD_201035 | JGI IMG/M metagenome (GOLD analysis project Ga0308157, IMG submission 201035) | Phyllosphere microbial communities from UC Gill Tract Community Farm, Albany, California, United States - DLSLB.R1 | ecosystem: Host-associated > Plants > Phyllosphere > Unclassified | place: USA... | reverse complement strand
CCGCGGGACTCCATCAACGTACACGGCCAGAGCACCGAGGTCATCACCAAGGGCCGCCACGACCCGTGCGTGGGCATCCGCGCCGCGCCCATTGCCGAGGCGCTGCTGGCGCTGGTGCTCATGGACCACGCGCTGCGCCATCGCGCGCAATGCGGCGACGTGTCGCAAGCCGTGCCGCCGATCAAGGCGTCGTTGCTCTGATCGTTCAAGCGTGTGTTGGTCGACGCCGGACCTCTTAAGGGCACCAGCAAGAACGGCAGTCGCAGACAGAGGTTTCGCAGCTTTGTATGCAGCAGGCACGTTGCTGCAAGGCTGAAATCTTCCCCGGGCCGGAAACCCCTAAGGCAGGGGTTAAGGCCTGACAGTCATGGGTTCGAGCATCGAACCCAGTCCGGTTAGCAACTGGTCCGCATATTCGCAGTCCCGGAATCAGCCGGGCTTGCGATAAGCCCGGAATCGGGTCGGCTGCTCTGGCTTCAATAAGAAATTTGGCAAAAATGGCTCGGAGTGCTTGTCAATTAAGCGCTGCCAGCTCACTTTTTTATAGTGATTTTTTGCCTGAACGGAAGTGAGCGCCGAAGCAGGTGCCGTCGACGCTCACTTGCGTACTTCGTCCACCAGCGCACGGAATTCGTCAACGTCCTCGAAGCTGCGGTACACGCTGGCAAATCGCACATAGGCGACCTTGTCCAACTTCTTCAGCTCGCGCATCACCAACTCACCGATGTGGGTGGAAAGCACTTCGCGCTGCCCCAGGTTGAGCAGCTTCTCCTCAATGCGCTCCATGGCAGAGTCGATCTGCGTGGTGCTCACCGGACGCTTGCGCAGCGCCAATTTGAAGGAGCCGAGCAGCTTCGCGCGGTCGTAGTCGATACGCCGGCCGTCCTTCTTCACCACGGCGGGGAAGTTCACTTCCGGCCGCTCGTAGGTGGTGAAGCGCTTTTCGCAGGCGCCGCACTGGCGCCGACGGCGGATGAAATCCCCGTCCTCGGACACCCGGGTCTCGACGACCTGTGTCTCAGGATGGCTGCAGAACGGGCATTTCATCGCATGGCCGCTGGTTAGCGGTAGACAGGGAAGCGGCTCGTCAACGCGTGCACCTTGGCGCGCACGGCAGACAGGTTGGCTTCGTCGAGCGGGTTGTCCAGCACGTCGGCCACCAGGTGGGCCGTGATGCGCGTTTCCTCTTCGCCGAAGCCGCGCGTCGTGATAGCGGGCGTGCCCACACGAATGCCGCTGGTGACCATCGGCTTCTCGGGGTCGTTCGGGATCGAGTTCTTGTTGATGGTGATGTGCGCGTTGCCCAGGGCGGCCTCTGCCACCTTGCCGGTGATGCCCTTGGAACGCAAATCGACCAGCATCACGTGGCTCTCGGTACGGCCAGACACGATGCGCAGTCCACGGGCAATCAGCGTCTCGGCGAACACCTTGGCGTTCTTGACGACTTGTTGCTGATAGGTCTTGAACTCAGGCGTCAGCGCTTCCTTGAAGGCCACGGCCTTGGCGGCGATGACGTGTTCCAGAGGACCGCCTTGCAGGCCGGGGAAGATGGCAGAGTTGATCGCCTTCTCGTGTTCGGCCTTCATCAGGATGATGCCGCCGCGCGGGCCGCGCAGGCTCTTGTGCGTGGTGGACGTGACCACATCAGCGAAAGGCACGGGGTTGGGATATTCACCCGCGACCACCAAGCCGGCGTAGTGGGCGATATCGACCCAGAAGATCGCGCCGACTTCCTTGGCGATCTTGGCGAACCGTTCGAAATCAATGCGCAGCGCGTACGCCGATGCGCCGGCGATGATCAGCTTGGGCTTGGCTTCGCGGGCCTTGGCTTCCAGCGCGTCGTAGTCAATCTCTTCCTTGTCGTTCAGACCATAGGAAACGATGTTGAACCACTTACCGCTCATATTGAGGGGCATACCGTGCGTCAGGTGACCGCCTTCGGCCAGGCTCATGCCCAGGATGGTGTCGCCAGGCTTCAGGAAGGCCAGCAGCACGGCTTGGTTGGCTTGGGAGCCGGAGTTGGGCTGCACGTTGGCGGCATCGGCTCCGAAGAGCTTCTTCACACGGTCGATGGCGAGTTGCTCGACCACGTCCACGTTCTCGCAACCACCGTAGTAACGCTTGCCAGGATAGCCTTCGGCGTATTTGTTGGTGAGCTGCGAGCCCTGGGCTGCCATGACGGCGGGGGAGGCGTAGTTCTCGCTGGCGATCAGCTCGATGTGCTCTTCCTGGCGGACGTTTTCCGCCTGGATGGCCGCCCAGATTTCGGGATCGGCTTGCTCGACAAGAATATTGCGTTGGTACATGGCAGTCCTATGAACTTGTGTCCCTTGAAACAAGGGCTGCCCAGGCGAACGGCTGATCGCAAAGAGCCTCGCGGCCCGCGCGGTACGCTCCCCAGTGGTTCACAGGAGGAGACTCCTGCCGGTTTCCACGTCAGCGGCAGCGGCTGGTTGGCCACTGCGCCTATCGCCAGTTGCGTACCCCGCTAGTGTAGCCGAGGGGCTGACGGGATTCAGGGCGTAGCGGTGGAGGCGGAATCAGAGAGCAAAGCCACCTTTTCGGTGACGGCAGCCGTGGGAGCCGCTGCTGCAGAGGGAGCCGGCGCCGGCATCGCTGGTGCCGGCGCTTGTGTGGACAGCAGCGAAGGTGCTGTGGGGGCCACTGGGGGCTGGAGGGGGACGGCTCGGCCATTGGCAACCTGACGCAGGCGGAAGTGCTCAGCCAGCACCTTGGCCGCATAGCCCCCGTCGTCGGGCAGGTTGGCCGCGCCGACGTAGTAGCGCAAGCCGCCTTCCAGCGAGCCGGCGCGGGCGATGCATTCCTGCAGCACCTTTACGCCCACGCGCAGGTTGCTCACCGGATCGAAGGCGGCAAAATGGCCGCCGAAGTTCTGGTACTTGTCGGTATGCACACGAGTCATTACCTGCATCAACCCTTGTGCTCCGACCGAGCTCTGCGCGAATGGATTGAAGCTCGACTCCACTGCCATGATGGACAGAATCAACGTGGGGTCGAGCTTGGTGCGGGCACCAATCTCGTAAGCCTCAGCCACTAGCACGGCGAGCGGTTCAGGGGCGACGCGGTACTTCTTGCTGAGCCAGTAAGCCACTGCGGCCTGCTCTTTCGGCAGGTCCTTGGGGTTCCCCGCGGTAGCGCGGTCAATGGCACCCAATTCGATCGGAGTGCCCAGAAGCGCTTCCTGTCTGGCCTGAAGCCAGCCCATGAGGTGCTCTTCTCCTGCCTGCCGCAGATCCGGCCGTGCCGTGAGGGTGATGACCACAAATGCGACGCTCAGCCCGAGGAGGGCAAAGCCACTGTGTGTGATCTCAAGAAAACCGTCGGTGACATCGGATGCGAATGTTCGCACTCCAGCGATCACTTTTCCGGACGCTGTCATAGCTCTTCCTTTCTGAGTCGAGTCCTGAGCAGGGAGACCATCGAAGATCTCGCCTAGCCAGGCTTCTCGCCTGGATTGGTACGCCATCAAGTTCGCTTTCTGGGCATGGCGCCAAGGAAACAACAAACTGACTTAGCCGGGGTCGGCAGCGGGTTGGGGTTTTTACGAGCCCTGTTTTTGGGGCTGGCGGATTCTAGGAGCTCTCTAAATGTCAGGTCAATACTAACAAAATCAATTGTTAGAATTAAAAATTCTATAAAACCTGTAAAAAAGCACAGTTTCTAAGCGAGAACGAGGCATTTCCATCCTCCCAACGGTTACCAATGAAAACGCCGTTGAATGATTGGCTATCGGACTGGGAAGATGATTGAATAAACCATTTTGAGAGCGCGATGTAAGTTTGCTAAGGTGCATTCGCCTGAGTTATTCAGGCATTGCCGACGAAGCGAGCGAGACCTGTAGAGAGCATTCAGTGCTGCTGCAGCGAAACGGTAGCTTTCTAGGCGCACCCTTGGAGGCAATACATTGCCTCCTGCATCTTGGACTTCAATCTCCAGGTGCAAATCGATGGCAAAGACCGTTGTGTCAGCCGTCAAGCCCGGTGGTTGGATGCGTTCCTTCCCCGGGCTTTCTTATTTCAATCGCCACAACACCGGTCAGATTTCTGCTGAAATCGGTCGCATCTCAATTCAGAGAGCCTGTGTTGAACCGTTTTCGCCTCCTCACCCGTCAGCGTTGGGTACGCCTGAGCGTCAGTGTCATTGGCGCTCTGCTGCTTGTATGGGCATTGCTGTGGCTGTTGGGGCCGCCATTGATCCGTTCACAGCTAGAGCGCATAGGTTCCGAACAATTGGGGCGCCGCGTGACTGTCGGGCACGTCGACATTCGACCATGGAGCTTGGAACTCAGTCTGCATGATGTGGTCGTTGCGACGGAGGATGCGCAAGCAGAGCAATTGGCCATCGGGCGCTTATATATAGATGCGGAACTGCAATCTATATGGCGGCGTGCACCGGTGGTCGACGCAGTGGCCGCCGACGATGTCCGCGTGCGGATCAGGCGAACAGGCGATGGGCACTATGACATCGACGATATCGTTCGTCGCCGCGCCTCTGCGCTGCCCTCAGGCGCGCCTTCGGAATCTGCCCGATTTGCGCTGTACAACATTGCCTTGCATCGGGGCTCGGTGGAGTTTGATGATCAGACAGTGGGCCGAGTCCATCGGTTGGAGCAACTCGACCTCACCATTCCCTTTTTAAGCAACCTGCCCGCCTATCGCGAGATCAAGGTCGCGCCTCGATTGGCATTTCAACTCAATGGCAGCGCCTTCGAATCCGATGCACTGTCTACCCCGTTCTCCGACGACCGCAGCACGGAAGCACACTTGCAATTTGCCGGCTTTGATCTGGCCCCCTTCGTCACTTACCTGCCAGAAGGGCTTCCCGCAAAGTTGGTATCGGGCAAGCTCGATGCAGACCTGCGCTTGGAGTTTTCCCAGGCTGCCACTGCGCTCGTCAAGCTGCATGGCCAGGTCGGCTTGAGTGATGTAGTCACTACCGACGGGCGTGGACGGGATCTGGTGGCCTTTGACCGGCTGAGGCTTGTTCTTTCGGATGTTCAGCCCCTGAATCGGGTGGCTCATCTGGACACCCTTGAATGGGAGGGGTTGAAAACCCAGTTGCACCGCTCCGCACAAGGCAACCTGGAATTCTTGCAAGGATGGACACAGGAGGCTCCGTCTTCGGGCCTGAAAAACCCGCCAGAATCCCGCGAACCGGCGCCGTGGGCTGTGACTCTTCGTCAGGCGTCGGTCCGCGCAACAAGTGTGGATTGGATCGATGCCAGTACCGGCTCGACACCAGCACGGCTGGCACTGCGGAACGTCCACTTGGCGGGATCTTCCTTTGCTTGGCCGCTGGAGCAGCCTGTACAAGTTCGGGGCAGCCTGGAATTACAAGGAGATCGCGCCCAACGTGAAGCTGCTCGGCTGGCATTTTCGGGAGAGGCCACTCGCTATCGAGCTACTGCTGCCGCATCGGTACGAGGCTTTGCGCTGGAGTGGGCGACTCCTTATCTGAAGCGTGTGCTGCTTCCCAATGTCCGGGGTGTGCTGGACACAGATTTTGGCGTGGCATGGAACGGCCCTGCGCTGGCAGCCAAGATCGCCAGATTGACTGTGAGCGATGTCGAAGTGGCATGTGCAGAGCGGCAGCCTTGCCAATCGCTGCAAGACACCGGTGTTTCAGCCGGCGGTAAAGGGTTGTGGGGACAACTGCACCGGTTAGATGTGGAAGACACCCTGTTGGAGTTGCACCAGCGCCGCGTGACCATTGGCCGTATGTTGTTGGACAGGCCGCAACTGACGGTGGCTCGCGCCAAGGAGGGGCGATGGATGGTCCAGGATTGGGTGCCGGTCTCTCCACACGTGGAACCATCAACAGACCGAGAGAGGCATCAACAACCTCCCACGTCTCCATGGTCGGTCGCGTTGAATGACGTGGTGGTGGAGAGCGGGGCGGTGGGGCTGCGTGACCTGGCCCCCACACGACCCGTAGCAGTCAACTTGTCTGCAATACAGATCCGAGCGAAAGATATCCGTCCTTTGGACTCTGCCGCCGCGCCGTTCCCGATGACGTTGTCGGCTCGCGTGGCGTCGGGGCGAACCGAGCCAGGTCAAGTCAATTACCGTGGCACCGTGGCCTGGGCTCCTGTGGCCGTCAAAGGGGCGCTGGAGGCGAGTCGTCTGCCATTGCATGCATTCGAGCCCTATGTGGGGGATCAACTCAATGTCAGCGTCGTTCGTGCCGATGGCAGCTTCAAGGGTCACGTTCTCTATCAGGCAACTGCGGAAGGGGCTCGAACTGCCGTGCAAGGAGACCTTGCGCTGGAGGATGTGCGAGTGCGCAGCCGGTTGTTGAGTGAGGTCAACGGGCGCACTCCCGCCGGTGTTCGCTCAGGGCCAGGCGATGAACTGTTCAATTGGAAGACGCTGGACCTGCGTGGGGTGAGTCTCGCGAGCAACCCGGGGCAGCCGCTATTGGTCAATGTGAAGGAAACGGCATTGGCCGATTTCTTTGCGCGGATCATCGTTCAGCAAAACGGGCGCATCAACTTGCAGGACATCCGCAAGAACGCCTCCGATGCGGCAGTGCCCGAGAGCGGCCATGCACCAGCTACGACGGAGGATAGACAGGATGCTCCTTCTGCCGCAGTGTCTGTGACTGCAAAAGAAACTGAGGCGCTTGCGCCGGTGATCCGGTTTGGCCCCGTGACGTTGTCTGGAGGCGCCGTACGGTTTACGGATCAATTCGTGCGCCCCAACTACTCCGCTGATCTGAGCGAATTGGCTGGTCGGCTCGGTGCGTTTTCCTCGGTACCCTCGCCTGGCGGCGAGCCCTTGATGGCCGACCTAGAGTTGCGGGGGCGGGCGGAAGGTACGGCATCGCTCGAGGTTGTCGGCAAGCTGAACCCGCTGGCGAAGCCATTGGCTCTGGATATACAGGGCAGGATGCGGGATCTGGAGTTGCCACCGCTGTCTCCTTATAGCGTCAAGTATGCGGGGCACGGCATCGAGCGCGGCAAACTCAGTATGGATGTGCGCTATCGAGTGCTTTCGGACGGGCAACTGACGGCCACCAACAAGCTGGTGCTCCAGCAACTGGCGTTTGGCGATCCCGTTGATGGAGCGCCCGCCAGTCTGCCCGTGCGTCTGGCGGTGGCCCTTTTGGCCGACCGGGATGGGGTGATCGATGTCGACTTGCCGATCAGCGGGTCGCTGAATGATCCTGAATTCCGTTTAGGACCGGTTATTTTGCGCGTGATCGGCAACCTGGTGATGAAGGCGGTCACCGCGCCGTTTTCGCTGCTGGCGGGAGCCTTCGGCGGGACCAGTGAACCGAGTTCCGTGGATTTTGCGCCCGGTGATTCGGAACTGAGCGTGACGGCCCGGACGGGACTGGACAAAATTGCCCAGTCGTTGATTGACCGGCCCGCCCTGAAGATGACGGTGGTGGGGGAGGCCAAGTTGGCACAAGAGCATGACGCCTGGAGAAAGCGGCGCCTGCTGGTGCAACTACAGGAACTTAAGAATCGCCAGACGAGAAGGGCGGGTTCCTCTGAGCACAGTGATTCTGCGATAACTGCTGAAGAGTACCCGGTGTTGCTCAAGGAGTTGTACCGTCGGACCGACATGGGAAAGCCGCGGAATCTGGTGGGATGGGCGAAGGACCTGCCCGATGAAGAGAAAGAGGCGCTGCTTCTGTCTAACATCCCTGTGCCGGAAGCCGCCATGCGCGACCTTGCCGTTGCGCGCGGAGTGGCGGTGCGTGACTATCTCGCGCAACGACAGGTTCCTCTGGAAAGACTGTTTGTCGGGGCACCACGCACAGGCGCTGAGGACGACGGATGGGCGCCTCGTGCCACGCTGATCCTCGCGTCTCGCTGACGGCTATCGCAGGCAGGACACAGGGTATTGCAACTGTGCCGACGGCTGCGGGTAGAGTCGTGGTTGTATTGACCTGAGGCATCCCCATCTCCGAACAATGCTTGGCTTCCTGGGTGCCTCGCTGACTTCGCGCAACGGTGTCGCGCAGGCCTCCAGAGGAGTTTGCTCAAAACCGGGCGAAAATAGCGGTTTCGCCTATGCCGCACTGCCGTGTGGTTTCTGGCGCTGGCGTGTGTCATCCGCCTCTCATTCCACTGGATCCATGTTTCCTTTTTCTTCTCGCAGCAAAATGTCCGACGCACCTGATGTGAACCCGGCTCCGGCCAAGGCTTCCGAGCCGCATCCTCTCGATGCGCTGACGGGGGGCTCATTTTCGGCGGCCACCTCCGGAGAGCGTGCTTCCCGCATTCGCGACTGGCTGGCCACCCAGCCATCCCCGGAGCAACTGCAGGACGTGTTCAAGGAACTCAGTGCCCGCGACAAGGGGGCTGCCCGCGCAGTGCGCGAGCGGCTCGATGAGATTCGCCGTGCCAAAGGGCAAGAAGCCATCGCAGCCGAATGGGCTGACAAGGCGCAGGCCCTGCTGACTGCGTCCAAGCTCAATATCGCAGATGCGTTGGCTTGGCAGCGCGACGCCGCCAAGGCAGGTGCCCCCCTGTCGCGCGAGCCGTTGTCGGCATTCAAGGTGCAACTGGCCGATCGGGTGAAAGTGATCGAGGATCTCCAGCACCGTGTGCAAGTGCAGCGCGAAGCCGCCGTGCTTCTGGCGCAGCGCATCGAGGTGCTGTCCACCAAGCCATGGCGTGATGCGCAGTCCGCACTGGATGTGCTGCGTGTGGACGTCGGCCGTTGGCAGGAACAGGCGCAGGCGCTCACGGGTGATGCGGCCTGGCCTAGCGTGGAGGCGCGCTTTCCCCCGCTCTTGGATGCATCCCGGAGTCAGTTGCTGGTGGTGTGGGACGCCTTTCAGCCTGCGGTGGCACAAGCAGCTGCGGCGGCCGAGGATGCTTCAGCTCCCCTGCCGCCAGTCCCTGTGTGGGCAGACGAGTTACGGGTAGCCCGTGGGCAGCCTGCTGAGACCGCAGCGGCTTCCAAAGCCTCACCCCGTGCAGCTGCTGCCACTAAACCCAAGGTCGACCCCGAAGTCCGTGACAAGGGCGTTCAAGCGGTGCGCGAGTCGCTGGCCAAGCTGGTGCAGGAAACAGCCGAAGGTCATGGCAAAGCCAGTGCGGGAGCCGCAGCGGCATTGCGGGGCGTGCTCAAGCAAAACGGCAAGCACATCGATGGGGCGTTGGAGCAAGAGGTGCATACAGCGCTGGTGGCTGCCGGTGAACTGGAAGGCTGGCAGCGCTGGAGTGCGGACCAAGTGCGCGAAGACCTCGTGGCCCGAGCGGAAGCTCTGTTGAAGCGCCCCGAGGGGCAGGGCCTGGGGGGACGCAAGATGCAGGAGACCCTGCGCCAGTTGCGGGAGCAGTGGAAGCAGGCCGACCAGGGCGGCGCCGCTAACCATGCTTTGTGGAAGAAGTTTGACGAGGCCTGCAACGCTGCGCACAAGGTGGTTGAGGCTTGGCTGGACAAGGTGCGCGCCGATGCGGCGGAGCACAAGGCACAGCGTCTGGGGCTCATCGAGGAGTTGAAGGCCTGGGCGCAAGAGCATGCCCAGCCTGCCAATGGCGATTGGAAGGCTGTCAACCGCTCGCTGCATCAATTCGGTGATCGTTGGCGCGACGGCGGCCATGTGGGAGAGAAAGTCTTCGCTGAACTGCAGCCACTGTGGAAGCAGGCTCTTGCCGCTGCCGCTGCACCGCTGGAGCTCGCTCAAAAGGAAAGTTTGTCGCGCCGTCACGCCATGATTGACGAAGCGGTCGCGTTGGGTGCAGCGCCTTCTTTGCGCATCGATGCCGTCAAGTCGTTGCAGCAACGTTGGCAGGCCGAAGCGCAAACCGTGCCTCTGGATCGCAAGCATGAACAGAAGCTGTGGGACGCATTCCGCAAGCCTATCGACGAAGCCTTCAACCGTAAGACGGCGGACCGCGAACGCGCGACGACGGAACTGAGTGAGCGGGATCGCACGGTGCTGGAGGCATCCAAAGCACTCGAGGCCGCCAATGCAGAAGGTGATGTACAAAAGATCCGCGCGGCGATGTCGGCGTTAGAGTCTGCATTGCGTGGACAAGCACAAGCGGTCGCCGATGCGGCGGTGGATTCCAAGGAAAAATCCAATCAAGCCCAAGAATTCCAAGCGTCTAGTGCTTC
>Ga0308157_10010391_pt1 | contig 10100 bp, 7 predicted proteins | sample PhyBR1_FD_201035 | JGI IMG/M metagenome (GOLD analysis project Ga0308157, IMG submission 201035) | Phyllosphere microbial communities from UC Gill Tract Community Farm, Albany, California, United States - DLSLB.R1 | ecosystem: Host-associated > Plants > Phyllosphere > Unclassified | place: USA... | reverse complement strand
AGCCGCCTCTATGCCTTGTCAGAAGGCGGCGCGCGGGCATTGAAAGATGCGGGCGTGACGGCCATCAGCGGTAAAGACCTGGTGCGTGGTTTCAGTGCTGCGTACTACCGGCACCGCTGCATTGCAAACCAGGTTGCTATTTCCGGGATGCGGCAGGGCTTCCGTGTAAGCACGGACCGAGAAATTGCCCAAGGCCTTTGGCTAGGTGGCCAAACGGGCGTAGCTGGTAAACGACCTGATGTGCTTTTGCGTGGTGCTGATAACCGCGTTTGGTGGGTGGAGGTCGAAAAATCTCGGAAAAATGCCCCGGAATACAGGGCATTACTGGTCTGGCTGGGTAAGGTATTGCGCGACTGCACTCGCCGGGAAGGCGCGCAGCTCCTAGGACTGGGGCAATCGTGGGGGCGCTTGATGTTTATCTGCACGCCCGCCTTCGAATCCAAGCTGCGCCGTGATTTGACGGCCCTAGGATGGGGCCAACAGCAGGTCGATGCGTTGGCATGCTGCCATTCTGCGCTATACAGTTTCGAGGACACATTGTTTTCCTAAAAGGGAGGCCATGAGGCGCGGCTTGGGCTGGTACCGCGCTGTACGAGAACCTTCTGTTGAACCCACAAATCTTGGGCTCGACTTTGCGGAGTGCACCACCGGCCGCCGCTCGAATATAGGTTCCCGCCCCCGGCTGAGTCACTTCAGCCGGGGGCGGTTTTTTATAGGTGTCATCACGTACAATAGCGGCCGATAACGGCAGGAAAGGAACGCGCTAGGATGGCAACAGAATACGAACACCTCAGCCGCGAAGCGCTCATCGAGCTGCTGAAGCGGCGTGACAGTCAAATGCCATATGGCCTGACATGGGAACGACGCGGCATTGAGCACGACAAGGCTCTCAACAGAGACTTTGTGGGCCTGGAGCTTGATGGGGCCCTGTCGTGTGGCAACGCGCCATGGCGCAATCTCATCATCGAGGGCGACAACTACGACGCTTTGCGGAACCTGGTGAGCACGCACGCCGGTGAAGTCAAGCTCATCTATATCGACCCGCCGTATAACACGGGGCGCAAAGACTTCGTCTACAACGATAGCTACGTTGACCCAACCAATCGCTATCGGCACTCGACCTGGTTGGAGTTCATGTACCAACGGCTAAGGCTCGCAAAAGACCTGTTGGCAGAAGACGGCGTTATCTTCGTGTCCATCGACGACAACGAACTGTTCAACCTCGGGCTGTTGATGAACAGGGTGTTTGGTGAGCAGAACTTCATTGCTAACGCTATCTGGCAGAAGGTTTTTTCGCCTAAGAATACCGCCGTTCACTTCTCGGATGACCACGAATATATCCTTATCTATGCGGCCAACCGGGACGTCTGGCGCCCTAATCCGCTACCACGCTCGGAGGCGCAGGACAAGGCATATAAAAACCCCGACAAAGACCCCCGTGGCGTATGGACATCAGGGGACCTGGCTGCTCGAAACTTCTACGGCGAGGGCCGGTACCCAATTGAATGTCCTTCCGGACGCGTAATTGACGGGCCGCCGGCCGGGTCGTACTGGCGAGTCTCGAAAACGAAGTTCCGGGAGCTGGACCAAGACAACCGCATTTGGTGGGGCAAAGATGGCAATAACACGCCTCGACTCAAGCGCTTTCTCACGGAGGTCAAGCAAGGCGTTGTGCCTCAGACCCTCTGGACCTACGAGGCCGTGGGTCATACGCAAGATGCAAAGAAGCAGCTCAACGAGATACTACCGAAGGAACGCAACGAGGACGTATTCTCGACGCCCAAGCCATTGCAGTTGATGGACCGTATCTTGCGCCTGGCGACAAAGCCTGGCGATTTGGTGGTCGATTTCTTTGCCGGGTCAGGAACGCTCGCCCAAGCGATCCTCCAGCTAAACAAAGAAGACGGCGGCGAGCGCCGCTTCATCCTGGTCTCCAGTACCGAGGCTACTGCCGATGAGCCAGACAAGAACCTTTGCCGTGACGTGTGCGCCACCCGCGTGCGACGCGCCGCCGAAGGGTACGTGTCGACAAAGGGCCAGCAGGTCGTAGGACTCGGCGATGGTTTCGCATACCTGCGAGCTAAGCATGTCCCGATGCACCGGCTTGAGGAGTGCTTGAACGACGATATGGTCTGGTCGTTTATTCAGATGAAACACCATCATCCGCTCACTGAGCGAGGGCCACTGGCTGCGGTTTCGGTCTCAAATGCGCAGACACTCATCTACCTGCCCGGTACTACGGCGAAGATGAAGACTGCTTTGCGCGAAGCGCTGACACTACACCCGCAAGCAATCGTGTACTCGTGGAGCCCCGCCGCGCTGGCGGATATGATGAACGAGAACAATCTGAGAGAAGTGCCCGCTGACTTGACGCGCGGTTTCAGGTTCGGCAATCTGGGAGAACAAGCATGAGCCGCATAGACCCATTGCTGTTCCAAGAGCGGCACATCAAAGCTATCGTCACGCGCTTCCAGAACCTACGTGACGACTACAGCCGCCTGACAAACCCGAAAGAGCTGGGCAAGCTACGTAAGCAATCCGCGGCGGTCATGCTTCAAGCGCCGACCGGTATCGGGAAGACGCTCATCGCTACAGAAATCGTCGCTCGCTTCTCGTCGCTCGATAACGTGGTTTGGTTCTGGTTCGCGCCTTATGCAACCCTAATCGACCAAGCTGCGGCCACCCTGCAACGCCAGGCTCCGCAGTTGAAGATTTTGAACATTGAGCACCAACGAACTACCGACGAGCTGGCATCCGGCGCATTGTTTGTCATAACATGGCAGACCGTCGCAACCAAGACCCGGGAGTCTCGCCTTGCGCGCACAACGGGCGATGACGGCCTTTCTGTAGACGACCTCATCTCTCAGGCTCGTGGTCTTGGACTGCGCGTCGGTGTCGTGGTGGACGAATCGCATCACGGCTTCGTCAAAGCGAAAGAAGCCTACCGCTTCTTCGCCGAAGTCCTGGAACCTGATTACGCACTGATGATGACCGCCACACCCAGAGATTCGGACGTGGCTAGCTTCGCTGAAAAGACGGGCTACCAAGTGGGCGACTCGACGGACTGGGCAACCATCACGCGATATGAGGGTTACCATGCCGGGTTGCTAAAGCGCGGTGTGAAGACTGCCCAGTTCCTGACCGGGAATAGCGACGATGCGGCGCTGGTAGATTTTGAAGAAGTCGCAATGTCGGAGTGTGCCGCTATGCACCGCCACATTAAAGGCCTTCTAGCCGAGAACGACATTAAGCTCACCCCGCTCATGCTCGTGCAGGTGCCCAATGGGGGAGTAGCACTGGAAAAGGCACGAGAATACCTGACTGGACCGCTTAAGTTCCCCGAATCTGCGGTGAAAGTGCATACCTCCGATGAGCCTGACCCTAGCTTGCAGGCCTTGGCGCAGGACCCGACCGTTGAAGTACTTGTCTTCAAAATGGCCGTTGCCATGGGCTTTGATGCGCCGCGTGCCTTCACGCTGGCAGCTCTGCGTGGCACTCGCGACGCAAACTTCGGCATCCAAGTGGTCGGACGTATTATGCGCGTGCATCCGCTCTTACAGCGCCGACTAGGCGTCCCGCAGGTCCTGAACTATGGTTATGTGTTCCTAGCGAACCGCGAGGCCCAAGAAGGCCTGACTGGCGCGGCAACGGTCATCAATAAGCTTCAAGAGCACACGGCAAACACCGTCCATGAAACGGTCGTCACGTTCACGGTGGACTCCTCATTTGTGCAGGTCGTAAAAACAGGTCAGACGGCGGCGATATTTCCTCCTCCCGATCAGACACAGTCCGCCGCCGTAATGCCAGGCGGTGCGGATTATGAAACTGCAACCGATGAACAGGGGGCGAACATCAGCCCACTGCTTCAGCAAACGACCGACCTGTTTGCCGAGCTTACGAAGACAGAGCTGACTCATGGGGCACGCGAAGGCCAGACGCCGCTCGTCGCCGCGTTCAAGCTGGATGCAGAAGAACAGTACGATTACCCGCTGAAGGCCGAAGGTCTGCCGGAGTTCGTCACCGAAATTCTACCTACCAATCCGGACGACTTCGAGGCTCAGTTAGTGTCGTTCGTCGACTTCTCCGGAGTGCTCGCCGACCGCGACCGCAGCAGGACAAAGCTAGTCAAGCGGACCATGGACATCTTTGAGGTTGGCGAGGCGCCCGCCGACGAGGACGTATGGGCCAGGATGTCACCTGCTGGCATCGCGCAGCGCGCCAGGCAGATTGCGTTTGAATACCCGGACGTGGACAACCGTCAGTTCCTGCAAGCCTTGCGCAAGCGTTTCCGAGACGCGCTCGAAGTGGGCGGCTTTGACCTGCCCGAAACCGACGAGGCACTGACTCAGCAGCTTGAACTGGTATTGGTCCGTAATCCGAACCTGATTCGGCAGGCACACAAGCGCTGCCGTGCCAGCCAGATTCGGGCTCAATCCTTTATGTTGCCGTCCGTGTTGCAGTCCAAGTATCCGCTGCAACCTGCGAAACGCAATGTCTACCGCACCTTTCCAGAGGACTTGTCCCCGGAAGAGCTGCGCTTTGCCGAGATGCTCGATACCTCATCCGAGGTCGAATGGTGGCATCGGAATCCGCCGCGTCAACCGGGTGCGGTCACGCTGTACCGCTGGTCCAATGGCGTTGGCTTCTTCCCGGACTTCCTGGTGGCTGTCAAGGACCGTAAGGCCGGCGGCGGCGTAGCGCTGGTTGAGTTCAAGGGTCCGCATCTACAGCAGTACGATAAAGAAAAGGCAGGTGCGCTGCATATGCACTACGGTCGGGTCTTTATGGTTGGCGCAAAAGGGAAAGGTCAGAAGGAGCTGCGCCTGTTCCGACTCGCGCATGGTGAGCTTGTGGACGACGGACTGTTTGAGGTTTCCCGGCTGCGACACGAGTGATGGGCCAGCAGGTGTACTGGGGTGTGCAACCAGAGCGGTGTCTTGCGTCCGGCCAGCAGGCCAGACGCTAGTACATCCACGCATCGGCACTTCTACCCTGGATGCCCGACCGCGAAGCGGTCTTCGTTTGGGAGTGCGCGATTGAGAGCAAGGGGAGGCTCGGCGGCTCGCGGTGGCATGCATACAGTAGGTCTGCGCCGCTGAGGGGCTTCGCCCTGAATTACTATATATAGGTCTGCCTTAATAAATGCCTTGTTGCATCATAATAGCTAGGCAAGGCCAGTAATAGAGCAGGTTTCCTTGATTCTTTGAAGCCATCAGTCCATGCTGAATAGCCGCGAGTCCATCCTATGCGCAGCCATCAGTCCATGGATGAGCTATACTTTCTCCCCATCAACAGGAGATAGATAGTGTCAGAAAGCGTAGTCGCCGTGTGGCCGGAACTCAAATTGCCGCATGGCATGAAAGAAGATACTCGCATCGCCCCGCATATCCTTGTGCGCAGTTCTGTATTCAGTACTCTTGAGTACGCCGGCGCGGCCCAGCGGCCGATGATTCTCAAGAGTGAGCCGCTGCCCCTTGGTGCTATGTCGCATTATCGTGTCAAGCAGCTTGAGGGTCCGCGTCTATCGCAGACGGACGCGGACTTGATGTTTTGGATGCTGTCACGCGCCTATCGTTATGGCGCCCCGAAAGACAAAGCAACGGTGTTCTTTAAGCGAGGCGAGGCGATAACAGCATTGGGCCGAAAACGTGGCGGGAAGACAGACGTTTTGCTAGACAGTTCGCTGCAACGCCTTTGCTCAGCGGAGTTCCATTTTGAAGAGCGCGACAAGGCCACGGAAGAGATGAGGCCGCTCGCTCAGACCCGGCTGCTGTCGAAAATCGAACGTGTCCAGGACGATGCCAAGCGTTACGATTACCGCGTCACGATTGCTGACGGTGTGGCGGCGCTGCTCGAAAACGGGAGTTGGGTTCGTCTTTCCGGCCCGGTCCGTGAAGAGCTGGCGAGCGATCCGCTCGCCCGTGGTCTGTACGCGTGCTTTGAGTCGAATAAAAAAGTGTACGCCACTTTGCCTGAGACCCTTAAAGAGCAAATGGGCCGGACAGAAGAGTTGGACCGGGCAGAAGACACGGACAAGAAAGGGATGCAGACCAGCAAATGGTTACATGCTCTCAGAAGAGCGCTTGCTAGGGTGCAGGCGGCCACGGGGTGGTCTCAATGCGAGTTGGTGGCAGCGGGGCCGCTCGCCGGGAAGGTTCAGGTCACGAAAGGTAACGTTCGCCGCCGACCCGAACCGCGAACCCCATGAGCGGCGGAGCTTCACAGGTAGGCTCTGCGCGAGGGATTCGAAAGGCGTCGGTCACATGGCACGGCTGGTCGTGGGCGAATCGCCCATCTACCGAAGCCTTGGGGCGACGGCCCCACACGCCAACAGCGAGTTGTGCCGCAAATTATTCCACCGGCAGAACTCAAGCTTCGATTGAGCTGTTATGATTTGCAATCAAATATACAATTAACATTGATATCAATTGAAAATATTAATCTCCGCAGTGTCATAATAAGATTTCTCAGGTCAGATAATTTAACTTATATTCATCACAGCTATAGCCAAAGACCACAATAATTCTAAGCACCAAGTCAGCCTTGACAAATTAATCGAAATAAAGTATAAGAACTAGAACTATCTCCTTCGACGACTCCACTATAAATATTATGCCTACCGAAAATAAAAAATCAGATAAGAAATTAATTAAATTAAAGCCAACGATTTTCCCATTAGGGTTTTCTGTAAGTAAGGTAGAGGATAGTTTAATTATTATTAACTTTGCAGACGAAATTAACGGCGAGAAGACGATAATAGAGTCAATCGCCATGCCTAAGGAAAAAGCGGCGCAACTCGCCACCGCCTTATCGGACGCCATAAAAAATGACGAAAAAGACGATTGAATCCTCGATGGTTTTATTTTATCAAATAGAGGACAAATCAAAATCTTCTCAGGATGTTCGCGCCCAAAAAAATGCAAAATGGGATTTTTTTAATAGTGAAAAAAAACTGTCACATGTTTACTCAAATTTTGAGTACCCTAACAGTGACGATTTCGACGAGTGGTGTAAGCATGTCGATTCCATAGCTATTGATTTCCAAAGAAAGTTTAATCCAACGGTTGCGACACTTGAACTATGCAATATCAGTCAGTTCAATTATTGGAACGATACTCTATCGGAGTTCATGGACGCAATTAAAGATTATTTGGAGCAGCGAGAAAAATTACATGAACTCTCTGGAATATCGGAGAAGTCTGCACGGCGGTTTTTGTTTTTGGTTCCAGTTTTCGCTTCACATAAACCACGCGTCTACATTGATGGAAGTAACGGTTGTGTGAACGTTGATGTTATGACTCGCGACAATGGAATTTTAAGCACGCAAATTTCCGAAAACGGACAAGTTCATTATTCGTATGTTGCACAGAACAAAAATTTATATAAAATTACTGGCACAGCGAAATTTAAAGACTCGAGAGATTTTATAAAATTCAATAAGGTTTTGCAGATGCTATGACCCGCGGCAAACTGGCTCTCACAAAAATAACTACGGGCAAAGCTTCTAGATACATTAAGCCACGCTGGCTGGTCAGCGACAATATATCAACGGAGGCGTTTGACCTAAGGGAAGGTACTCCTCCTGAAACGTATGTATCGCATTTTATGGTAGAAGGAAAGGACGACACTGACCTGTTCAAATCCGCTTACAACATAATTTCTACGAAGATTACTAAATGCCATGTCGGGACAATCGCGCTTCTTGATGTACCAGAAACACTTGCCTTAGTAAATGACGAAGAAGAGCCGTTTATCGATTTTATCGAACAAGGACTTCCTCACTGCGGGTTAATATACGTGACTAGAAGTCAAGAAGATATACAAGAGGCCAAGGCGACCCTTTGCTTTCTGGCTCGAAAAAAGATGCGCTCAGCAAGAGACATCGCTGATAATGTAGCTACGACTGAAAAATTGAGCGAAAAATAACGCTAACAACGAAGCCCACAGTTCGTGGGACTTCTTCATTGGGACTCGTGGCGCTACGCTGCAACTTTGACTGCGGCCGAGTCGCAGCCGCTAAGCGTACCGTCATGAGCGCCCCGCCGCCTTGCTGAGTAAGCCCCATTAGATTTTCGAATGCTTCACGCTGACGTGCTCGTTCAATATCGTACCAACCAGCGACGGTACGCCTCCGCTAATTAGCAAATTCCCGAGGTGAATCTTGAAGTACCTGCCCGGCTCGTCATCTCCGTCAGGGCAGACGAATTCGAACTTCACTCTGAGAATGGCTTTGCCCATGGCGCTGCCGTGCACCGAATTGACGCGCCACCGCGAGGTGGCACCCTTACGGTAATGAACCCTAACTGCACTGAAGCGTTGTTAGAAAGGAAAGAAATGAGTTTAGTATTTTGGCAAGGCTACTTTTATGACGCAATGAAGCAGTCGCTGGCCAAGCGCTGAAGCTTACAGGTTGCATCAACCTCGCAGATGGTACAAAATATTGACCTAACTCAGGTACAAAGGGGTCCCTGGGTGGATTTCTAAGTCATTGTTTTTAAACGAATTACAGTTTTCTGGCTAGACTCCCCCTCTCTCCGCCAAGAATACTGAAAAGCCCCTGAGAAGGGGCTTTTTCAATTCTGCCTACCCCCATCTCTACCCCCATACCTCACTGAGCCGATCATGGACCCCGGCGACACATCTCCGGCTTTATCCACACCGCGTCCCTCGACGGCGATTACTCGAATGCTTCAGATGAGCCTATCTGTCATGTCGCAACAAACAGGTGACGTGTCCGGTCTAAATTGACAGTCTTTACCCACTGATCAAGGCAAGCCAATGACCAAACTTGCACAGGTAGCCGCCACGCCCTCTGTCAATGCCGACTGGTAGACACTGGCCGTTTAGCTGAAGCCGCTCGTCAAATTCGCACGATGACATCAGCACGCGTGAACGGCAGAAGTGTGGTGGCGCGAGGCCTGATTTCGCGTCGCGCAGAAGAGAGCGCGCCGTTCGACGCAGCTGCCAAATCCGCCGCGATGGCAAAAAAATAAACCAGGGAGCCGAATATGTCGTTTTTCCCCATCGTTGGAAGATTGGTTGTCATGACTACCCTGTTCGCAATGGCCGCCCATACAGCGCATGCCAAGAAGCCAGACAAGGACGCCGACATTCTTGGGACATGGACGCTGACTAAAGTCTTGGACTCAGCTGACATCGCCTCGCTGACTGATCAGCAAGCTGCGGCACTGGTGGGCAAGGTCCTGGTTGTCCGGCGTGACAGCGTCATGTTCAATGGAGATTCTTGCCGTGCGCCAGGACTGACGCGCCGCCGCCATGACGCAGCCAAGTACGTCCGTGAAGGCTATCACGCTCGAGTCGGCGGTCTCGGTTTGCCTGACATCGTCACGGTCGTAGACCTGGACTGCACTGAAGCGTTTTTAAAAGAGAGAGAAAAGATCGTCTTGTTTTGGCAAGGTTACTTCTATGACGCAGTGAGGCGGCCGCAGGCAAAGCGCTGACGTTCACGGCCTGCGTAAGCTTCAGGGCTCGCACATGCTGACTTGAGTCAGCCCGGCGCAAACCCGTCCGCGTTTTCCGGCATACCTTCGTGCGAGGCTGTGCCGAGATGGTGTTCTCCCCGCAAGAGCGATCAACTAAAGGTCAGCGCAGGCTGGACGTTCGCACAAGATAGGGTGCAAGTCGAGGCGGGCGATCGCATCACGCCACCATATATAATTGCAAAGTAGCCAACTTTGCCAATTGTATGAATATTTCTAATCCTGTCTTCGCTGTCGCTTTAACGCTGTTGGCATTCTTGGCGATCAAAATCACGTTTGTATTTGAAGGCAAAAGTCTTCCGCCGATGCGGTTTGGCACGATCAATGGTTTGCGTGGCTATCTCGCACTGTTCGTGATGTTGCACCATGCGTGCATGTGGTTTGTACTAGTCCAGACAGGCAAATGGGATGTGCCCCGGCCAAATTTGTACGGACCTCTCGGCCAGGCCAGCGTTCTCATGTTTTTCATGATCACGAGTTTTTTATTCTATGACAAACTACTGAATGCGCGAGAGCGCAGGTTTGACTGGAAAGCATTTTTCATCGGCCGTTTTTTCCGTATTGCGCCGCTTTATTATGTGGTCCTGGTATTTGTATTTT
>Ga0308157_10010389_pt1 | contig 10100 bp, 5 predicted proteins | sample PhyBR1_FD_201035 | JGI IMG/M metagenome (GOLD analysis project Ga0308157, IMG submission 201035) | Phyllosphere microbial communities from UC Gill Tract Community Farm, Albany, California, United States - DLSLB.R1 | ecosystem: Host-associated > Plants > Phyllosphere > Unclassified | place: USA... | reverse complement strand
GATGTCAGTTTTTTCAATACCTCTCAACAATAGACCTACGTTATCACCAGCTTCACCTCTGTCTAGGATTTTTCTGAACATCTCAACTCCTGTAATTGTAGAAGTTAATTTTTCATCACCCATACCAACGATATCAACTGGATCACCAGTGTTGATAACACCAGACTCGATTCTACCAGTTGCTACAGTACCTCTACCTGTAATAGAGAATACGTCTTCGATTGGCATCAAGAACGGCTTATCCTGATCTCTTACTGGTTGCTCGATCCAAGTATCAACAGCATCCATTAATTCTTCTACAGTTTTGAACCACTTATCATCAGAGTTACCTTCAGTAGCTGCAGTAAGTGCACCAAGAGCTGAACCTTGGATTACAGGAGAGTTATCTCCATCATATTCGTAAGTAGATAAAAGATCTCTAAGTTCAAGCTCAACAAGCTCTAACAACTCAGCATCATCTACCATGTCAACTTTGTTCATGAACACAACGATTCTAGGTACGTTTACCTGACGGCAAAGTAGGATGTGTTCTCTAGTTTGAGGCATTGGTCCATCAGTTGCAGCACATACCAAGATAGCTCCATCCATCTGAGCAGCACCAGTTACCATGTTCTTTACGTAATCCGCGTGACCTGGACAGTCAACGTGAGCATAGTGTCTGTTAGCAGTTTCATACTCGATGTGAGCAGTATTAATAGTGATACCTCTTTCTTTTTCTTCTGGAGCAGAGTCAATCGCAGAGAAGTCTTTTTTCTCAGCAAGACCTTTGCTAGCTAATACAGCAGAAATAGCAGCTGTAAGAGTAGTTTTACCATGGTCAACGTGACCAATAGTACCAATGTTCAAGTGTGGTTTGTTACGATTAAACGTTTCCTTTGCCATGATTTAAAATTATTTATTTATTGTTTTTCAAATTTTCGGTGTGCAAATATAATGAATTTTTACATACCAAAACCTTTTTATTAAAAAAAGTTTTAATATTTAAATCCCATGAACTACAAACCGTATATTTCAAAGTATTGAGACTGCAAATTTACACATTTTTCTCAATTGAAAAAAACTTTGCAAAACCTTTTATAAAAAAGCCTGAAACACAATTTGTTCCAGGCGCGGTTAATATAATACAAATGAAAGAATAGTTAGATTTGCTGCGATTTTTTAGTTCTGTTGAAGATCCAGAAAATAATTGGGAAAATTAATAACGTTAAAACCGTCGCTGTTATCAGCCCACCAATAATTACAATAGCTAATGGTTTCTGAGACTCCGAACCGATTCCTGTTGACAATGCTGCAGGCATTAATCCGATGGAAGCCATTAAAGCTGTCATGATTACAGGACGTGTCCTTGATTTTACGCCATTTAATATGGATTCATCAAGACTCAGCCCGCTTTTGACATTCTGGTGGAATTCCGTAATCAGAATCACTCCATTTTGGATACAGATCCCGAGAAGAGCAATCATTCCTACTCCGGCAGAAATCCCAAAATTAATTCCCGTCACATGAAGTGCAATAATCCCTCCAATTAAGGCAAACGGCACATTTGCCAATACCAAAAGTGAATCTTTCATATTTCCGAAAAGAATAAATAACAGGAAGAAAATTCCTAGAATACTGATAGGTACCACCTGAGTCAGTCTTTTTGAGGCTCGTTGCTGATTTTCAAACTGGCCGGTCCATCCTATTGAATAGCCATCAGGAAGTTCAATTTTGGCAACTTTTTTCTGAGCATCTGCAATTGTACCTCCCAAATCACGATCCCGGATGGAGAATTTCACTCCAATATACCTTTTAATATCATCACGATAAATAAATGCCGCTCCGTTATCTTTAACAATAGTACTGATCTCTTTTAAAGGAATTTTTGCACCATCCTGTGTAGGAACCATCAATGCTGCAATATCATTTTCATCTTTTCTGTATTCCTGTGAGTAACGAAGACGAATTGGGAATTTTCTTTCTCCGTCAAACATTTCTGAGGCTGTTTTTCCTCCGAAGGCCATTTCCAAAACCGCCTGTGCATCTGCAGGCATTACTCCGTAAGCCGCCATTTTATCCCTGTCTAGAACTACGCTTACTTCCGGCTGACCAATATTTTTAATGATTCCCGGATCTTTTACCCCATCGACATCTTTAATTTGTTTTAAAACTTCTTCTGCTAATCTGTCTAATGTTTCAAGATTGTCTCCATAAATTTTAATTCCGTTTTCAGCTTTGAAGCCTGCCACCGCTTCGGCGACGTTGTCAGAAATCGGTTGGGAGTAATTAAAGGTGATTCCCTGATATGTTCTTAGTTTTTTATCGATTTCTTCAATTAATTCTTCGTAAGTGATTTTTCGTTTCCAATCTTCTTTAGGCTTAAGGTTTACCGCAAACTGAACAAATCCAAAACCATTCGGGTCGGTTCCGTCATTACTTCGACCTGTTTGTGCCAAAACATCCGTAACTTCCGAGAAACTCATAATATCTTTTTTAAGAAGATCCGCTGTTTTTAAAGATTCTTTTAATGATGAACTCATTGGCATTTCTGCAGTAATCCAAAGCGAACCTTCATTTAACTGGGGTAAGAATTCTGTTCCTAAGAATTTTCCTGAGAATAATGTTACTGCCAAAAATGATATGGCAACAATTAAACTCATTCTTTTATGCTTAAAAGTATAATTAAAACCTTTCAAAACAATTCGGTCCCAGAAATTCACAAACGGGTTATTCTTTTCTTTCACATTTTTATTTAAAAGGATATGTGAAAGAACAGGAACCAATGTCAAGGTAAAAATCAAAGCTCCCATCAAAGCAAAGCCCAAAGTAAATGCCAATGGTGAAAACATTTTTCCTTCTACTTTCTGGAATGAGAAAATCGGAATTAGTGAAGTAATGATAATTAATTTTGAAAAGAAAATCGCTTTACCCAACCCGGTTCCGGTTTGTTTGATCCAGCCTCCTTTTGCTAATGTATTGAATCGTTCTTCTCCATATTTATGAGCTTTGTGGTCGAGCATTACAAAGAGACCTTCGACCATGACAACGGCTCCGTCAATAATGATCCCGAAATCTACTGCACCGAGAGATAATAAATTGGCGCTCATTCCTGCCAGTTTTAAACATAAAAATGCAAACAATAACGATAATGGAATAATAATCGAAACAATCAAAGTCGTCCTCCAATCTGCCATGAAAATCAAAACAATCACCGTAACCAATACAATTCCTTCAATAAGGTTGTGCATTACAGTATGCGTTGTAAAATCCATTAAATTATCACGGTCGTAGAATGTGACCATTTTTACGTCTTTCGGAAGGATTTTTTCATTAAGCTCTTTAATTTTAGCTTTTACTCCTACTAATACATCACGTGGGTTTTCGCCTTTCCGCATTACAACGATTCCTTCCACCGTATCTTCATGATTGTTCAACCCGGCCTGCCCTACTCTAGGCATCGAGCTTTCATGGACTTCGGCAACATTTTTAACCAAAACAGGATTTCCGCTATCATTCTGTATCGTAATATTTCCGATATCAGCGACAGATTTTACCAGACCTATTCCGCGAACAACATAAGCCTGTCCGTTTTTCTCGATCACATCTCCACCGACATTTAAGTTACTTTTTGTGACTGCATCATAAACCTGAAGCGGTGTCAAATTATATTTATCCAAAGCTCTCGGATCAATACTTAATTCAAAAACTTTATCCTGACCTCCAAAAACGTTGATATCTGCAACTCCCGGAACACCTCTCAAAGCACGGTCGATCACCCAGTTTTGCAAGGTTAATAGTTCACGGGAATCTTTCTTTTTACTTTCCAAAGTATATCGGAAAATTTCCCCGGTCGGTCCGTAAGGCGGCTGAACTTCGGGATCTACTTCATCAGGAAGACTGACTGTTCTTAACTGATTGTTCACCTGATTTCGGGCGAAAGTATCATCCACACCGTCGTCAAAAAGAATTTTAACAATGGAAAGCCCGAACATTGTGGTACTTCTCACACTTGTTTTCTTCTGAACGGGGCTCATTGCCAATTCGATGGGAGTTGTTACGAAACGTTCTACTTCCTCTGCGCTTCGTCCATTCCATTGAGTAATAATAACGATTTGGGTATTGGTAACGTCCGGAAAAGCTTCAATAGGCATATTTTTGAAACTTATAAATCCTGCAACCGCTAGAACCGCAACCCAAATAAAGGTAAATGCTTTATTTTTTAAGGAAAAAGCAATTATATTTTTAATGAATTTATTCATAATAGATTTTTTGATGACCTAAAAAAGTCGTTGAAAGAAATTTTTGTTTTTAACCATTGAGGATATGTTCTTAATTCAGCTAGCTTTTAATAAAAACCTTAATGGTTAAAATAAAATTTAACTGTTCAGAGAGCGATAAATCAACAATTGATTATTGGTGATTACCTGTTCTCCTTCAGACAGACCTTCGGAAATATAGGTGATATCTCCAACCTGTTTCAAGACTTTTATTTCTTTAACCTTTACGTCGGTTCTGGATTTGTAGATCACCACAAAGCTTCTGTTATCATCAAAAATCACCGCTTTTGAAGGAACAGTAAGCGCCATACTACTTTCTGAGCTGGTTACTTTTATCGTAGCTTTACTGTCAGGAATCAGCAATCCATTCTGATTATCCAGCACTACTCTTGCCTGCATGGCATTGGTCTGCGGATCTATGATCTTAAAAATCTTATCAATTTTTCCGTCAAAAACTTTATCCGGATAAGACAAAGTAGAAACCTGTGCTTTCATTCCCAGACTGATCTTATCAATGTCGGATTCGTTGACGTTCATAATCGCCCAAACGTTAGTCGTATTTGCCACATCAAAAATATTATCACTTCTGTCACTTCTCAGCTGCATATCTTTGTTGATATTTTTCTGAACAATATATCCACTGATCGGAGCGACCACACTGTAAATATTTCCTTTCTTTACATTGTAAACCGTACTTACCGCACTTGCTCTCTGCAACTGATCCTGGGCTTTTTGTAACTGGCTCTTCGCTTCCAACACCTCTCTCTCCGTATTCAATTTTCCTTCATACATTTCTTTTGCGACACGAAGATTATTTTGTGCAACCACTAAATCCGTTTTGGCATCACTTACATCTTTCTGAACTTCTGCCAATTCAGTGCTTCTGATTGTTGCTAACACCTGTCCTTTCGTCACGTGATCTCCAAGTTCTGCATTTACGCTCAAAACGTTTCCTCCGACCAACGGATAAACGTCGATGTAGCTGTTTTTGTCTGCCGAAATTTTTCCGTAGAAATTATAATCGTCTTGTATATATCTTTTTTCAACTTTAGCTAAAGAGATCGATTGAAGCATAGTGTTGCTCAGCTCAAAACCTTTTTTTGCCTGTTGCTTTACCGCTTCCTCTTTTTTGGAGCAAGATAAAACTGACAAAGCTATCATTACCGGAATTATATAATTTTTCATGTTTAATAGAAGATTTTCGTTTGTACTAGTTGATTCAATTGTTCCGCCGACTGGATGATCCCGTTTTTCATATCATAGATCTGAAGAACTGTTTCCCTGTAGCTGTCCATGAAATCTGTAAATTCAATAAGGCTCACATTTCCTTTTCTGAAATTGTTGACCATTCCGTTGTACACCAATTCCATATTATTAAGATCATCGGATTTAATTTGTGTGAGCTGATCGTACTGTGATTTCCAGGTTTTGTAAGCAGCCTGAACTTTAGCCTCAAGGTTTAATTTCTGAAAATCTGCATTTTTCTGATTTTGCTGAATCGCAAAATTTGCTTTATCAACATTGCCCTTATTAGATTTCCACAACGGCAACGGAATTCCTACCAACAGATTCACTTCATTTTTAAAAGTTCCTCCGTTCTGATCCCATCCTGCACCCAGATTCAGATCCGGAACATTCAGCGATTTCTGCCATTGAGCATACAGCTTACTGTTGTCTATTAATTTTAAATTATATTGATAATCCGCATTATTCTCCAATGCTTTTTTCTGTAATTCTGTTTCGTCGCCAAAAGGCTGAGCCGCAAGAATATCTTTCACTTCCGAATCTGAAAGTTCAGGCTCTATATCATCTGTAACCCCTGTCAGAACTTTTAGGGTCTGCTCAAATCCAAGAATATTTTTATTAATACCTACTTTATCGTTGTTCAGCTGAATTACGATACTCTGCAGCCTCACTTCATCTTTCAAAGAGACATTTCCTTTTGCCGATTGCACTTTATAAGCTGCTAAAAGGTCATTCATATACCCAAGCTGCTTATTGGTATTTTCAAGTTTTAATTTTTCGTAATAAAGATCAAAATAAGCAGAACGAAGCTGAGATCTCAAATCTACCAAAAGTTGAGAAAACTGAAGCTGTGCCAGTTCTTTACTGGATTTTGCAAAGGCAATTTCATTTTTCTTTTTGCCTCCCATGTAGATCAGTTGTGTTACCTGTGCTCCTTTTGCCTGTCCAGCGTCAAAAATCTTTTTGTTTTCAGGGTTGTACGCATTAATTTGTCCGCTAAGCTGCGGAAGCTCCCAGATTTTGGCCTGCAAAATGTCTGCATCAGCCATGTTAATGTTATACTGTTCCGCAAGCAGTTGTAAATTGTTCTCCTGGAAAGCTTTTTCGCAATCCTGAAGAGACATTTTCTGTTGTGCCGCCATGAATGAGAAAATGACGATGAACAGTCCTGCAAATTTGTTCATTTTATTGATTTTATGATACAAAATTGCCTTTCTGCTATTAAAAAGCTCTTAAAGAACCCTTAAAAAAAAATTAAAATCCCTGATTACTATTCATTTTTAGAATGATTATCATAAAAATGAGTTTTATTTTTTATCAAGTAAAAAAATGTAAAAAATTATTTGCGGAAAATAACACTGAATTTATTTAATAAATCTCCCGGGGATGTATAAACAATCTGAGCATTGTGATACTCCAGAATTCTCTTGACAATTCTTAAGCCGAGCCCGGAACCGGAAATGTTCTGAGAGTTTTTGCCACGTTTAAAAGCCTCAAATAATTTTGACTGCTCTTCCTTAGAAATCGTATTTCCGTGCGAAATTACATCCACAACAAGATTTTCATTGGATTCGGTAATCAAAACATCAACTTCCACATCGTCTGAATAAACCGCAGCGTTCTTAAATAAGTTAATAAAAACAATATCCAGTAAAGACTGTATTCCTTTTATCGTTAAAATAGCATCTTCGGAAGTATTTTCGGAAATAAGAAAATCCATTTTAAGTCTAGGATAGCTTTTTTCAACAGCTTCAAAAGATTCAAAAATCACCTCATCAATTCTTACTTCTTCGTAAATACTCTGGATATTTTCTTTATCGAATTTAGTTAACAATAAAAGCGAATTCGTTAAGTCGGACAATTGATAAACATCACGCTGGAGTTGTTTTAAGGAAGATAAGGTTTCCGGAGAATGTTGTCCAAACTTAATTAAATTCTCCAGCTGAAAAGCCATTCTTGTAATTGGTGTCCGGATTTCATGTGAAGCACTTGCTGTAAAATCTTTCTGTGACTGGAAAACGTCATCTAATCTTGTAATCATGGTGTTGAAAGACTGTGCCAACACATTAATTTCATCATTAGATTCACGGACAGGAATTTGAGTTGTCAACTTATGAGCCGTAACCTCCGAGATTTCTTTGTTCAGATCTTCTAAAGGCTTCAGGAATTGCCCCATAAAGTAATAACTGAAAAAGCCAATCAGCAGCGTACTCATTACATAGGCTGTTATCAGGAGATATTTTAAATAGGCCAGTTTTGATTTTCCGTTCGTATCGAATGCACTGGTAAGAATATAGTAATTTTCTCCGTTAATAGTTCTGAGAGCGGCATAAATTTCAGGAACTGTTTTTTCAGAATAGATTATTTTCTTTTCGTCAAGTTGCTTTAATAAAGTATTATCCCAGGTTACATTTCGATCTTTAATAGTACTGTAAATAAGTTCCTTTTGGTTATTAAAAATTAAAATAGTTTCATTTAAAAGAATATTATCCGAATTCTCATTAAAAAAAACAGGAGCCTCTTCTTCAAAATTCTTTGATTTGGCAATAAAATGAGACGTAAACTCCAATCTCTGCCTGAATCTTTCCTTAAATTCCTCTCTCCGGAAATCATTAAAAGACATATAAATTACCGCCATTACAATACCAAAAAGTAATGAAAAGGCTATACTGAGATTGAGTGCTATCTTCCGTTTTAAAGACATTTTTTATAATGGACTTAAATAATATCCAAAACCTGAACGTGTATGAATAAGTTTAATTTTAAAATCTTTATCGATTTTCTTTCTTAAAAAGTTGATATAGACCTCTACTGTATTGGTATTCGTATTAAAATTATGTTCCCAGACATGCTCTGTAATCTGCTGTTTTGAAACCGTTCTCCCCTGCGCTTCCGCAAGATAAACCAACAACTGGAATTCTTTTAATGTAAGGCTGATTTCATTTCCGGCACGATATACTTTTTGTTCAGTTTTATTTACGATCAAATCATCAATCCTGAGAATATCCTGATCCGTAGTTTCAGACGGAGCTTTCCTTCTCAATAAGGAATTGATACGTAACAATAATTCCTCAAACTGGAAAGGTTTTACCAAATAATCATCTGCCAATCTGGTGAACGCATCTTTTTTATCCGACAAATCGCCATAAGCTGAAATAATGATAATCGGCGTGTTTTTATCAAAAGAACGAATCGTTTGACAAACATCCAGTCCATTAATCTTCGGGACATTAATATCAAGTAAATACAAATCGTATGCATTATTCTTTATCTGGCGGATAAAGGTTTCCCCGTCATATATCTTATCACATGTAAAATTATTTGATTCCAGAAATTTGCAAAGTTCTGCCGAAAGAATTAGATCATCTTCCAATAAAAGAATATTCATCAAACTATATTTTATACGAATGTACCAAAAATTTTTATGATTATAAATGAAGTGTCGGGTGGAGCGAAGTACTTTAATTAAATTTTAAGGTAGAAATTCTATTTTAAATTGTAATTAAATAATTATCAGAATAAATAATATTTAAGAATTTCGATATCATCTCAACTGAATTTAAGACAAGTGTTTAACAATTATCTATACCAAAATCTAATTTTTCTCTCTTAAAGTATTAAAAAAATATTGGAAAGTCCAGAAAAAAAATATCCCGATTAAATCGGGATTGAAACGAGAGCCAACTACGGGACTTGAACCCGTGACCTCTTCCTTACCAAGGAAGCACTCTACCGCTGAGCTAAGTCGGCATTAATTAAAAAAATCACACTAAATAGCGTGATTTTTCTTGAGCGGAAGACGGGGGTCGAACCCGCGACATTCAGCTTGGAAGGCTGACGCTCTACCAACTGAGCTACTTCCGCAATTTTGTTTCCAAAACTATTGGTAACGCTGTGCAAACTTAGGAAAAATCCTTTAGTTATGCAACTTTTTTTATAATATAAAATGTGGGGAGAGCAGGATTCGAACCTACGAAGCCGAAGCAACTGAGTTACAGTCAGTCCCATTTAGCCACTCTGGAATCTCCCCTCATGTTTATATTAAAATAGAGCTTCCAGAGGGATTCGAACCCACGACCCCGAGATTACAAATCACGTGCTCTGGCCAACTGAGCTATGGAAGCATTTTAATAAATGGACTGAATGTGTGAGAAACTCTACTCTACATCATTTCAGCAGTAAAAAAAATCACGCTAATAAAAGTGTGATATTCGAGCGGAAGACGGGGGTCGAACCCGCGACATTCAGCTTGGAAGGCTGACGCTCTACCAACTGAGCTACTTCCGCAATTTTGTTTCCAAAACTATTGGTAACGCTGTGCAAACTTAGGAAAAATCCTTTAGTTATGCAACTTTTTTTATAATATAAAATGTGGGGAGAGCAGGATTCGAACCTACGAAGCCGAAGCAACTGAGTTACAGTCAGTCCCATTTAGCCACTCTGGAATCTCCCCTCATGTTTATATTAAAATAGAGCTTCCAGAGGGATTCGAACCCACGACCCCGAGATTACAAATCACGTGCTCTGGCCAACTGAGCTATGGAAGCATTTAATAAAAAAGAATTCAAAAGATCGCTGTTCCCTTTTTGCGAGTGCAAA
>Ga0308157_10010387_pt1 | contig 10104 bp, 9 predicted proteins | sample PhyBR1_FD_201035 | JGI IMG/M metagenome (GOLD analysis project Ga0308157, IMG submission 201035) | Phyllosphere microbial communities from UC Gill Tract Community Farm, Albany, California, United States - DLSLB.R1 | ecosystem: Host-associated > Plants > Phyllosphere > Unclassified | place: USA... | reverse complement strand
GCAATATTGGGGCTTTCAATTTACACCTAATCCTTTAGACCCCAGCAAAGAAGAAGTTTATACATTTTTGACAGATGTTTTTAACGAAGTAGCAGACCTCTTCCCTTCTCCATACATACATTTCGGGGGAGATGAAGTGGTACACCGGCTATGGGAAAATGAGCCTCACATTCAAGCTTTCATGAAAGAAAAAGACTTTACTAAAATAGCAGATCTACAGAGTTATTTTGTAGGTAGAGTTGCAGAAATTATTAGAAAAAAAGGCAAAAAACCAATTGGGTGGAACGACATTTTAGATGGAGCCGATAATTTGACGAAGGAAACAGCGATTATGTCTTGGTTAGGTGCTAAAGCAGTTAAAAATGCGGTCAGCAATGGCTTTTATACGGTAGCAACACCCACCGCTCCGTTGTATTTCGACATTACACAACATGATCGTAACGATGGTACTCCCTCTGACCTCGCTTATAGCAATATTAATTCCATTGATAAAATCTTACAGTACAACCCCATCAGCGGCTTAACTAAAGAAGAAGAAAAATATGTGTTGGGTGTACAGGCGAACATGTGGACCGCATTGCCTCAGGAAGTGAAAGATGTTAACGTACAAAATTTCCCTCGTTTACTAGCCGTAGCAGAAATTGGTTGGAATAAAGAAGAAACAAAAAACACAGCTGAATTTGAAGAAAGATTAACGAAACACTATTCGATACTCGATGTCTTGAAAATAGATTATTTTACAAAAGGCGGTTACATTGCAGGTAAATGGAAAGCTTCAGATTTAAGCACTAATTTCAAAACATTAACATGGGATGTAAGCAAGAAAGTTTACGCTAATGGTAGAATTATGGCTGGCTTTTTCTATACAAACGGAGAATCGTTCCTCAAAGTAAAGAATATCAAACTTTTGGAGAATGGTAAAGAAATATCAGTTGACAATCACGAAAGCTTAGCTGATAAATTTAGAGGCACTCACAAAACAAAAAGCTTTCTTTATTATCTTAAAGTTGATAACTATAAGTCCAATGCAAAATACACACTTAGTGCTGATGTAGTTGGAGAAAAAGGGACAAATTCGGAGGGTAATGTCACCTTTAATTTAAGCCCTTACCAAGCATTTATCGTAACAGAAGCCAGTAAAAACTAAATAAGAACGGCGATATATATTAAATATCGCCGTTCTTGTTTCTATTTTTTTTCGTCAGCTACAAAACTCATCGAAACAGAGTTTACGCAGTGTCGAGTATTTTTAGCTGTTAAAAACTCGCCTGTAAAAACATGTCCTAAATGAGCATCACAGTTAGCGCATACAATTTCAGTACGCGAACCATCAGCATCTGGAATACGTTTTACTGCTCCTTTAATTTCGTCATCAAAAGCTGGCCAGCCGCAATGTGCATCAAACTTAGAGTCCGATCTATATAGAGGTGCATTGCATCTTTTACAGATGTAAGTTCCCTTCTCGAAAAACTTATCGTATTTACCAGTTCCAGGATATTCTGTGCCTTTATTTACGATTACTCGCTCTTCTTCCTTAGTTAATTTATTCCATTCCATTTTCTTCGTCGTTTTTGAAGGTGTTTGTTTCTTTTCTTCCTTCTGCTGCTGTGCGCAGGCAGTTATACTTGTCGCTACTAACAGGGCTAGTGCTAATACGGTTTTATTGGCTATCAGTTTCATGCTATACATTTTTATTGAATATACGTTTTAGCAGAAGTTTTAGTTTTTAAAAACTGCCATACACAAATATAAACATTGGGCTATCTTTATTTTTCATAGCTAAGTAAGATTATAAGTATAAAAAAAAAAGCGCTCCAAAATTTGGAACGCTTTTCTAAAATATATTTTGTCGAGACTATTTTTTCAACAAGGCAGCCATAGCAGCACCAATTTCAGCAGGGCTTTCTACAACCGTAATACCACACTCACGCATAATTTTCATTTTCGCAGCAGCAGTATCATCAGCACCACCAACAATAGCACCAGCGTGTCCCATTCTACGTCCCGGAGGCGCAGTTTGACCAGCGATGAAACCTACAACTGGCTTAGTACCGTTTTCTTTAATCCACAAAGCAGCTTCAGCTTCCATACCACCACCAATTTCACCAATCATGATGATACCTTCAGTTTCTGGGTCGTTCATTAACAACTCAACAGCTTCTTTAGTAGGCGTACCAATAATTGGGTCGCCACCAATACCAATTGCAGTAGTAATACCTAAACCAGCTTTAACCACTTGGTCAACCGCTTCGTAAGTTAAAGTGCCAGATTTAGACACGACACCAACTGTACCTTTTTTGAAGATAAAACCTGGCATGATACCAATTTTAGCCTCATCAGCAGTAATTACACCCGGACAGTTAGGACCGATTAAACGACAATCTTTGTCAGAAATATAAGATTTTACAGCAATCATATCTTTCGTAGGGATACCTTCTGTAATACAAACAATCACTTTAATACCACCTTCAGCAGCTTCCATAATCGCGTCAGCAGCAAATGCAGGAGGTACGAAAATAATAGATACATCAGCACCAGCTTTATCTACAGCATCTTTAACCGTGTTAAACACAGGTCTGCCTAAATGTTCCTGACCGCCCTTGCCTGGCGTTACACCACCAACAACGTTCGTACCGTAAGCTATCATTTGTTCAGCGTGGTAAGTACCTTCATTACCGGTAAAACCCTGAACAATTACTTTTGAATCTTTATTTACTAAAACACTCATTGTATCTATTTTTTTTGTTGTGCAAACTTAAACTAATTGCAACGGAATGTCAACTGCAAAAGCATATTATTTACACAGTTTAGGTTTTTGTTACCATTTACATCAAAATTGAAACGCATTTACCTCTATTACGTTTATTTCTTTACAAATCATTAATTTAAGTAACCTATTGTCGAAAAGCAAAACCCATGCTTGCCACCAAGTGTTGCCCTGCCTTTGGCTTAACCCAATATCAACAACATACACTGCTTAACCATTGTAAAAAGCGCTGAGATATTGGGTAACGCTGCCAGTCAGGTTTATTTAACAAAGGCTGTAAAAAAATGCCCGACAGCATGCATTTGCAGAGCGTAAAAACTAAATGCGTAAATTCAAGAAATTTAACTCTAAGATGAAAATAATATTTCCCTCAGCATGCCTTATCCTTTTGGCATTAAGCCTAACAACCAAAGCTCAAAAAATAGACACTAGTAAATTCATCTTACAAAACGATGTTGATGTAGCTAAAAACGAACCGGGAACACACAAAGGAGGTGGCGAAACCATTGGTTATAACTTCTTTGCGGATGCCAAAAATCTAAAAACAGTTTTCAGGAAACGCACTTTAAAATCGGGCTCGGCGATTGGTTATCATTTACAAAAAGAAGATGAAATTTATTATGTCATTAGCGGTAACGGAACTATGAAAATGAACGGCGAAACATTTCCAGTAAAACCTGGCGATGCCATTTTAACCAGACCGGGAAGTTCGCACAGTATAGCACCCAACAAAGGCAACGATTTAACAATTTTGATTGTTTACGAAAGAAAACAGTGATTATATTTTACCGAGAACGCCAATTTGGGCGAAATTATAACTTGAAGCATCCATCTTTATGAGCAACACTCTATCGCATACCCAGAAATTTGGCTTTACTTTTTAATAGTTGTATTAATTAAGTTAAATAAACGGGATTGCAGTGAAAATCTCCCGATTTATAAATCGGGAATTGCAACGGAAAGCCCGACTAGCGTTAATTAGTAACCAAACCTTGCTTTACAAAATTTAAAATGAAACAAAAAAACTTAAATAGCTAAATAAATTCTCCTAAATGAGAAATTTAACGATATTTACTCGTCGGCTACACCGTACTAACTAAATTAATTTAAGAATGATAGACAGCCTGTTAAGCTACGATTTCGCCTGGAAGTCTTATACCGCCGGACAATCGCTAGCCTCAGATAAAACCCATATTTTCCGCATTTCTGTTGATAGTCATTTTCAGAAAGTAAAACGGGAATTAGCCGAAGTACTATCAGAAAGAGAGCAGGAAAAAGCCAGCAGAATGTTTATTCAAAAAGACAAAGAGCGTTATGTGGTTAGTAAATATTGCCTTCGAACCTTATTATCATCATTTCTAAATGTAGCCGCCCACGAAATAGATTTTATTGCACATACACATAAAAAGCCAACGGTTAGCGGTTTAGAGTTTAACATTAGCCACACGGGAGATTATGTGCTTATTGCTATTAGTCCGAAAGCAGTAGGCATAGATATCGAATATTTAAATCACGAATTTGATTTCAAATCCATCTTAGACATCACTTTCTCTAAAAAAGAAATAGACTTTATTGGCGATAAAAATATTGATCCAACCAACTTCTACGTGATGTGGACCAGAAAAGAGGCCTTGTTAAAAGCTAGCGGCGAAGGCGTAAGCGACAACCTACATTTAATAGAATGCCTAGACGAGCATTTAGAACGAGAAAAGGAAGTGTTCAAAATGCGTTCTTTTATCATCAGCGAAAATTACGTTGCTAGTATTGCCTCTACGCTAGACCAAAAAGAATTACTTTTCTGGAATTGGGTTTAATAACAACAGTTTTGGAACTAACTCGTCATTACGAGGTACGAAGCAATCTTACAAATTTTGTTAGGTAATAAAGCGCTTTAGGATTGCTTCGTACCTTGCAATGACGGAAACCTAATCTTTCATAATATTTTCCTCTTCCGAAGTTTCAATTCCGGTAGTACTAACCGCTCTCAGATATTTCTGTTCGTCAAACTCGTTTTCGCTTTTCGCAATTACAATCGCAGCAATACCGTTGCCAATCATATTTGTAATTGCCCTAGCTTCGCTCATAAACCTATCTACCCCTAAAAGTATGGCAATGTGCTCCACTGGCATAATTTTTAATGCCGTTAGTGTACTCGCCAATACAATAAAACCGCTGCCCGTTACGCCAGCAGCACCTTTACTCGTCACCATTAACACGAGCATTACGGTAACCTGCTCTCCCAGCGTTAAATCTATGCCAAAAACCTGAGTTAAAAAGATGACCGCCATAGCAAGGTAAATTGCAGTACCATCTAGGTTAAAGGAATATCCCGTTGGAATAACCAAACCTACTACAGATTTTTCACAACCAATGTCTTCCATCTTTTTCATCATACTTGGCAATACCGATTCTGAAGAAGACGTACCTAATACAATCAAAATTTCTTGACGGATGTATTTCAAATACTTCCACAAACTGAATTTATAATAATGGCAAATGGCATTAAGTACTACAAAAATGAATAGAAAACAGGTAATGTAAACTGCGCCCATCAATTTTGCCATTGGCAACAAGGTGTGCAGACCAAACTTACCTACGCTATAGGCCATTCCGCCGAAAGCACCAAGCGGTGCCAAGCGCATAATCACCTTCATCATATTAAATAACACTTTGGCTATTTTATCAAAAGTTACTAAAAGTGAAGTTCCGGCCTGGCCCATTTTACTTAAACCAAAGCCAAAAAGGATGGCGAAAACCAAAATTTGTAAAATTTCGCCCTTGCTAAAGGCTTCGAAAATGTTTTTGGGAAAGATGTGTGCAATAAACTCTAACCAATTAATAGAACCCGCCTGCTTGGTATATTCAGTTATTTTAGAAACATCGCCTGCTGGCACTTTTACACCAACACCTGGTTTTAACACATTAGCAACCAATAAACCTATGGCTATGGCAATGGTAGTTACAACTTCGAAATAAAGTAAAGCCTTTCCTCCAACTACACCTACTTTTTTCATATCGCCCATGTGCGCAATGCCCAAAACGATGGTAAAGAAGATGATTGGCGCAATAAGCATACTAATCATATTGATAAAACTCTTGCTAATCAGCTCTGCGTGAGGAGCAAAACCTGGATAAAGCACACCTACTAAAATTCCTAAAGAGATGGCAAAAAGCACTTGAAAAGTAAGGTTCGATACAATTTTCTTCATTATGTGGTTTGGCTTGGTTTGGTTTAAAGATGGAAATATATAACTTATTTTTAAAATATTTTAAAAACAAAAGCATAAATATACTTTATCCTAAAGAAAAAATTAATCTTGTTGAAAATCTCAAGCAATTTTGTTTCGTATATTTGCTTAATATCAAAAATTGCGATGCGGAAATTAAAATTTGTTTTCTTGGGTTTGGCAACAATGGGCATTATCGGCTATGCCTGTAAAAAAGAACCTGTGGATAGCAAGATTTTTGTGGAAAGATATCTTATTGGGCAATGGCCAATAAAAACCTACGTAAAGCTAGATCTAAAAAATGGAGACACTTTGGTTAACGACACTTTAGATTTAACCCCCGATAGTGATACTGCGAAAGTTAGAGTGAGATATACCGAAGACTTGAATTTCATTAAAGGCTCGCAATCGGTTAAATATACAATTGATGCAGCAGGCAAAAACATTACCTTTTCTACTACACCAGATAGTACTTGGACAATTGCTTATTTAAGAAACAACTACTTTAAAATTGTACATACTCGTGAAGAAAAAGTGGGTACAGACATTTTTAAGTACGTAATAGAGCAAGAGTTTAGCAAGCAATAGTCTATTTCGCTATTCCTACCGAAGAAAATTGCAAATCGTAAAGGCGTTTATAATAGCCGTCGAGCTTTAACAACTGCTGATGTGTCCCTTTTTCTTTGATTTCGCCGCTATCTAATACAATAATTAAATCTGCCTTTTGGATGGTTGACAAACGATGGGCAATTACAATAGAAGTTCTTCCCTGCATTAATTTATCAATAGCATTTTGTATCAGCATTTCTGTTTCGGTATCTACCGATGAAGTTGCTTCGTCTAAAACTAAAACTGCTGGCCTATAAACCAACGCCCTAATAAAGGAAATTAATTGTGCCTGCCCTGCCGAAAGTGTAGCGCCACGCTCCATTACGTTATAATGATAGCCACCCGGCAAACGCTCAATAAAATCATGCGCTCCTACTTTTTTTGCCGCATCAACCACATCTTCGAAACTAATTTCTGGGTTATTCAGCGTAATGTTGTTGAAAATAGTGTCCGAAAAAAGAAAGACATCTTGCAACACTGTGGCTATATTTCTTCTCAAATAAGCTAGGTTATAATTTTTTATATCTTGTCCATCAATGGTTATAATTCCCTTCTGAATTTCGTAAAATCTATTTAAGATATTGATGGTAGATGATTTTCCAGCACCGGTTGCACCTACTAGCGCAATGGTCTGCCCAGACTTCACTTCAAATGATATATCCTTTAAAACGTACTTTGGATCTACCTCGCCGTCTTGGTCGTAACTAAACCAGACATTTTCAAACTTAATGTTTCCCGCTAACTTTTCTGGCTGTAGCGTACCTATATCTGGCGTAGTTTCTTTCGTATCCAGCACTTTAAACACACGCTCTGCACCAACCATGCCCATTTGTAGGGTGTTAAATTTATCAGCAAGTTCTCTAATAGGCCTAAACAACATGTTGATGAACATGATAAAAGTAGTGATGATGCCCGGTTCTATACTCGGATTAACAAGAATAGTTTTAGCACCATACCAAATTAACAAACCTAAAGACATGGCCGAAATAAGCTCCACTACCGGAAAGAATATAGAGTAATACCAATTAGAACGAATGTTGGCATCGCGATATCGGGCATTAATTTTCTTGAACTTTTTATATTCTTGATCTTCTCTAGCAAAATATTGGATGATAGCAATACCGCTGATGTGCTCCTGTAAAAAAGTGTTTAAATTCGAAACCTCTGCCCTTACTTCTTGGAATGCTACTTTGATAGACTTTTGAAAAATTCTGGTGGCAATAATCAAAAATGGCATTGGAACAAGCACTGCTAAAGTGAGTTTCCAATCCATATAAAACATGATGGTGGTAATGACAACGACCTGAAGCAAATCACCAATCATAGCAATTAATCCTTCCGAAAAGATATCTGCAATGGTTTCCAGATCTGAAACTGTACGTGTTATCAACTGACCAATAGGTGTTTTATCGAAATATTTTAGGCGAAGTTTAGAGATATGGTTAAAAACGTTAATCCGCAGATCTTTAATAGCTGACTGACCGAGCTTATTGGTAAGTAAAGTGTGCGCATATTGAAAAACCGTTTGCAACGCCAACAGCACTAGCATTAAGATAGTGATGTTTAAAAGCCCACCAAAATTTCCTTTTAAAATATGCTGATCTAGCGTAAAACCGACAAGCATTGGCCGAACTGGTGCAATAGCCGCTAATAAAATGGTAAGCAAAACAGACCAAACAAATGTAGCTTTGTAGGGCTTTACATAAGCCATCACCCTTCTTAATAAGCTAAAATTAAATGCGTCTCCTGTTACTTTTGACATTTTTTAAATTTTGAATGAGTGAGTTTTGAATGATTGAATATTTGCAAAAGACATAATTTACTATTCAATCATTTTCTCATTTAATCATTTATTTATATATGGATATTCTACAGTTACCAAATACAAACCACAAGCAGGAACCGATTGACCGGCTTTGCTTCGGTTTTTACTTTTAATAATTTCATCAACGTCGGCAACTTCAATATCTACCCTCCCCACCATCACTAACGTCCCAACTATTGCCCGTACCATATTGCGTAAAAACCTGTCTGCCTTAATGGTAAACACCAGGCCATCTTCCTGCATTTCAAATGTAGCATAGCTGATTTTACAGTTATTGGTAAAGGTCTGCGTGTTAGACTTACTGAAGCAAGAAAAATCGGTATGCTTTAATAAAATCTGTGCGGCTTCATTCATTTTTTGTACGTCCAAATTTCCTTTGTACAGCCAAGAACGATCTAGTTTAAAAGGGTTTTTCTGAAAGTGCAAATAATATTTGTACTCACGGGCAGTGGCATCAAAACGGGCGTGCGCATCTGCCTCTACTGCGAAAATATCGCTTACGGCAATACTGTAAGGTAACATGGCATTAATACCCGTAACCGCCTTTGCTATTTGCTGCGCTGTTACCGAAATCAAATCTATGTGCGCATAAAATTGGGTAGCATGTACACCAGCATCAGTCCTGCCACAGCCTAAAGAAACCACTTCTTGCCTAAAATAAGTACTTAGCGCTTTATCTAAACACTCTTGCACAGTAATGCCATTGGGCTGAATTTGCCAACCGTGGAAATCCGTACCATTATAGCTGAGTTTAATAAAATATCGCTTTGTTTCCAATGCTGCAAAAGTAACAAAACAGTTGGCAATTTTCAGTTTTCAGTCACCAATATAGCTTTCAGACAAGAAAACAAATACAACAATTTAATAATACTTTTATAAATTTGCTTTTGTTATGATTCAAAGAATTCAATCTATTTGGTTTTTGCTTACTGCAATTACAATTTTATGTTTATTATTTGTTCCTGTATTCACAGTTGTGGATAAAAATGTAGGCTACGTATTGTATGGAACAGGCCTCAAGGAGTTTGTAAATGGCGCTGAAACCTCTACAATAAACATTCCTCTCTTAATAAGTGTTGTTTTAGCTGGCTTAGTTAGTTTAATAAACATCTTTAACTTTAAAAACAGAACTTTACAAAAACGTTTGGCTTCTCTTAATATTCTGCTCATTTTAGGCCTGTCGTTTTGGCTATCTCATCTTGGTAAAAACATGCCTGGAGGATTAGATAACGCAGAAATTGGTGCAGGATTATTCCTTCCTGTAGTTGCTATTATTTTTACTTTACTTGGCATTAGAGGCATTAAAAATGATGAGAGACTGATTCGTTCAGCCGATAGACTGCGTTAAAACATTAAAGTTGTAAGCATTAATTGACTGAGAGTTAGATTTTTACTATTTTTAAAGTAATTTCTCACCTAATTCCTCTTTTATGAAAAAACTTATACTTTCTTTGTTATTAATAACTGGAATTACTGCTACTGGATATGGGCAGCTATTTACTCAGAATTTTAGTGGCACTACTACAGTTTCAGACTATGTTAATTCAGCTGGCGAAATAAACAAATTCACCGCAGTTAGCAGTACTGCAGGAACTAACCCTATCTCAATTACTGGAGCGGGTGCAATGAGGTTTACAAAGACTGGCAGTGGTACTGGATATGCTGTTCGTAATGTC